>MAAC01010506.1_pt1 | contig 18280 bp, 14 predicted proteins | sample 1115981 | NCBI WGS metagenome assembly MAAC01 (sample SAMN04961126, study PRJNA320927) | seawater metagenome | isolation source: sample BD02T64 sea water enriched with oil for 64 days | place: USA:Gulf of Mexico | collected 2013-07-27 | reverse complement strand
TAACAGTCATGTCATTGATAAAGCATCCGAAATTATCGTGGCACTACAAGATGGCAGAGAGGCGGTAGCAGAAGTCATAGGTACAGACCCAGGCACAGACCTGGCGATTTTAAAAATCAATTTACAGCAACTACCTATTATCACTATTGAACCTTCTGAAGGCCTTAGAGTGGGCGATGTAGTGCTGGCCATCGGCAACCCTTTCGATGTAGGTCAGACAGTCACTAAAGGGATCATCAGTGCTAAAAGCCGAAACACAGTCGGCCTGAATAGATACGAAGACTTTTTACAAACCGATGCGGCGATTAATCCAGGTAACTCAGGAGGCGCTTTAATTAACACCGCTGGTCATCTGGTGGGAATCAGCACGGCAATCTTTTCAAAAGCAGGTGGCTCTAACGGCATAGGTTTTGCTATTCCTTCATCTTTAGCCATTAAAGTAATGCGCAACTTAATCGAAAATGGTCGGGTAATCAGAGGCTGGTTAGGGGTAGAGACCCAAGAGCTAACACCTCAGTTGGCCGAATCTTTCGGCTTGAATAACGTCCGCGGGCTGATTTTAGCCGGGGTTTTCCCCGATGGCCCCGCCTCTAAAGCGGGGCTACAGGCCGGAGATCTCATTCTCTCTTTCAACGGCATGTCGATTATCAGCGGCTTAGATTCGATGCGCAGCATTGCTGAAGTGAAACCAGGCAGCATTGTCAGAGTGAGCTTTCTACGCAATGGCGAAGCACTCACCACTAAGATAATTGTCGGTGAACGGCCATCGACCTAGCAATAACTGACGCCCTGCAAGATCATTCCAGGATTAAAGTTATCAAAGTGAGCACTGTGCGTAATACTGAGCGCTCAGCACTAAATAATAGTCGGTGAACACTTTTTGAACCCGAGTATAACCAGTGCCCGATGGGTTATTTCAGGCCCAGCAGACGCAGCCTTTTATACAATGTGTTGCGACTGATACCTAGTGCTTTCGCAGTTTTCGATAGATTGCCATTACAGCGCTGGTAGCATTGAGACGTGTCAGCATCGGCTGCAACATCCTCTGTTATTCGCTGATCTTGTGGTTCTGGCGTAGAGAGTTGGTCCGCTGAATAAAGAACATTGCCTATCTCAGTTTTTTGCTCAGCCAATACAAAGTCTGCAAATGTGTCTACGTTATCAGTAGCACTGAGCTCATCTTGGTCGCTGAACTGTGACTGCGCATTAACTTCAGCAGGAGAGCTTTTTAAGTCATCATAGAAATCATCCGGCAAGTGCCAGTTTTCAATCGGATCCCCATCTGCCATAGCCAGGGCTACTTCTAGTACGCTGATGAATTGGCGAATATTACCAGGCCATGGATGCGCTAAAAACAGCATCATGATTTGCGGATCAATTTCTAGTTGCCGCTCGCTTTCGCTTTTCGCTCTAATAATATTGGCGAAAAGAGCACCTTTATCTTGGCGGTCTTTTAGTGGAGGAATTTCTATGTTCAAACCGCTAACCCGGTAAAATAAATCTTTTCTAAACTCTCCTTTTGCCACTAACTCTTTAAGGTTGCAATTGGTTGCAGACACCAATTTTACATCCACTGGATATGACTGTGTAGAGCCCAGTGGAGTCACCTTTCTCTCCTGTAACACTCTCAGTAATCGCGCTTGGACACTGAGCGGCATATCGCCTATTTCATCGAGAAACAAGATGCCTTTATTGGCTTTGCGCACTAATCCTATCGAGCCTTTACTGTCCGCTCCAGTAAATGCACCTTTAACGTAGCCAAACAGCTCCGACTCGACTAAATGTGCCGGTATCGCCGCGCAATTGAGTGCAACTAAAGGTGCTTTACTGCGACTGCTATGCTGATGCAATGCTTTAACAAAGACTTCTTTACCGACCCCTGTTTCTCCAAAGATTAAAATAGGAATATCTTTTTCGACGACTTTCTCAGCTTGAGCGATCGCTCTTTTTAGACGGCTGTCGCCAAACTGTAACTGTGCAAATGCAATTTCACCCTCAGTTTTTTGCGGGTAGAGAAAGTTTGGAAAAGCCAGTGATTTGTTAGACAAACTGGCATTAGTTGGCCGCTGAATGTTTGCGTACATTTGATATTTCCCCAATACCCGTACTGCAAATGAAGCCTCTTTTATTTGCCCTTCTAAGCCTTTTAAATTGCAATCAAATATTTGCTCAATGTTGGTATTGGCCAACTGATGATTTATCAATAACTCGGCACGCCGATTGAAGGCAATAATTTGCCCAGTGGAGTTATACACGATCAGCCCAGACCATTGACTATCTAAGTTGTCAAAGTGAGTATTGAAAGTGACTAAGTGATAATCATCTTGATACTGATCAATGATCAAACGATTCTCAATTGACTGCGACATCAATCGCACCATGCCTAAAGTGTGTGCTTGCGGCATGTAGGTATCGCTGGAGATATCCAGCACTCCCAGCAACTCATTATGGGCATTATAGATAGGTGATGCCGAGCCTATCATATAGCGGTGACGCTTTAGAAAATGCTCATCCCTTTGAATTTGTACCGCCTCACCCGCAGCCAATGCTGTGCCTATGGCATTAGTACCAGTACTTAGCTCACGCCAATTGGCACCTGCTGCAAACCATTCACTTTGCTCATTGGATAAAAAACGTCGCTCACCCCAACTGTTTAACACATGCCCGCGGCTGTCGGCTAATAGAATCAGACAAGGGCTATTGTTGAGTATATTGTCGTAGTAAGGCAGTACCGCATGATCAGTAGTCTGAATTAAACTACGCTGCTTTTCCAGCAGAATATTAGTATCAGCCAACTGCAGTTTTTGCAGCTCAGGTTTCGCATCGTGTTGCAAACCGAACTCTCTGCAGCGCCCCCAGGACTCCCGAACTAACTTTTGGTGTTGAGCGCCAGTGCTATTCATAATTGTTCTTCTTGTTTTATATCACTTGGGTAGTTCAGTGTTCACTGCCGGTTATGCGCAGGTTTGTTAACAGCAGTGAACCTCACTGCATGTTCACTTTTATGTTCAATATTGTTCAATGTCAACAAAGTGTTTGATTATTTTCTTAACCGAAAATTAAAGGCAATAATCGAAAATATATTTTATGCTTCTTTTTCAATCACTTACAAAACAATACAATTTTATTATGCGTTTTTGGCACGTTATTCGCTTTATCTAAGTTAATAAAAACAAAGTGTTCAACTTGATTGCACAACTTTCCAGTTGCTCTCAGTTGCCTACAGGGATCAGAAACTATGTCCTTAGTGTTAGAAAAAGTATTTCGCCATGTTGAAGGTATTGATCACCTTCATGACATAAATATTGAATTTAAGCCTGGCTCTTTCAATGTCTTACTCGGGAGAACCCTCGCCGGTAAAACCTCGTTGATGCGCGCTATAGCCGGCTTAGACAAAGTAACTTCCGGCAAGGTGTCTATCGATGGCGAAGATGTCACAGGCTTAAGCGTGCAAAAGCGCAATATTTCGATGGTTTATCAGCAATTCATCAATTATCCGAATTTAACCGTCTACGACAACATAGCTTCACCGCTAAAACTCAGCGGCACACCCGCTGCTGAGATCAAAAAGCGGGTCTATGAAACAGCAAATATGCTGCACATTGAAAGCTTCTTAAAACGTTACCCGCTGGAGCTATCCGGTGGTCAGCAGCAGCGCACGGCGATGGCCAGAGCACTGGTAAAAGATGCGCAGATAATTTTATTTGATGAGCCTCTGGTAAATCTAGATTACAAATTGCGTGAAGAGTTGCGCCAAGAGTTACGGGAGCTATTCAAAGCGCGTAACAGTATAGCGATCTACGCCACTACTGAGGCCAATGAAGCACTGGCACTAGGAGGCACTACCAGCCTGTTGCATTGTGGTCGTCTGTTACAGTCGGGCCCCGCTATAGAGCAATATCACAAACCTATTAATTTACACGCAGCAGATCTTTACAGTGAACCGCCAATAAACATATTCAGAGGCAATATCAGCGAGAGCCAGATTAGCTTTGAGAATTACGCCAGCTTCCCGGCTGCAAACAACTTTCCCTCGATAGCCCCAGGTGACTATAGCTTTGGCATCAGACCCAGTCACATCAGCTTAGTACCTAAAAATGGCTCGGATATTGAGCTCAGCGTCAAAGTTGATGTAGCGGAAATCAGCGCCTCAGAAACTTTCTTGCACGTTGCAAATAACGATTTACAAATGGTCTTACAGCTTTCTGGGGTTCATGATTATCGAACCAATACCGCAGTCAATATCTACCTGCCACCGGAAAAACTTTTCGTATTTGACCCCTTGGGAAAAATAATCAAAGCCCCCAGTATCTCAGGCGCAGGAGACCATCAATAATGGCTGAAATACATTTAAAAGCACTGGCTCACAGCTACAGTGATAACCCACAAAGCAGTGCTGACTATGCTATTCATGAAATGGAACATGTTTGGCACCAAGGGGGCGCTTATGCGCTACTGGGTCCTTCCGGCTGTGGTAAAAGCACTTTACTGAATATTATTTCTGGTTTGATTAAACCTTCCCATGGCAGTGTCTTGTTTGATGGTGTCGAGGTCAATGAAGTTGCAACTCAGGACAGGAACATCGCTCAGGTCTTCCAGTTCCCGGTAATTTACGACTCAATGACCGTCTACGACAATTTGGCTTTTCCGCTGAGAAACATGAAAGTTGCCAAGGACAAGATCGACAGCAAAGTAAAGGAAGTCGCCAATACATTAGATTTGACTGACATATTACACCGCAAGGCCAGCAACTTATCGGCAGATGCGAAACAGAAGATATCTATGGGCCGCGGCTTGGTCCGCGACGACGTTTCGGCAATTTTGTTTGATGAACCGCTGACCGTGATTGACCCTAACTTGAAATGGAAACTGCGCCGACAGCTGAAACAAATCCATGAACGCTACAATATCACTATGGTGTATGTCACTCACGATCAGTTAGAGGCCTCTACTTTTGCCGATAAAATTGCCTTGATGTACCAGGGGAAAATTGTCCAATTTGGCACTCCCAGAGAACTGTTTGAAAACCCCAATCATACTTTTGTCGGCTATTTCATTGGCAGCCCTGGTATGAATTTCCTCAGTGTTGAAAAGCAACAGACTAACAGCGGAACGCAGTTTAGCTTTGACGGTATAGCACTGCCTCTGGACAACAATCAAAAAGCGGTCTTAAGCAACAGTAGCAGCAGTAATTTAAAAGTGGGAATTCGCCCGGAGTTCATCCAACTATCAGCAGCAGAACATCCCGACTCGCTACCTTGCGAAGTTATTCATACTGAAGATTTGGGCACTTACAAGATTGTCACTGTGCTCATGGGCCAGCAAGAACTAAAGATCCGCTTGGGAGAAGAGCAGCAGCCTCCAACAAAAACAGCTTATGCCACCTTCCCGAGTCAGTGGATGAAAATCTATATCGATGAGTACTTAGTCGATAACAATAGCGGAGATACTGGCGATGAATAAAGTACAAAACAACAAAGCTTGGTTTCTGGTACTGCCTGTATTTTTACTGGTCGCTTTCTCCGCAGTGATCCCCTTAATGACGGTGGTCAATTATTCAGTTCAAGATATATTTGATCAAAACAATGCCTACTTTGTCGGACTGGAATGGTACCAGGAAGTACTTTCCGATCCCAGGTTACAAGATTCACTGGCACGCCAGTTCTTGTATTCAGGTACTGTTTTATTAATAGAAGTGCCGCTGGGCATTTGCGTGGCGCTGATGATGCCGACCCGCGGCTGGACCGCTTCACTAAGCTTGATTGTGCTGGCTCTGCCGCTGCTAATCCCCTGGAATGTAGTGGGCACTATCTGGCAGATTTTTGCCCGCAGTGACATAGGCTTACTCGGTTATGTGATTAATGGTTTGGGTATTGATTATAACTATACCAGCAATCCCGTCGATGCTTGGATAACAGTATTACTGATGGATGTCTGGCACTGGACGTCGCTGATTGCGCTGCTGTGCTACTCAGGCCTGCGAGCAATTCCCGATGCCTACTACCAGGCTGCCAGAATAGATCGCGCATCTAGCTGGGCAATCTTCAGGTTTATCCAACTGCCAAAACTACAGGGGGTGTTGATCATCGGGGTACTGCTGAGGTTCATGGATAGCTTCATGATCTACACAGAGCCATTCGTATTGACCGGTGGTGGCCCTGGTAACTCAACGACTTTCCTAAGTCAGACCTTGACCAAGATGGCGATTGGCCAGTTCGATATAGGCCCGGCTGCCGCCTTTTCCATTATCTACTTTCTGATCGTGTTATTGGTTTCCTGGCTGTTTTTTACCACCATTACCCATTTAGACAAAGATAAAGTCAAGGAGCAGAGCCATGACTAGAAGCAAGCGCATCGGCATTATTAGCTATTCAGCATTTGTATTGCTGCCTATTTATTGGCTAATCAATATGTCTTTTAAAAGTAATGAAGAAATTACTGGTGGTCTTAGCTTGTGGCCTCAGCAATTTACATTCGCCAATTATCAGGTCATATTCACTGACCCCAGCTGGTACAACGGCTACTTTAACTCCGTCTACTACGTCGTACTGAATTCCTTCATTACCTTAGTAGTAGCACTACCGGCAGCGTATGCTTTCAGCCGCTATAAATTCGTTGGCGACAAGCACTTATTCTTTTGGTTGCTGACCAATAGAATGGCACCGCCTGCGGTTTTTCTGCTGCCGTTTTTCCAGCTCTATTCCTCGGTTGGCTTATTCGATACACACATCGCAGTAGCGCTGGCCCACTGCCTGTTCAGTGTGCCACTAGCTGTGTGGATACTCGAGGGCTTTATGTCGGCAGTGCCCAGAGAAATAGATGAAACCGCCTACATCGATGGCTACAGCTTTGGCCACTTCTTTATCAGACTATTTTTGCCGCTAATCAGCTCAGGCATAGGTGTCACAGTGTTCTTCAGCTTTATGTTCTCCTGGGTTGAGCTGCTACTGGCCCGTACTTTAACCTCAGTAAATGCCAAACCGATCGCCGCCATCATGACCCGCACTATCGGTGCTTCAGGCGTTGATTGGGGAGTACTGGCAGCGGCCGGTGTACTGACGATTATTCCGGGAATACTAGTAATTTATTTTGTCCGCAACCATGTAGCCAAAGGCTTTGCCTTAGGTCGAGTATAAGAGGATACAACATGAACTGGATGGCTTGGACTTTACCTACAGCAATATTCTTTTCCACCATAGGCTCTATTATTCTGATGATGACGGTATGGGAAATAAAATCTCCCTGCATTGAGCGCAAAGGGTTTTTACCCATATCAACGACTCGGGGAGACCGGTTATTCATCGGCTTACTAAGCTCGGCGTTCCTGCACTTATTCACGCTGGGGTTCACCTCTTTGAATATATGGGTGGCACTGATCGCATCAGTTATCTGGCTTTTCTCGCTGATGCGCTGGGGTTAAATATTTCGCTAAATTCAGTGGCTGGATTTAGCCGGGAAAGCTGAGAACATGTCCGTTGCGCCAGAGACTTGCAGCTATTGTGAGATCGGTAATAGACAACAGGCATACAGTTTCCCTAAAGAATTAATCGGGTTTCCGGTTATAGGTCAGAGTTAGGCTCTGCCCAACACAACGCGGGTTAACTGCAGCATGGTTATCACGTTTTAATTAGATGAGATTGAGGTTAAAAATGAAAAATAAAAAATCTCCGCGCTTATTGACACTGGCAGCAGTCATCGCACTGACGACTGTAGGAATGCAAGCTCAAGCCGATATGGCAGCAGCTAAAAAGTGGGTCTCGACAGAGTTTACTGAGTCAACTTTGAACCAAGCTGAACAACTTAAAGAAATGCAGTGGTTTATAGACGCCGCTAAAGACTTTGAAGGCATGGAAATTAACGTTGCCTCAGAAACAATTGCCACACATGAATATGAGTCTAAAACTTTAGCCAAAGCGTTCACTGAGATCACTGGCATTAAAGTTAAGCACGACTTAATTCAAGAGGGTGATGTCATTGAAAAGCTACAGACGCAAATGCAGTCTGGTCGTAATATTTACGATGCTTATGTCAACGATTCTGACTTAATCGGCACGCACTTTCGCTACGGAAAAGTCGTCGCTGTCTCGGACATGATGGAGGGAGATGGCAAAAAGTACACGCTTCCAACACTTGACCTTAAAGACTTTATTGGCCTCGATTTCACTACCGGACCGGATGGAAAATTATACCAACTACCGGATCAGCAGTTTGCCAACTTATACTGGTTTAGAGCCGACTGGTTTGCAGATCCAGAGCTTAAAGCCAAATTTAAAGATATTTACGGCTACGAGCTAGGTGTACCAGTTAACTGGTCGGCCTATGAAGATATCGCTAAATTCTTCTCTGAAGATGTTAAAAACATCGATGGTACCCGAGTTTATGGGCACATGGATTACGGTAAAAAAGATCCCTCTCTGGGATGGCGCTTTACCGATGCATGGTTCTCCATGGCTGGGGGCGGCGACAAGGGGCTACCTAATGGCCTTCCAGTAGACGAGTGGGGAATTAGGGTTAATGGCTGTCAGCCTGCAGGTGCTTCAGTTTCCAGAGGTGGCGCAACTAACGCCCCAGCTGCTGTATTTGCCACTACCAAGTATGTAGATTGGATGCGTAAATATGCACCACCTGCTGCGCAGGGCATGACCTTCGGTGAGTCAGGTCCAGTACCTGCTCAGGGACAGATCGCTCAGCAAATTTTTTGGTACACTGCTTTTACCGCCAGCATGAATAAGCCTGGGCTACCTGTCGTTAATGAAGACGGAACGCCGAAGTGGCGCATGGCACCTAGCCCTAAAGGCCCGTACTGGGAAGAGGGTATGAAGTTAGGTTACCAAGACGTTGGCTCTTGGACTTTCCTTAACTCCACTCCGCAAAAGCAGCGTTTAGCTGCATGGTTATATGCACAGTTCACTGTGTCTAAAACTGTATCGCTGAAGAAGACCTTGGTAGGTCTTACGCCTATCCGCAACTCTGACATCAACTCCGATGCGATGACTGCAGCAGCCCCTAAATTAGGTGGTTTAGTTGAGTTTTACCGCAGCCCGGCCAGAGTGCAGTGGACACCAACGGGAACTAACGTCCCCGACTATCCTAAACTTGCACAACTGTGGTGGCAGTATGTGGCCGAGGCATCAAGCGGAGAAAAAACCCCGCAGCAAGCACTTGATGGTTTAGCTGCAGCGCAAGATAAGGTACTTAAACGTTTGGAGCGCGCCAATGTACAAGGCGATTGTGGCCCTAAGCTTAACCCTGAACAAGATCCACAGTTCTGGTTGAGCCAACCGGGTTCTCCAAAGGCCAAATTGGCCAACGAAAAACCACAGGGCGTGACGGTTAATTACCAGGAATTATTAAAGAGCTGGAAACAAGCTTCGAAATAATCCATTTGTGTTAAAAGCGGGATAACTCCCGCTTTTTTTAAAATCTACGCATTGTTGACCGATACAACAAAACAATCAAAAATACAAAAAAATATCTAAATATCAATAAAGTACCAAACATTGATCAGATATATTTAAACCCATCCCTGAGCCCTAGCTATAATTCAACGCCTCAATACTTTCGTTTTTTATCTTATGATCAATACATTGAAACATATCAGAGCAAGCCCATTGCAACAACTTAATGTTAATAAGAACAATTATTGTTTGCAATACTCATCCTATTACTATAAGTTGCTGTTTTTCTGACCTTCTCCTTAAATACTCAACTTCTAAGGGCCTTTATTGTGAAACTAAACAAACTTATCTCAGCGATGGCTGTAGCCTCTATTGCAACCTTTTCAGCACAGGCGTATTCAGCCCCTATCTATGCTGATTTTCCGGTGACAGTTAAAGATTACCAAGGTGACAAAACAACTTCTGTCTCTTACGGTGGCCAGATGGCACGCCAGGTATTGCACAACTCGCTGAAGAAGCTGTCGAGTCAAGGTAATGGTGCAGCAAACCCAGAACTGCTGGCTAAAATGCAGTCCTATTTTGCTAATAAAGACGCTAATCGTCCTATCCTGGATCCAGTCACCAAAGAGGGGTTCGCTATAGCTGAGACTGACATCGATCAGTTGTCTAAAGGTAAGAACCTTGCGGGTAAAGCCTACAAAGGTGCCGTTAACGGCTGGCCTGGAAACATGACCGCTGGTGAAGTATTAGCTTTCATGGTGGAAAAAGCGTCTGCCGCCGATGCCGGTTTTGATTTCAACAACGGCATGGACTACCCGCAGCTTATTTCAAAATTCACTATGGGTGCGGTTTTCTACAACCAGGCTGTCGACTCTTACTTAGATGAAAAACTTGCCGCTGATGTTAAGCCTAATGATAAGCCTTACAAAAAAGGCGCTGCTTACACAGGTAAAGAACATGTCTGGGATGAAGCTTTTGGTTATTTCGGTGCACCAGCCCACGCGCTTAATTTGGATGCAGCAACGGCGCACGCGATTGCCAAAGGCAAAACAGAGGTACTGACTGCTGCTGATCACAACGCCAATGGCAAGATCGATCTGGCCACAGAAATGACTTATGCCAACGCTTATTATGCGGCAAGTACTGACAAAGGCGGTAAAACAAACTACCTGCAGACCATCACTAAGGCTTTCATCGATGGTCGCCAGTTAATTACTGACGCCAATGGTGAGAAACTTAGCGATGCACAACGTACCCAGTTACTTGGCCACGCCGACATTATCAAAACAAATTGGGAGTTAGTGATTGTTGAAGCAACTTTTAAGTACGCTGGCAGCGTTTACTCAGATGCACTTAAACTGCAGGCAGGCATTGAGAAAAACGAAGATGTAAAAGCACTGTTTAAAAAATACATCCACCACTGGGGTGAACTAAAAGGCTTCTCAATGTCACTGCAAACAAGCGGTAAAGACTTAGGGGGTGTCGCTGTATCACTTAACCGCCTAATAGGTTACAGCCCGGTATTACTTGGCAACACTCAAGTGACCGGTATTGATGCAAAAGGCAACTACCAGCAATCAAGTTCCGTTGATTTAAATCAGTTCGCCCTGCAGATGTTACAAGTTCAGCAACTTCTAGCTGATAACTTCGCCATCAAAGCACGTAGCAAAGATCAGCTTGCCAACTTAAGTGCGCTAGCCGCCAAATTGGGAACAGGCAATAACACAGAAAACGACTAGTAATACCGAGTGACTCGCCAAGGTAATCTAAATTACCTTCGATGAGTTAACTAATCAGAGCTAGCTGCTGTTAAAGCAGCTAGCTCTACTCTATCATTATGCTTAACAGTTCGTACTTCTCTTACTCTTAACAAGGTCACTTGGCAACTTTTGGTAATGACTTCTTTTCTAAACGAATACTGGTCCGGCCTCAGCCAACTTTTCAGTAACTCTCAGCAGCGACTCTACTTCGGCTACCTTCTTTGCGCTGTCATCATTGCATTTATTTGGTCATTAAAAAGCGGACTAAACGTTAAAAATAGCCTGGCCAAAGCGACAGGGTGGCAACGTTGGCTGTCCCGCTCCGCCCTTGCCGATTACAAATTGATTATCATCAATAAGGCAATTTTTTTACTTATGCTACCGCTGTTAGTGACTAAACTGAGCATAGCAACGGCCATCTTTGAACTGATGCATCAAAGTTTCAGCCAGCGCAGCAGCATAGAAAATGATTTGCCCACTTGGGCTATAATCACAGCCTTCACTTTATTCATTTTTTTACTGGATGACTTTGCCAGGTTTTATTTACATAAGTTGATGCATGAAATCCCCTGGCTGTGGGAATTCCATAAGACTCATCACAGTGCTACCTCCATGACCCCGTTGACGGTATTACGCACTCATCCTGTTGAGGGCATCATATTTGCCCTGCGCAGCGCCTTAGTACAAGGATTGAGCATAGCGATTTTCATATACTTTTTTGCCGACAAAGTAGATCTTTACACTGTATTAGAGGTGAATGTGCTGGTGTTTGCCTTTAATGTTGCCGGGGCTAACTTGCGTCACAGCCATGTCGCAATTTACTACTGGCGCTGGCTGGAAGCGCTGATTATATCGCCAGCACAGCACCAGATACACCACTCAACCCAGCTCAGGCACTTCAATAAAAACTATGGGGCCATTTTGGCAATTTGGGATAAATTTGGTAGCAGCCACTGCTACTCGGAACCACAACATCCATTACAGTTTGGCTTAAATCGAAAACAAGAGAGCAGCGAACATAATTTATACGCACTTTACTTTGCCGCATTTAGCAACATCGTCGCCAGCTGCAAACGCCACCTCAAGTAAGCGTACCGCTGGTTTTTTATTGTTTTATTTTTTTATCCCTACATTTTCAGAAATATTTTTTTTCAACTACACTTATCTAAGGCATTCTTGTATACAAATCAAAACAATTATCATTTATAATCAACCTAATATCACTGCCGCAAATTAACTCAATGAGTCCACCATGATTAAAAAGTTTTGCACTAAATTTGTATTACTCACTGCTACCGCCAGTATCTTTACATCAGCCCCAGTAATGGCCAGTGGAGAAGTTAATGTGTATTCGGCCAGAAAGGAAGCACTGATAAAACCGCTATTAGATCAGTTCTCGAAAAACACAGGTATCAGTGTCAACCTGATTACCGGTAAAGCTGATGCACTGCTACAACGCTTGAAAATTGAGGGTAAAGCCAGTCCAGCAGATTTATTTATCACTGTAGATGCGGGGCGTCTGCAGCGGGCTAAAGAAGCGGGCGTTTTACAACCTATACAAAGTGCTGTTCTAAACAAGAACATTCCAGCCAACCTGCGCGACGCTGACAACTTATGGTTTGGCTTATCGCAGCGCGCCAGGACCATCTTTTATGCCAAAGAGCGCGTAAACCCTAACGAGCTTTCCAGTTACGAAGATTTAGCCACTAGTGCGTGGCAAGGGCGCATCTGCTTGCGAAGCTCTAACAATATCTACAACCAATCGCTGGTCGCCTCTATGATCGAAAATATTGGGCCAGAGAAAACCGAGACTTGGGCAAAAAAGATGGTCGCCAATTTAGCTAAACCCCCTGCCGGTGGCGATACTGATCAACTTAAAGCTGTAGCTGCAGGTGTCTGTGACATTACTATCGCCAATACATACTACTACGGACGTTTAAGTAACAGCGCCAGCGACAGTGATCAAAAGGTAGTTGAAAAAGTGAAAATTTTCTGGCCAAACCAGGACAATCGCGGTGTGCACATGAATGTCAGCGGCGCCGGAGTGACCAAGTTTGCCAAGCACAAAGACAATGCCATCAAGTTGATCGAGTTTATGTCTTCAGCACAATCCCAAGCTTGGTATGGCGCTGTCAACAGTGAGTTCCCAGTCCTAAAAAGTGCAGAAATTTCACCGGTACTAAAAGGCTGGGGAGAGTTTACAGCAGACCCAATTCCACTGAATAAGCTTGGAGAAAACAATCGCTCTGCAGTGGAGCTAATGGACAGAGCAGGCTGGAAATAGGTAAAAAACGAGCTCTCGACGCCGGGCAATTATGTTAAGCTTAGCGTCTTTTTTTAACTACTTACAAAATGACTGATGATAGCTAAAGCACTAAATTATAAAACATTTAATTGGCTCAGTGGTTGCGCTCTACTGATTGCTGTGACTTTGTCACTGCCGATATTTGTGGTCTCCAGTTCAATATTTAGTGGCTTTGGCCCCACCTGGACGCATTTAGCAGACACTGTACTGTCAGATTATATAAGTAACTCAGTGCTGCTATTACTTTCAGTTGCAATAGGCACTTTATTGCTTGGTGTCCCAGCCGCTTGGTTTACCAGTGTCTGTGATTTTAAAGGCAGGAACCTGCTCACTTGGATGCTATTACTGCCTTTAGCTTTCCCCGCTTATATAGTCGCTTACACTTATACCGGACTGCTGGACTTTGCAGGACCCGTGCAAAGCTTTATCAGAGAAGTCAGCGGTTTAAGATACGGTGAGTATTGGTTTTTTGAGATTCGCTCGCTTCCCGGGGCGGCGATGATGCTCACTTTAGTACTCTATCCCTACGTTTACCTGCTGGCTCGCGCCGCATTTTTGCAGCAATCTACCAACTCACTGGAGGTGTGCCGTACTTTGGGTTACAACCGCTATCAGGCTTTTTTCCACTTGTCGCTCCCCATGGCTCGCCCGGCTATTATCGCTGGTCTTACCTTAGCACTGATGGAAACCCTGGCAGATTATGGCACAGTGCAATTTTTTGGTATCAGCACGTTTACCACGGGTATTTTTCGTACTTTCTACGGCTTAGGTGATGCGACAGCAGCTGCCCAGCTGGCCTCGTTACTGCTCAGTTTTGTGGCGGTTTTAATTATTCTTGAGCGCTACTCCAGAAGACAGAATCGCTATCATTCAAATTCCGAACAACGCGCTGCATCGGCATTAATAAAACTTTCTAAGACAGATACTTGCTATGTGTGGTTGATTTGCTTTACCCCTATCTTGTTTGGCTTTTTGATACCTGCTGCGGTATTGGGCTACTGGTCTGTGGCAGAGGCTAAATTTGAAGCCGATTCGTTCTTTTCACTGGCCTGGAACTCTTTTTACTTGGCCTTTAGCGCCGCCATCATTGCAGTTTTACTGTCTATCCTTTTGGCTTACGCCAGACGATTAAAAAGCAATCCACTGGTAAACAGCGCAGTGACTGTTTCAGGTCTTGGTTATGCTCTGCCAGGTACAATTATTGCCATAGGCATCATTATTCCACTGGCCTGGTTAGACCACCGCTTAATCGATGCTTTTCAGTGGTTTTTTGATATTGAAATCGGGATGCTATTATCGGGCAGCTTGTTTGCGCTACTGTTTGCCTACACGGTCAGGTTTCTGGCAGTGTCGATGGGAGCTGTGCAAAGTGGATTAGATAAAATAAAACCTAACCTGGAAAACGCAGCCAGGTCCTTGGGCAACAACAACGCAAAAGTACTACAGCTGATTCACATACCGTTGATGCGCGGGTCCTTGTTAACGGCACTCTTGATAGTCTTTGTCGACGTCTTAAAAGAACTACCCGCCACTTTGATTCTCAGGCCCTTTAACTTTAATACTTTAGCAGTGCATGCATTCGAGTTGGCTTCTGATGAAAGGCTTATAGATGCAGCACCGGCCTCCCTGATGATAGTTGCAGTCGGGCTTCTTCCGGTTATTTTACTCAGTAGATCCATCTCTAAACGGTCCGCAATATCCAGTTCACAGGAGCATAAACCACAATGAACGCCGCACAGCAGTTGACCGACACCAATTTGCTTGAGCTTCAAGATATCTGCGTAGGCTACGGCCAACAGATTATCATAAATAATGTTTCCCTTAATATTGGCGCAGGTGAGATAGGCTGTTTGTTAGGTCCCAGCGGTTGCGGAAAATCGACATTGCTCAGAGCTATCGCTGGTTTTGAGCCAGTGCGAAACGGTGCTATTCGACTCTCTTCTAAAAATATTTCTGAACCCCACAGCACCCTTGCCCCAGAGCACCGAAATATTGGCATGGTATTTCAGGATGTGGCGCTTTTCCCACACCTAAGTATCGAGAAAAACATTGCTTTTGGTATAAAAAAACTCCCCTGTGCAGCGCGCAGCGAGAGAGTAGAACAGCTACTGGATCTAGTGGGGCTGAACGATTGCGCCCAGCGCTACCCACACGAACTCTCTGGAGGTCAGCAGCAGCGTATCGCATTAGCCAGGGCACTTGCACCTAAACCTAAATTAATTTTGCTGGACGAGCCCTTTTCCGGGCTAGATGCAAAACTTAGAGAGAGCCTGGTGCCTCAAGTACGTGATATTTTAAAACAGGAACAAGTCAGTGCGCTGTTGGTCAGCCACGATCAGGCAGAGGCATTTGCCTTCGCCGATAAAATAGCAGTGATGCAAAAAGGTCAAATCCATCAATGGGATAACGCCTACAACAGCTATCACCGCCCGGCCACTAAATTTGTCGCCAGCTTTATTGGCAAAAGTAAGTTCCTCGCTGCAACCACCTTGTGTGAGCATTGCATCCATACACCACTGGGCAAACTTGAATCAACTACACCTCACGGTTACGCGCCCGGTGAAAAAGTAGAAGTGTTAGTGCGTCTGGATGATGTGCAACACGATCCTGCAGCATCGAACTTCGGTACTGTCACGCAGAAGAACTTTCACGGCTCGTATTTCACCTACGAGCTCAGCTTAGCCGATGGTACTCAATTATTGTGCAGTACTCCTGCCCACTACGATTATCAACACGACATCGGCGACAAGTTCAACATTAAACTGTCCATCGAACACTTGGTGTTATTTAGTCGATGAATCTAATTTTAGTCACCCCCGCTGACTTCATCAGCGCAGATGAAGTGTATTTAACCGACCGGCGTTTTGAGCATATACAGCAGATACATCGCGCTCAGCTTGGACAGAGACTGAAAGTAGGGATACTCGATGGCAATAGTGGATACGGCGAAATCACACAAATCGAAGACCAGGGGATAAAATTACAACTTGCTCTCACAGAGATGCCACTGCCCGCTGTCCCATTAACACTGTTGCTGGCGCTGCCCAGACCTAAAATGCTCAAGCGCATCTTACAATCCAGCGCCGCTTTGGGTATCAAAGAAATCTATTTGATCAACAGCTATAAAGTAGACAAAAGTTATTGGTCAACCCCGGTGCTATATCCTGAATCCGTGCATCAACAACTGTTATTAGGGCTGGAACAATCGGGAGATACATTATTACCCAAGGTACATTTGCGCAAAAGATTTAAGCCTTTTGTAGAAGACGAGCTTGAGGCTATCGCGTTTGACAGCCAAAAACTGGTTGCTCACCCCTACCAAGCCAGAGCATGCCCAGAGAGCAGCAGCCAAAAGACCACTCTGGCGATAGGCCCCGAAGGTGGGTTTATAGAATACGAAGTGGCTAAACTGCAGCAATTGGGCTTTAACTCAATCAGCTTGGGTAATCGAATCCTGCGGGTCGAGACTGCCATTGCAGTGGCAATAGCCAAGTTATGTCATATCTGACGGCAATCTAATTAGTCGTTATCTTTGCATTCATTAGTGGGCATGGATTCTGACCACAAACGCCTATACTGCTGCCAATCAAAGCAGGGCCCGGGATCCGTTTTTCGCCCGGGCGCTATATCACTGTGACCGACCGTACTCCGGGTATTTATCTGTGGATAATGCTGCTGTAATAAGGCGCTTATTTGTGCTAATTTTTCATATTGAGCGACTGTAAACTCGCAATCATCAGTCCCCTCCAGCTCGATACCTATGGAAAAATCATTGCAGTTATCACGATTTTTGTAATTTGAGACGCCAGCGTGCCAGGCGCGGCTGTTGAAATTCACAAACTGGACAACCTGCGCTTCTCTGGTGATCAGCAAGTGTGCCGACACTTGCAAATCTTTAAGCTCAGAGAAAGACGGGTGCACTGTGTGATCCAATCTATTTTGAAAAAAGCTCTGTATATACCCTCCAGAAAATTCACCTGCAGGCAAACTAATGTTGTGTATCACCAATAATTCAATTGGGCAGTTAGCAGGGCGTAAGTTAAAATTTGGCGAGGGCAATTGCTGCGCCCCTCGCAACAGCCCAGCATCGATTGAATATTTGTGCACCTATTTTTTCCTCAGCGGCAATTTTTCAGATATTATAGGCAAAATTATCAACGATCACTAGCAAGGGTGAAAAATGTCTTTGGACTCTGCATTACAGACAATTGTTAAAAAGAATGTGCGCACCGCACTGGAAGAAGACATTGGTTCCGGCGATATCACCGCCAGCCTAATTCCCGGCAGGCAGCAGGCCACCGCACAAGTGATCACCCGCCAAGCGGCTGTGATCTGCGGTGTTGCATGGGTCGATGAAGTTTTTCGCCAGGTAGATCCAGACCTTGCTATCGACTGGCAAGTTACAGACGGCGACAAAGTCACAGCTGATCAAGTGCTTTTTACTTGTACCGGCTCTGCCAGCTCACTGCTAACAGCCGAGCGCTGTGCGTTAAACTTTATGCAAACACTCTCGGGCACCGCCACTATCAGCCAGTTCTATGCCGATATGGTCGCAGATACCCAAGTGAAACTATTAGATACGCGCAAAACTATTCCAGGACTGCGCAGCGCACAAAAATATGCCGTCACTTGCGGAGGTTGCCACAATCACCGCATCGGCCTGTTTGATGCATTTTTAATCAAAGAAAACCACATTATGGCCTGCGGCGGTATCGCAGAGTCAGTTCACGCCGCCCATAAATTGGCACCGGGGAAAAAGGTCGAGATAGAAGTTGAAACGATGGTTCAGTTAGAGCAAGCTGTAGCTGCAGAGGCGG
>MAAC01006666.1_pt1 | contig 18287 bp, 18 predicted proteins | sample 1115981 | NCBI WGS metagenome assembly MAAC01 (sample SAMN04961126, study PRJNA320927) | seawater metagenome | isolation source: sample BD02T64 sea water enriched with oil for 64 days | place: USA:Gulf of Mexico | collected 2013-07-27 | reverse complement strand
ACTTTAGTTTTCTGACAGCAGTAGTAACAGAAAAATAATGACTAGAAACCCCCGGCGGTAATACCGGGGATTTTTACCACTACCACGCGTTGCCTTGAGCTTTTAATTCGCGCTCAATACTGACTGATTCAGAGCCTCTTTTAGGGGCCTTGGTATAGTAATCTTCGCTGTTATTGATAGTTTCAGCATATTCTTTACTGTTGCTGGCTACTGCTTTTGTATCGCTCAAATTGAAGCTGTTAAGCAAATCATCCAGAGTCGCATTGAACGCCGCTGTTAGGTTATTTAATCTTAAGTCAACATTTATAAAAGTCATCATGATTCTCCGTTTTTTACAGTTTTCGTGTTTGATGTAGCTATTTTCGTCCATTTAGCTGATACTGACAAACGATTAAAACTTTCGCCACTTAAGATATGGTTAACCGAAATGAAACGTCATATCCCCCTCACTGCCCTCAAATTTTTTCGCCAGGCCGCCGAGGCAATGAGCTTCAAACTGGCCGCCGAACAGCTTTTTGTCACTCAGGCTGCTGTCAGCCAGCAAATTAAATCGCTTGAGAATAGTTTAAACGTTAAGTTATTTACCCGACTTAATCGTGAAGTGGTATTAACTGAGCAGGGGAAAAAATTACTGCCCTATGTAGTACAAGGCTTTAGCGCCTTTGAAGAAGGATTTGCGATGCTCGGTGATGATCCGCATCCGGATTTATTAACTATCACTACTTTGCCCTCATTCGCCAGTCGCTGGCTAATGCCTAAACTGGTCAACTTCCAGGAGCGTAACGAGGGCATCAGTATCCGTATATCCCCCTCATTACAAGTCGAGTCTTTTAGTGATGGCAAACTGGATCTGGCGATCAGATACGGTTTAGGTAATTACCCGGGATACGAGTCGCACTTGTTACACCACGATTACTTACTGCCTGTTTGTCACCCGGATTTGATAGATCCAAACAAAGCAATAGCGCAGCAATTGACTGAGATCCCACTGCTGACAGATGAAGGAGTAGACATAGAACAGGCCTGGCGGCCTTTTATGAAAAAAGCGGGTATTCCCCTTAATACCAAGCCTTCTAAGCTACACGTTGGCGATTCAACTATGCTGATAGAACCGCTATTGTGCAAACAGGGAATGTCGCTGCTAAGGTTCAGCTTGATTTATGAGTTGCTAAAAAATGGCCAGCTAATTTGCCCGCTGTCGATGTATTTTCAGTCCGGTTATTCTTACTACTTAGTCGCACCAGAAAGCCACTTCCAATACCAGAAGATCATTAACTTCCATCATTGGATTCGCGAGGAAATGAGCGACATAGACAAGCACTGGCAGGCATTCAGCGAGGGAAAAATGCAGGAGGTCGCGGTGAATTTGAAGGGGTGATTACAGTCGGAAGTCGGAAGTCGGAAGTCGGAAGTCGGAAGTCGGAAGTCGGAAGTCGGAAGTATAAATACTCAGGACTAACGACTCACTACCTTTTACCTTTTTGCTCACGACTTCTCTTTCACAGACTGTCGACAACTTGTTGAGTCTGATGACCTAAACCTGCTATTCCCAGCTGCATACAGTCACCGGCTTTCAGGTATACGGACGGCGTTTGCCCCATGCCTACGCCCGGAGGGGTGCCAGTAGAGATTATATCGCCAGGTTGCAGACTCATAAACTGCGACAGATAAGCGACTACATGGGCAACACCGTAAACCATAGTGCTGGTATTACCGTCCTGGTAGCGATGCTCATTGACCTCGAGATACATAGCCAATGTCTGCGGATCCGGAATTTCATCACGGGTCACTAACCAGGGACCTATAGGACCAAAGGTGTCGCAAGACTTACCTTTTACCCATTGCCCCGCACGCTCTAACTGAAAATCCCGCTCAGACAAGTCATTGATCACGCAGTAACCGGCAACGTAATCCAACGCCTCGCTCTGATCTATGTACTTAGCTTCTTTACCAATAACCACCCCCAATTCCACTTCCCAATCTGTGGCCTTGGAATGGCGGGGAATTTCTACCTGATCATTGGGACCAGTGATGGCCGAGGTCGCTTTAAAAAACACCACTGGCTCAGGGGGGACTTGCATCCCCGCCTCTGCAGCGTGATCGGAGTAGTTCAGTCCGATGCAAATAAATTTTCCTACGTTGGCGACACATGGACCCAACCGCGTTCCCGATGCCACTATTGGCAGATCACCAACATCTATCGCCGCTAAGTTAGCTAGCACTTTATCCGCTAAATTCTCTGCCGATAGATCTTCAATATGTGCAGACAAATCACGGATATTTCCTTGATCATCCAATAACCCGGGCTTTTCACTGCCCTTTTCGCCAAAACGTAATAATTTCATAACACATCCTAGAATAATTAAATTTCTACATCGTAATTTGTAACATCGACAGCGGCTGCTGTTATAAAGCCATACCACCATCAATGACATGAACCTGCCCGGTAGTATAGGCACTTTCACTACCTGCTAAGTAAGTGGCTAATGCCGCGATTTCATCTGCCTGGCCAATACGCCCCATAGGCTGCCTGGCAACAAAGGCAGTCATTGCACTTTCATAATCCCCGGTATCTCGCAATCTCTGATGCAGCGATGGACTATCGACAGTCCCCGGACATATGGCATTACAACGGATTCCCTGGGAGATGTAGTCAGCCGCCACCGCTTTTGTCAATCCAACAACTGCCGCTTTGCTGAGGGTATAAGAAAACCGATTCGGCACTCCCATTACACTGGAGGCCACTGACGCCATATTAATGATTGAACCGCCGCCGGTAGCCAGCATCCCAGGTAAAAAAGCGCGAATCATGTGGTACATAGATTTAACATTTAACTCCAGAGCAAAATCTAAATCTTCCTGTGGACAGTTTAGAATATCCCCTGCGTGCACAATGCCTGCGCAATTAAACAACACATCAATATTGCCAGTGGTTGCAGAAAATTCTTTGATCGCCTGACTATCAGTCACATCCAATACGGCAGTTTCGATACCCTGCAAGCCTGAGAGCGCTTGCGCATTGATATCAGTGGCGATAACACGCGCGCCTTCAGCGGCATATTGTATAGCCGTAGCTCTCCCTATACCTTGCCCGGCGGCGGTGATGACACAAGTTTTCCCGGTTAATCTACTCAAAATTAATCCTCTCAACATACATTAATATAACCACTAGTATTTGGATCGATCCAAGCGGATCGTCCGCAGCAGATAATCTGCTGCGGATAAACACTAGCTACAATCGGTAAAATTTCATGGCATTTAGGCCGAGAACTGCAGCGCGCTCCGCATCGTTTAGACGACTCAATAATCTATCGGTCAGTTCACACCAACGCGAGTAATCTGCAGCTAAGTTAAGTACCGGCCAATCGCTGCCCCAAAGTAAACGATAGGGACCAAAGCAAGCTAACAAGTGATCTACGTAAGGTTTAATACTGGCCAGAGACCAATCATCCCCAGCTTCAGTCAGCAACCCTGATAGTTTGCAATAGGTCTTACCATCAGCAGCTATGGCACTGATACCTTCAGCCCAAGCTGTAAATGCGCCACTGCCGATATTCGGTTTAGCACCGTGATCTATGACCACTGCCAATTCGGGATTCTGCTGAATAAACTGCTTTAAATTGGCCAGATGCCGCGGCTCAACCAAGGCCTCAAAACAAAGCTTTTGTTGTGCCATAAAAGTCAGCGCCGGTTGTAATTGAGGCTGTAACATCCAATCGTCATCGGTAATATCCTGCAGCATCGGCCGCAACCCTTTTAACATTCTCTGCTGCGAATCACCTGTACCACATCTTTCTCCGGGCAGCGCACCTGCACGGTTAGCTTGGCCGCTATAGCCACAGAGAGTCTGTATTTGCTTTACGGCGTCAACAGCGCTCAGATCAACCCAGCCAACAACGCCACCAATAGTTTTTTGCGTAGCGGCTAAGTCGAGTAAATATACTGTCTCGGCTACGGTTGGTGCTGCTTGCACTACAATAGTGTGTTGGATATTGTGAGTTGATAACAGCGCTGCCAGATCATCAGGCATATAATCACGATAGAGTTCCGTGAGTTGGGGAGTTAGCCAGCCATAATCACCACGGCTCAGTTGCCAATAGTGCTGATGGGCGTCAACTCGCATCGCCGAGCACCCCCTTTTTCAATATGATATTGCCGTATAAGCGCATTTCAGTGCTACTAACCACCAAATAGGCCTGTTTCACTCTCTCATAAAACGCAAAGCGTTCAATCTGCTCTAAGGCGATATCCCGACCTTCATGAAAGTTCAGCAGCTGTGAGAACTCGCAGCAGATCTGCGGCTGTTGTTCCGGGTGATCTACAACTTGCATCCTATGAGCGGGACAGCTGACATATTGATCCAAGGGCAGTACTGACAGCACTGCATCCAAGACTGTGGTTGCATCATTACCTGGCAGGGCTATATGCCTCTGCGCCATGCTGGCAGCTGGAAAGTGCGCGTCGACTATCACCATCTCATCACCGTGCCCCATCGCCCTTAAGTGATAAAGCAAATCTGCGGATAACAGAGGTGCAATATTTTTTAACATGTTTTTTTCCTATAAATCCATAACCTACAGACTGTTAAGGGGTAGGTGCATCCATGCGTAACAGCCCCTGTTCTTTTAAATCCACCCACAGTTGCTTTGGAATGGGCACTTGAAATGTATCTAAGTTACTCAGTACTTCAGAGCTGCTCTGTCCACCAGGTATCACTGAGACCACTGCGGGATGACCGAGAGGAAAGTTCAGTGCCGCCTGGATCAGCGAAACTCCTTGCGCCAGGCACAGCTGTTCTATTTTTCTGACCCGATGCAGGACTTCAGAAGAGGCGGGAGCATAGTTATATTTGGCCCCGGGAATAGCGCCTGTGGCTAAGATACCACTGTTATAAGGTCCGCCCAGGATGATGCCACTGCCCTGGCGCTGGCACAGCGGCAGCAGTGAATCCAGCGAGTCCTGCTCCAATAAGGTATAGCGACCCGCCAACAAAAACAGGTCAAATTCACCCAGTCGAGCCATAGTTTCACAGACCTGCCACTCGTTAACCCCGACGCCAATAGCATCGATATCGCCGTTGTCGCGCAGCTCACAAAGGGCCCGATAACCGCCCTCCATAACCTCTGTAATGCGCCGATCAGATGCCTCACGAGACCCGTGGGTAAATGCATCAACATCGTGGATATAAAGAATATCAATGCGCTCTAATCCCAGACGCTGCAGACTTTGTTCATAGGATCGCATCACCCCATCATAGGAGTAATCATAGACAATGGCATTGTCAGGAACATCGACAAAAGCCCCTGAATTACTTTCCCCGGGTGCGCAAGGTTGCAGCAGCCGGCCCACTTTGCTGGAGACTATGTATTCATCTCTGGGGAGCTGGGAAAAAAAGCTGCCCAGACGCATTTCACTAAGGCCGTGACCATACTGGGGAGCGGTATCGAAGTAACGTATACCGCCGTTCCAGCCGGTTTCTAATGCCTGCTGCGCTTGAGCGTCGGTGCGTGCGCGGTACAAATTGCCCAGTGGTGCTGCGCCAAACCCCAGCTGGGTAAAGGCTATTTCCCGACCTTTTAAGGTTTTAAATAGACTGTTCTTCACTACAGTGCCCGTGCCGTTTGTGGCTCACTGTCTAAACGTTGGCCAGACTCTTCATCGAAAAAATATACCCGCTCACCGGTTATTTTAATCTTCACTTGCGCCCCTATCTTTTGCTCGTAATCGGCATCCATACGCACCACTACCTGGGAGCCAGTAAGTCGATCTTCGATTGAGCAAGTCACTATGGTTTCATCCCCTGTCAGCTCTATGGAGTAGATACGTGCGTTAATCTCAGCGCTAGCATCTTCTACTATCTGCAGATCTTCGGGCCTCACCCCCAGAACCGACGCTTGGTTGTCCTTAAAATAAGGACATTGCACAGCACTGCACTCACTGCTAAAGCCCCCAGCTTTGATCTGCCCGCGAATAAAATTCATTTGCGGTGAGCCGACAAAACCGGCGACAAACAAGTTTGCAGGATTGTTATAAATGTTGCGCGGCGTATCGAGCTGCTGCACAACCCCGTTGTTAATCACCGCCACTTTGTCGGCCAAGGTCATGGCTTCGATTTGATCGTGAGTCACATACACTGTCGTCACGGCCAACTCTTTTTGCAAGTGCTTTAGCTCGGCACGCATTTGGCTGCGCAGCTGAGCATCGAGGTTTGACAGTGGCTCATCCATTAAGAACAATTTAGGGCGGCGCACCATGGCTCTCGCCAGTGCCACGCGCTGGCGCTGGCCACCTGATAGCTGCCTGGGATAGCGATCGAGATAGTCCTCTAAATGCACTACCTTTGCTGCCTCTAACACCGCCGCATCGCGTTCATCTTTATCGACTTTACGTAACAGCAATGGGTAACCTATGTTCTGTGCCACGCTCATGTGTGGATACAAAGCGTAACTTTGAAATACCATGGCGATGTCACGGTACTTTGGCAGCACTTGGGTAACATCTTCAGCGCCGATAAATACTTGACCTTGGGTCACTGTTTCCAGTCCTGCAATCATGCGCAGTAAGGTGGTTTTACCGCAGCCAGATGGGCCTAACAAAACCAAAAATTGTCCATCTTTAATTTCCAGGTCAACCCCTTTGACGACTTCGGTTTTACCGTAACTTTTACGAATAGCTTTTAGCGCAACGCTCATTTTCTTATCCTTCTTTTGTCGCTTTAATCATTTGAGCTACTTGTTTAGCCCTTAACTGCACCGCTTAACTGACCTTTAGAAATCATCTTTCCGATAAAACCCGCGGCGATCAGCACAGGCACTATCATTACTACTATCAATACTGACATATACCACCACTGTGGCCCGCGAGTGGCGTTTTGTGCAGCGACCATCAACGGCATAGTCTGGGCGTCTGCAGTGGATAAAAACAACGCCAGCAAATATTCATTCCATGACAAAATCAGGATTAACATAGTAGTGGCCGCCAGACCTGGTTTGGCCAGGGGCATATAGATGGTGAGGAAGACCCGCATACGCGAGGCGCCATCGAGTGTGGCACTCTCCTCGAGTTCGACCGGGATACGGGCAAAAAAATCGCGCATCAACCATACGGCAATAGGTAGGTTGACTGCCATATAGGTCACTATTAAGGCAAAGTGCGTATCCAGTAACCCCAATTGTTGAAACATGATATAGATAGGTAACACTGACACTACAGGTGGCATAATTCGCTGCGAAATAATCCAAAATAATATGTCGTTGTTGCCAAGTGAGCGTTTAAAATACCGGCTAAAGGCAAATACAAATGAGACGAAAAGGGCAAAGCCTATGCTCAGTGTCAATTGCCATTGCATCTTTACAACCACCGTCAAATACACCACTAACCCCAAGATAACAATGAAGCCAACAATACTGCCGACTTTAGGTTTATATTCGATGCGGGTGAGCGCATAGGCCGCCATAGAGCCAATAAACACCGCCAGCACAGTACTGACAGAGGCGATAATGATTGAATTCATATAGGGACGTAAGGTATCTCGCCCCAAATCGATAAAGATATATTCCCAGGCGTGCAGAGAAGGCTCAAAGTCAATAAAGGGAATATAGTAGGGGCCGTCGGACACTTGGATGGGCAATTTAAATGAAGTGACAAACAACCAGTACAGCGGAAACAAGACAACAAATGTCCACAACAATAGTATGCTGTAGCTGAGTACTTTAGGGGCGGGGGCCATGGATTGCAGATCTTTAGGCTCCCACATTTTTTGCCAGAGGCTCTTTGGCTTTACGGACATATCAGGCTCCTCTCGGCTGGGTCTTCTGACCGATGAAATTAAAGAATGACACACAGACCACCACCGCTATAAACAACAGTGAATAACCCACCGCCGCTGAGCCGCCTAAGTCCTGCGTGCGCCAGGCAATAAAAGAGTGCAGGGTCATAGATTCGGTGGCGATACCCGGCCCGCCATTAGTCAATATATTAGGTAGATCAATTATTTTGAACGCTTCTATTAGACGAATCAGCACCGCGGTGGCAGCCACTGGCGCTATCGCTGGGAAAGTGATGTCTTTAAATATCCGCCATGCACCGGCACCGTCTAGTTGCGCGGCTTCCACCTGATCTTTTGACTGACTCTCAATGGCGGCAAACAACACCATAAATAAGAAGGGAATCCACTGCCATGAATCGCCGATCAACACTACCCAGCGTGCCAGTGAGGCATCGGCTGCCCAGGAGAACTCTCCTAAACCAAACAGTGTCCACATTGGTGAAAACGGGCCCTGTGACATATCCATGAGCATTCTAAATGCATAGGCAATACCTACAGGGGTTACCATGATAGGGATAAAAAACACCATGCGAAAAAAGTTTTTACCGCGAATATTCTGTGCGCACAGCAGCGCTAATCCCATGGCAATTACAAATTGAATCGACACCCCGGCAAACACATAAAACAGGGTGATCATCAGCGAGCCTGGGTAGCCTGTGCCATTGAGTACCGCAAACGCTAACACTGTCAACGCACTAAACACGACGAAAGTAATGCTTCTGCCGATCGCGCCAAACACAGTCACCTTTGCTGAGCGCAAATAGCTGAACATCCAGCGACACAATGCCGCTATTACTACGGCTATCAACAGCCATTCCCAGAGCAGAATCTCGCCCACAGTTCCGAGAAAATGATACTCTTGAGAGCCAAATAAGAGTTTTTTAAAATTGCGAAAGCCGACAAATTTTAACTCGAAACCACCGCGTACTAATTTAAATCGCGACAGCGCTAAATAAGCGGAGAGTAACAGCGGATAAATCGCCAAAAATAAAATAATTAATACCGTAGGCAAGATCAATAGCTTTGGAGAAGCCTGATCCAGCATCTCACCAAAACTGCGCTTACGTTTTACATTCATCTTGTTAGTCTGCATCAAAACACCTTGAGACATCCGTTAAACCTTATCCAAAGTGCTAAGATTGCACTTAGGAAAGATCAAAACCTGCAGAAGAAACGCCTGAGTTATCGACTGTATTGAGTGAGTGACACTCCCCTCACTGAATTCAACAGGTGTGTTAATAAAAAAATACATCAAAATGTGGCCGCCCCTCATTAAACCTATTTTGTTAATTGTGAAGCTACCAGTACTGTAAAAATCAGATAATTTCAGCACAGAGTTTGCAAATAAACGCCAGCTAGCTGAACTCGCTTCTGCATATTTGAAGTCGTACTGAGAGATCAATTGTCACTGCACCGTCTAAGCCATCAGTCGAAGCCTAAAGGTCCTCTGAAAAGTCATATACTCCCCTATGTACAGGGGAGTGTAGGAACTTAATCAGAGGCCTCTCTAAACAGCTGTATAGCTACTGACCTAGTGTCGCTTTGTAGAGCCTCAATTGATCTTCTACACCTAGGTCTTCATTCAACTCATTCCAACCTTCTTCAATGGTATCCATGGTCTGAGTGACATTAATCTCACCGGCTAAGAAGCGCGCGATGGCGGTATCCAAGATAACGCCTTGGTAGTTTTGATTTTTAGGAATACGCAGATCTAACAGCATGTTAGGGCTACTCAAGCTGTCTTTAATCGCACCTAAATAGTTCTCAGCGGCCTTTTTACTCATGCCCGCCGCTAACCACTTATCCATGTTGTTAAACTGCGAGAGACGGTAAGGGTTGAATCCGGTGATGCCTTTAGTCACATCCGCATTTGATTGCGCAGGCTGACTGACATAAGAGAAGTAGTCGTAAACAGCATTTTTAACTTGCTCGTCGGCTGTGGCATTAACACCACCCGACCATCCACCGAAAGCGGCATAAGGTGCACGGTTAACACCGTCGACAGCATATGGACAGGTCTTAGTAGTACAAGTCTCTAACTTGCCAGTGGCACGATTCAATATTTTGGTAGAGCCAGGAAGCATTGAAGCACCGACTTTATCGACCACTTTTGAACTGGCAGGGTCTATCGCCAAAGTACCTACATCACCCCAATCGAGAGTTAGTGCACAGCGACCAGAGGTAAACAAACCACGGGTATCACCGACGTCTAAGTTAATTTCATCAGCCGGGGCGTACTTACCTGTATCTTTATAAATGGTTAAAGCCGCGGCAAACCCATCGTTATTCACCAGAGGCTTCATATCCTTAGTATCAAAGAACGCACCTTGTCCAGTACCTTGCCCTTGCAAGTAACCACCGGCAATTGACATAATTGACCAATAGGCTTGTGCGTTTCGTTTCTTAGAGATACATGAGCCGTAATCCGCTTTGCCATCGCCATTCATGTCTTTACCGTGTACTGTCTTAGCCACGGCCAAATACTCATCCCAGGTCTTCGGTGGCTTAAGGCCAGCCGCTTTTAGCACATCAGTACGGTAGTAGATCATGTGGAAATCACCGTCCAAGGTAAGCAGGTAGGTCTTACCTTGATACTGGGTGGAAAAAGAACGGAAAAACGGGCTGATGTCTTGAGCTTCTAAAGCAGTATCTTTAGCCACTCTAGAGGATAGGTCTTCCAGATAACCTGGATCAGCATAATCCACCAGCCACTGTGGGGCGAATACTGCCGCATCGACACTGTTAGTGCCTGTGACAAAATCCGTTAGCAGTTTAGAGTAAAGGTCTGAGTAGGGAACGGTAATAATATTAATCGTCGCTCCAGTCAGCGCTTTAAACGCGGGAGCGTGGCGCTGCAGTGGCTCGGCTATCTGTGGTCCTGTGAAAGTCATGACATTGACAGTCACACCATCGTATTTCTTGGCGATCGCGGTGCTGGCTCCAGCCGCCAGTGTCACAGCTGTCGCTGCTGTTATAGCCGTCAACAGTTTACTGAGGGGGCGACGCTTGTTCATATTGAAAAGTTTCATGGCTTTACAGCCTCCTATATTATTTTTATTAGAGGAGCCTTAGAACAAATCCCGCACAACATCTACGGAACTCACCCAGTGTCTCCCGATCAATACACCCCGAAACCTAGTCGCTAGTACATACTCATCACTATGCTCTCAGCCGAGGTTAATTTTCTGCAAACAATTCAGGCTGCTGCTGATAGATGTTATCTACCAGTGCCACAACCTTACTTACGTGCTCCGTCATTGCTTTCGCAGCGGCATCTCCGTCACCGTTGCGAATAGCTGTCAATATAGCTTGGTGCTCTGCATGGGTATCCTCTGGCCTGCCCGGGGAGGAAAGTTGCAACTTTCGTACCCGCGCCAGTTGCGCATAGGCCCCTTCAATCACCCTTTTTAATCGGCCGTAGCCGGTGAACTCACAGAGCAGCTGGTGAAACTCTTCATCTAACTGATAAAAAGCCTTCAAATCCTGATCTTCGATACACACTTTTTGGTAGCGAAGATTCCTGGTCAGTACATCTACCATTGTCTGAGTATGATGTTCGGCAACTTGCCTGGCGATAGCTACTTCTAGCGCCTGGCGAATAAAAGCACTCTCCTGCACATCGCTCATACGAATCTTAGTGACATAGCTACCGCGCTGTGGAAACACTTCTACTAAACGGTCTTCAGTCAACTTAGCAATGGCCTCACTAACCGGCGTTCTGGATACACCTAACGCCTTGCCCACTGCTTCTTTTTGAATTGCACTTCCCGGTGGCAAGTCCTGGTCAACGATTGCATTCAGCAAAGTTTCATACACTTGTGCCGTTAATGGCCGGGTGCGATCAAAGCTAACCTTCTGTAAAAAATCCAATGGCATATATTTGTTTTCCGCGTATTGAACTAACATGTTAGTATGCTAGAATATAATTAGTCAAGAGTATTTTATAACCAATTATAAAAATTGCAGTTTGTTATTGGAAGCTTTTTAACTAAATGCGCTACAGTTACAAACCACAAAGCATTCCTAAATATTCAGCAAAAACTGATACTTATGAAATAATTATAAAAATTAACTTAATATATGACGCAGATGCCAAGTATTAAACCTGACCAGCAAGAGGTAGCAAACAATGGATTCCAGTACGTTAAGACTGCACCACAGCGATAATGTTGTGGTGGCACTACGACCCTTAGAATTAGGAGAAGTACTGGTTGCAGAGCAAAAGCTGTCGATCCACAGCAGCATCCCCAAAGGTCATAAGATCGCCCTGTCGGCTATTAAAAGTGGCCAGCCTGTCTATAAATATAATCAAATCATTGGCTTTGCCACTAACGACATAATTGCCGGTGATCACGTGCACGTACACAATTGCGGTATGGGTGAATTTGACAAAGATTACGCTTTTGGCTCTGCGGTACAACCTGTGACTATGCTGGCGACTGATCAGCGCCGTACATTCATGGGTTACCGGCGCCCAAACGGTAAAGCAGGTACTAGGAACTATATCGGATTGATTGCCTCAGTTAACTGCTCAGCCACTGTAGTACGTTTTATCGCCGAACAGATTAACCAGTCGGGCGTACTAGAAAAGTATCCCAACATCGATGGCATCGTTCCGATACATCACGGCACTGGCTGCGGCATGGCGAGTAGTGGCGAAGGTTATGACAACCTGAAACGCGCCATCAGCGGCTACATCAACCACCCAAATTTTGGCGCTATCTTATTAGTGGGCCTAGGTTGTGAAGTCATGCAGCTAAAATACTTAGTCAGTGAAAAGGACAATAATCCTCTGCTGCAACATATGACTATACAACAGACCGGTGGCACATCTAAAACCATTAAGGCCGGAGTGGCTGCGGTCACAGCAATGCTAAAAAATGCCAATGCCCTACAACGTGAGGAAATACCTATTAGCGAACTCACCCTGGCACTTCAATGCGGGGGCTCAGATGGCTACTCTGGCATTACTGCAAACCCGGCACTGGGCAGAGCTGCAGACCTGCTGATAGCCAGCGGAGGAACGGCTATTTTGTCGGAAACATCTGAAATTTTTGGTGCCGAACATCTACTTACCCGCCGAGCAGTCAGTAAACGCGTCGGACAAAAAATCATAGACCGTATCGATTGGTGGCGTGATTATACGCATAAAAATGGCGGTAATATGAATAACAACCCGTCACCGGGTAATATTGCCGGCGGATTGACAACTATTCTTGAAAAGTCGCTGGGGGCAGTGGCTAAAGGGGGTAGCACCCCGCTACAAGATTTTTATCTGTACGCTGAGCCCATAGACAAAAAAGGCTTTGTATTCATGGACAGTCCGGGGTTTGACCCTTGCTCAGTCACAGGTCAAGTTGCCTCCGGTGCCAATATTGTCTGCTTTACTACCGGTCGGGGCTCCGCTTTTGGCTTTAAGCCAGTCCCTTCTATCAAACTGGCTACCAACAGTGAAATGTACAGGCACCAGCAGGAAGATATGGATATAAACTGTGGCGATATCGTCGACGCAAATGTAACTATAGACCAGAAAGCTCAGCAAATTTTGGATTACATCATTGCAATCGCTTCAGGGGATCAATCAAAAAGTGAAGCTCTGGGATACGGTGACAGTGAATTTGTCCCCTGGCAGATAGGGGCAGTAATGTAACTTGAAAAACTTGATAGGATGCACGTTCACTGCACGACCTTAACTTATCCCCTGGCGGCGACCGTCGGCAGAATTAAGGATTGCAGATGCACTTTTATTGACTAATTATCCATGACAGCCACAACTATCTTATTTAAAAATATTGGCTTGTACTAACTTGCTAATTTCTTTTTCTAATTACAAAATACCGCCAAATTGCTTTGCAGGTCATATACTTCATTGTGTTGTTCGTTATAGGCAAAATTGGCATAGACGGTTGGGGTAATGACCTGGGCTAGATTTTTACTCAGCTGACCCATACGAATTTCATAGCGTTTTTCCACCGGATACAAGTCGATGTAGACTACTGTGGCGCCAGCCACTAATTTTAACTTATCCAGTACTTGTGTATCAGTTGTAGCTCCCCTTAGAAATTTATCCAGATTAAACTCTTGCACTGGTCCTTGCCTGGGAATCAACAATTTTACATGACGACCGCTTTTGTGCATGTTTTTGAGTTCAGCTATCTCAACTTTAAAAGAGGGGATGCTAGCGTTGCCCCCTTCAAAGATAGAGCAGCGAAAAGCATAGGCACTCGCGGGTAAGGCGCTAAGCCCCAACGCGACAAATATTGATATTAGAGTTTTCGTTTTCAACCTTGGTAAACAATCCATGAAGTACCACTGTAAAAGGTGCGATAAAGGGCCGCAATTCTTTGTGTCCATTGTCTCTGTGTCATCACTATAAATTTTAGGAAATCAGCTGGAGCAATATATATTGCCAGCTATTAGATAGCAATTAATTGTTAAGCCCATATTAATGGAGTTTCAGCACAAACAATAAAGTTAGGGTTTAACAAGCTGTTACGGCGATTATACCGCAGCGGTTGCAAACTTGGATACTCTAAAACACAGCCACCAGCAGCTTCTACTACCGCTTGAGCAGCCGCGCTGTCCCATTCGCTGGTAGGAGCCATACGCGGATAAATATCAGCAGCCCCCTCCGCCACCAGGCAAAATTTTAGTGAGCTGCCCATATTTTGTATCTCACTGTGAGCAAACTGACTTAAATACTGTTCAGTGGCGGCATTTTGGTGTGAGCGACTGGCGACGACGCGCCATAAACCAGTTAGAGCCGGGGTGTCGGCGACTTCTATCTGCTGTGCATCCGCACTGCCTTGCTGCTTAAAAGCTCCAGCCTCACTGCCCCAGTAAATCAGGTCTAATACCGGTGCATAGACCACACCAAAAATAGGCACACCGTTATCTATCAGGGCAATATTGACCGTGAACTCGCCGTTGCGACTGACAAATTCTTTAGTCCCGTCTAATGGATCCACCAGCCAATAGCGAGACCAGCACAACCTGTTCTGAATTTGCTCTTCAGTAGACTCTTCAGACAAAATTGGAATGTCTGGTGCCAGCAACTGCAAACCACCGCAGATCACCTCATGAGCCAATAAATCCGCCTGGGTCAGCGGGCTTTGGTCACCTTTGTAAGTCACCGAAAAATCTGAGTTGTAAATATCCAGAATCTTAGCACCAGCCGCTTTAGCTAATGCATTTATCTGCTCTATTCCCTGAATCACGATTGCAGTCTCCTTTAATACGCAAAGTTGCCACTTTAACATAAGTGCTATCAAAATCGTCAGTCGTCAGTCGTCAGTCGTCAGTCGTCAGTCCAAACTATGCTTCTAGTTAGGCGGCACTGTAAAATGCCCTTAAAAAGTAAATTCGTGGGTTTCCCCGGCATTCATCTGCTGGTATTGGGGCCTGACAACTGAGACATAAACATCGCCTAGAGAGGCTGGAAAAGTCACGGAAAGAGACTCTGGGTTTGAAAATGGATGAGGGGAAGACAACCTGTATTGAGTTAAACTGTGCCCAGCATCCACGCTCTTTTTCGCGGCTTGATGTAACCTCAATAGCAAGATTTTTTGATTAACAATTACCTTGGTATTATTCACCAGCACTTTAAGGGTGACTTCAGTTATTTCAGCGCCAGTCATTTCTGGGCTTATAAATGCATTGGTTTGTCCTGTTAACCAGCCCTGTGCATTTTGTAGGCTTTTTATCCATTTCTCCCGGTCAACCAACAAACGAATCTCCAGTTGCCCATCGCGCAAAATTACTTGCGCACTGTTATTCTGCAATTCGTGGGCACTGGCTGAAGCACACACACAGAGACTGATAACTAAAAAGCTAATTCTGATTTTTCGGCAAAGAGGGAAGTTAGTCATTTCGACAAAAAACTCCTTTTTCCACAACACCGCCACTGCTAATTGTTTTTTGCACAAAATCAAAGCAGCCATCTCGGTTCGCAGTAGGTTTATAGTTAGAGTAATATTTATTACCTCGGTACTGGTAACTCATGGACCGAGTACCATCTGCACTTTGACGGTGAATTAGCTTTGTCACACCCTCTCTGGGCGGGCGCAAATCGGCGCGCGCTTTCGCCCCTTGCAGAGGAGCAACTCTGGGCAGAATTTTTTTATCTACGACACCGACCAGGCACTGCATAATGTAAGGGGGCTCAGTTGAGGTGTGGTAGCGATAGCCAAAGACCTCATCCGGCTGCCCGTTACACACATCCAAATCATCTGCAGAGATTGCAGAGCCATCTGGGTTGTTGTCCCCATAGAGAGGGAAACCATCGTAACCCCAGCCTAAAACCGCTGAATCAGCCGCGTTTTTCATCACCTCTAGCATGCAACTTGGTTTTGCATGGTAATGATAGTCATCGCCCCGGCCCGCGTGACCACCACAATTATCCAATTGGCCCGTTATAACGGTATCTTTTCTTGGATCATAGCTTTTAATATTTATCTCGCCTGCCGATGAATAATCGTAAATAGGAACACCGTTGACAGCAACCCCCAGAGCAGCATCCATGGTCGTTTTAGTGGTTGCCATTTTGCGCTGTAATTTGATCGGCGCCGCGTAGTTTTTGGCTGGCACAGGAATTTGCTCATTAGTGCCGGTAATTCCATTCATCAAATCATGTGTGGGATAAGTGTCCGATAGCAGATAGGCATATTCGCTATCGCAAGTAACGCTGACATCGCTAAAACCGGCATCCTTTACCGAGCTTTGAATAGTATTACATGCAGCACTTTTGATACTTAAGGCCTCAGTGGGCACATCAAGTTTTAGTCCGCCTCTGGAAGGCTTAGAGCCATTTTTTGCAGGTTTCATGTCACCGCGCCCCCTCTTGCGACTGCTTTTTGAACCTATTGCTAGACCGGAGCGTTCAAAGTTCACTGTAAGCTCTGCGGAGTCCATCAGTAAACCTTCCATCGCTTTAAGCAGCAGCGGCTCTGTGACTGCGCCAGAGCCAGAAAAGTTGAGTGTTGAGGACAGAGCATACAAACTAATAGTATATGACTTAAGCCCGGGACCTTTAGAGCAAGGAGGCGCATATTGATTATTTCTATTAACACTATTGGCTCCGTGCTCACCTACTGACTGTCCAGTATCGATGGCATTAACTGTCCCAGGGATGTTATAGAGCGTCCAGTAGAAATGCCTATCTGAGGGTCCGGCATTGTGATGCATAATGACGACGAATGATGCCGCATTTTTAGGTGCATTACGCCATTTAATCGGCGGCGAAACACCCTCTCCATCACAAGAGTATTGCAGCGGTAGAATGCCTCCCGCTTGCATAACAGGACTGCTCAAGGTTAAGCGACCCGCCGCACTCAATACCTGAGGTACAGACACTATCGTCAACAAAACGAGTATTGATACTGTTTTCATTAGCAAGTCTCTTGAGTAAACACGTGCAATTGATGGATATTGAACTAAGACGCCTTAAGAGTGGCTCGACAGAGTAAAGTGTTGTCGGCTTCCAGATCTTGGGTCCAAATGAGCTTTGCGCCCCGGGCCCAGCGAATTCGATCGTAGCCATCTTTTGGCCTCACTACTCGCTCTGAATACTCAACAGCTGCCGGCCATTGACTGTCGTCAAAGTTTGCTGATTGCCATTGCTTATCTATGGCTATGTGTTTAGTTTTGCAGCTCGTTTGCGGGGAAGAAGATTTTGCACAGTTTTTATTTAATGGCGCAATATGGATAGCAGTACATTTCCACTGTTGGTTAGTGACAGCCAGCACTTTGCCCGTGGATTTATCGATGAATTGCGCAATAAAGCCACCGTCGCCCATTTGCTGTTTTCTCGTTCCGATATACTCTAAACCGCTATCATCTTGTTTAAAGTCTTTAACGATCACATTTATCTGTGCCGGTAAATTGGCCTTGAATGTGAATGATTCAGCGTTGAATGACCGCTCGGTGGTGATAGACACGGAATCTTCCTTTATCAAGGCCTGTCCCGAATACAAGGCAAACCAGTTATCTGCCCATACATCCGCCTGGATAGTTGTTTGCGCTGTTACCGGTGCTGCTACGAGACTAGCAAAAACAGCGACGGTCAGAGTTCTTACGCATTGTTTAACAGTCATACCACTCCTTATATTCAGAAAAAAATCATTGATCCCTAAGCTATAACTCTAATAGTTATAGCTTTGAATGAACAGAAACTAAACCCAGTTTTACGCCCGATGGATAATATCCAGCGACTCCAGCCCACTCACCAACTCAAACCCCGGTTGCAGCCACCACTGCTGTACCACACTTTGATACATTGAGCGAAAATCCACATTGTAAATAACATCCCGGTCTTGCAAATCGTCAAAAGCCGGATAATCGCCATAGTGACCTCCTTTTACTCTTCCCCCCATTAAAAAGTGACTAGCGGCAGTACCGTGATCACTTCCACCTGAGCCGTTTTGTGCTGCGCGTCGACCAAATTCCGAATAAGTCATCATCA
>MAAC01006665.1_pt1 | contig 18305 bp, 15 predicted proteins | sample 1115981 | NCBI WGS metagenome assembly MAAC01 (sample SAMN04961126, study PRJNA320927) | seawater metagenome | isolation source: sample BD02T64 sea water enriched with oil for 64 days | place: USA:Gulf of Mexico | collected 2013-07-27 | reverse complement strand
GTCGCAGAAAAAGTATTAAGCGTTTTGGACTCAGCATTTCATATCGATACCCACGACCTGCATCTAACAGGTAGCCTTGGTATCGCGCTCTACCCTGATCACGGGGAAGACATGGATACACTCATAAAACATGCAGACCTTGCCATGTACTCTATCAAGGGAAGTGGTAAGAATGGTCTTACGGTATATAACCAGGAAATGAGTAATGCACAGATTTCACGCATATCCCTTGAACATGACATGCACATCGCATTAGAAAAAGATGAGTTTGACGTTGTCTACCAGCCGGTGATAAATGCGGAAACTGGATCATTAAAAGGGTTTGAAGCCCTTGTACGTTGGCATCACCCTAGTGACGGAATCCTATACCCCAAAGACTTTTTAACTATCGCTGAAGAAAACGGCTGTATTATCGCCATTGGTGAAAAAATACTGGATCGCGTCTGCTCAGATATTAAACGCTGGAAAAAACCAGACCTTCAAATTTCAATTAATGTATCCGCCCTAGAGATTAATCATCACGGGTTTGTGGAGCTAATAACGTCTCACTTAGACCATTACAATGTCCAGGGAAGCCAGATTGAACTTGATATTAATGAAAATATTATCATGTCTGATCATTTACAAACGATCGAAAAATTACAAAAGCTCTCCGATCTAGGCATTAGTATTGCCATTGATGATTTCGGGGCCAGCTATTCATCGTTAAGTCACCTCCACCGATTCCCAATCAACACATTAAAGCTCGATCAGTCCTTTATTGCATCCATTGATGGAAAACCCAAAAAAGCGTGTATCATTAATGCCATTATTGCGATGGCGAAAGGTTTAGATATGCGATTAATTGCCGAAGGTGTTGAAACAGAACAACAATATCATTACCTTCAAGACCTTGGCTGTCAACACATGCAGGGACACTTATTCAGCAAAGCAGTTAGCTATAGCTTGGCTGAATATATGATCCAGCATCCAGAAGATTCATTAAAGTCATTTCCTGAAAATCCTGACATCCCAGTGTTGGCGAACTAAATTCTGAGCCACTGCCCATGCATTTTTGCAATAGCCATTTGCATTTATGAAATCCACTTTACATTCAGCCCCTCCGTTAATACTGGTAGTGTTACGCCATAAATTAACGGAGCGGACTGAGCCATGAAATCGATAAAAGAAATAGTAAAAGTCACTACCCTCTTAGGGATATTCGCTGTAAGTGCAGCTTCGGCAGACGAGTTGTCTACGCTAAGAGCATCAATCTCTGGTTACAATACCAACAAGGCGCTCAATCATTCTGATCATTATGCTTGGCAACTTTTTTCCGATCTAAACCACCCCGCAGTGCTTAACAAGTGCCGTCCAGATTTAAATAAAACATTAGGTGATTCTGGCTTAACCATTTGGGAAACCTGGCAATCTCGTGAGGAAACGTTCTTACAAGACGCCGAAACACCGCCTTCCTGGCGAACAGGCTGTGCCAATGGGGGCTTCTATTCCTACCCAGAAGGCAACTATAGTAATTTCGATGATGAAGCCGTTCGAATTAACAAAAAAGCCTATAAATTTATTCGCACTAACCATTTATACAACCTGGATGAACAGGAACGGTTAGCGCAATCAGGTATTAAAGATATAGATTTCCCTTTAGGCTCAAAAACAGTTAAAGCTGGCTGGGTAAAAATAGACGATGAAGACAAACCCTTTTATCACTGGATGGAAATTGAACGCAACGGTGAACTCATCACCTACGGCTTATCAGCATTACACATAGCGTCAAAAGATTACCCCACCTGGTTTTGGTCAACTTTTGAACATATTGACAATAATACCCGCTGGAACCATGTCTACCCTGAAGGTTTCCGGGGCTGGGTCATCCCGTCCAAAGACAGTGCAGCTTGCCCTCCGAGTAATTTATCTTGTAATACTATCCCTGCTGGTTTTGGCCTAGAGGGAACCAAATGGGAAAACTACCGATTGCGAGGAACTCAAACTGAAATCGTTGACAATCGAGGCTCTCCGACTGTTCTTGTAAACTCTCATCTCGAAGGTGTTTTGGATCAACCATCAATGTCCTGCGTTACCTGCCACGCCCTTGCTGTCAAAGGATCAAATGGGCCCCCCATGCCTATACCTATTACCCACGGCGTTAACAATGAAGGCTTACCAGTGGGTCATATTGGTGCATTAAATCCAGAGTTTTTCTTAGATGCCAACGGAAACTCCATTCCCTATTTAGGATTAGATTATGTTTGGACATTAAGGAACGCTAAACGAGAGAATAACTAATTACTTCAATATATTCCTATCAGTAATGGTGTGGGGCAAAAGATCCCAAACTGCCCCACACCATTACTGATACCTAACATTAACACGTGCAGCTATATTCCATTAACAACGGTTCATTACTCAACTGCTCAAGCAAAAAATCCTTAAATACCTTTAACCGTTTGCAACTTCTCATATCAGGATGAAATAACAACCAAATATTGCTCGTGGGAACAAAATCAACGGTAAACAACCGCTTAAGTTCAGGTTTCGCTTGATCATCAGGCAAAATAGCAATACCAACCCCAGCAGCAGCCAGCGCCGACATAGAAACAAGGTCATTGCTTCGAGCCACTATATTCTTATGGGGGATATTCTCTCTGATCCATTTAAACGCAGGTAATGATAATAGGTTGATATGGCTACAAATCAACCTATGCTCACTCAAATCATCCACTCCAGCAGGCTCGCCAAACGCCTCTATGTACTCCAATGATGCAAAAGCAGACCAATGCAGGGAAAACAAATGTTTACCTACCAGGTACTCTGGTGGCTTTGCACAGGCACGAATGGCGAGATCTGCCTCTCGTTTGGACAAATCACAATCATCATTGGATATATGAAAATTAACCGTTATTTCAGGGTACTTTTCTTGAAACATCCGTATATAGTTTGGCAAAAAGCAATATCCAAAATTATGAGGAACGGTTAAATTAATTTCACCACTCGTCCCGTTGTTTTGGTTGTCTAACACGAGTTTAATATCGCCAACACGATCTACAATATCTTCAACATACTCCAATATTTCAAGACCTACATCAGATAACTGATAACCATCTGAGTTGCGGACAAATATTTTTGAGCCTAACGCCTCCTCCAAGCTATTAATTCGCCTGAAAACGGTAGAATGATTTACTTTTAATACTTCAGCCGCTTTTGCCAACGTATCGTGACGTGAAACCACGATCAGGTATTTAAAATCATCCCAGTTAAGATTATCCAACGTAACCATCTGTCACCTTCATTAAACATAGTCAATACACAAAATTGCAAACATCACTTTCATAATTGGAAATTTCAATAGGGCCGATTTTAGGTAAACTTTATCTCGATGCAAGAAATAAATGTAACCATTACCCTGCACCACCAACGATCCTCCTTCCTCGCCCCTCCATAACAAATCACTAATGCTCCCTAATTTCAAGGTAAACAGAACATGACCCCCGCACATTCTGACTTTTCAACATTAACCCCACCTAAATTTGAACTCATCAGTCACCACCTATGCCCCTATGTTCAGCGTTCGGTAATAGTATTGTCAGAAAAAAACATCAAACATAAACGAACATATATTGACCTAAACAATAAGCCACAATGGTTCACCAAAATCTCCGCAACTGGAAAGGTTCCTCTATTAAAGATTGACAAAGACCACATACTCTTCGAATCCATGGTTATTTGTGAGTATCTAGACGAAATCACTATGGGATCTTTACACCCAAAAGAAACACTTAAAAAAGCGCATCACCGTTCTTGGAATGAATTCGCATCACAAATACTCAACAACATTTCTCAACTATACAATACCAAAAACAGCCTTGATTTCGAGCAACAACTATCTGAAATATCAAAGAAATTTTTACGCATAGAAGAACACATCATATTACCTTATTTCTCCGGTGATCAGTTTTCTATGACCGATGCAGCTTTTGGCCCTGTGTTTCGCTATTTCGATGTATTGGATAAGTACACTAACACCGATATTTTTTTTGGCCTAGAAAAATCAAAACAATGGCGTAAAACACTTAGCCAACGAAAATCCATTCAAGAAGCCGTTACTAAAGAATACCCAGAATTACTAACTAATTTCTTATCTTATAGAGGAAGCTATATATCATCACTAATAGAACAACACTCAACTAACAAGGGAAAAAAACAGTAAAAAATCGACAAATACCACAGAAACATTACAGCAACATTACAAAAAAAACATAGCCACAAAAAGTACCTGCGCAACGATGCAAACAAGGATTGCACAAGATTAATCTAAAAAAACAATGCGTAAGCATTTTTGTTGCTAATATATAAAAATAAAAAAACAACAAAATATTGAATTACAAACTTATATTCTAAAATTGATTTTAGGAAAGGAATGCCACCACAATGGATATCGTACTTAAAAAAAATAAAAACCACAAAAAGCACAAAGCTAAAAACAATACCAAAATCAACGAAATAGAACATTACCAAAGTACACTTATCGACATAACACAACATGAAATTGAAGCGCTAAAAACTGAATTTAATCTTGCTGATGCACATACACACCAAAGCCAAAGTATATCCCAGAAAAAAATCATAGAAGATCTACCTGAATTATGGTACTCGGCGGAAAAAAGAACGCAACATCAATGCGAACAGGAATTTATCGAAAAATTCTACTCATCCCACGGCCAGCATACGGCGCTAAAAAGAAAGAATGAAATTTACTTAGTTTATTCTGCATCGATATCTATGCATATTACCGCCACTTATTTGATGCAAAACGATATGAGCGTGGGACTTATTGAGCCTTGTTTTGACAATTTACACGACCTCATGAAACATATGCGTGTGCCCTTATCTCCCCTGGATGAGTCGTTATTTTCTGATTGTAATAGAATTTATGATAACCTCGTGCAACATGCATTAGGCTTAGATGCGATATTCATAGTTGACCCCAACAATCCAACAGGATTCAGTATTTTTTCAGATGGTACCGAATCCTTCTCTGAATTAATACGATTTTGTAAAGACTTCAATAAATTGCTTATTATGGACTTTTGTTTCAGTGCCTTTATCAAAGTCTCTGGAGGCAGCCGCATTGATGTATACAAATTACTGGAAGGAAGTGAAGTAAACTTTATCGCCATGGAAGATACGGGGAAAACATGGCCCATTCAAGATGCGAAATGCTCATCATTGCAAGTTAGCAGAAGTATCAACAGTGAAATTTACAATATCGTTACCAGCGTTCTACTTAACGTGTCACCGTTCATCCTACGAATGATCACTCGTTACATAGAAGACAGTGAAAAAGACAATTTTACATCTGTAAGGTCTGTTCTGACAACAAACAGAAATTTAGCTATCAAGTATTTAGATGGCGGTCTATTAAAATACTGCCCACCACAAATAGAAACCAGCGTTGTATGGTTTGAAATAACCGACCCCGACATTAACGCTGATCAATTACAAGAAAAACTTCGAATCCGTAACGTCTATGTATTACCCGGGAAGTATTTCTACTGGGCCAACCCAAAACGCGGACAGCGTTATATACGCATCGCGCTAGCCCGAGATTCAGACATATTTCTAGGTGCAATGAAAGCTGCTTCGAGTGTAATCAATGAACACAAAAAATAGAAAGATATTTATTGATGCATCCCTTTTCATGGGGATGCACTCGAACGATGAAAAAATACGCAACCAATCGCTTTCGGTCATGTCAGAGCAGTTCTCCAAATGCATCTATATGAATCTAGAGCAAGTTGGAATGTGTGATGAAGTTGTTTGGCGTTATAGTCGAAACATTCAAGACGACTATTATCCCTTCATGGATATTTTGCATAGTGAGATGGACATCACTCGCATAGGTTATTGTAGTGCCGACATCGCACGCCTCAATAAAGACAGACGACTATCAGAAACAAGCCTTTCCGTGCAAAGCGCCCTTCTAGTCGCACAAACCATTAACAACAACGCGTTACTTTACACCCATGACAAAAACATTTTATCACTAGCTTACTTCAATGAATATCTCGGTGAATTTTCTAGTAATCGACATAACTATGACCATGTCGAAAGAAATCTAAAACGCAACTACACATTCTCTCCCAAATTAGACCAATTATATGACACTTCGAGAAGTTTAATATTTCCATTTGAACAGTGCTAAAGGAAACTCACTATGTCTAGAAAAAACATCTTAATCCCACTTATAACACCGCTGAATCAGAAGCGTAGTGTCTGTGAGGATAGTGTAAGATCCCTCATTGACCGGTCAAAGAATCACACAGCAGGATATATCCCTTGCCTGACATCAGGGGAAGGCTGGAAGCTAACCGAGCAACAATGGTCTGAAATGCTTCAATACACACGTCTACACGCTCCGTCTCATGACGTCATCGTTGGCATTGAAAAAGCAACAACCGCTGAGGTAATACACTACGCAAATTTGGCCACCAATTTTCTAGCGAATGGCATCATTATCACCAGCCCATTTGGTGAGGCTGTAACACAGCATGAAATCTATCAACATTATAAAGAAATACACGATGCATCTGGTCTAAAAATTTATATATATAACGAATCAGAACTTTCCGAAAACAACACGAATGCCGAAACCCTGCTAAAGATATCCGAACTTCCAAACGTTGTAGGAATTAAAGAATCAAGTAATTCTGCAGACGTTGATTCCATCAGAAATCATCTAAAAAACCAAGGTGTTCGTATTTATCAAGGCTGGGAAGATAATATCGTAGACGATGACCTAGCTGATGGAAACATATGTTCGCTCAGCAATCTATACCCAGAATTATGCTTAGAAGCAGCAAACCGACCAACAGACAATCTTAAAATCGAAATTTCAAACCTGTGTAAAGATCACCAAATTTTTTCAGAAAACTGGTATGCACATATAAAAGGCTACTTAAGTGAAACAGGGGTTATAGCAAGCGACCACTGTATCAGCGCTGCTCAATAGGATCAGTCATGCTAACGCAAAAAAAACTATACCTTTACAATAAGCGACAAATAACACAGGCAACAGAACACGAGAAGCCCTACCTTGACTATGAAAAACAATGGATATTTTCTGGGCTAAAAAGCATTGATGACTCGACAAACCCAAAATCTTACAAAGAACTCATTGGCGCTATTGCGGACGTTGTTAATACCGAATCAAGTGATGTAACCGAGAGCTCAATATACGTTTCCGAAAAAATTAGCCTCAATCAATTTCGCGTACTCGTACAAGAGTTCGCTGTTGATGGGCTTACGGAAGCGCAAATTTTCTATTCCATAATGCCTAGATTAACGCTATCAGCTCAATTACCGATGTTACGTATTCTAATCGATGAATTTGGATCCGGCAATCCTAAACGAACCCATAGTGAATTGTACAAAAATCTGTTACTGGAGCTTTACATGCCTACGGACGAGGCATTTTACCACGATAGAATCGACAATCTGAGCTATGCATTTATTAACATGTTCTATTGGTTAACGTTAAGAGCCGATGATCCATCGTATTTTGTCGGCGCACTGACTTACCTAGAAAGCATTATCCCTGCGGTATTCCCTTGTTACGTTGAAGCCTGTCAACGACTAGGCATCCAACATCTACATTACTACAGCGAACACTGTCACATTGATGCTTACCATGCGAAAGAGTGCTTTCGAATTCTGAAAGCTATGCACCAAACCCATACTCTAAACATCAGCAAAGCCTGGAAAGGGTTGTGTTTGGCTAGCCTGGTAACCAATCAAGCATTTGAACAAGCCGTGCAAAAAGCACAGCGCTTGAACGGTCTCGATTACATATTGCCACATACAGGGTTAGCAATATGACAAACGACCACGACTATCAAGAACAAGGGTTATTCACCATTGAGCATGAAGGGCTGTGTTATCACATCCCTCGCTACTGCCCTCACCGTGCAGGTCGGCTCGATCACGGAAACATCAATATTGTCGCTAAAACGGTGTCTTGCCCCTTACATCATTCAGTTTTTTCACTAGACACCGGAGAACAAATCTCTGGCCCATTATGTTCAACATTAGAAATATCCATGTCAAAAATCACCAACAACCTTAAAAACCCAACGGAGAAAACACTATGAACACAGATCTAAGTCCTTATGGCGCTTTTATTATGCGAATTTCACTCGGCGCCGTACTCATCGCCCACAGTGTATACCTTAAACTGATGGTATTTACGCTCGCCGGCACCGCTAATTATTTTGAATCCATAGGTTTACAGCCCTGGTTAGCGTATGCAGTATTCTCTATTGAGTCTGTCACTGGAGTGTTAATTATTGTTGGCTACAAAACACGCCTATCTGCTGCCATTGTTCTACCTATTCTTTTGGGTGCAACCTGGGCACACAGTGGTAATGGTTGGGTATTTACAGCGACAAACGGTGGTTGGGAATATCCGCTATTTCTAAGCTTCATTGCCGCTGCGGTTGCCCTATTAGGCCCAGGCGCTCTAGCATTAGAATCTAACAAAGTTAGCCTTATTGAAGAACTCAACTATCCCAACGTTATATCTCAAAACTAGGAGGCTTGTGTGTTAACTAACAAATTACCCTATAGTGTTGAACAACCCTGGCTACCATTTTCAGAAGCGTTGTTAAATTGGGATGAAGCATTCCATCAATTAATGTTAAATGACAAACTACGAATGCATGCTTATGAAAAAGCAATCAAGGAGACGGTGAAGCCAGGGGATGTCGTTGTTGATCTAGGGACGGGAACCGGGATTTTAAGTTTATGGGCACTGGAAGCTGGCGCAAGTTGTGTGTATGGAATTGACCTTAATCCTGACATACTTGCACTAGCAGTAAACATGATGATAAAACATAAATTTTCTGATCGTTTTATCGCAATCAACAAAATCTCCTATGATGTCATTTTACCTGAGCGCGCAGACGTACTGATGTCTGAAATCATAGGAAACATCGCTGATAACGAAGATTTCCAACCCATTTTAAGTGATGGCATTCGACGTTTTTTAAAACCTGGAGGAAAGTGCTTACCCAGAGATACCTGTGCTTATATCGTCCCAATAACCGCTACAAAAGCCCATTCAGCCATCAAAAAACGAGAGGTAAAAACACTAAACCCCAATTACCAACTTGATAAATTAATGCGGGGAAAAAACATTAGCAACCCCTTCAACCTATACTACGATACGCTCATTGAAAAACCTGCTCAACTGAGCAAGCCTCAGCGAATCCAGTATTATCATGATGATTGGAGCCAACAACCAGTATATTGTAAGGTTCGTTCATTTGTTATAGAACGAGATGCAGAGTTCACCGGTTTCCAGTGTTATTTTATTGCAGACCTAAGTGATACGGTTAGTTTGGATATATCCGGTGACGACCAAGATTTGCATAGCTGCTCTGATAGTTGGAAACATGCGTACCTGCCAATCGAACACCCCATCACCGTTCGTAAAGGCGATGTTATTTCTTTATCATTTAGCCGCTATTACCCTGATGGTATGAGTGCCTTACAATTTCGGCAAATATACCGTTGGAGAGGGCATGTTGAAAGAGATGGTAAGCACTACACGACATTCGATCAATGTATGGATGAGCGTGTTTTTTCGGAACCTAGGCGAAATATAGTTAACATAGAACAAGAAAAACCAAGGCACACTGGAGAAGGGTTGCATTTTTAGTTTTCCGACCTAACGATAGTGTGTTCGCAAACCAAGCCGTAGAGAAACTAACGTTTTTCTACGGCTTGGTTTATCGATCGAATTGTCATAATTCGTATCAAAAACACCGTCTATTTACAGACACTTATGTATCACTCTCCTCCACCCGTTCCAATAAATGGCTATCCACACGTTTACGAAAATGACGTAACAAAGTAATACCGTGATTGCCTTCATTAACGCCTTTGTCGATTCGATAGGCCTTCCAATCACATTGGTCTTGCGTAAATTCAACGGTGGAATAACCATTCTCTATCGTATTAAAATAATCCACATGGGGGTTTTGGTTATACACCAATTCACTGGTTAATAGCTGAAATATATTGTCAGGGATACTTCGCTGTTGGGCAAGACGAGAAGCATAACGGGCCTGATAATCATTTGGGGTTCTTAGCATTGAAGTATCATCAGCAGGGCGGTGTCCAGACGTCCCCCCTAACAATCCTGCAACCATGTCCAATAGCCCTGCGGATGTAACAGAAGGCGTCATAAATTCAACACCGATAAAATTATCTACGTTCGACTCAGAGGTATCGTAATAATCCTGTTTCACATGAGAGGCCATGTACGTATGAAGGTCTCCCGTTAACACAACCAAGTTTTCTACCTGATTACTTTTGATTTCTTGATTCAGCCAGTTTCGTTCATAATCAAATCCATCCCATGCATCGGTATTCAAGGGTACTTTTGCCGTCTTATTACCGATCCAAAGGGGCGCCATAAATGTTTGGTTACCCAGCAACTTCCAGCGAGCGCTAGAATCACTTAAACCGTTCACCAACCATTCTTTCTGCTCATCGCCGAGCATAGTGTGTTCTTTATCTTTCCACTCGCCACAAAAAAGTGGAAAGTAACGCCCACCAACCAAACCTTCGCCACAGGAGTGAGCGCTTCGATAAGTACGTCCATCGAGCATAAATAAATCAACAAGATTGCCTAATTTCACGTCCCGATAATACTGTAAAAATTCATGAGGGTGCGTCGCCCCCTCCTTTACCTTTACTCTTGCGGGTACGTATTCAACCCACGCTTGCTGAGAGTCCAACATCAACTGCATCAGTTTTGCGGGGTCATTCCCCTCCAGTGTATAAGGATGATCAGGCGCACCTAAAGTATCTCGTGCATAATCCCAATATGCATCATTACTGGTTTCGTGATCATCCCGAGTCATAATCCACGTATGGTTTTCCATCGCCTTCTGTAGAAAAGGGTCTGAGCGATAGGTTTTATAAAGGTGGCGATAATCTTCTAAATTCATCGCGACGATGCCCTCACTGGGCATAATGATCAGACGATCTTCAAAGGGTAATGATTGAAATTTTGGATCTCCTGCCGTTTCATAAATGAAATCGCCAAGATGAACCACAAAATCAATACTGTCATCTTCAGCTATATAATTTAGCGCACCGTAATATCCATTGGTGTAATCCTGACATGTGATCACACCAAGCTTTAAGGTTTCAGTATCTACACCTTCTGGAGGAGCTGTTCGACAACGACCCGTTTTACTCACGGTATTGTCATAAATAAATCGATAGAAATACCGACGACTTGACTGTAATTGGCCGTCTAGATCAATATTAACCGTGTAATCTCGAAACGCGCCAATTTCTGATGGTTCAACAATGCTTTCCAACACCAGCGTTGTAAACTCTGCATCTTCAGCAACCTGAATCGTTAAGAATGCATCTTCTATATAAGCCGAAGGGTCTACTCGAGTCCACAAAATGACACCGGATGCTGTGGGGTCACCCGATGCGATTGATAAACTAAACACTCGCTCAGAATCGAAGTTCAAACGATTATTCGTTACACCTGTTTGTTCCTCAACAAGACGGTCGGCACCCTCCGCACCTACACCACCCCCGCCACCGGAAGACCCTCCTCCGCACCCGGACAAAGTAATAATATAGGGTGTAGCAACCCCTGTTGTTAATAGCGACATAAACCGTCGTCGAGATATTTTCGAATCCATAGCAAACTCTTTATTTTTATTTTTATTTTTATTGGGTTCACCAATAATACTCTATTTCGAACCCAGAATACGCGTGTATTGTGACGCCATAGTGACTCTATAGTGACAAAGCGGGCTGACTGACTAGTTTCCACTCTATATATACATTGTATAACGAGTAAGTGGCTTGTATGATCCCGCCCATACTAAGATCCGAGAACAACGGGCATCAATGGCCTTATCAGAGTCAACTTGACCTCACTCTGATAGACCCTCTATTTAATATGACCCATGGACTTAGTAATGATTGAAGTAATACTGATATTTGCCCTTGCAACCTTTATCAATATATCTGGTGTAAAGGCAGCAACAAACCTACACAAAAGCGCCCCAACAAAGCGCGCCATTGTTACCGTTGAAGATGTTAACAACGAGAAGTCAGAATCCCTACTAGAAGCCCTTCAAAAACCGAATTGATTCATGGACTTCTTTTTACATTTCCCTAAGTAATTCTGCACGAACACAGCTGAGCACCTCGTAAGTAAAGGCCCCACCAAGGTCTTCAAATACAGGTGTCAGTTTGATGTGATTTTCTTCATCTGAATTGGCAAATAATGCATCGCGGATACGATCAATATCCTCTTCGGGCAATTGAACAACATCTTGTATTTCCAACTCCCCTTCTTGTATGCATTTTTCCAGATGTACATAAATCGTTTTTTCTTTAACGCCCCGCTGCTTCGCAATCATCGGTACATCCATACCGGCTTTTAACAACGCCAAACTCTCAAGATAACTTTCGACTTTGTCGGCACTAGGTTCACTGTCAAAACTTGATGTTACATTCGCTGAACCATTAAACTCAGCCAATACCGATAGAAATGCTTCACCGTATTTTTCCAATTTACTCTGGCCTACACCAGTAATCATTAGTAGCTGTTTCGATGTTGCTGGCCGACGCTCCATCATTTCCATTAACGATACATCACCAAAAATAATGTAGGGAGGTACGCCCTGCTCTTTTGCTAGCGATGTTCGTTTTTCTCGTAATGCTTCCCAAAGATCTCTATCTTGATCCGATACATGACTGGATGTACGAGAGGATTTTTTACTTCGTAATTCGACACGATCTTTGCGTAGAGAAATCGTTTCTTCTCCACGCAATATAGCGCGACATTTATCCGTTAACTTAAAGGCCCCGAATGCTTCTGAATCAACTTGAATATGCCCGCGTGCAATTAATTGCCGGTAAACCGATTTCCATTGATCTGCAGATAAATCATTACCAATACCAAAGGTACTAACGGATTGATGTCCGTGTTGTTTTACCTTGGCGTTATCCTGCCCCCTTAAAACATCAACAAGATGGCTTACCCCAAAGCGTTGCCCTGTACGATAAATACAGCTTAAAGCTTTACGTGTCGCATCGGTTGCATCCCATCGTTCGGCTGGGTTGATGCAGTTATCACAATTTCCACAATGCTCCTTTGCCTCGTCATCATCAAAATAATGCAACAGCGCTTCTCGACGACAACTGATTATTTCACACAACCCCAACATGGATTCCAAACGCTGATGCTCAATTCGTTTGAATTGCTCGTCGGCTTGTGAATCTGCACGCATGTTTTTAAGCTTTATAACATCTTGTAACCCGTACACCATCCAGGCGGTTGATGGCTCGCCATCTCGCCCTGCTCGGCCTGTTTCTTGGTAATAGGATTCCACACTTTTTGGCAAATCTAAGTGAGCAACAAATCGTACATCCGGTTTATCAATCCCCATACCAAACGCTATGGTAGCAACAACAATCACTCCGTCTTCTCGTAAAAACTTCGATTGGTGACGCTTACGCGTTTCCATGGGAAGGCCCGCATGATAAGGCACCGCATTAAAACCTTTGGCTTGTAACCACTCGGCGGTCGCTTCTACTTTTTTGCGAGATAGACAATAAACAATTCCGGCATCATTAGGATGTTCATTTTGCAAGAAACGTAGTAATTGCTGATTACCATTTTCCCGGTGCGTAATACGATACTGGATATTTGGTCGATCAAAACCACTGACAAAAACATGAGAGTTCTGTAACCCTAAACGCATTAAAATTTCTTGTCGCGTTTGAGTATCAGCGGTTGCGGTCAGTGCAAGTCGTGGCACATGAGGAAACTGTTCTTGTAGAACATTAAGATGAAGATAATCGGCACGGAAATCATGTCCCCACTGAGATACACAGTGTGCCTCATCAATGGCAAATAAACTAATTGTTGCCTGTTGTAATAATGAGATTGTTCTCGGCTGTAATAATCGTTCTGGTGCTATATAAAGCACCTTCAGTGACCCATCGAGCACTTCTCGCTCAGTCTGTCGCGCCTCTTCACTAGTCAACATACTGTTAAGGTAGCGTGCGTTTATACCGAGCTGGGTTAACGCGTTTACTTGATCTTCCATCAAAGCGATAAGCGGAGAAATCACCACTCCTACACCGGGGCGCACCAACATAGGGATTTGGTAACACAGGGACTTTCCGCCACCTGTAGGCATTAACACCAACGCATCATTGCCAGCAATTGCGGTATTAATCACGTCTTCTTGATGTCCTCTGAATTCAGAGTAACCGAAGGTATCTTGTAAAATTTTCTGTGCGTTTATATCCATAGCCGGGGATTATATAGAAAGGTGTACGGGATGGATATAAACGCAAATAGTTAGATTACTTTACTAACCCATCAAATGATTCGCTGTCTCTTCAAGTCGCTCACATCTTGCTCACTCATATCCAACAAGTCGCGGTAGACCTCATCATTAAACGCCCCTACTTCTGGGCCAGGCCACAAGGTTTCTCCTGGTGTATTAACAAGCTTAGGCACGATAGCGGGTATTTTTAATGACTCTCCATTGATATCAACCGACTCAAACATGTCTCTTGCTTGATAATGCTCGTCCTCCATCATATCTTCCACATTAAAAATCGGGCCCGATGGCACACGTGCTTCGTCCAAAATGGCTAACGCTTCTTTGCTAGAAAGCTGGCCCGTCCATAATGATAAAGCATCATCTATTTCCTGTTCATGCTCAACACGACCTTGGTTGGTGGCAACTCTGGGATCCTTCGCTAAATCCTCACGTCCAATAGCATCCATCAAACGCATAAAGATAGAATCACCATTACCTCCTACAACAATGTACTTTCCATCACCACAGCGATAGGTGTTAGTTGGCACTATGCCGGTAACCGTAGTGCCGGATGGTTTACGCACTACTCCTGCACCATCGTATTCTGGAACAATAGCTTCCATCATGTTGTACATAGATTCGTACAAAGCGACATCCACTACTTGTCCAATACCTTGGGTTTTATTTCTCTGCATTAGCGCTAATACAATGCCAAACGCTGCATGTAACCCTGCAAGTGAGTCACCCATACTTAAGTTAGGTCGAACCGGCGCTTCGCCTGGAAACCCATTAACTGCCCGAAAACCACTAAAACCTTCGCACACAGAGGCAAAACCTGGCTTTTGCGCAAGTGGGCCGGTTTGTCCGTATCCAGATATGCGTGTATATACGAGTTTAGGATGTGTTTCTTCAAACACTTCTGGCCCCAACCCCCATTTTTCCATAGTTCCGGGACGGAAGTTTTCAATAACGACGTCTGATTTGAGTATTAGCGATTTAACAATTTCTCGACCTTTCTCAGACTTGAGGTCCAAGGTAACGCACTTTTTATTTCTGCCTAGGCTTCGCCACCATAACGAGGTGCCGTCTTTTACTTCTCGCCATTGTCGAATGGGGTCCCCTTTGCCAGGAGGTTCAACTTTGATCACTTCTGCGCCGTAATAACCCAATAACGTTCCAGCAAATGGGCCTGCTAATAGCTGGCCCAGCTCAAGCACACGAATACCGACTAATGGTTTATCTTGATGACTCACGGGAATATTCCTTTTACGTTGGCTGATTTAGGGGCTACAGAACTAGCCCGTAATCTTACGCTTTACTGCTCTGCCAATAAACCGTGCTTTTGTTCCCATTTCAAATCGCTTCAAATTCGTTCCAACAATACCCTTAGTGAAACGTGTTCGTTTGGAATAATCCACATTAACGTCCACTACCACGGGTACACCAGAATTCGCCAATTCAAGGGACTTTTGAATAACGCTGCTTATATCCGCATCACATTCTAAGGATAAAAATCGAGCGCCCGTCGCACGAGCAACCCCAGAAATATCAATATCACCCAACACTGTACAGGTCTTTCGGTTATAGGGTATTTCTTGTGCCTGAGAAATTTGTGATAACTCGCCATCATGAAATACAAAAAATATGCCCGCAATTTTAAGCCTAGAGGCAGTAAGAATTTCCATACAAGTCATGGCAAAAGCACCATCACCAATAATGCCAACCACTTGTTTTTCCGGATTAACCAGTTTGGTGCCTATAACGGCCGGTACGCAATATCCCATACAGTTAAAATCTGAAGGGGATATAAAATGTTTGCTTTTATGGATTGGCATAAGCTCTGCCGCCAAGAACGTATGGTTTCCATCATCAGCAACCACATAATCATCATCAGCAAGCTGAGAGCGCAACCCCTTAAAGAATGCTGCCGGATTTACCCTGCCTTCACTATCATGTGACGCCCACTCTTCATCGTATTGCAACTTGTCTTTTCTGATTTCTGTTGCGACCGCCTCTCGTTCATTTTTTGGTGCGGGTCGCTGAGAAAGCACATCGTATAAACGCTCCAATACCGAAGCTGCATCACCTTCGATGGTCACTGATGCGGGATAGTTTGCATTAAATACACGAGAATCTATATCAATATGGATAAGTTTCTTAGGCACCGTTACACCAAAACTACCGGTGGGTATTTCTGCAAAACGGGTGCCCACCGCTAACATGCAATCACAATGTTTAAACGCATTAGTTGCAGCAGGTACCGCTGCTGGACCAAAACTCATACCAACATGCAGAGCATGATTCGCGGGAAACACACTTAAGCCCTGCAAGGTCGTTGATACAGGGGCATTTAGTAGTTCGGCAATTTTAATTAACCATTCTGTTGATTCCTTTGCTCCCCAGCCAACAAATAACCCCGGTTTATTGGCATTACACAATTGCTCTACTGCTTTATCAATTGCATCAATATCCAACTCGACACTACGATTTAGTGCCCGATATACTGGCAATTCAACAACATCACCTTTATCCATTTGAAGGTTAACAGGGACTTCTACAAATACGGGCCCAGGCAATCCGCTCATTGCAGTATCATAGGCTTCAAAGATAGTGGGAATAATATCCTTGTGATGTTCAATAAAATACGTTTCTTTCGTTACTGGTTTCAACATCGTGTGTTGATCCATGTCGTGCAACTGATAACGATAATCGCTGTTACTCCGAATACCTCCGGCAATAACTAACATCGGAACACCTGCCATATAAGCTTCGCCCATACCCGCTGACGAATAGGATGCTCCAGCGGCTGGCACAATCATCATGGTTCCGATTGAGCCTGATGTGCGACTAATGGCATCAGCCATAAAAGAGCCGGATGCTTCATGGGTAACCAATATGGGCTCAATGGATTCTGAGTTATTCAGTTCATCATAAATTTCTGTGTTATGAACGCCAGGTATGCCAAATGTGTGTTTTACACCAATTTGCTCTAACGCGTACCGAACTAACCAAGCACCAGTCTTTCTCATTATTTTTCCTACGTCGTCTTACTCTTTTTTTAGTGGGGCCATATAGCCCACATCAAGGTACAGCAACGCCACCTATAGATCTAGCCGCAATGCGCCCACTTAAAATACAACCCGATAAAAACGTACCTTCCAAAGATCGATTGCCATTGCTGCCACCGCCGCCAAACCCCGCCATTTCACCCACTGCATAAAGGTTTTTAATGACATTGCCGTTGTTATCAAGCACTCGACTATGGTCGTCTGTCTGAACGCCTCCCATGCTTTTACGGCTAATAATATATTCTCGCATGGCCACTAGCGGCATGGCTTTTTTATCCAATATTTGCTGTGCTTTTAACGTGCGCACCTTATCGCCCTTCCACTGGCGAGCATGAACAATGCGCCTGGCTTGATCATCGTTATGAAATCTACTACCTCGTGCAAGCTGATCATCATACTCTTGAATATCGTGTTTCAGTTTCTTGTATGACACCAAACTATTCCCCGCTACTGCATTCATCTTATCCACTAATTCAGAAAGTGAATATGCAACAACCACCTCTGGACATTGTGTGGTGAGGTATTGATATAAGTTATCGTTGCCAAGTAATATTTCTTTTAGAAATTTAACCGCTTTTTTATCTCTAAATGACGGGTTATGCTCAGATCCAGAGATAGACATTTCTTTTCTCGCAATCTTCTTATTAAGTACTTGCCATGTATAACCATTATCTTGTTCACAGACTCGATGGCACAAATCAGTGGTATCAAAACCTGTCACCATGGGGCGAGGGCCGATACGTTTACCGTAACAATCTACCCATAAAGCTGATTTTGGTGGAATTAAGCTCAAACCTTGATCCGGTATTTTTGGCTGCGGATGACGAATCCCCGCTGCATAATTCCACTGCTGATCAAGGTGGGT
>MAAC01012119.1_pt1 | contig 18311 bp, 16 predicted proteins | sample 1115981 | NCBI WGS metagenome assembly MAAC01 (sample SAMN04961126, study PRJNA320927) | seawater metagenome | isolation source: sample BD02T64 sea water enriched with oil for 64 days | place: USA:Gulf of Mexico | collected 2013-07-27 | reverse complement strand
TAAGCTAATTCTTATAGGGGCAATACCGCCCTTCAATGAAAAATTAAGCCGATCGCATTGCAAACCGAAAGCTATCAATTCATCTCGCCATTCAATTTTAGGTCGTGTGCATACCTGTCTAACAACAGGCGCAGCTACTTCAAAATCAACATCAGTTACGCTATTTACTTCTTTAAACATTTCTTTCTACCTTATTAGTTAATTCAGTTGTTGTTTACTAGATACTCACTGGTTTACACTTGTTCATTTTTACGACACCGCAGTGGCGTTTTCTCCTTTCTCTCTGTTTTGGCGTTTTAATCGTTTTATCGAACTACGCTTGCCCCTAATTCGTAAAGCAATTATAGATTCAACATTCTAATAAAGCAAAACACCAACAAGAAAAAGCCTTTAGATTCATCAACTTGAAACACGCACCGAAAACCACTGGAAAAATAGACAGTACACTTAAAAGGGGTAAAAAGTATGGTTTTCTTTCCAAAAAAGTTGTGTTCGGTTTTTGGTGGTATCTAGGGTAAGGGGATCGGTATTTGGCATTTAAGAGGCTTAAAACGCGTCTAAGCCCTTTTTCGCTTATTTTTCGTAAAAATTAAATTATTTTCAATTTATTTTATGCCGTCTTCATATTGGTCATTTATCAGCCTATGTTCGTATACTTATTGACCAGTATTGCATTTATTAACTGCAACATTTATTAATAATTTCCAACAAAAAAGCCCTAACTTTTATAAGTTAGGGCTTTTTTGCTTTGGGTATATTTAGATATTTTATGAATTTATTAGGCACTCCAAGCAGTAATATTAGAATTTATTACATTTCCATACTGATCATTAAGCACCATTCCAACGTTATCGCCTGCAATAAATAGCCAACCCACCTCTTTAACGCCACCTAAAAGGCTGTCATTTACGGTGTTCTTATAGTTAGTAAGCCTTTACCAGTTAAATAATTAACAACGCTTTCTAGCATTTATATTCCCCCGTTAAAGGAAGAGTTTTATAAGGCTCTCTCTCAATCAAAAATATTACATTTAACTTATACATTTTCGCCTGCGCGCAATAGATATATTGCCTAAATAAAAATAAGTAGATTTGGTATAAATCCACTCGAATAGCTGATCAAATACCGTACAAAAATACAACTATTAAGCCCAAGTTCCACCTTCGCCTGTAGCTGTAAACGTCCAACCTTCAGTTTTATAGTTAAAAGCAACAAAGCGACTAGCGCCATTTTTAAATATAATGTTGTAGCTAAGGTTCATTCGATTTTTCTCAAATGGATTACGGTATTCAAGGATATGGTTTATTAAATTTTCATCAGGGAATTTTGCTTTAAACTTTTCCCATTTTCCTTCTGTTTTCCATTGGCTACCATAGCGATATACATCTATTCGTTGTACAAACTTACGTAATAAATCTTTAAGTAATAGCCTAGTTGATTGTGGGATATCGTCCGTTTTAAGTTGCCTTAATAGGTCTATGAATTCGTCTTCATCATCCGTAGTTGTATGGGTATTTAAATCGATTTCATATTCGGTAGTAGCAATATCGGCTCTAATCTGTTTAATAAGCTTATTATCCTGACCTACCATTTTATCGTAAATTACGTCATCTATCTTACCTGTAGCTAGCATCATGGCTAAGTTAGTTAGCTTATCTTCTATTCCTGTTAATTCATCCTTTAAATTGGCTAATTTCACCCTATAACCAGATGTATCGGGTTTCTCTTGGAACAGCAGGTTATAGTTGACTTCATCTCTACATAATTCAATTAACACCTTCTCTAAAAATCTAGCAGGTGATGCACCGCCAGCACATTCAGTTGTTTGGCCTTTAGCATGTGCTGAACATCTAATTGCAGCCCGTTTATTACTAGTGAAGTTTTGCGGTACTATTTTCCCCCCACAATAACCACAATGAGCTAAGCCAATGTAAAATGTTGTTGGGTGTTTAGTATAATGTACTTGGCTTCCTGCTCGGTTTTTACGTATATCACCGGCTTTATAGAAAAGCTCTTTGCTTATTACTGGTGGATAATAATCGCTAATAGTAATTTCTTCTTTATCGTTACTTCTATTAAACGTTCTATAACCAATTACTGACGGGTTACGCAGAATTTTACTTACATATGACTCGCCCCATATCCTATCTTCCAAGTTTTTACGCCTATAATCGAACTCTCCCCACGGCTCTACTTCGGCATTAAGCCATTTAGTAATCGTACTTGCACCATTACCTTGTACATACATATTGAAGATATTTTCTATTACCGCTTTCCTTTCTTCATCTATTGTATATCCAGTAATCTTTCTTCCATCGTAAATTTTCTTTATCCAATTTGGTGTATGCCCTACGTAAACATTTAAGCCTGCTTCGATTCTAGTATGGTAACTACCTTTGGTTCTATTACTTCTATTAACAGACTCTTGGTTTGCCGCAGATGCCTCAACAAGTGGCACTATTAACTCTTCTAGTGTTTCTAAGCTATCTATAGTCTTCGATTTTGCTGACAAGTGAATTTTAAAACCAGACGAAATAACATCTTCCATTTCTGACAATGCACGTAATGGACTAGTTCTTGAAAATCTAGTTTGGTCGTAAACAACTATTACACTGCCCTTTGCATACTTACCTGAATTAACAAGTTCTTTTATTGCAAATAAGTTAGTGCCTTTAAACGCTGATTCCGATTCTGAAACATCTTCGAACCTAGTTAAGCTATTATCTTGTTTCATTAATTTTGCTATTGATTTATCATTAGCGTTCTGCTGAATATCTAACCCCAAACCATCTTTTGATTGTTTAGTGGTGGATACCCTTGTGTAACTAACTATTATTTTCTTCATAGGAACAATCCCTTATGGCTCAAGCATTACCAGATAAATTTATCATGACGATGAACAGGGTGTCAAAAGTAATACCCCAGTCTAAGCGTACTATTTTAAAAGACATTTCTTTATCATTTTTTCCTGGTGTTAAAATAGGTGTGTTAGGTTTAAACGGTTCAGGTAAATCTACCCTACTTCGTATTATGGCTGGTGTGGATACTGAATTTGAAGGTGAAGCTACGGCATTAGCTGGTACTAATATCGGTTATTTACCCCAAGAGCCAATCCTTGACGAATCCAAGACGGTTAGAGAAATAGTTGAAGAAGGTGTTGCTACTGTTAAAAATGCTTTAGCACGTCTTGACCAAGTCTATAACGAATACGCTGAAGAAGGTGCTGATTTTGATGCTCTAGCTAAGGAACAAGGCGAGTTAGAAGATATAATCAATAGCAACGATGGTCATAATATTGATAACGTACTTGAGCGTGCTGCTGACGCCTTGCGCTTACCTGCTTGGGATCAAGTAATTAAAGTATTAAGTGGTGGTGAGCGTCGTCGTGTTGCCCTTTGTCGTTTATTGCTACAAAAACCTGACATGTTACTGCTTGATGAACCAACTAACCATTTAGATGCCGAATCTGTTGCTTGGTTAGAGCGTTTCTTACATGACTACCCTGGCACTGTGGTAGCAATCACCCATGATAGATACTTTTTAGATAATGTTGCTGGTTGGATTTTAGAACTTGATAGAGGACACGGTATTCCTTATGAAGGTAACTACTCTTCATGGTTAGAGCAAAAAGATGCGCGTCTTGAGCAAGAAAGTAAAAGCGAAAGTGCATTACAAAGAACCATCAAACAAGAGCTTGAATGGGTACGTTCAAACCCTAAAGCGCGTCAATCAAAAAGCAAAGCTCGTATGGCTCGTTTTGAAGAGCTTAATAGCCAAGCTCATCAAAAACGTAATGAAACCAACGAACTTTATATTCCACCTGGGCCACGCTTAGGCGATAAAGTACTCGACGTTAATAACTTAACAAAATCTTTTGGCGATAGAGTACTCATTGATGACTTAAGCTTTAGCGTTCCTAAAGGTGCCATCGTAGGTATTATCGGACCAAACGGTGCGGGTAAATCAACACTATTCAAAATAATGTCGGGTGCTGAAAAACCAGATTCGGGTAATATAGAGCTTGGTGATACGGTTAAGCTTGCCAGTGTTGATCAGTTCCGCGATGACATGGACAACAGCAAAACTGTTTACCAAGAAATATCTCAAGGCCATGAAATTTTACAAATTGGTACTTTTGAAATTCCAAGTCGTGCTTATGTTAGTCGTTTCAACTTTAAAGGTAACGATCAACAAAAGATCATTGGTGACTTATCTGGTGGTGAGCGTAACCGTGTTCATTTAGCCAAACTTGTGCAAACAGGTGGTAATGTATTGCTTCTTGATGAACCAACAAACGATCTAGATGTTGAAACGCTACGTGCACTTGAAGAGGCCTTATTAGAGTTCCCTGGTTGTGCGATGGTTATTTCACATGACCGTTGGTTCTTAGACAGAATAGCGACTCATATTTTAGATTACCGTGATGAAGGTCAAATCAACTTCTATGAAGGTAACTTCACTGATTATGAAGCTTGGTTGAAGAAAACTTTGGGTCCTGCAGCGACTGAGCCCCATAGAATTAAATATAAAAAAATTGGTTAATTAAAAGCAATTAGACAAGCTCAGTACAAACGGGTTCATCCCTTTGTACTGAGTGTTAGAAACAAACAATCAGTAATAAAAAGATGCACTTTTTTCATGGGCAACTCTGACGCCCTAAAAACCGCATATGAAGTAGTTTAGCTGCCAATATAAAAATCATTAATATATTAATTTTTAACAACCTTTTCTATACCATTTCTGCAAAAATCAGTCTATGCTAAGGGTATGTTTTATCGATAATCAACTTCTATGGACGTATTTTGATGGAGAACAGAAGACAATTTACCCGAGTATTATTTTCAATCAAAGCAGAGCTAACCGTTGAAGATGTAGCCTATCCAGTATCTATTCATGATATTTCTCTTAATGGCGCCTTAATTACAGCAGTGCAATCTGAGCAATCATTAAAAGGTAAACTCGGTACTTTAAGCTTTTTTCTATCTGATAATGAATCAGAAGTGACTATGCATATTGCTGTTGTACATGAACAAGATGATGAAACAGGCTTACAGTGCAATGCTATTGATATTGATAGTGTTACTCACTTACGTCGCTTAATTGAACTGAATTTAGGTGATAGCGAGCAACTAAACAAAGAGCTTAGCCAATTGTCTCGTAAGAGTTAATTCTTACCAAAAAATCATATTTACAACCCGCATTTAAGGAAACCATATGAACCATCTTGTTATTTCTTGTATTGGCCCTGATAGAACAGGTATTGTTGACACTTTATCTACAATTATTAGCCGCCACAAAGGTAATTGGCAAGTTAGCAGCTTGCACCATTTATCCAGCTTTTTTGCTGGCGTAATTGAAGTAGCTGTAGATGAGAAAAACACTCAAGCACTAATTGCCGACCTAAAAAAAATAGTTGGTTTAAACTGTCAAATAGAACTAGCTGAACCAAATTTAGCACAAGTAAATACTAACTTAGTATTAGAATTAACCGCAAATGACCGCGCGGGTATAGTGCAAGAAATTTCGTCGGTGATTCACCAACAAGGTGGCAACTTAATCAAACTTGTTAGTTCACAATCAAGTGCTCCACATACAGGCCAACTAATGTTTAAGGCAGAAGTACAAGTCGCAATGAAAGACGATAACCTAGATGATCTAATTAGTGCCTTAGAGCATATAGCTGATGATTTAATGGTAGATATAACTAAGTCGTAAAGATATAAGTTAGCAAAGGGGGATGTGTGATGAGTTTAGAGGTAAGTTAACACACTAAACCTTCATCAAAATAAATAGCAAATTCACTACCCTGCCCCCATTCGCTGGTGATAACTAACTCGGCTTTATGGTGCAGTAGCACATGCTTAACAATCGCTAACCCTAGGCCTGAGCCTCCTGTATCACGAGAGCGCGACTTATCTATACGATAAAAACGCTCAGTAAGTCTATTTAGTTGATCTGCTTTAATACCATCGCCATTATCTTTAACACTAAAAATAACCTTATCACCATTGCGTCGCCAGCTTACCTCAATCATGCCATTAGCTGATGTATATGCGATAGCATTGGAAATTAAATTGGCACAAGCACTCTTTAATTCTGTTTCAATACCAAAAACACCGACACCTTGAGTAATATGTGTGCGAATCTCATGCTGTTTAGTTTGATTAAGCCATCTAGCATCTTCAACTAGGTTCTCAACTAACGCTGGCATATCAACTTGCTTCATGTCTTCGTCATCACGATTATTTTCAACTTTCGATAAACTTAACAGTTGCTCAACTAGGCGCTCCATGCGAGTTACTTGACCTTCGATAGTAGCAAAAACTTTATGCCAGTGCGGATCTAATGCATATTCAGTTTCTTGGATCATTTCCACATAACCGCGTACTACCGTTAAGGGAGTTTTTAGTTCATGAGAAACATTAGCGACAAATTCGCGACGCATTTTTTTTAGGCGGTGATATTTAGCAATAGCGCGAGACATAAGAATAACTTGCTCACCACCAAACGCCATAATAGAAATTTCTAGCTGCAATTCGTCATTAATTGGCGATTTAATCGAACATGGGGTTTCAAATTTACCTTGTTGAAGGTAACCTGAAAACTCTGGATCGATGAGTAACTGTTCAATTTGCTTTCCAACGTCATCCGGAAAACGTACTCCGAGCAAACGCTGCGCTTTTTTATTTCCTGACATTATCATTAAATTAGGAGATAAAATTAACGCTGCATCGGGTAATGCTTCAATACCAGAATGAAAACGAAAATCTTGCTTGCAAGGAGTTTGAGGCTGCATTTTTACAATCTTTTTAATTATCACTAAGCTAGTTTTTTAACTTTACCCGCCAATTTTCCAGAGAAGCGATAACCAGCACCGCGGACAGTTTGAATAAACTCTTCATGCCCTGCACCCGAAATAGCTTTTCTTAAACGTCTGATATGTACATCAACCGTTCTATCTTCTACGTAAACATTAGTACCCCAAACATTATCAAGCAGTTGCTCACGTGAATATACGCGTTCAGTGTGAGTCATAAAGAAGTGTAATAAACGAAACTCTGTTGGTCCTAAATCTAAAGGCTCTTCATTAATAGTGACATGATGAGCGACGGGATCTAACTTCAAACCGTGAAATTCAACTTTTTCTGATAATGATGTTGGAGATACTCGACGAATAACTGCTTTAATACGAGCAATCAGTTCTTTAGGGGAAAAAGGCTTAGTGACATAATCATCAACACCGGCATCAAGACCTTTTACTTTATCATCTTCATCGGCACGAGCCGTCAGCATAATAATAGGAATATTGCGACTATATTCATTTTGTTTCAATTCTTTGGCGAGCTTAACACCACTACCACCAGGTAACATCCAATCAAGTAAAATCAAATCGGGATAAGGCTCTACAATTTTTTCCTTAGCTTGTTTAATATCAATAGCCTCAACCGAATTAAAACCATTTTGCTCTAAAACAAAAGTGATCATTTCCCTGATCGGTGTTTCATCTTCAACAACTAAAATATATCCGCTCATACATACGCCTTAAATATATATACTCGCTCCACTTGAAGATGCTCGTTTCAGGAAGTCTGAGCGATTCATAATCAAGGCACATTTTTTTATTAAGGGTTATTCCCTTAAAAAGAAATGTAACGCGGGATATGATTTGCTCATCCTTCCCCAAGGGGCTAGTTTAGAAACGCTTTATGCTGCGTTACTGATTTCGACAAGGGATAAACCATTCCCTTCAATCAATACCTTGCCTAAAGGCGTTTCTAATTCCAGCTGAATCATGCATCTTCAAATAGAACGGGTATAATCTAAATGTAATACCAATTGGTATCATTTCTTATATGCTATTGTGCATATCAAACGTGACACTTTTATGACAACGCCTCAATAAATATGGTTCATTTCATAATAATGTCATAATTTTACGCCTAATATGCTTATTCACTTAAATGTACTAGCTTTAAATTTTGCCATAGTTTTTCCGCTACAGGGCCTAATAAATTAGACTTTAATTTTATCGCTTGATAACTCAACGCTATTTCTGTATCAAAATCGTCCATAGTTAGTGCTGCTAAAGTGCGTTGTTCTAATTCATCTTTTATCATGTAATCGGGCAAGCGGCCCCAGCCAATACCACTCATGATCAAGGTTTTTTTAGTGCTAAAGTCATTTACATACCAGCATCGTTGCCCCGTTTGTACACTGTAATTAACGCCTTGACTGCTTTGTCCTGAATCTTGTACAACTATTTGATATTCATCTTTTAATTCGGACACTGATACTAACTTTGGATGACGTTCCACAAATCGAGGTGCTGCAACGTTACATAAATAACCTTGATAAAGCTTATTTGCTTCAAACTGTCCAGATTGCAATGCTAAGTTATCAATAGTGGTTAATGCTAAATCGGCTTGCCCAGATTTTACCGCCTCTAGTGCACCATTAATATATTCCTGTTTCAAAATTATTTGCGTATGCGGAAACTCACTTTGTGTCATTTCTAATACTGGCAATATTTTCTTTAAATCATAAGACGCTTCTATCGCTATCGTTATACTTGCCTCATTACCCGCGGTGAGAAAAGTGGCCAACTGTTTTATAGCCTCGGCTTCATTAAGCAAACGCAAAGCATGCTGATAAATTTGTTGACCATTACTGGTTAATGATAAACGGTAACCTTGGCGATTAAATAGCTGCAATCCTAATTGTGCCTCTAACTGCTTAATACCTTGGCTAATAGCTGGTTGTGTTTTAAAAAGCTTTGCGCTGGCACTTTTAAGGCTACCAAGCTCTGCTACTTGCTTTAACATTTTTAATTGTTCAAGAGTCATCAACTATACCCACGTTAATTTTTACAATCACACATATTAAGTAAAAGTTAACAACTTATAAATAAAGGTTCAATATTAATTTACCAATTAACTGTCATACTACTGCATATTAATGAAGTACAACTTTTATATGTGGCGGAACAACACAATGAAAAATACACAAATCAACTACGGCTATGTAAGCATTTTTTTTCATTGGCTATCAGCACTAAGTATCATGAGTTTGTTTGGTTTAGGTTATTACATGGTTGATTTGACCTATTACCATGAATGGTATAAAACAGCACCTGAATTACATAAAAGTGTTGGTGTGTTACTGTTTATTTTTATGGTTGTTAGATTAATATGGCGCTATAAACAACTAACGCCAGAACATTTAACTAGCCATAGTAGTATAGAGCGTAAAGCAGGTAAATTGGCGCATTCAGCACTCTACACACTAACATTTATTATCATGATAACTGGCTATCTAATTTCAACTGCAGATAATCGTGGTATTGAAGTCTTTGAATTTTTTGTAATACCTGGCTTTGGCTCATTTATTGAAAACCAAGAAGATTTAGCTGGCCTAATTCATAAATGGTTAGCATACCTACTAATAACATTTTCTCTATTACATGCAGTAGCCGCACTTAAACATCACTTTATTGATAAAGATAACACCTTAAACAGAATGATTGGCAAACGCCAAAATAAAATGAATTAACCAACAATTGATTAACCAATAATTAAAATGGAGAATACTTGATGAAAAAAACGATGACTAAACTAGCCATAACATCCTTACTTACTGGCGCAATGTTTATGCCTGCGGTAAATGCGGCCGACTATGTTATTGATAACAAAGGTGCACATGCATCAATCAACTTTAAAATTAAACACCTAGGCTATAGTTGGTTAACTGGACGCTTCGATAAGTTTGGCGGTAAGTTTAGCTATGATCCTGCGAATGTCTCGGCTTCAAAAATTGAAGTTAATATCGATACCAGTAGTATTAATTCTAATCATGCTGAACGTGATAAGCATTTAAAGAGTGATGACTTTCTTGATGTAAGTGCTTTTTCTAACGCTAAATTTGTCAGTTCTTCAGTGACAGAAAAAGCTGATGGCCAATTAACTGTAACAGGTTTATTAACGCTACACGGTGTTAGTAAAACGATCACTATTGATGCACAATCGATTGGTGAAGGTAAAGACCCTTGGGGTGGCTATCGTGCAGGTTTTAGTGGCACTACCGCCATCGCATTAACTGATTTTGCAATAAAAATGAACTTAGGTCCAGCTTCTACTCATGTACAACTAGAGCTACATATTGAAGGGGTAAAACAGTAATACCAATTCAATTAAGTCTGTTCTCCAAATATAGCTATGAACTGGGAAGAAATTTATTCGATTTGGTATAACGTTAACTCGTTAGGGACTTGCATATGAACAAAAACCATCAGATTACGCAAAATGATAGAGAACTGGCCTTGGTTACTTCCGGTCAACCTTGCTCTGATGGTGCTGGTATTCAACTAACACGGTTAATTGGTCATAATGAATTAACCATGTTAGACCCTTTCTTGCTACTCGATGTATTCCAGTCAGATAAGTTACAAGAGTATACGGGTGGCTTTCCAAGTCATCCTCACCGCGGCTTTGAAACCGTAACTTATATGCTAGCAGGTCATATGCGCCATAAAGACAATACTGGCAATGAAGGAGTTATCTCAGCCAATGGTGTTCAGTGGATGACTGCTGGTCGTGGCATAGTACATTCTGAAATGCCTGAACAAGAATCAGGTTTATTAAAGGGGTTGCAACTTTGGGTTAATTTACCTAAAGAACACAAAATGACCGCACCTTGTTATCAAGAGTTTTCAGCGGAAAAAATTACCATAGAAACACGCGATGATGGTGGTGAAATAAAGGTAATATCAGGTAAGACTAACAATGGCACAGCCGGAGTCATCGTTAATAACTATGTAAAGCCAACCTATTTACAAGTTACCCTACCCAAAAATGCTAGCTTTGAGCAAAATATCACAAGAGGAGATAATGCATTTATCTATGTGATATTTGGTCGTATAGATATAGGGAAAACTAAAAAGAAACTCAACGAAAATCAGTTAGGCATTCTAACAGACGGTACTCACGTTAATATTAGTTGCCTTACAGATACTAGTTTTTTACTTATTTCAGCCGCCCCATTGAATGAGCCTGTAGTACGTGGTGGCCCTTTTGTGATGAATACTAAAATAGAAGTTATGCAAGCATTTAGTGACTTACAAAATAACTGTTTTTAAGAACAAACCCAAAATTAAAAAATGCACATATCTCATCCTTCACAAAAGAAACCTATCAACTAATCTATTGAAATAATTTAAAACCGACAACTTACACTTTCTGACAAAATCCGACAGTTTTGCACATTTCAGTTACTGAATTGAACACAATTAATTCGCACAATAAGCGTAACAAAAATGTAACCAGTAAAACGACAGGACTCACCATGACATCATTAGGAATAAAACCATCCAATCGTAAAAGAACTTTTTTAACCGCTGTAGCAAGTGCTGTTATTTGTAGTTTATATACGCCATTAGCTCTCTCTGACACACAGACACCGCCAGGCACTTCAGCAGAAACAGTCACGCAAGAAGAAGTCATCCAAATTATTGGCAGACGAAATCAAGCCAATAGTGAAATGACAGAAGAGACTCAACAGCTAATGAGTGTTGCAGGTGTTGGTAATGATCCCCTAAGTGCTGTTTATAGTTTACCCGGTATTGTATACGCAGGTGGCGATACCGGCTCACCCGCAGTGCGCGGCTCTTCTCCTGACGATAATGCTTTTTTTATTGATGACATGCCTGCAGGTTACCTTTTCCATTTATTTGGCGACAGCATTTTTAATGAAAACCTCATTCGTGATTTTAGCTTACATCCCGCAGCATTTGGCAGTGAGTATGGTAATGCTACGGGCGGGGTTTTTGATGTAAAACTTCGCGATCCTCGCCATCAAGATATAGAAACAACAATCGACTTAAGCATGCTAAAAAGTGGCGTAATGGTAGAAGGCTCAGTGACTGAAAATACGGCTTTCTATGCTTCCTATCGTCGCAGTCAAATTCATTTATTTTTATCTGAGGGTGAAGAAGACGAAGGCTATACTATTTTTAAAGCCCCTGTTAGCGATGATTACCAAGCAAAATATCAATGGCTGCTTGGCGATGCTCACAAGCTTACCTTTAGCGCTTCTGGCGCTAGTGATGTTGGTGGTGTAAATATATCAGAAAACTCTGAAGAAGGAAGAATTGACCCTGATAGCATTGGCGATTTAAAAATTTCCACTCGCTTTGATAGCCAAAACATCTCATGGCAATACTATGGTGATGATCACAAAATGATGCATTTAGTGCTAGGGCATAATTTGAATAAAACAAACGAGAAGTTTGGTGATGCTCAGTTTGTTAATGTCGATGAAGAAAGCTATAACCTCAGGTTTTTTTATCAATTGGCTTGGTTAAAAGATCACAAACTAGGCTTTGGTATTGATTACAGCAAAACCGAAGCCGATTACAGTTTTGATATTATCCCTTACTATTGCACCGAGTTTGATAGCGATTGCCGACAACATAAAGGTGATCGTATTCAAGATAACACCTCACTAACTAATCAAAATATCGCTGTTTACCTTGATGAAACATGGGATATAAACACTAACTGGCAGTTAGTATTAGGCGTTCGAGGTGAGCGTAATGACTATACCGAGCAAAGCTTTCTTCATCCTAGACTTTCTCTTAACTGGGTAGCAAGTGATAGCTTAACCATTAAAGCTAAAGCAGGTACCTATAGCCGCTTTCCTGATATTGATACCGCGATAAAAAAGCTTGGTAATCCTAAAATAAAATCCCCTAAAGCGACGCACTACTCCCTTGGTTTTGAATATGATGTTAATGATTTATGGTTTACATCAATCGATATTTACCACAAGTCCTTGTCTGATTTACCTCGTTCAACGGACGAGCTTACTATTAACCCTATTACCGGCGAAGACCTTCATTACACTGCGGATACTTCAGGCACCGCGCACGGCGTAGAATGGCTAGTAAGACGAGAGCGACAAAATGGTTGGTTCGGTTGGGCATCATTAAGTTGGTCTAAAAGTGACCGCACTGATGATTTAACCAATATCACTCGTGATTACTACCTTGATACACCATTAGTTGCCAATGTAGTGGCCAATTATCAACTCAATGAACGTTGGGACTTTGGCTTACGCTTTACTTTACGTAGCGGTGCAAAGTACACGCCAATTACCGGTCTGCGAGCAAACCCGGATTATGAGGAGCATTATTTACCTAATTATGGTGACGTTAACTCAAAAGACTTACCGGTATACCATCGCCTCGACTTAGAAGCGAAATATAAAACCCTTTATTGGGGATACGATGCCCAGTGGACATTTGCCATTATCAATGCCATGGCACAAGACAATATTTCAGGTTATTACTATGAGCCTGAAGATGGTGACAGTCCAACTAAATTCACTGTTAGCGGCGAAGAAGATATGGGTGTATTTCCCTATATTGGTTTAAAAATGAATTTTTAACAATTTCTTAGGTGAACCTATACCCGTTACCATTCAAGATGCAGGTTTCAGATCACCTTGAATGATAACGGGTATATATAGAAACAACGTTAATGGTATTAGCAATAATGAGTAGTTGGATAGTTTTCAATCGCTCATTAATTTTCTTACATTTTTTAAACATTTTCGAGTCACTGAGTAAGTAAATAAACGTTACCACTGTGGTAACATACTCACACCTTTGTAACATTTATGTAACGAATATTGACACTAACTATGTTTATCAAAATACTTAACGTGCTTACATTAAAGCAGTGGTTAACTCGGTTGTTTATCCTTTTGTGCTTTTCAACAGCCTCAGCAAGTGATGCTGCTCAAGAAAGCAACACCATAGCAACAAATGCTAATGCCCCCATAGTAAAAAATGCTTTTGAATGGCAGTTTATGGTGGACTTATCACTTGGCAGCACTCAGGAATTATTAGCCGACGTAGAACAGACAGAGCCTTGGGATTATTTGCAGTTAGGGCTTTTGCTAGACATTTCTTATAAAGGCTTTTTTTTACAAACTAACTCTAGGCGATCAGCAGCAATAGATGGTGGAGAGCTAGGCTATCAAATTACCGTGCAAAAAAATTGGCAGCTTGATGTTATTTTAAAAGCTTACATTGAAGGTTTTGATCCTGCAGAAATTATCAATCATCAAGAAGAGAGTATTCCGCAATTAGAAGGCCTTAATGAACGTGAATTCACCGGGGGTATAGCACTACGGTATTCACACTTTTTTGACAATGCAATTTTTTACATTGACCTTGCCGCTGCACGTACTGGTGAAAATGATCAAGGAAACTACAACACAGGGCTCATCGTAGACAGTTTTTATAGCCACTTAGTACCTTATCGTAACTGGGATATTTATTTCGGGGCTGGTCTTACTTATTATGATCAAGCCCTTGTTAATTACTATATTGGCATTGATGCTGATGAAGTAACCAATAATAGAGCGCTTTATAACGCCAATAGTGGCTTTAGAGCACAACTGGAAGTGTATGCACAATATCCTTTATCGCAAAGTTGGTCTTTTAATGCTGGGCTAACCCAAAGCATATATTCCAACCATATTAAAAAGAGCCCTTTGGTTGACAGAAATAAGTTAACGCAACTTATGATTGGGGTACTTTATGTATTCTAGCGTTTGCAAAGGAATTGCTCTGCTTGTTTATAGTTTATGTAGCTTTTTTATATCGTCTGTACACGCAGACGAAAAAACAACTTTATCTACTAAAGTGGCCTTTAGCGTACAACCTCAGCAATGTGTAACACTGCGCCAAGGGCGAGATTGCTTTGCAACCATAACAGTACAATGGCAAAAACCGACAAAGCAAGCACTTTGTCTATATCAAATAAATACAAAGAAAGCTGATACTCAAAAACAGTTAATATGTTGGCCAAAAAGCAATAAAGGACAGGCCAGCGTAGCATTTGAGTCAAGCGATAATTTAACCTATCAGTTGCGCTCTTTAAAAGGTAAACAAGTGGTTGCTGAAACAGAGATTGTGGTCAGCTGGGTACATAAAAAAACAACAACAAGACGTCGTTGGCGCTTGTTTTAATAGTATTGAGTCAAAAGTAAAGGTTAAATCAAAGGTAATATTATGCGTACTATTTTATTGGTTGAAGATGACATTAGCTTAGCTGATTGGGTAAGTGAATACCTAACAGAACAAGATTTTAATGTTATTCATGTTGAACGCGGCGATCTAGTTTTAGATAAAATAACAACTAACAATATTGATTTGGTACTGCTCGATGTAATGTTACCCGGCTTAAACGGCATTGAGGTTTGTCGGCTTATTCGTCAACATTGTCAGGTTCCTATTATCATGCTAACAGCCAGAGCCGATGAGTTTGATGAAGTTATCGGTCTTGAAGCAGGCGCTAATGATTATGTGATTAAACCCGTTAGGCCAAGAGCTTTACTCGCCAGAATCAATAGACAACTATCAAACTTACAGCATAATTCTCCAGTGAATAACACCTTAACCTTTGGTGAACTAACCATCAACAAAGAAGCTAAGCGAGTCATCTACCAAGGTGAAGAAATACAACTTTCTTCAAGTTTATTTAATTTTTTAACTTTTCTAGCAGAGCATGCTGGTAATGTTGTTGATAGAGACTCTGTTTTTATCGCCTTAAAAAAACGTGAATATGACGGCCAAGATAGACGCTTTGATGTGATGCTATCAAGTTTAAGAAAAGTATTTAATGATGACCCTCAAAGACCTAAAAAGTTTAAAACCGTTTGGGGAAAAGGCTACTTATTCGTTAGCGATGCGTGGACTAGCGATAACGAACAAGAGACCAGTTCAAATAGTGCAAAGGATAAAAACCAGTAATGCGAGGTTTATACTTAAGCATTATTTTTACTGTACTTGGCTCATTTTTTTTCATCGGTTGGGGGTTAGATAAACTTGCTGAACATGCATCTTCTGAGCAGCAACCTAATCAAGAAAATCAGCGTACATTATTATATCGCCAATTAGCGCAAGGCTTAACTCAACAGTTAAATAAGCAATCTGAAAAATTACTTACCGACTCGGTACGCCAATTTCAGCAGCTGTATAAAATTAATAGCCAACTTGTATTAAGTGATGATGTTGCTTTACCTGAAGCATTGTTGGCTCAACTTGATAATAATGGTGGGCTGTTGCTTGCTTCACAAAATGATCAATATTTACTGAAAAATATTGAGCAACACCCCAGTTACTTATTACAAATAAACTTCCCCTTAGAGCAAGTAGAAAGTCAATCTTTCAATATTATTTTAACAGTAGCCTTGTACCTGAGCATTTGCGGTATATTGATTTTATGGGTATTTCCGTTAAGTCGACGGTTATTTTTATTAAATAGTGCCGCTGCAAAAATTGGTGAAGGTCAGCTAAATGTGCGCATTACACCGAGCCGATTCTCTTACATTAAAATGTTAGAAAAAAGCTTTAATAATATGGCTAGTCAAATTGAAAAATTAGTCGCTGATAATAAAATCTTAGCGCGCAGTTTATCCCATGACATACGCACACCCATCGCCTGCCTTCGTTTTGGTTTAGAAGCCGCACTTGATAGCAAAACACTAGAGAAAAAAAACAGTTATCTTATTCGTATGGATAGTGAGCTAACCAATATGGAAGAAATGACCAGTGCCTTCCTCGAATACGCCTCAATGGAGCGCCAAGCTTTACATCTTAAAAAACAAACAACAGACGTAAATGCCCTAATTAATTCTGCAATTAATGATTGTCAAACACTGGCGAACCAAAAAAATATCACCGTATCACTAACATCTACAAGCCCTACTATTAGTTATTCACTTGACTATCACTGGTGTTATCGTGCGTTAGTTAATTTAATAAGTAATGCGATTGGTTATGCTAACAATCAAATCTTATTGAATGTAGCAATCACCAATAAACACTTGGTCATTACGGTTGAAGATGACGGAAAAGGCATAGCAAGTGATAAACTTGATGTTATTTTTACTCCATTTGTAAAGCTAGACCCTGATCGCTCACGAGAACTAGGCCACTTCGGCTTAGGTTTGGCTATTTGCGCTAAAGTGATAGATTGGCATCAAGGGTCTATTACAACCAGTAATAACGAACGCTTATCAGGAGCTTGTTTTACGTTAAAATTTCCTATGGATAAGTAATTCTAATTAAGTAGTGAGTTGACTACTATGCGTTTATAACCAATCTCGTGGTACTAAATAATGGCTGAGTTTAGCTTCATCGCTATTTTCTTCTGGTTGGTAGTTATATTCCCAACGCGCTAATGGTGGCATCGACATTAAAATAGACTCAGTTCTACCGCCTGACTGTAATCCAAATAAAGTACCGCGATCAAATACCAAGTTAAACTCAACATACCTACCACGGCGATATAATTGAAATTGTCGTTGTTGCTCTGAGTATTCATCATTTTTTCTACGATTCATGATAGGAACATAAGCATCAATATAACCTTGACCCACTGCTTTGATATAGTCTAAACAAGTATCAAAATTCCACTTATTCAAATCATCAAAAAATAAGCCACCAACACCACGGGTTTCATCTCGATGCTTTAAATAAAAGTAATCATCACACCACTTTTTATAATCACTATAAACTTGTTCACCAAAAGGAGCACTTAAATCATGCGCCACTTGATGCCAATGCACAACATCTTCATCTACCGGGTAAAAAGGCGTTAAATCAAAACCACCGCCAAACCACCACACTGGCTCTTCACCTTCTTTTTCTGCAATAAAAAAGCGCACATTGGCGTGTGACGTAGGAATATGAGGGTTTTTAGGATGAATCACCAACGATACACCACAAGCTTGCCATGTTCTGCCCGCTAATTCTGGCCTATGCGCGGTTGCTGAAGGAGGTAACTTATCACCTGAAACAACAGAAAAATTAACACCACCTTGCTCTATTACATCACCATTAGTCATAACACGTGTACGACCACCACCGCCTTCTTTACGCTGCCAGTTATCTTCAATAAACTTACCACTGCCATCAGCTTGTTCTAATGACTGGCAAATTTGATCTTGTAATTGTTTTAAAAATTCAATAACGATAGAAATATCAGGAACTTTAGTTTGGTTAGCGATAGAGTTATTCATGAAATAATAGTTTTCCAAGAGCAATGGGTGAATGAAGCGACATTATATCAAGCAAATTCAAAATGCTAAACTACTACTAAACGAATTAATTAGATAGATTACCGCTATATACCCGTTACCATTCAAGATGCAGGTTTCAGAGTGCTTGAGCGATTTCAATTCAAGGCGCTGTGATGTAATAATGGTTACTCCCTTATAAATCACAGCAACGATGAAGTGATATT
>MAAC01006664.1_pt1 | contig 18319 bp, 21 predicted proteins | sample 1115981 | NCBI WGS metagenome assembly MAAC01 (sample SAMN04961126, study PRJNA320927) | seawater metagenome | isolation source: sample BD02T64 sea water enriched with oil for 64 days | place: USA:Gulf of Mexico | collected 2013-07-27 | reverse complement strand
CGCGTCGCTGGGCATGTTCCTGCTGCCGGTGATCGGGCTTTTTGCGCTGACCCGTGCGCTCAACGCTACGGCGTTGCTGGGATTTCACGGTCAGATCATTGCCAGCAACCTGCCACAAACCGGCATCTCCTTCTTTATGGCCCTTTGGGTTGCCACGCATCTTTTTGCCAAGCACCCCCATGCCAATCCCGTTCTGAACCTCAGCCAGGAAGCCCGCCGGGAAGGCCGGATCTATGCCGGGTCGCTCGGTCTGCTGTCCGGCCTGACGATGTTACTGCGCGATATGGCGGCATTTGACGCTTACAGTGACGCTTCTGTTGCCGTGCTGATGTTGCCGCTGTTTGTGCTGAGCGGATTGATTCTGCTGCGCCTCGGGCATTTGATGCGGCGCGGCTCTGAGCCCCGGGCGGTTGATCCTGATGCTGACGATGAAGACGTGCCGCCACTGTTCCGCAACCGGATTACCGGTGGGCTGGGCCGGGTGGCGATGCTCACCGGCGTGGTCGGGCCGCTGTTGGCGTTGATCGGATATCTTGCGGCGGCCGGTGCGCTGGTGATGCCATTGGCGATCAGTCTTGCCCTGGCGGGCACTCTGTTGATCCTGTCCCGGTTGTCCACAGATGTGTATGCCTTTGTGACCGGAAAATCAGATGAGGCGCTTGGCAATGCGCTGACACCCGTCTTGCTGGCCTTTGCCCTGATCCTGGTCTCGCTGCCCGGCTTTGCGCTGATCTGGGGCGCGAAACCTGCAGATCTTTATCAGATCTGGTCGACGCTGCAATCCGGCTTTTCCATCGGCGAAACCAAAGTCTCGTTGAGTGCTTTGCTGACCTTTGCGGTGGTGTTTGGCGTCGGCTATCTTCTGACCCGTCTGGTGCAGCAGACGCTGAAAACCACCGTTCTGCCCAAAACATCGCTGGACAAAGGCGGTCAGAACGCCATTTCCGCCGGGCTGGGGTATGTGGGCATCTTTCTTGCTGCAGTCATTGGCGTGACCTCCGCCGGGATCGATCTCAGTTCACTGGCGCTGGTTGCAGGCGCCCTGTCGGTCGGTATCGGCTTTGGCCTGCAGACCATCGTCTCCAATTTTGTCTCCGGCATCATCCTTCTGGTGGAACGCCCGATTTCTGAAGGCGACTGGATCGAGGTTAACGGCCAGATGGGCTATGTGCGCAAAATCTCGGTGCGCTCGACGCGGATCGAAACCTTTGACCGGACCGATGTGATTTTGCCGAACCAGGACCTGATTGCGGGCCAGGTGACCAACTATACGCGTGGCAATCTGATTGGACGCGCGGTGATTCCGGTCGGTGTCGCCTATGGCACTGATACGCGCCGGGTGGAGCGCATCCTGAATGAGATCGCCCAGGCGCAGCCACTGGTGGCGATGAACCCACCGCCATCGGTGCATTTTGTTGGTTTTGGTGCCGACAGCCTCGATTTCGAAATCCGCGCCATCTTGCGCGACGTGAATTTTGTGCTGACAGTAAAATCCGAAATCAACCATGAAATCGCCCGTCGCTTCATCGAAGAAGATATTGAAATTCCGTTTGCACAGCGTGATATCTGGCTGCGCAACCCCGAAGCGCTTACGGGCGGCACCTCAGCCACAGTGAAAACCACGCCGGCTGCCTCCGGTGCCGCAGACCGTTTGTCGCCAGATAATGACGGCCTTGACGACCTCTCTGGTGCAGAGGGCGAAGACGGCGATGCAGGAGACAGCCTTTGACCGAGTTACTTTTCCGCCAGGATGCCTATTTGCAGGACCATGACGCCACTGTCACCGCCCATACCAGCGAAGGCGGTGTGGTGCTGGATGGCACTATCTTTTATCCGACCGGTGGCGGTCAGCCGGGCGATTCCGGTCGCCTCAGCTGGCCGGGCGGCGGTATTGGCATTGCCACAACGGTCAAAGGCGACGGGGATGATGTGGTGCTTGTGCCCTCAGAGCCGCTGGCGCTGCCGCCGGTTGGCAGCCGGGTGCTGCAGACGCTGGACTGGGGGCGCCGCCACCGCCATATGCGGGTCCATACCGCGCTGCACCTGCTGTCGGTGGTCATTCCACTGCCGGTGGCTGGCGGCTCCATCGGCGCGGAAAAGGGCCGGCTTGATTTTGACATGCCGGAGCCTCTGGATGACCGGGATGCGATTGAAGCCCAGATCAATGATCTGATTGAGCGGGATCTGAAGGTCACCGATGACTGGATCACGGATGATGAGCTGCGTGCTAATCCGGGCCTGGTGAAATCCATGTCCGTGATGCCGCCGATGGGGGCAGGGCGGGTCCGGCTGGTCCGTATTGGCGAAGGCGTGTCTCAGGTGGATCTGCAACCCTGCGGCGGCACCCATGTGGCGCGCACCTCGGAAATCGGCCGGGTGCGGCTGGGCAAGATCGAAAAAAAAGGCAAACGCAACCGTCGGGTAAATCTGTTGCTCGAACTTTAATCAGGAGTTTTTAAGACGTTTTCATGCGTCCCTGGCCGCCTCTGTTTTGTGCTTTGGGCGTATTATTGGTCTGGTGATTGTGCACCGGAGCGGTGGTGGGCCTCCGGGGCGTCGATGTTACGCCTGAGGCCTCTTTTGTCGGGCGCCGCCTTGTCTCGGCTTTTCTCGGGGTCGCGGCGCTGTGTTGTTTTGACCGGGGCGTGTCTGAACCCGCTGCCCGGCGCGCGATCGCCCTCGCGCTTATTGCGATGCTGGTGACGGTGGCAGGGTTCGGTATTATTGAATTGGCGCGCGGGTTTACGGCACCCGGACTTCTACCGCCGTTGCGGTGGGACTGCTGTTTGCTGCTTTGTTTTACCGTGTTTTGGCCCGCGCAGTGCCCTGGACGAAAAAACTTGAAAAACTTCAAACGCTGGGCTTGCATCCCCCCCTTTGATCGGGCTAATACCCCCGCACGGACAGGTGGCCGAGTGGTCGAAGGCGCACGCCTGGAAAGTGTGTAGGCGGGAGACCGTCTCCAGGGTTCGAATCCCTGTCTGTCCGCCACCATACCTTTATAGATGATTTTGCTGGATATGTTTCACCGACATATCCACCTCAATCTATGGGATAAAATGGCTCACAGTCATCTTACTCGCTTTTATTCATTGAAGCCCGTATGCTTTCACTGTGTGGTATGATGTGTGGTATGCGCGGCGATGGCTCACCTCAGCGGCAAATTGACAAAGAAGCTTATCGAGCATCTGGGTGCCGGACGTCATGGGGACGGCAACGGGCTTTATCTGGTTGTGGACCCCTCAGGCGCACGCCGGTGGATTGTTCGCGTGACAGTCAAAGGGCAGAAGAACCGCACTGGTGCACCGCTGAGAACTGATTTTGGTCTGGGCGGCGCTGGCATGGTCACGTTGCCCCAGGCGCGCGAACGTGCGCTGGAATACCGGCGGATGGCAAAGCAGGGCCTGAACCCACGCTTTAGTACCCGGCAGGAGATCCCCACATTTGAGGAGGTCGCGCCAAGTGCACGTTGAGCGCTTGCCAACCTGGAATAACGCAAAACACGGTCAGCAATGGATTAACACGCTGCGCGATTATGCCTTTCCAAAAATCGGCCGGATGCCGGTAGATGCGATAGGCCAGCCCGAGGTTCTCATGTGTCTGTCACCGGTCTGGACCGCAAAACACGAAACCGCAAAACGACTTGCGCAACGCATTAAGACGGTTTTGGACGTGGCCAGGTCAAAAGGCCTCCGGTCCGGCGAAAATCCGGTAACTTCGATCAAAGAGACGAGAGTTCTGCCCAAAGTCACGGCCAAGGCGAAACATTACAAGGCGATGGCGTGGCAGGATGTTCCCACCTTCTATGCCGACCTCAGGTCCCGCAGTGCAATGGCGGCGCTGGCGCTACGTTTCACTTGCCTCGCAGGATCGCGCACCGGCGAGGTTCTGGGGATGAAGTGGGCTGAGGTCGATTTGGAGACGTGTCTGTGGACCTGCCCGGCCGAGCGCATGAAAACAGGCTCTGAGCACCGCGTTCCCCTTACTGACGAGATGCTGTCCATTTTGGAATCGCTGCGGGCAATGGCGTCTGAATATGTATTTGAAGGCCAGAAGCGCCACCACCCCCTAAGCAATATGGCCATGCTGATGCTTCTGCGCCGGATGGGCATTGAAGGCGTAACGGTGCACGGGTTCCGCAGCACATTCAGGGACTGGGCCTCTGATGCCGCAAATGCACCGCGGGAGGTGGCTGAACTGAGTTTGGCGCATAAGGTCGGTTCCGACGTGGAACGGGCGTACGCCAGGTCAGATCTGTTGGACAAGCGCAGGGCGCTGGTGGAGGAATGGGCTGAGTTTGTCACAGGTGCAAAAATAGAAATTGTGAGGTTGGATAAATGACTCTTGATCGCCAGGCGCTTGAGTTCCTCGCACCGAAGTTTCGGCTTAAAAATGAGGCCGAATTGGAAATGGCTTTCGGATGGGTGTATGAGAAAGACCGGTTTGGGCAGGAGGAAAATGCCGAAATGCGAAAGTCATACATCGGAGATTTGACTCGCACAATTAATGAGCTTGAACGTCTTCCGGATAACGCTGATCGCGAAACAGTACTGGCAGTCTGCACGTCACTGCCAGCCGGCGTCTACACCCTGCTTGAGACGGAACTGGCAGGAGAGTCTGATCTTCGTGATGTCGCAATAGGTTCGGTTTCCGACACCAAGAGTGTGTCACAAATCTGGTACAGGGAAAATCCAATTTCGGCGGGTAGAAACGCGATAGCTAACGCAATAGCTCGTGCTGTGAGCTGGGCGTTCGGTGATTTGGGAAAGCCGGCACGCGATGGTCGGGCACCCGACGGAAAGTCCCCTTCTACCCCATTTGGGCAGGTTGTCGAACACGCCCTTAAACATCATGGCAACTCTGCTCACTGGCGACGGCCAACTGAGAGAAATGTACACAAAAACAAAGTACTAATAAAGAAAAGGGCCAACTCGAAACCGCCCGGGCTCCGCTAGCTGTGCTTTTGCGGAGCGAATAAATATGCCTATTATTCGGTGTCACTGGTTGAAACAAGATCGAGGTGACAACGATGGCGAAACTTTTTGACGACGCCCGCAACTATATGCCTGACGACCCGGAAATCATTGAGGTCATGGGCAGTAAGGAAGCTCAGGCGCAGAAGCGTTACTACGGCACTTCCCCTGTCTATTATCGCCTGGGCCGCAAAATTATCTATCGCGGCGCTGATCTGAATGCCTGGGCCGAAGTCCAGAAAGTGACCCCGGAAGAAGCCTAGGAAAACCCCAACTTAGCCGGGCTAAGCAGGGGTGTATTCTTTGGCGGACACCAACAGAATAAAGCATCTGCACCGGGCGTTCAATAAGAGGATCGCCGAATGAGCATTACACTTGCGAAATACATCAAGCCGGAACATCGCAGCGCGGCACGGACGCTGGGCTATGTGTTGACGCTTAGTGAAACAAACGCGTGGCTTGACGCTGCGCTCGTCTGGCGCACGTGGTTGACGCCGTCTGAACTGGCGTCTCTGGCATATGCTGCCCTGAAAGCACAGGAACCCGAGCACGCTTTGCTGACGGTGAACGCGGCGCTCGGTGGGCTTGGCACTCCGCTGCCGCCACTTTTGTCGCGGATGCGTGAAGCAAAGTTTTGGGCGGACACAGCGCCACTCGCGTCTGTGAAAGCCTGCGTGCTGGCTGGCTACAACCGCATGCCGCCAAAAGACCGGTCCGCGTTTCTCAACTTGGTCCAGGGGGAGGCAACCGCGTGAAAACTTATGCAAAGATGAATGCACAGAAACATACGAATGTGAAGTAGATCGGGCATTCCGACGACAATACGCTTCCTTTTGGGTCTGACGCCGCCTGGCCTGACCCTGACATGACGATTGTGGCTCCGATCCGCCGCCCTGCTCCGGAAATGACAGAGGCGGACTTCCGCGCAGTGTTCGGGCCGTGGGCCGATTGGATCATGGAATCAGCAGAAGTAAAAAACGCACATCCTGACTATGTGGCGCTGGCGTTGCTGTCTGCTACCGGCGCAATCATCGGCAATACCCGCTGGGTCGTGCCGTGGGACGGGTGGAAAGAACCGCCAGTTCTCTGGGCTATGTTGGTTGGGGAACCCTCTTCGGGCAAAAGCCCGGCGCTTGATGCGGTTCTGGATCCGATCAAAGAAATCGACCGCGATCTTGCCCGTGACTTTCGGGCGGATCGCCTGGCTTGGCAAGACAAGGAGGAGCTTGCCAAGTTCGTGCGGTTGCAATGGAAAGCAGATGCCAAATCCGCGATTGCTGACGGGGCCACTCCACCTGAAAAGCCCCGTGAGGCCAACGTCGGGAAAGCTCCAGTCCGTGAGCGCATCGGCATCACCGACATTACCATCGAAATGTTGGCACAAATCCTCTCCGAGACGTGGCGCGGTCTTCTGCTTTTTCGCGATGAATTGTCTGGCTGGATGGGCTCAATGGACCGCTACAGTGGCGGTGGCGACCGGCCATTCTGGCTTGAGGCATATGGAGGGCGTTCCTATACCGTCGACCGCAAGGCAAACCCCGACCCGATTACAGTTGAGCATCTTTCTATTTCCATCCTTGGCGGCACGCAACCTGACAAGCTTGAAAGCCTGCTGCTCAAAACGGAAGATGACGGGCTGCTCGCCCGCTTTTTGGTGGTCTTTCCCGATCCGGTTCCGATCAAACGCCCTGCAGGTGGATTTGACGGCGAAACGCCTCGCCAGGCATTCAAGCGGCTGCGTTCCCTTCAACCTGCAATGAATGAACACGGGGAGGCACAGCCCATTAGCGTTCATCTGAACGCGGAGGCGCAAGACGCTCTGCAAGCGTTCCGGTTGCAATGCCGGAAATGGGAATCTGAAGCTAACGGTTTGCTGAAGAGCCACATTGGCAAATTTCCTGGGCTGGCCGTCAGAGTATCGCTTAATCTTGCGTACCTTGATTGGGCAATCGGCGCAGATGCCGCCGTCCCGGTAAATGTAGGCGCCAACCACATGGCGCGCGCACGCCTTTATGTCGGGGAGCATCTGCGCCAGCATGCGGAGCGGGCCTACGGGACCGCTTCTGTTCCATCTGAGGTGCAGGGTGCCCGGCGTATTGCAAAGATAATCCAACAGGAGCAACTCACAGAAATTGGTACCCGCGAAATCCAAAGACGGGAAATCGCGGGGTTGCAAACCGCGGCACAAATTTCTGCAGCCATGGCCGTTCTGGTTGAGGCTGCGTGGGTCGCTCAGAAGAAGACAAAGACTGGAGGCCGGCCGCGCAAACTCTTTGACGTTAATCCGAAGATTGGAGGCGCAAAATGAGCCGGTGGCGGCAACTCGCCCAGACCGGGGAAGTGGAAACAATATCATCGCCCGACAGCCCGACAAAAGGGGACAAAACGAGCGTTCATGACGGGGCATCCTCCTTTTGTCAGGTTTTGTCGGGGTGTCAGGGAGAGAGTGCAAAAATAAAATAGCCCACCGGGACGGAGGTGTACGATACCAAAAAGCCTAGCACAGAACATGAATATATACCCTTTGCAAGCTCCGACACCTGGCCCCTGACAAACAGGGGCAATGGGCTGAGCCAGGAAGAACGGCTTCGTTTCAGCAAATGCAAAAATCACGGGGCACAAGGCAAACACTGGAATGAGCAAACCGACCAGTGGGAGAAGGTGCCGAATATAGGGAGGCGGAAATGAAACGAAAAAACGTGCCAAAAACGTATACTGACGAGACAGGAAAATTCGCTGAGGGTAATCCCGGCCGGCCCAAGGGTGCCCGGCATAAATATACCGTCGCCATTCAGCACTTGCTGGACGGCGAAGCAGAGGCTCTTGGCAGGAAGGCCATCGAACTTGCCCTTGGTGGAGACACCACCGCTCTGCGTCTTTGCCTGGAGCGCGTATGCCCGCCGCGCAAAGACGTGCCCATCACTTTCGTCCTGCCGGTGATGACCCGCGCTGCAGAGGCCGCCAAAGCCGCACAGGCCGTGCTGCGCGCCGTGTCCGCAGGCCAGATAACCCGACTGGAGGGTGCTGCGGTGATGAGCCTTGTGGAAGGCTACCGGAAGACGCTGGAAACCACAGAGATTGAGGCACGGATCTCAAATCTGGAGGCAACGACGTGAGCATGAAACGGCGAGTAAACTCAGTTGAAAAAAAGGCGGGCATCAGCCAGGCGGTAGAAATCATAACTTCTGTGACAGCTTATGAAAACAAAGATGGCGGCATTGACCGGCGATACTACTTATCATTGGTTGGAAAACCGGGGAATTCTGAAAGTTACTTCTGCGTAGACTCCTCTGAAAGAGAAACACGCGAGGATTATTTCACTCGCGTGGAACGGGAACGTCATGCCGCTTTCGGAGGGCTCCCCCGAAATTGGCAACGGGACCGGGTTTGACGGTCCGAAACCGCGTCGACGGGACTGAGATAAAAATGTACTGGCACCAAAACAGTCGCCGTCTTTACTCGCAGACTTGTCCGCGACGACGATGACGGCACCACCAATCTCACAGGCGCTGTCATTCAAACGGCCCGAGCGCGACATCCCCGTTCACTAAATTGCGCAACTATGATGCGGGCACTTTAACAGGTGGTAGGTACACCGCGAGTTAAGGCAGAAAATCGACTGGAGATGAAGAAATCAGTCGACAAACGAACCCGTCATTGTGATCAGTGCTGGAAGACTACAGCCACCGACGATCCAACGATGGGTCCCGGTATAAGATCCAGAAAACTTCAGACCATTGCGGTACAGGGTTGGGTAGCCGTGCAGCGGCACAAGACGGCCGCCGGCGTCCCCCTTTACCTTTATTGCCGGATTTGTGCGGAATTTCCGCTGCCGGTCTGGCTAAGCACGGCGGTGTTCCGGTTGCCGAGTTGAGACAAAAGCGCCTCGTTGTCATCGCCAGAAATCGTGAGGGACATGACGTTTAATTCGCCGAGTTGCAGCGCAGCGAAAGCGTTGGAAGAGCCGGTGACGGTGCCCTCAATCTTATTGTCAAAACCAGCCTGTTCAATAGTTCCGGGCGCCAGGCCCAGACCGGCCAGAGCGCTGGAAAACGCCCTGGCGGTATTGTTGTCATCGCCGGTGACCGTCAGAGAGATATCGTTTTCACCAAATTGGCGGATGTCCATTGCATTGTCATCTCCCACTATCGCTGCGTCCAACGTGTTCTCACCCCCCAGACCGCCCAGGTAATCCTGCGCCGCGCTGAGCAGATTTCCGTCCCCGTCGACAGACACAAATGCATCGTTTGCCCCTTGCTGGCGCAGATAAATTTCATTGTCGCTGCTGAAACCGACCAGGTTGAGCGTGGCGAGGTTGGTGCCGAGCTGATCGATGCCGATATTGTTTTCATTGCCGTCAACCGAAACAATCATGATGTCATTTTCATCGCCGTCCTGGCGCAGACCCATCTCGTTGAAATTGCCGCTGATTGTGATGGTACCAACACTGTTCATGCGTCCGGCCTGGCGAATGCCAAAGGCATTATCATTCCCGAAAATGAGCAGATTGATGTCATTGCCATTGCTGCGCGAATCTGTGGAGCCCGCTTCCTGGCTCAGGCTGTTGTCCTGCAGCGTAGGCAGGGCGGCGGATCTGGTCAGGGCTGTGCGGCCATTGCGGTCGCCGGAAAACTCGGCGTAGATTTGATTGGGCTCAAGCTGCACAACCGTGCTGGCATATTGGCTGACCTGCACAAGCAGGTTGTCGCTGCCGGTTTGGCGCAGCACCGCAATCTGGCGGGCCTGACCGGTTTCCTGACGCTGGATGATCAAGCTGATACGGTTGCCGCCTGCGCCGGATTGTTCGACCGTCAGCGTATTGGCGCCGTTGGGAACACTGCCAAGGGATCTCTGATCGACGGAGCCGACTAGATTTCCGTTCGAATTCTGGGTGATGCTGAGAATGTTATAGACGGTGGGTGAACTATAGAGCCCCTGCTGTTGCAGGCCGCTGCCTTCGGTGCCGATCTGGTTGCTGCGGCCGGTCTGGCTGATCCGGATTTGATTCCAGAAGCCGTCCTGCAGCATCGGGAAGTCCTCGGTTCCGGCCACATTCAGCACACCCGCCTGGTCAATATCGGCAATATTGTCCGCGCCGGTTTGGGTAATCTCCGTCTGGTTTTCGCCGGTGGACTGGGCCTGGGCGGCGCTGGCCAGCAGGGCAAGCGGCAGGCTGGTCAGCAGCTGTCGGAACAGGGAAAATCTCATCTGATGTTACACTTTTGTACCGGATCACTGAATAACGGGGCGGGGCGGATTTCGGAAATTGTCAGTTCAGGCCAGTGGGGATGGAACGGAACAGACGCCCCGCCACATTCTGCGGCAGGGCATCAAAACAAGGCCGCCCCATTGGGGAGCGGCCAGGCCTGGATTACTTTACTGCATAATAACGGCGTTGTTGTAGCTGCCGGACTGGGTCAAAGTGGCCACGTTGGAATAGCCAACTTGTGTAACTGCGAACTCATTGTAGTAGCCATTAACCGTGGCAGTGATGGTGTTATTGTTGCCCGATTGAGACGTTGCGAACAGGTTGTTATCGCCTGTTATGCTCGCCATCATTGTGTTGGTGTGCCCTATTTGGGTGATATCGCCAGGTGTCAGGCTGACACTAGAGGCAACTCCGAGAGGGTCAAAAACACCGTTGTTATTGTCATTGCCGATGATGTCCACGTCGACGCCATTTGGATTGTCGTCAATCTGTTGAACGTTCAACCGGTTGTCGTCGCCATCCACGTAGATATCGGTGCCATTAGACCAGCCGTATTGCGCCACACCAATTCGATTGCGGTCACTGCCACCAGTCAATGAGATATCAGCCAAGTTGTAAAAGCCAGCAATACCTACGCCACCAAATCCCGCTTGAATGACACCGATATTGTTATCGTTGCCATCAATTGGCAGCAGGTTAAGCACATTGCCTGTGCCTTCCTGATATGCGGCAGTTTCGTTGCCAGAGCCAAGAATATCGACCAAACCAACTGTATTGCCGGTGCCGAGCTGTTTGAAACCGAACTTGTTGTCATCTCCCACAGCGCTGTAGCTGACCGAGTTGTCACCGCCATTTTGCTCCACGGTGGAATCAGCCGCTCCAACGCCGCCAGCAAAATCATACAGACCACCATTGGTAAAGATACCCTGCCCGTTTCTCTGGCCTAGCTGAGTGACCGTAGCGGTGTTTCCGAGCGTAAAGCCCGTGTTGTTCTGAATGATCGCAGTAACCACATTGCCGTAAGTGGAGCCTATTACTGTACCCGTGGTGGTTTGAGTGACTGTTGCGCTGTTGCCGGAGCCATCCTGGTCAATCAGATCAATTTGGTTGTTTCCACCGGTCTGTGTCAGAGTGGCCGATTGTAAAGTGCCATCTTGCTTAACGTTGCCAACGGCGTTTCCTGCCTCATCATGGGAACTCGTTGTGGCAAAAGCTGTGGTGCGCGTCTGGGTGATATTGACGACATTGGTTTCCCCGGTGCTGTCGCCGGTGTAATTTTGTTCAACCGAGGCAACGCTGTTTGATCCGTTCGTGCCTTCCTGAAGTATTGTCAGCATGTTTGTTCTGGCTGTTGTAGGCCATACGGGAATCGCGATTTGCTGAATTGCGCCGACATCGTTCCCGTTAGAAGACTGGGTCACGTTGGCTTCGCTGTGTCCGCCGCTCTGAAGAACGCCGGGATTTGAGTTGAAGGCGCTGGTCCCGACTGTGTTGTTGTTTCCGGATTGAAGGATCGTCAGAGCATTGTGCGTCAAAATTTGCTCCATCGCGTTGCCAACAGCGCCGGCCCGGTTTCCGGTGCCACCACTTTGGTTAACGGATCCTGAGTTTTCGAAGCCGTTCTGAAGCAGATAGGCCTCGTTGGCGTCGGACGCCATCGCGGCACTCATGCTCAGGGTCAGTGCTGTGGTCAGCAGGGCTAGATGTTTGATCTTCATGGTAATTCTCCAAATATATAACTTCGTTCTGATAATTTGCCTGTAAATCTGCTCAGCCGGGTTTGAGCCGGAAAATGGCTCAGGGGACTTCAAATTATTATTGTGTGCCCGCCAGGTTGGGTCCTGATGCGGCACAAGAATGGGATCGCTCCAATGGGCTGGAGAGAACGGGTGGTTCAAAAAGCTGTCCGGAGTGAACGCTTTCCCGAGTTGGCCGGGAGCGGCTGATACATGCGATCAGCGCGCGTCTGAAAAGCTCTGAAGATCAGAGAAGATCAACGCCGTTTCGGCGTCCCGGTCAGATAATTTCACGGATAGAATTGGGCGCTGCGGTCGTGGTGATTATCCACGCCACAAAATGCGAAGTCTGAGTTTTCTAATATTCAAATTTGATCTCCAAACAATATGCAGCAGCAGAAGAATGTCGGTTCCCGAAGATGAAATTTGAATTCGGGCAGTGTTTAATATGGTTAACTAATCATGACTATTATCGATATTTCAATGAAAATCTTTCCGATGTCCACAAGTTGCCGTAATTCTGCCTTTTTCAGGTGAAACTGATGCAGGTCGAGCAACAATTGATCTTTTGTGGTGCAACTGTTGATTGAGTCGAGAGAGTTTGCTGGCGAATCAGTATGCTTATTTACCCCTATTTACAGGGTATTGGCACAGCTTCCGGTTGATGGAATCTTATGGCGCGCATGGTGACGTTGGTGCAACAGTCGCTGCAGCAGAAGCAAGATCTGGATTTCATTTCTTTGTCTGTTGTCAAAATTGGAGTTAGCGTAGCCGACGATTGAATGGTTAATTTTTTTAATACGACTAAATATATTTCAAACAGTTTTTAAGGAGCGATCATTATGATAACGCGCCAGTTGAAGGGCAAAAAGTGGCGAGCCGGGCGGGCAGTCCTGACCGCAGTTGCCGTCACCGCATTCACGGCGGGCATCGGGTATACCCAGGATCTCGTCTATACACCGGTGAACCCGTCGTTTGGCGGCAATCCGCTGAATGCCACCCACCTGCTAAACATTGCCAACGCGCAGCGACAGGCGACCGCGCGCGATGCAGACAGCAATGATCCACAGGATTTCGGCGGCGAGGTTGATCCGGGTCCGACAGATGCAGACCTCTTTATCCGCCAACTCCAGAGCCGGTTGCTTTCGGCGCTTTCAAGCCAGGTGACCGATGCGATTTTCGGGGAGAACCCGCAGGACAGCGGCGAAGTTGTATTTGGCACAACCACGATCGATTTTGAACGCCTGGCAGGATCGATCACCTTGACGATCACCGATAGCCTCGACGGCACAGTGACTGAAATTGTGGTGCCCCAACTGATCGTAAATTAAGATTCGTGGGACTTTAAACAAAAACAAATTTTGATTGTGGCAGGGAATTATGACTTTTATTTCATTTCGGTCCGCCCGGCGGATGGTACTGTTTGTTGCGCTTACCGGGGGGCTTTCGGCTTGCGCAAGCGTCAATCTCTCCGAAGCTTATGATGGTGAACAACTTGCAACCGTAGGTCTGATGACGGCCCAGAACCGGGCTCTTCGCGAGGTTCCAGAAGGGCATAAACCCATTCGCGTCGCGGTTTATGGCATGCCCGACCTGACCGGTCAGTATAAAGAAAGTGTCAACGGACAAAGTCTGTCCCGCGCGGTGACCCAGGGTGGCTCTGCGGTTTTGATCAAATCACTTATGGACGCAGGCGAACGGAGCTGGTTCACAGTTCTGGACCGCTCCAACCTCGACAACCTGTTGCGCGAACGTCAGATCATCACCGAAATGCGGCGTATTTATCGCAACGAAAACAGCGTTAACCCTAGAATTCTGCCGCCGTTGGACAACGCCGGGATTATTCTGGAAGGGGCCATCGTCGGCTATGATACAAACTTGGCTACAGGTGGCGTCGGCGCCCGTTATCTTGGCATTGGCGCCAATCAACGCTGGAAACTGGATGTAATCACTGTAAGCCTCAGAGCCGTTTCGACAGAGAGCAGTGAGGTCCTGGCCGCCGTAACAGTCCGAAAACCAATTGCGTCTACTGTCAGGCAGGCCAGTGTATTCAGCTATGTGGCGCTGGACGAATTGCTTGAAGGCGAATTGGGTACCAGCATCAATGAACCAAAGCAGATCGCGCTGGAGCAGGCCGTTGAGAAAGCGGTGATGGCATTGATTGCGGAAGGCGCGAGATTGAAAATCTGGAAGTTTGAGAACGCCGGTGCAGGCCGGGCTTTTGTTGCGGGTTACACGCAGCAGAAATATGACGGAGATATTCCGACCGGCGCCTTGGCCCTCCGTTTGCCTCGGACCACCAGTACCGATATTCCCCGCACGATTCCGATTCAAACGTCGGCTCGCATTCCCGCTGCGGTGCAGGAAAGACAGTTGCCACCGGCTGCCAACTCACAGGGGGCGCCCACCCTGCCGTCTGACCTCCCGGACTCACAGGAGATTGTCGGCTAAACTGTTCCGGCAGTTCCTTACAATTTGAAGTTCCCCAAATTTCCAAAATGTCTCCGCAATAAGGCCACAATTTCCCGCGACCCTTTTGAAGGGTAATTTTTTAGAGTGCGGGGATTTAAAAGTGAGACATTCAATTTTGGGGAACTTTATTTGTTCCAAAGTAGCTTTTTTGGCAGCAACCACGTTGAGCACAGCGTTTCCGGCGATTGCTGCTGAAAACATACTGAGCCTTGATGCTTCGGGATTCGACAGCCCGTTGTCGGTGATACAGACCACAGACGGCAATAACTACGCCTCCATTTCGATCACCGGCGATCGAAACGGCGGCGCGTCCGGCCAAAGTTGGTACGGGTATGGCGAAACCCCCTCGGAACTTCGGCCCACTGGTCTGCTGCAGTCGGCGCTGTTGCCGGGCAATATTATTCAGGAAGGTCTGTCGCACAGTCTGCAGATTACCGTCATTGGAGACGACAATCTTTTCGCAGCAACACAGACGGGCACCGGGCAAAGCCTCGAACTGTTTATTCAGGGAACAAGGAACCAAACCGCCGTAATCCAGTCTGGTGCAGCAAATGTCGCAGTGATTTCTCAGATTGGTGACCGAAACAGCGTATACTTAAGGCAATCATCCTGGTAGCATCGCTTTATTCATTTAAAATTACTGACTTCTATTTTGAAGGTTATTTGGTATGGAAAAATATTTTGGAAGGGCGGTTTTGGCCGCCGTCTTTATTACGACGGTCGCAATTTTGCCCGCTAATGCAGGAAGTGAAAACAGCGTGTATCTTTTGCAGGAGACTTCGCCGACCGGTGGCCTCGGCAACACACTTACTGTCAACCAGAGCTCGGCGAGCAATTCGCTTGTCGCCGGAAACACTAGCAGAACGCGTCCAGCGATTCAGCGCGGCACGAGCAATTCCGGTACGATTACAGTGGCGAAAAAAAACGCGAACGTAATTTTTCTCCAGGGTAACTTGAACCCCACCAGTTCCTGGAACTCCGCGACGGTGAATATTACTGGCGCGGACGCGCTGGCGCTGCTGCAGCAAAACGGTCTGAATAATACAGGGCTGATCGAGGTCAGCGGGCGTTGGGCGTCTGGCAGTTTGATTCAGATTGGCGAAGGAAATAATGGTACTGTCACCGTCTCCGGTGAGTCGTCCAGCGGACTTCTAGTTCAGGATGGCGATAAAAACGTATACAGTCTTAATGTGTCCGGGGGCGATGTTAGCTATACAATTATTGGGAGTGGGGTTACGTCCAGCACATCTCCGCAAGTGTATTCCAACGGTGGCACCGTCACGATCACTCAGACCGTTCTTAGCGGGATCTGACCAAGCATGCGAAATCGCTTAGTCCTTGGAGCGCTGGCCGTGATGTCCGGAGCAGGCTACGCACTGGCTGAACCGCCACCGGTCGGTGAAATTCTTGTTGAACGGACCGCAACGGGTCTGACACTGACCGCCCGGGTTTCCGGGCCCGCGGGTGCCACATTGGAAGGCCGCTTTTTGGTCAGCAAAAAAAGTAGTAGCGGGACGATAAACAGCCGGCAAAACAGAACTGTAATTCTCTCGGCGGCCCCCGAAGTTATCGGAGTAATTTCTGTCCAGGCAGACGAGACAACGACACTGGAGGGCAGGCTTGAGCTGCTTTTGAACGGCGAGATCGTTTCCCTCACTGTATTGGAAACCGGCCTGAACCCATAATTTTAGCAATTGGTAGTCCAAAAAATGTTCATTCGAAAAATTCGTTTTATTGTCGCCGCGTCCATCGCCGCATCCATTACCGCTTTTGGGGGCCCCGGCATTGCGCAGCAAGCCAGTACAGATCCCTTTATTGACGCGTTCTCGGGAGTCTGGCGCTCTTTTGAAACAGGGAATGCCGCCGGATCCGAAGGATGTTCGGTCAATTTCGATAATTCCGGATCAGCAGGGACTTATACAGCAACCTCAGAAGGGTGTGTTGCGCCCCTGTCTGATCTGGCCAAATGGCTGATCGAAGATGGTCAGATACTTTTGTTCAAATCAGACGGAAATCCAGTCGCAATACTTGGTGGAAATCAACTCAGGATTTCGGGGGAATTCTCGGAAAACGATAAGGCGCTTGTCCTTGAGCGGACGACGGGAAATAATTACAGCCGCCAGATCAACAACGCCGTTGGACAGTATCGTTGCCTTTTCAGGGGCTTCTCCGCCACCTGCGCAACGAAAGAGGAGCTGCAACTTCCAGACTTTCAAGACGGCGCCGCGCAGGTCACTACCGTTGTGAATCTCAACGTCAGAAACCAGCCTCGCCGCGATGCCACTGTTATCGGCATGTTGCCCTCCGATTCCTCAGTCTCGATAAGCCAGTGCCTGGTGGCAGCAGATGGCCTGTGGTGCTCAGCCGCGTTTGGCGATCAAAAAGGCTGGTTCGCAAGGACGGCAATTCGCGAAGACACCTGGCCGATCACTACTTTTATTGCTGTTGCCGGCGACAGTTAAACCGCGTGCAGACATAATATGATATGGCGTTTTTGGAGAGACTTATAGCGATCCGGAAGAAACGTCTCTGTTTTTAAAAGGCGAAAATGTTTCCTTTGTGCTTAAAACAGAGCGCAACCGGGCAGGGGGTGCTCAATGATCATGCTCTGCATCGGCCCTTTGGGCACGACTCACCTGTTTGCCGCTGAAACGTAGCAAATTGTGTTGGAATTTTTTTAGGGTGTGGTATTTTATGTGGTACGGAAGTTTCGTATGGTGTTTTTATCTTTTAAAAGCATGGCATAAAGCGGATACTACTACAGCCTGTCTTTCCGCCACATCACCCTGAAATTAAAGGGTAATTTGCGAATTCAGCGATCCTGCCCCTAAATAGCCTCTAAATTTGAGTGCTTAAAAGGGCTTGGTTGCGCACTACATGCCGCATCCAGCCCCCCCTGGCCTCACCCGGCGCGTGCGCATATTATCTTATCAGCCCAGAGAACCAAGTCTTCGCCATTCCCATCTTTTTGCCAGATCTGGCAAGCACGGCGGCAGACGTACCGCGTGCTATCTGCAGCGCGCGTTGATGTGGAGGCCGAGTCGGAAGAGACATTCATCCGAGTTGGTGCTGCCCCAATCGCGGCGTTACTTGTTGGTCCGGAGCTATGTGCATCCAGTGCGGTATGATGAGCGACGATTGAAAAGGCCAGGCACCCAAGAAATCGGCCCGTTTCTGCCATTCGCATGGTCTTTTGTCGCCGCGACGCCGCGTCCCAAAGACAGGAATTCGATTGCTTGGCAATGAATGAACCCTATAGCCTATTGTGCAGCACGAACTGTTGTCGCAGACACACAGGCATGACTGATATCGTTGACCGGCATTGCCATGCTCCAAGGGTAGGTCGGAACTTCACCTCCCTCGAACAGGCAAACCGACACGAAAGGTAGATTTCTTTTATCGTATCTTCGGCCAAACGTGAACACCACGCTGTTTGGCGCTGCCAACACCAAATGAATAACTTTATTCCCTTAGCGCTCAATGGCTTTGCCACCTCGAAGAACTGCTGTGATCAGCGGCAGATCGCCCTCGTATGGACTATCAACCATGCCATGAAAAATCGGCTCGCGGCCACTTTGCCATACGCCGGGCAAAAAACGGATATTCACATAGTGGAACGTTTTCCCCAAGTTGAACTCCTCGGACTCGGCGCCCAATTTGCCGACCCTGTGATGTTCCTACCTAACTGATCAAAGACGAAGTAGGCACATGCATCCGGCAATGCGTGAAATCGATAGTCATCTGGCAACGCGCCGTTTGTCTTAAGCTCCAGGAAACGATGGACTTTTCCACGCAAATGACTTGGAGGCTCTACCGCGACAAACTGTACCGATTGCACTGCTTTCTCTTTGCCGTTTCCTTTTGGATTGTACATCGTAGTTTTGCTTTTCGGTTATCTGTGCGGGTAGCACATTTTAGCTGCACAATAT
>MAAC01018459.1_pt1 | contig 18327 bp, 13 predicted proteins | sample 1115981 | NCBI WGS metagenome assembly MAAC01 (sample SAMN04961126, study PRJNA320927) | seawater metagenome | isolation source: sample BD02T64 sea water enriched with oil for 64 days | place: USA:Gulf of Mexico | collected 2013-07-27 | reverse complement strand
TGTGCGTCTGGAACAGACCGGTCAGAAAATCGGCTTCATCACTCCGATGAGCCATAATTTCTGCGAAAGCTGCAACCGGGTGCGTCTGACCTGCACCGGCGAACTCTATACCTGTCTGGGTCAGGAAGGCATGCAGAACCTGCGACCGGCGATGCGCGAACACCCCGACAGTGACGACGCTCTGGAACAGGCCATACGCGCTGCCATCGGTCTCAAGCCCAAAGGCCATGATTTTGACTATTCCCGCCAGCGGGCCGACGGGCAGATGTCCCGCCACATGAGCCACACTGGCGGCTGAGATGACCACCACAGGCGGCGGCCCGACGCTGCTCTATCACCTGTATCGCAGCGCCACGGCGCTGATCGCGCCCTTTGCCTATCGCAAGGTCGCGGCCAAATTGGCGGCGCATGGCGTATCAACTGAACGCCAACGTGAGCGCATGGGACAGGCCAGCCTGCCCCGTCCAGATGGGCAAGTGATCTGGTTTCACGGGGCTTCGGTTGGCGAAAGTCTGGCGGCACTGACGCTGATCACCCATATTTCCGAACAGCTATCCGACGCTGAATTCCTGCTGACATCGGGCACTGCCACCGCTGCGCAAGTGGTTGCCAAGCGAATGCCACCACGCTGCCGCCATCAATTCGCACCGCTGGACGCCGCAGGCCCGGTGCGCCGTTTCCTGGCCCACTGGCGCCCCACGGCTGGTATCTTTGTCGAAAGTGAGCTGTGGCCCGTTACCTTGGTCTCAACCCGGCGTTCAGGCGCAAAGCTGGCCCTGGTCAATGCGCGCCTATCGGATCGCTCGGTTGCGCGCTGGCAGTCGAAAGCCCCAACAGCCCGGTTTGTGATGGATCAATTTTCGCTGTTCCTGACCCAAAACCAACACATCGCTGACAACCTGCTGGAACTTGGGGCCGCACCGGATCGGGTGCGCGCAGGCGGCAACCTCAAAGCCGGGGCGGATCCCCTCCCAGTCGATGCTGATGCCCTGTCACAGCTGCGCGACGCACTTGGCGCCCGCCCGGCCTGGGTCGCCAGCTCCACCCATATCGGCGAGGAGCAACCAGTGCTCACCGCCCATAAAGCGCTGCTGGAAAAACATCCCGATCTCTGCCTGCTGCTGGTGCCGCGTCACCCTGAACGCGGCGATGAGGTTGCCGATCTGATCGCCAAGGCCGGGCTAAGTTGCACCCGTCGCAGTAAAGCAGAGCTGCCAACCGCCAAAACCCAAGTCTATCTAGCCGACACCATGGGCGAACTTGGCACATGGTACACACTGTCACCAATCGTATTCCTGGGCGGCTCCCTAGAGCCCATCGGCGGCCACAACCCGTTCGAGGTCGCCCGTGCCGGAGCCGCCGTCATCACCGGCCCCGGATACCACAATTTCGCCGAAACCTTTCCACCGATGATCGCGGCCCAGGGCGCGGTAGAGGTGCACGACGCGGCCCAGCTTGAAACCGCAGTGTCACATTGGCTGACCCAGCCAGAGGCGCTGCAACAGGCCCAAAATGCAGCGGCTGGTTTTGCGACTCAGCAGGCGGCGGTTCTTGACGGGCTGGTTGAAACGCTGATCCACGAGTTGGATCTGGACCCGTCAAATGGCTGAACTGTTTGTCACCAACTTCAACAAGAACTTCACCGGGGTTTCGGCCACCGCCGCCAATGTGATCCGCCAGCAAGCCAGGCATCACGAGCTGCGGCTGGTCGGCTACCCCCTTCCCGGCTGCCCGGATCCGATCACGCTGAAACAGGCCCGCCGCCTGTGCAAGCGCCCACCTCAGGGCCATGATTTTGCCATCTGGCATGTGCGCCGAAATCCGGAAATGCGCGCCGCGATCTGGTCCCGTGACGTGCTGAAACTGCCAATTCGCATCGTCTTCACCTCGGCCGCACAGCGGTTGCATTCGACCTATCCACGCTGGCTGATCCGGCAGATGGACGCAATTGTCGCCACCACTGACATCGCCGCACATTATGTCTCCAAGGTTCGCGCAGTGGTGCCACATGGGGTTGACACCGACCTCTTCACCCCGGCACAGAATCGCAATGCCGCCTGGTCAAAACTGGGGCATGGTGGAGATATGGGCATCGCCACGATCGGTCGCATTCGCCCCGAAAAAGGCACCGATGTCTTTGTCGATACCATGTTGCAACTGCTACCTAAACTGCCACAAGCCAAGGCCCTAGTTATTGGCCGCGCCGGGCGTGAGCATCAAAAGTTCCTAACCGACCTGCAGTCCCGCATTGCAGCCGCAAACCTGTCAGACCGTATTCTGTTCCCCGGCGAGGTTCCAGCAACCGAGCTGCCGCACCTGATGCGCGGGTTGTCTCTGGTCATGCAACTGCCCCGCTACGAAGGCTACGGCATGGTGCCTCTGGAAGGCATGGCCAGCGGTGTGCCTTTTGTCGGCTCTCAGGCAGGTTATTACGAAGCGTTTTCGGCTCAGGGGAAAACCGGCTTGGTGGTTCCCATCGAAGCCGCCGAACAAGCCGCGTCAGCGGCGCTGTCAATTCTAAGCAATCCACCCCGTCACGCCAGCATGAGCCAAAACGCAAGAGAGATTGCAGATCACAGATTCAGCTCTGTCACCGAAGCACAAGGCATCGAAGCCGTCTACCAAGACCTTTGGCAAGGCCAGTAAGCAAACCCAGGACCAGCCCCACAACACCCCATATTTCTTCTTGTCAAAAATACCTTCGGGGGTGAATTGGCCGCAGGCCAAGAGGGGGCAGACAGCCCCCTCCCTTGTTTTCAGATCTTACGCCGCAGGCATCCGCTGCTCAACAATCTCAGCCCACCAGCTACAGCCGGCAGGAATGGCCTCATCGTTGAAATTGTATTCCGGGTGGTGCACCGCTGCCGTGTCACCGTTGCCGACCAGAATATAAGCACCGGGACGCTCTTCCAGCATGAAGGCAAAATCTTCGCCGCCCATCACCAGATCTGCGTGCTCACAATCACCCGAAACCTTGCGCGCCACATCAGCGGCAAACTCAGTTTGCTCATCGTGGTTGACCATCGCCGGATAGCCTCGGATGTAATTGACATCCGCCGCGCCACCAAAGGTCGCCGCAACACCAGCGCAGATCTCTTTGATGCGCTTTTCCGCCATATCCCGCATCTCTGCGCTCATCGTGCGTACGGTGCCCTTCAAATGCACCTTTTGCGGGATCACGTTGAATGCATTGGACGAGGTCTGGAACGAGGTCACCGACACCACCAGCTGATCCACCGGATCTGCATTGCGGCTGGAAATCGTCTGCAACGCCATCACCGCCTGTGCAGCCATCACCGTGGTATCAACAGTTTTCTGCGGCATGGCAGCGTGACCACCCAGACCCTCGAAAGAAATGTCGAACTGGTCAGTGGCAGCAAAGAATGCCCCTGGACGGATACCAAACGAGCCGACCGGCTTACCCGGCCAGTTGTGCATGCCGTAGACTTCCTGGATGTTCCACCGATCCATCATGCCGTCTTCACACATTTCACGACCACCGCCGCCACCTTCTTCGGCAGGCTGGAAGATCACCACGACAGAGCCATCAAAATTGCGGGTCTCGGACAGGTACTTGGCCGCGCCCAGCAGCATTGCTGTGTGCCCATCATGGCCACAGGCGTGCATGGCACCATCGGTTTTACTGGCATAGTCCAGCCCGGTGGCCTCTAGAATGGGCAGCGCATCCATGTCGGCCCGCAGACCAATGACTTTACCAGCGGTATCAGTCTTGCCCTTGATCACGCCCACGACACCTGTCCGACCAATGCCTGTCACGATCTCATCGCAGCCAAACTCCTTCAGCTTTTCGGCCACCAGCGCGCTGGTACGATGGGTCTCAAACAGGATTTCGGGGTTTTCGTGAATGTCACGGCGCCATTCGGTGATTTCCGACTGCAACTCAGCAAAGCGATTCTTTACGGGCATAGTGTTCTTCCTTGTTTAAACTGCGGGCATCCGTCGTTCGACCAATTCGGCAAACCAACTACAGCCGGCAGGGATCGTATCGTCGTCGAAATTATAAGCCGGGTGGTGACACATCGCCGTGTCGCCGTTGCCGACAAAAATATAGGCTCCGGGGCGCTCTTCCAGCATATAGGAAAAATCCTCGGAGGGCATGATCGGATCGGTGTTTTCATCGACACTGCCCGAAACGGCGCGCGCAGCCTCAGCCGCATAGACAGTTTCATCTGGCGTGTTGACGGTTGCAGGATACCCCGTCTCCCACTCAACTGTGGCCACCGCACCAAAGGCCGAGGCGGTGTCTTCGGCAACCCGGCGCACTCTTTCTTCGGCCACCGACCGGTATTCAGGGTCCAATGTCCGCACGGTGCCTTTTAGGCGAACCTGATGGGCAATGACATTTGACGCGGTGCTGTCGGTCTCAAATGTGCCAACGGTCAGAACCACACGTTTCACCGGATCGACATTGCGCGACACGATGGATTGCAGCGTCACCACTATCTGACAGGCAACCAAGGTGGTATCAATCGCTTGGTGCGGTGCAGCGGCATGGCCTCCCATACCAGTGACCGTGATCTCAAACTCGTCCGCCGAGGCCAGCAGTGCACCGGGTCGAATGGCAAATTCACCAACCGGCATCCCCGGCATATTGTGCATGCCGTAAACTTCCTGAATGCCCCAACGATCCATCATCCCGTCACGGCACATCTCGCGACCACCACCACCACCCTCTTCAGCTGGTTGGAAGATCAGCACCACAGTGCCGTCAAAATTGCGGGTGTCCGCCAGATATTTTGCCGCGCCCAACAGCATCGACGTATGACCGTCATGACCGCAGGCGTGCATCTTACCGTCCGTTTTCGAGGCATAGTCCAGCCCGGTCGCCTCGTGAATGGGCAAGGCATCCATGTCGGCGCGCAGCCCGATCACCCGGCCCGACGTATCCGTCCGGCCCTTGATTGTCGCAACTACTCCGGTGCGGCCAATGCCAGGAGTGATGTCAGTGATGCCAAATTCTTTCAGCCGCTCAACCACAAAAGCTGCGGTCTGATGAACATCGAATTGCAGCTCGGGGTTCTCGTGCAGGTGATGACGCCAAGCGGTGATCTCGCTGTGCATTTCGGCAAAACTGTTCTTGATCGGCATAGTCTGCTCCTTGTCTTGCGGTACTGTCAGACAAATAAGTTGCCTTATCAAGTACCTCAAGATGGCCGGGAGCAAAGAAAAACGGCGGTCGTAATACGACCGACCTCATGCCTGACTGGAACACTGCGCTTCAGATCAAAGTGACTGCACATTACGTTCAATTCGCAGCAATAACGCCCATAACGGAGGTCACAACTAGCCAATAAGACCCTGCACCAAATCCTGCATAAATTTGTGACCAGAGTTAAATTGTGCGACCGTGACATACTCATTTGGCTGATGCGCCTGCGCGATATCGCCCGGACCACACACCACGGCAGAATATCCCGCCTGCTGGAATTGACCAGCCTCGGTGCCATAGCTGACCACATGAGAGCCATTGTCACCGGTAATCGAGCGCGCCAGTGATTCGGCCTCGCCGTCCTCTTCGGGTCTCAAGGCAGGCACATCAAAGGTCTGCTTCACGACTATTTTGGTGTCAGGGCAAATAGCCTGCATCTCTGCTTCAACCTCAGCCACGCGCTGCAGGTAGGCATCACGCCAGTCAGCGGCGCGTTCGGTGGGCAACACCCGCATGTCCAAACTAAAACTACAATCCTTGGCAGTGATGTTCTGCGCTGTGCCGCCTTCAATCACGCCAACATGCATGGTGGTCCAGGGCGGTTCAAACATCGCGGCAACCGCATCCGGTTCCTGCGCCCAATTCCGTGCATTGGTGGTATTTGTCCAATCAACCAGCTTGGCCGCCTGCATGATGGCACTGACACCGGAATGCACCAGCGAACTGTGCACTTCAAAGCCATGCACATGGGTTGAGAAGCCAAAACCGCCCTTATGTCCTGTCACGGCCTTCATCATCGAAGGCTCACCCACAACCACTGCCGAGCCTTTGGGCACAACGCCCTGCATCGCCGCAATCATTGGCGGAGCACCGGTGCATCCGACCTCTTCGTCATAGCTAAGCGCCAACTGCAACGGTCGGTCGACACCCCGATTGTGGGCCTCGACCAGCGCCCAGATTGCCAGCGCGTCATAGCCCTTCATGTCGCAAGTGCCGCGACCAAAGTACTTTCCGTCCCGCTCCACGACAGTGAAGGGATCACTGTCCCAGGCCTGACCCTCGACCGGTACAACATCGGTATGGCCAGACAGCACAATCGCGCCTTCAACCAATGGCCCGACATGAGCAAACAGCGCCGCTTTGGGTTGATCGGGATCTGTATAGCGGTGGCTGGTGATGCCATGTGACGTGAGGTAACTTTCGACCCACTCAACCAGCGGCAGGTTGCTTACGCTGCTCACAGTGGGAAAAGAGATCAGCTTTTGCATGATCTCGACAGGTGTCAGGACTGTGGCCATGATCAATAACCGCTATCAGTGGTCAGAACAAAGTGGCCCGGTGTAATCTCAAGATACTCCGAGGCCTCGGGCTGATAGCCGAGATCATGAATTGGCGATGGGATCGGCTTGAAGTTCAGATCCCTCTCGGACTTGCGCTGGCGTGGATCGGCAATAGGAACCGCCTTCATCAGCGCCTGGGTATAGGCATGCTGCGGGTTTTCAAACACCTGCGCGCGCGGCCCCAGCTCAACAATGCGGCCAAGGTACATCACTCCAACCTGATGCGAGACCCGCTCGACCACCGCCATGTCGTGGCTGATGAACAGGAAACTGATGCCCAGCTCGGACTGCAGCTCCATCATCAGGTTCAGCACCTGCGCCTGTACCGAAACATCCAGCGCCGATACCGCCTCGTCTGCGATGATCAGCTTTGGGTTCAGAGCCAAGGCACGGCCAATGGCAATCCTCTGGCGCTGACCGCCGGACATTTCATGCGGGTAGCGGCGCATAAAACTGCGTGGCAGATGCACCTGATCAAACAGGCTGGCAACACGGTCCTGCAGCTCAGAGCCGCTGGCCAAACCATAGTTGCGCATTGGTTCCGAGACTTGATCCTGCAGCATCATCTGAGGGTTCAGCGAGGCAAACGGATCCTGAAAGATCATCTGCATGTCCTGGCGAATCTGATGCATGTCGCGCTGATTTAAGCCCAGCACATCCTTGCCCTCGAAGTTGACACTGCCTGACTGCGGGTCAACCAGTCGCAGGATCGAGCGACCAGCAGTAGATTTACCGCAGCCGGATTCGCCGACCAGTGCCAGGGTTTGGCCCTTGTTGATGGTGAACGAGACATCTTCGACCGCATGCACCTGCGCCACGGTCCGACGCATAAATCCGCCCTTGACCTCAAACCGAGTGGTCAGGTTTTCAACCTTCAACAACACCTCATCGGTGCCTTTGATCGGATCAAGGTTTTGACCCTCGACGCCCATCAGCTTCATCGGTTCAGGGTAGGCTTTGCCGCGCATCTCACCCAGTTTCGGCACCGCTGCCAGCAGCGCCTTGGTGTAGTCATGCTGTGGATTTTCAAAGATCTGCTCGACCGGGCCTTCTTCGACCTTGTTACCGCGATACATCACCACCACGCGGTCAGCCATCTGCGCCACCACCGCCATGTCATGGGTGATGAACATCACTGCCGTGCCGGTCTCCCGCTTCAAGCGGTCCATCAGCGCCAGGATCTCGGCCTGAATGGTCACATCCAGCGCCGTGGTTGGCTCATCCGCAATCAGCAAGCGTGGTTCGCAGGCCATAGCCATAGCGATCACTACCCGCTGGCGCATGCCACCGGACAGTTCGTGTGGATACTGGCCGATACGGCGCTCGGGCTCGGGGATGCGAACTTGCGTTAGCAGCTCCAAGGCGCGTTCTTCCGCCTGGGCCTTGTTCATGCCCTTGTGGACTCGCAGCCCTTCGGTCAGCTGACGGCCCACGGTGAACACAGGGTTCAACGCCGTCATCGGCTCCTGAAAGATCATGCCGATCTCGTCGCCGCGAATCTCTTTCATTACATTTTGTTTGGCGCTGGCCAGGTCAATCGGACCACCTTCACGGCGATCAAACATCAGCTCGCCCGCGGCAATCTCGCCACCACCGAACTCGACCAGCCGCATCAGCGACAGCGATGACACTGATTTGCCAGAGCCCGATTCGCCTACCACGCAGACGGTCTCACCCGGGTTGATGTCGAAGGACACATCCTCGACCCCAATTACAGGGCCGTCCTTGGTCTGAAATTCGACACGGAGGCCCTTGATTTGAGCTATTGGTTGATCAAGCACGCTGGCGCTCCCTTTGGCATCGACTTTTTTTGGACGTTACGCCGGCCATGCTAAGCCGTCAAACCCTGTAACTAAAATTCCAACGCAAGGCTTGCAATTTTCTGCATTTCTGTTTCGATACGCGCAGTGACCGCATGGGGGGTAATGGGTCGGGCAACTTCTAGAACTGCCGGACCCTTTTCGATTGCTCTCCCGCCGGGACGACCCTAACCCGCAGGGATTGCGGAATAATCTGTGGCCCTCAATGGCCCGGAATAAAGGCACGTAAGTGTCCGACATGGAGAGTGTAATGAAACTTAAAACCCTTTTGCTTGGCGCGATTGCCGGCACGGCATTGGCCCCAGCGGCCTTTGCTGAGCGCGGCTCGGACGGCCATGTCAATATTATCTATTGGCAGGCCCCATCGATTCTGAACCCATATCTGTCCAGCGGCACCAAAGACATCGAGTCTGCTTCGCTGGTGGTTGAGCCTCTGGGTCGCTACGACCAAGATGGCGCTTTGGTTGCCTATCTGGCCGAAGAAATCCCAACTGTTGAAAATGGCGGCGTTGCAGCTGATCTCAAGTCGATCACCTGGAAATTGAAGTCTGGCCTGACATGGTCCGACGGCACTCCCGTCACTTCGGCTGACGTCAAGTTCACCGCTGACTACTGCATGAACCCCGAAGGCGGCTGTGCTCAGTTGGCTAAGTTCGAGGGCGTTGATTCGGTTGAAATCATCGATGACCTGACCGTTACGGTCACATTCGGCGAAGCCAAACCAAACCCATATGGACCGTTCATGGGTGGCCAGTCGCCTATCATCCAGATGGCTCAGTTCGAAAACTGCACCGGCGCCAAGGCTCCTGAGTGTACAGATGCCAACTTTGGCCCAATCGGCACCGGCCCGTTTGTCGTCACCGAGTTCCGTCCAAATGACGTGATCACGATGGAAGCAAACCAGAACTACCGTGACGCAGCCAAGCCTGCTTTTGCCACGCTGACCTTCAAAGGTGGCGGCGACGCAACTGCATCTGGTCGTGCTGTTCTGGAAACTGGCGAATTCGATTACGCTTGGAACCTCCAGTTGGCACCCGACGTTCTGGCCAAAATGGCTGAAGGCGGCAAAGGTACAACCGTTGCAGCATTTGGTACTCTGGTTGAGCGTATCGAAATGAACATGACCAACACTTCGCCCGACCTGCCAGAAGGCGAGCGCGGTACAGCCATGCACCCGCATCCCTTCCTGTCGGACGTACGTGTGCGCAAGGCCCTGTCGATGGCCATCGACCGCGAGTTGCTGGTTGAAATCGGTTACGGCCAGGCTGGTCGTCCAACCTGTAACTTGGTTCCAGCACCATTGGCTTATGCTTCGGATAACACCGACTGCCTGATCCAAGACATCGAAGGCGCCAAGGCGCTGCTGGACGAAGCTGGCTACACTGTTGGCTCCGACGGTGTCCGTGAAAAGGACGGCGTTCGCCTGTCCATGTTGTACCAAACTTCGACCAACGCCGTGCGTCAGGACTTCCAAGCCCTGATCAAACAGTGGTGGGACGAAATCGGTGTTGAAACCGAGTTGCGCAACATCAACGCGTCGGTCTTCTTTGGTGGTGACCCAGGTTCGCCTGACACATTCCAGCGTTTCTATGCAGACGTTGAAATGTACGCCAACAACTTTGACGGCACCGACCCAGAAAGCTATCTGGCACAGCACACTTGCGATAAGGCTCCTAAGCCTGAAAGCCAGTGGCAGGGTGAAAACATGAACCGCTACTGTGACCCAGCATATGATGCGCTGGTTGCAGAGTTGGGTCGCACCGGATCACTCGCCAAGCGTGGCGAGATCGCCAAAAAGCTGAACGACATGCTGACCAAAGAAAGCTATGTTGTTGTGCCTTTGGTTGACCGTGGTCGTGTTTCGGCACACGCCAACAGCCTGGGTGGCGTTGTCCTGAACACATGGGATAGCGAGCTGTGGAACGTTGCGGATTGGTACCGCATCAAGTAATTGCTTAACTTTTCTTGAGGCCCTGGCGCAATTTGCCAGGGCCTCTTGCCATTCGCGATAGAGTAAGTTCTATCGCGGCTGCACTGGGACCCTTCCGCGGTTCCAAAATCTCAAGACACAATATGCAAAGGCGCCCAAGCTTATGCTGACCTTTACAATCCGGCGGCTGATCCTAGCAGTCCCGACATTGCTTTTTATCAGTCTGGTGATTTTCTTGCTGCTCGAGCTCGCCCCCGGCGATCCGATGGCACAGGTTCCCCTGACTGTCCCGCCCGAAGTCAAAGAAAAAATGCGCGAGGCCCTGGGCCTTGGCCAACCAATGCACATCCGGTTCTGGAAGTGGCTGGTACAGTTCTTCTGGATCGAGCCGCAGGTGCTGATCGACCATATGTTTGGCACCGCCTACTCTGTGGGCGACCTGCGCGTGATCTCCTGGCAGACCCGCTCGCCAGTGATGGACACAGTGGTTCAGCGTATCCCGCAGACCCTGTGGGTCGTTGGTACTGCTTATATTGTTGGCATCCTGATCGCGCTGCCGATTGGCATCTATTCAGCCTATCGCCAGTATTCGGTGTTTGACCAATGCGGTACCTTTATCACCATGATCGGTTTCTCGATCCCGCCGTTCTTTACCGGGCCGCTGCTGATCGTGATATTCTCGGTTCAGCTGGGCTGGTTCCCGTTCATTTATGATACCACCCATGTGGTGAATGACTGGGATAGCTTTGTGTACCAGCTCAGGCAAATGATCCTGCCAGTGATGGTGCTGTCGCTGCAAACCACCGCGCAGATCAGCCGCTATATGCGTGCGTCGATGCTGGACAACCTGAACCAGGACTATGTGCGCACCGCCCGCGCCAAAGGCCTGAGCGAATCTGTCGTGGTGATGGTACATGTGCTGCGCAACTCGATGATCCCAGTGGTCACCGTAATCGCTCTGGGCATGCCCGCGATCTTTGGTGGTGCAATCATCACCGAGCAGATCTTCTCCGTAAACGGTATCGGCGCCCAGTTGATCACCGCGCTGTTTGCCAACGACCTGCCCACCGTGCAGACGCTGACCTTTATCTTCGCGATGCTGATCGTGTTCTTCAACCTGATTGCAGATATCCTCTACGGCCTGCTTGACCCGAGGATCCGCTATGACTGATCTATCCAACTCAACACCGCTCGCCCCGCCACGCAGCCAATGGCTCAGCGTTTGGGATCAGTTGAAGAAGCACAAAGGCGCCTTGATGGGGGGGAGCTTTCTGCTCTTCATCACCCTGGCCGTGCTGCTTGGACCCTTTGTCTGGTCGCTGGATCCGCAGAAAATCGACTACCGCTCCCGCGACTTCCGGCCGATCTATCACCTGCTGTTTGATGCGGATGCCAAGGCAGTCTGGGGTCATCCGCTGGGCACCGATCAGTTGGGGCGTGACGGATTGGCCAATATCCTGGCTGGTGGTCGCACCTCGATGGCGGTGGGCTGGTCGGCTATGCTGCTGACCTTGTTCATCGGTACTCTGGTTGGGGTTATCGCTGGTTACTTCAAACGGCTGGACGGCCCATTGATGCGGCTGACTGATCTGTTCCTGTCGCTGCCAATTCTGCCGCTGCTGCTGGTCGCTGTGACGCTGTTCCGCCAACCCCTGCGTGCCAACTTTGGCCCCGAGGGCGGCATGTTCATCCTGATTGTTGCCATCATTGGCATCACCAGCTGGATGCCAACCGCGCGGATCGTACGTGGCGACGTGCTGGCGCTGAAAGAACGCGAGTTCATTCTGGCAGCCCGTTCCATCGGCACACAACCGGGTGCGATGATCTGGCGTCACCTGCTGCCCAATGTGATCTCACCGATCATGGTGTCAGCGACGTTGGGACTAGCAGCAGCCATCATCACCGAAAGCGCGCTGTCATTTCTCGGCGTCGGCTTTCCGTCGGACTTCCCCACGTGGGGAAAAATGCTGGCGGATGCGGTGCAGCGGATGGAGGAATTCCCCGAGCGGGTGATGCTGCCAGGGATTGCAATTTCGATGACCGTTCTCAGCGTCAACTATCTAGGCGACGGTCTGCGCGATGCCTTGGATCCCCGGATTCGCGGCCGCTAGCTCGGAACAGTTGCTCACATTCGAATAAGAACATGTTATTCAGCCATCCCTTCGGGGGTGGCTGTTTTGTTTTGAGTATTTTCAGCAAAAAGAACACCGTCACGCGCTCAGCGGTTGGCTGATAACAATCGCCTCCTCCTCGCAGCTTTGAAAAACCACTTTGGCTTGCTTGCACGCTCGAACCACGCCAAATGGAAAAGTTCATTTTCCACTCGGGGATTCCCATGTTCGAAACATTTGGCTTCGACGACACCACCGCTAAAGAGGCATCCGTATGGTTTGCCCTGGCTATGGGCATTCTGTTTGGCGCCCTGGCACAACTTACCCGGTTCTGCTTTCGCCGCGCTTTGATCGGTGAGGACCGCCGTCAGGCTGCCGGCATTTGGGCCATGGCTTTGGCTGTTGCCGTGATTGGCACCCAAGCTGCAGTGACACTGGGGTGGATCAGCTTTGACGCCCACCGGTTACTCGCCACCGACCTACCAGTGCTGGCCATTGTTCTGGGCGGGCTGATGTTTGGTATTGGCATGGTGCTGACCCGTGGTTGTGTCTCGCGCCTGATGGTTCTCAGCGGCAGCGGCAACCTGCGTGCCGCCATGGTGGTTATCGTCTTTGCCATCGTCGCCCACGCCGCACTCAAGGGCGTTTTGGCACCGCTTCGTGTCGCTTTGGGGTCCGTAACGCTGGACCTAGGAGAGATGACCTCCCTTGCCGCCCTGCCCGGCGGGGCGGTGTTTTGGTCCATTGTACTGGTTGCCGGTAGCCTGTCCTTGGCCCTGCGGTCGGGCAATTCAGTGTTACCGCTGGCGGGTGCAGCTCTGATTGGTCTGCTGGTGCCTTTGGGTTGGGTTGGCACGGGCTATGTGCTGTTCGACGATTTTGACCCCATTGCAATGGAAAGCCTGTCGTTTACCGCCCCCACAGCTGAAACCCTGTTCTATGGCATTGCCGCCAGCGCGATCCCAGCTGGGTTTGGCACAGGGCTGGTGATGGGCGTGCTGGCCGGTGCGGCCCTCGCTGCGCTGCTGACCGGAGGCTTCAAATGGCAAAGCTTTGAAAACCCCGGCCAAACTGGCCGCTATATGGCTGGCGCGGTCCTGATGGGCCTGGGCGGCGTCCTGGCCGGAGGCTGCACCGTCGGCGCCGGGCTGGCCGGAATTCCCACTCTGGGCATTGCTGCGGTGTTGGCACTGGCGTCGATTGCGCTGGGTGGTCTCGCCGCAAACCGGTTGCTCAATGCATCTTCTTCCGAATTCGCCGCACCGCCAACCAGACCAGCGCAACAACCGGAAGTGTGATCATCGCAGCAAGAGATCCTTTGCTAAGATCAAACATCTTGGCCAGAGGATAAGCCGCATAAGACACCAGCGACACGCTGTAGTAACTAATGGCCACCACCGACAGACCCTCGACCGTGGTCTGCAAACGCAACGCAAGATCGGCGCGTCGATCCATGCTTTCCAGCAGGGCTTGATTTTGAGCACTGCGCTCAACATCGACCCGGGTTCTCAGCAATTCCCCGGCCCGCCGCGCCCGGTCAGCCAGCGTGCCCAGGCGGGCCTCGGTGGATTTCACCGTCCGCATCGCAGGTTCATAGCGGCGTAACATAAAGTCGGCGAGGCTCTGATACCCCTCAAAGCGCCGCTCGCGCAGCAGACTGATGCGTTGATTTACCAGCGCCTCGTAGGCGCCGGTGGCGCCATACCGGAACGCTGATCGTGCCGCCATCGATTCCAACTCGGCTGAGGTTGTCAGCAGTTGCGCAAGGGTCTGATCCGCTGGCATCTGACCTCCGGTCATCTGCACCATCATTTCGGACAGATGGGTGTCGAGCCCACCGATGCTGGGTGCCAGACCCCGGGCACGAGAGAATCCCAGCATCGACATCGCGCGATAAGTCTCAATCTCGCACAGACGCTGGACAATGCGGCCCACCCGCCGGGCGCCAGTGTCGGGGCTGACAAAAACCGCAAACCGCATGTGGCCCGCAGAATCGATGCGGAAATCGCCGGCAATCACTGCGCTTTCATCCAACACCTCCGACACCGCCAGGCTTTCCGCGACAAACCAGTCAACCAGATTGCGCTTCACTACATTCGTCTCGGGGCGGGGTTCGACCCGGATCAAGAGTGAAGTCACCCTCTGTCCCGGAGCCACTGCCAGCCAATCACTGGGAAAAACATCAAAATCCACCGGATCAAAAGCCCGGGTACTGACCCCGTCAAAATAGACCGTATAGCTGACAAATTCGGTGTGCTGCTCCCACTTGAGCATATGCCGACCAATCTGTGCCGAATGGTGGGTGGCGCCGGGCTTGGGATGGGTCGCGCCATGGCGGTCCAACAAGTCGATCAGATGCCGGACATCCTCGGCCCGATCGCGGTGCACCGCTTCTTGCGCTTGTTTGATGGTCAAGTAGACCACCGTGCAAGGCCCCTGCATGGTGGGAAAGGGACGCGCATGCAGCTCGTTGGCCAATTGATAGCGTAGTGGATGGTCCTGGATTGGCGGCATCTGCGTGCTCCTGAGAAGAACCCGCAGAATAGGTGCAGTTTTAAAATCTGTAAAGAAATCTTTTATTTCAATATGTTACCGGAATACCATTGTATACGTTGGTATCAATCTTGTGCCCTAAGAGCCGCCCTCACGGCTCTCGACCATGGCGAACTGTCAGCAAGAAAGTAGGACCTCCAGCTCGATTGGTTTGTCTGACAGGACATACCCCAGGCCTTCTGCCCCTCCCCCGAGGTATTTGGAACAAGAAGAAGTCACAAAAAAAGGCGCGCCCAGCGGCGCGCCTTTTGCTGTTGCATGTGAGTGGTTTAGGTAATCAACTTTAGCAGGGTATCGAGCGATGCTTTGGCGTCGCCGTAGAACATGCGGGTGTTGTCCTTGAAAAACAGCGGGTTCTCGATGCCCGAGTAGCCGGTCCCCTGGCCCCGTTTGGAGACAAATACTTGCTTGGCTTTCCAGCACTCCAGCACCGGCATACCGGCGATGGGCGAGTTGGGGTCATCCTGCGCTGCCGGGTTGACGATGTCATTGGAGCCGATGACGATGGCCACGTCGGTGGTCGGGAAATCGTCGTTGATCTCGTCCATCTCCATCACAATGTCATAGGGCACCCTGGCCTCGGCCAGCAGCACATTCATGTGACCGGGCAGACGCCCCGCGACAGGATGGATCGCGAACCGCACGGTCTTGCCCTTGGCACGCAGGCGTTTGGTCAATTCCGCAACATTCTGCTGCGCCTGTGCCACCGCCATGCCGTAGCCCGGGATAATGACAATACTGTCGGCCTCGTCCAGCGCTGTTGCAACGCCGTCAGCGTCGATGGCGATCTGTTCGCCTTCGACTTCCATCTGCGGACCAGTTGTGCCACCAAAGCCGCCCAAGATCACGCTGATGAACGAGCGGTTCATCGCCTTGCACATGATGTAGGACAGGATCGCACCAGAGGAGCCCACCAGCGCACCGACCACGATCAGCAGGTCATTGCCAAGCGAGAAGCCAATCGCCGCTGCGGCCCAGCCGGAATAGCTGTTCAGCATGCTCACAACCACCGGCATGTCAGCGCCACCGATGCCCATGATCAGGTGATAGCCGATGAACAGCGCCGCAAGTGTCATCATCGCCAGCGGCAGAAAGCCACCGGTGTTGAAGTACCAGATCAGACAAAGCAGCGACAGACCCGCTGCGCTTGCGTTCAGCATATGGCCGCCGGGCAGTTTTGTCGCTACCGAACCGAGCTTGCCTGACAGTTTGCCATAGGCCACAACCGACCCGGTAAAGGTGACCGCACCGATGAAGATGCCCAAGAACACCTCGACCCGCAGGATTGATTGCTCGACAGGTGTCTTGTGCGCCAGCAAGGCGGCAAAGCCTTCAAGCCCCTCGCGCGCCTCATGGCTCATCGCCAGGACATTGCCCAGCTCGATATGAGCGTTGAAGCCAACAAAGACAGCCGCCAGACCAACCAGCGAGTGCATGGCAGCGACCAGTTGTGGCATCTCGGTCATCTGGACGCGCTGTGCCACCACATACCCGATGCCACCACCAGCGGCGATCAGCAGCAGCGACAGCAGCCACAACCCCGCACCAGGGCCTACAAGCGTTGCAAACACCGCCAACCCCATACTGGCGATGCCGTACCAAACCGCGCGTTTGGCGCTTGAACAGCCGCAACGACGTATGCGGCAATAGTGAAGCCAAATTCCATGATCCAGACCTCCTTAAGATTTCTGGAACATGGCAAGCATGCGCCGTGTTACGAGGAAGCCGCCAAAGATGTTAATCCCAGCCATGAAGATGGACAGCGAGGCCAGCAGGATCACCAACCAAGAGCCAGAGCCGATCTGCATCAGCGCGCCCAGAATGATGATCGACGAGATCGCATTGGTCACCGCCATCAGCGGCGTGTGCAGCGAATGCGCCACCCCCCAGATCACCTGGAAGCCAACAAAACAGGCCAGCACAAACACGATGAAGTGCTGCATGAAGCTGGGCGGAGCAACCAGCCCAACCAGCAACATCAAGGCCGCGCCGACACCCAACAGGGTCACCTGTTGCTTGGTGGCCGCCTTAAACGCAGCAACTTCGGCTGCGCGTTTTTCTTCCGGCGTCAGGTCCGGCACCACCTCTTTGGGTTTGGCGGCGATGGCCTGGATTTTAGGCGGCGGCGGCGGGAAGGTGATTTCCTTGTTAAAGGTCACCGTCGCGCCACGAATGACGTCATCTTCCATGTCGTGATTAATCTGACCGTCTTTTTCCGGGGTCAGATCACTCACCATGTGGCGGATGTTGGTGGAATAAAGCGTCGAAGCCTGCGCTGCCATTCGGCTGGGGAAGTCGGTGTAGCCGATGATGATGACGCCGTTGTCAGTGACAATCCGCTCGTCCATCACGGTCAGCTTGCAATTGCCGCCCTTTTCCGCTGCCAAATCAATAATAACCGAACCTGGCTTCATCGCCGCAACCATGTCTTCGGTCCACAGTTCAGGCGCTTCGCGGTTGGGGATCAGCGCTGTGGTGATGACAATGTCGACCTCGGGCGCCAGTTCGCGGAACTTGGCAAGCTGTGCCTCGCGGAATTCCGGACTGGACACCGCAGCATAGCCCCCTGTCACCGCGCCGTCAGCCTGATCCTCTTCAAAGTCCAGATAGACAAACTCGGCGCCCATCGATTCAACTTGCTCGGCCACTTCGGGGCGGACGTCAAACGCCAGGGTGATCGCCCCCAGCGAGGTCGAGGTGCCAACGGCCGCCAGACCGGCAACACCAGCGCCCACAACCAGAACTTTGGCTGGCGGCACTTTGCCCGCCGCCGTGATCTGACCGGTAAAGAAGCGACCAAAGTTGTTGCCCGCCTCGATCACCGCGCGGTAGCCGGCAATATTGGCCATCGAGCTGAGCGCGTCCATTTTCTGGGCACGACTGATCCGTGGCACCATTTCCATGGCGATCACATTGGCGCCCTTGGATTTGGCCAGTTCCATACCCTCGGCATTGCTACCCGGATTGAAGAACGAGATCAGGGTCTTGCCCTTGGTCATCCGCTTCAGCTCAACCTCGGTGGGCTGGCGCACTTTGGCAACGATTTCCACCGACTTCCACAGCGCCGCCGGGGTTTTGATAATCTCAACCCCCGCCGCGACATAGGTGGCATCCGAGAAACCCGCAGCCGCCCCCGCCCCAGTCTCAATGGCGCAGTCATAGCCCAGCTTTTGCAACTGACGCGCAGAATCCGGCGTCATCGCGACCCGGTTCTCACCCGCAAAGGTTTCTTTTGGCGTTCCGATTTTCATCAGCGTTCTTCCTTCGCGCACAAGTGAAGCAGTTAATGACCAACCGCGGATTCGAACCCGGTTCCTGTCAGGTAAAGGCCAAGGAGTATAAAGCCAGCGAGGAACGCTGTTTCCACAACCAACAGCGCAATGGCGGGCAAGCCAACCTTGGC
>MAAC01006663.1_pt1 | contig 18327 bp, 13 predicted proteins | sample 1115981 | NCBI WGS metagenome assembly MAAC01 (sample SAMN04961126, study PRJNA320927) | seawater metagenome | isolation source: sample BD02T64 sea water enriched with oil for 64 days | place: USA:Gulf of Mexico | collected 2013-07-27 | reverse complement strand
GAAACCCAGGGTCGCGAGAAGGCTGTGGGCAGCACCTCTGTCGCCGAAGTTGTTGGGCTTGCCATGTCGGGTCTTTCTATACCGGGTTTTGGTGTGCCGGATGCCACTATTGAAAGTGATGCGTCGACTACTGAAGCATTGATGGCGAATATTTCCGCTCTGGAAAACATCAGCCGCCGGCGTGTTTTACTGGAGCTGGCCGATGAATATTTGTTGATCCGCGATATTAGCTTGCCCCTGGTCAGCGACGGCGATATTGCCAGTGTATTGGCTCATGAGATTGATCGACTGACGCCCTTTGCGAAAAATAATGTCTGTTACGCCTACGAAATTTTACAAAAAAACACCCAAACGGCGAAGCTTAGCCTGCGCTTGATGTGTCTCGAAAGATCGGTGCTTGAGGGTGTGTTGGTGCAGTGTGAGGAGCTGGGCCTGGGTGTGACAGAAGTGGGGCGCAAGGCGCAAATTTCAAGCTCAGGACTCAGTGCTGCTACGACCGACCTACTGCCCGCCGATCGGCGCCCGCAAAAAGAAAAACTCTGGAACCGTGGCAATCAGCTGGTGGCAGCCCTTGCTGGAGTGTTCTTACTGACGGCATTAATCCTGCCGGTCTGGCACTATGAAAAACAGATTGAGGACTTGAGTATAGAGCTCTCGGCACTGCAGGAGCAGAGTAGGACTGTCAGGGCCAAGCAGGCGCGTATGGTGGTGGCTCTGGATATACGCGATGCCCTGGTACAACGAAAAAATAGTGAGTTTGAAAAAATAATTATCTTGCATGAACTCACTCGGCTTATTCCCGACAATACCTGGTTGACTCGATTGACCCTGCGCGATTCGTCACTGGAAATTGACGGTGAATCCGATAAATCCTCCGACCTGATTGAAAAACTTGAATCCGGGGCCACTTTTTATCAGGTTAAGTTTGCTTCGTCGGTGACGCGCAATTCGCGCAGTGGTAAAGAGCGCTTCCAAATTAAAATGAAGGTGTCTGAGAAGCCAGCCAGCTTGCCGAATGTCTCTGTGCTTGAAGCGCAGGGCGCAGTGCAGTTGGCGGCCGGGGCAACTATTGATGAATGAATGGCCTCTGGCACTGCGCCGCACCATCGCGATCGGTTTATTAGTGCTACTAGTGGCTAGTCTCGGCGTTTATGCGGCGCTGCCCTGGCTGCAGCAAATCACTCAGCGCCAGACGCGGGTGGAAATGCTGCAACGACAACTAGTCGGCAATCGAGCTCTACTCGCCAATGAAGGTGTGATTGACGAAGAGCTGGCGCGTCTCGGTTTACTGAGTGGCGAGCAGGCGCTGCTCTTTGCGTCGAGCAAACCGGCATTGGCCGCAGCAGATTTACGTGAGTTTATGGGGGAGATCGTCGCCGATAGCGGTGGGCAGCTGATCAGTGTGCAGGAATATGAGGCGGTAAATTTACCGGGTACACGAGCGATTGGCTTGCGTGCTCATTTAACCGGCGAGGCACAGAATTTGAGCGACATTCTCTATGCTCTGGAAAGTGCTCGGCCGATGGTTTTTGTCGACAGTTTGACTGTGGCGGCGAGTCGCCGCAGCTCAGCACGCAATAACCGCCGGCTGCGTGCTCGGCCCAATTCGATATTGGCGCGACGTAATAGTCTTGATATTCGCCTGGATATCAGTGCCTACATAGTGGCGAAGCAATGACTCAGCCCCTGCCCTCAGCCCCAGGTTCATTGGGCACGGCCCTACGCTATAGCGCCATTGTTTTATTCTTCTTGGTGTTACTGGAAGCGACTCTATTGGCGGTGTTAGACGGAGTCAGCGAGCGCCAGGGCTCGTCTACCTTACCAAGTTTTGAAGGGCTCCATCCCGAGCAATTATTGCCGCAAGGTGAATACGCTGAACTTGTTGAGCGCGCCTTATTCAGTCCCGATAGAAAGCCCAAAGATCCAGTGCAGGCCTCAACAGCAGTGACACGAGGCAAGGCTTCGGAAAATTGGCTGTTGGTGGGTGTGGTGAAAACGTCGGTACAGAGTTACGCCATGTTTAGTGAAAAAAAAGGGCCGGGGCGTTTGAAATTGGAACTCGGGATGTCGCTGGATGAATGGCGAATCGAGAGTATTAGCGCCAATCAGGTCACCTTTAATAAAAATGGTGAGCAGGACATTGTGAATTTATTGGTGAGTGAGCCAAAGAAAAAGTCTAAAAGATCAATTCGTCAGCGAGGGCGCTCACTTACTCGCAGTGTTACCGAGATGAAAAACAATAGAGTGCCGCTGAAAAAAGCGCCAGCAATTGCTCCCAAAAAAATGGGACAACAGTCAAACAGTACAGATATACGCGTAAAGTAATGTCTGTCAGGGTGCACTGACTGCTGATTAACGATGGGAAATAGATCGACGTGAACAGAATAGGGTTTGCCAGTATGACGAACATTTGGGGCCGAATGAAATACTCTTGTAGCTTGGCGCTTTGTGCGCTGCTATTACTCGGTGCCTGTGCCGAGCAGCGTCTGGTGGCGCGAGTTGATGGCTGGCCATCAAAAGAACAGGCTGAGGTCGAGCAAGCATCCGTCGCTATTTCCACAACAACTTCTAGTGGTGAGTCCCCTGTGACGGGCACTGAACGCAATGGCCTCAATGCGTCTGATACTGGTGCTGACTACACACAAGCGGCCAGCGAAATCTATCTGGGTAATGGTCGTTTTATTAACCAGGGTGCCGCACCTAAGGTAGCCTTTGTTGATGACGAAGGTGATGTCACCTTGAATTTTGAAGCCTCTCCCATCCGCGAGGTCGTTAAAACCATTCTTGGCGACATCTTACAACTCAATTACACCATTGATGAGGCGGTGAATGGCAATGTTTCGATGCGTACCACGCGGCCCATTAGCCAGGCCTCTTTACTCTCAATGCTCGAAAGCTTACTGCAGGTCAACGGCGCGGTATTGATTAAAAACCGCGACTTTTATGAGGTGCTGGCGGTGAGCGATGGCATGGTACCTGCCGCCCTGACTGCTTCTACCGGCCTGGATGCGGCAAAGGGTTACCAGGTATTGATTGTGCCCCTGCAGTATATCGGCGCGGTGCAAATGAATAAAATTATTGAAACCGTAAAAACCAACAAGACCAAGGTGGTGGTCGACGACTATCGGAATATCTTATTGTTGGCTGGCCCCCATGGTGAATTGGCGAATATTCGCCACACCATTGGTATTTTCGATGTCGATCAGTTGCAGGGTAAATCGGTGGGGTTTTTCCGCCTTGAGAATGTCGATGCGCCGACTATCCTGATTGAGTTAGAGGCTATTTTTGGCGATGAGTCGGAGGGCCCATTGGCCGGATTGGTCAATTTTATCGAGATGGAAAGGCTCAATGCGATTTTGGTGATCACCGGGCAAAAGAACTATTTACGGGCTGCCGAAACCTGGATACGACGACTCGATCAGGCGGATAATGGCAATGGCGCCAATATGTATGTCTATCACGTGCAGAATGGCAGGGCCGAAAACCTGTCGGAAATTCTCGGGCAATTATTTGCCAGCCAACGCAAATCCGAATTGAGTCGGGCGGTGCGCGAGGGAGGCAGGGCGAGTCCGACAAATATAAAAAAGGCTGCCAAGAGTTCGAGCGCTAAAACACGGGGTGGTGATAATGCGCGTTTACTGAATGTCGGTGAGGTGACAATCATTGCCGATGTGGAGAATAACGCCCTGGTGATTTCCTGCTCTCCGGCGGATTACAAAGGTATTGAAAAGGCACTAAAAAAACTGGATGTGCTACCGCTGCAGGTACTGGTTGAGGCCTCCATCGTAGAGGTGACACTCGACAATGAATTGAAATACGGCTTACAGTGGTTTTTTAAAAATAGTCACGGGAAATTTAATGGCGTGGGTGGCTTGAATATACCTTCCAGCGGCGTCGTCGGTGGCGCCTTAAATGGTGTTATCAGGCCAGCTGATTTTACCTACGCCCTGTTCGATGCAGCGGGCACCCGAGCGGTCTTAAATGCGGTGGCAGGGGACTCGCGCCTCAATGTGCTGTCGTCGCCCTCGTTGATGGTGCTCGACAATCACACGGCGACGATTCGTGTCGGCGATCAGGTGCCCATCCGCACCTCTGAAACCACCAACACGGCTTCGGATGACCTCAATACCACCAGTCAGATTCAATACCGCGATACTGGAGTCACCCTGGAGGTTACGCCACGGGTGAATGCCGGGGGTATGGTCATCATGGATATCACCCAGCGGGTCGATGATGTCAATCAAACCGATAGTTCGGGCATCGATTCACCGACGATTATTCAGCGTGAAATCACCACCAGTGTCGCTGTGCAAAGCGGTGAAACTATCGTCCTGGGTGGCTTGATTCGTGAGAATAAACAGGGTGCAAACCGTGGCATTCCCTTCTTAAAAGATATTCCCGTACTGGGTTTTTTGTTTGGTGGCACAGAAAAAATTAGTAGTAAAACCGAGCTGGTGGTGATGATTAAACCCATCGCCATTGCCAATAGCAACGAAGCCCGGCAGGTGACCGAGGAGTACCGCAAGAAAATGCAGGGCGTCGATTTTAGCTATCTGGATTAGGCCGTTGACGACTGGCTCGGTTAGGCTTATTTAGCAGTCAAAAAATTCGGTATACCAGTCGACGAAGCGATTAATACCCTCTTGTATAGAGGTTTGTGGCTGGTAGTCGAGGTCACTGATCAAGTCACTGACATCGGCGTAGGTGCTGGGTACGTCACCGGGTTGCAGGGGTAGCATATTTTTCTTTGCGGTCTTACCCAGTTTGTTTTCAAGGGCGGCGATAAAATCCATCAGACGCACCGGATTGTTATTGCCGATATTGTAGATTTTGTAAGGTGCGGGTGAACTGGAGGGGTCGGGTACCTTACCGTCCCAGGCGGCATTGCCCTTGGGTGGATTGTCGATCACCCGGGTGATGCCTTCAACAATATCATCGATATAGGTAAAGTCCCGCTGCATTTCGCCGTGGTTAAAGACATCGATGGGCTTACCTTCAAGAATGGCTTTAGTGAACAGGTACAGCGCCATATCGGGCCGACCCCATGGCCCATACACCGTAAAAAAGCGCAGGCCGGTGGTGGGCAGCTGATAGAGATGGGAGTAGGTGTGAGCCATCAACTCATTGGATTTTTTACTGGCGGCATAGAGGCTGATGGGGTGGTCGACATTGGCCGAGGTAGAAAATGGCTGGGCCTCGTTTAAACCATAAACCGAAGAGCTGCTGGCGTAGCTGAGCTTTTTCACGCCATGGTGGCGACAACATTCGAGAATATTGCAAAAGCCAATAATATTACTGCTGATATAGGCCTGAGGGTTGGTCAGGCTGTAACGTACACCCGCCTGCGCGGCGAGATTGCAGACGGCATCGAATTGCTGCTCTGCAAACAGGGTGTCGAGGTTTTCAGCATCTTCAAGGTCGAGTTTTATAAACTGATAGTTGGGGTGCTTACTACTACCCTGGCAGTGGTTATAGGCAATCTCGTTCTGGGCAATGCCGGCCCGTTCCAGGCGCCCGTACTTGACCCGCTGGTCGTAGTAGTCGTTGATATTGTCGAGCCCGACTACTTCATCGCCTCGCGCTAGTAATTTAAGGGCGAGGTGGGAGCCGATAAAACCCGCGGTGCCGGTAATTAATATTTTCATTGATTTCTGTTTCTCAAATATATTGCTTAAGATCGACCACGGCCAATGGCGTAGTAAGCCCAGTCATCTTTTTCAAGTCGCTGGGGTGAATAGAGGTTGCGACCGTCAATAATGACTTTATTGTTCAGTCGCAGGGCTATTTCATCAAAATCCGGGGCACGAAACTGTTGCCACTCGGTACAAATAACCAGGGCATCACAGTCGTTTAATACTGAATATTTATCGCTACAAAGTTGCAGATTGTCGTTGTCGTCGTAAATACGCTGAGTTTCCACCATCGCTACCGGGTCGAAGGCTTGTACTTTAGCGCCGGCCTGCCACAGGGCTTCCATCAAGGTACGGCTGGGTGCTTCGCGCATATCGTCGGTATTGGGTTTAAAGGCCAGTCCCCAGAGGGCAATGGTCTTGCCGGCGAGATTCTCAGCGCCGCCAAAGTAGTGCGCGAGTTTACTGAAGAGCCGAGTTTTCTGCTGTTCGTTGACCTGGTTGACAGAGTTTAACAGCGCGGCATTATAGCCCAGCTGTTGCGCCGTTTGGGCCAGGGCTTTGACGTCTTTGGGGAAGCAGGAGCCACCGTAGCCGCAACCGGGGTAAATAAAGTGATAACCGATGCGGGGGTCTGAACCCATGCCTTTGCGCACGGCTTCAATATCGGCGCCCAACAGTTCGGCCATATTCGACAGCTCATTCATAAAGCTGATTTTGGTGGCGAGCATGGCGTTGGCGGCGTATTTGGTCAGCTCGGCAGAGCGGATATCCATAAACACGGTGCGCTCGTGCTGGCGATTAAAGGGCTCATAGAGTTCGCGGAGCAATTCTTCTGCCGCCGGGGAGTCGGTGCCGATAATGATGCGATCGGGTTTCATAAAATCATTGATCGCGGCCCCCTCTTTGAGAAACTCTGGGTTGGAGACAACGGCGAAGGGAAGGTCGAGCCCGCGTTCTTGTAGGGACGCCTGTATCTGGGCTTTGACCTTGTCGGCGGTACCGACTGGCACGGTGGACTTGTCGACAATAATGCGCTGTTCTGTCATGCGTTCGGCGATGGTTTTCGCCACGGCGAGCACGTATTGTAAATCGGCGGAACCATCTTCATCGGCTGGTGTGCCAACAGCGATGAGCTGTATCAGGCCGTGGGCGACAACCAGGTCTGCGTCGGTAGTGAAGCGCAGGCGCCCGTCCTCGCGGTTGCGTTGCACAATGTCGTCCAGCCCAGCCTCCCAGATAGGCAGGATGCCATTGTTGAGCTGGTCGATTTTGCCCTGGTCGACATCCATACAAATCACATCGTGGCCGACTTCAGCCAGGCAGGCCCCAGTGACAAGGCCGACATAGCCGGTTCCAAATACGGATATTTTCATTTTATTGAAACCTGATAAGCGTGTTGAATGTAGGCGGCTTGGTGGGTGGGCATTGCACTGCAAATCCTTGTGTCAGTATGGTTGCTTAAGCTTTATGAATGATTTATGAAGGTCGAGATTATACCCTTGCTATGCCGGCAGTGGGTATTGTGTACTGTCGGGATAGGGGTTTTTGTTAAAGAGTTGGGTTATTGTTATCGTCCCTCCCTAGCAACGTAATAACAGCACTCATGCTGCCATCGAAAATACAGGACATTGGGGTCACATTATGAAAGTCAGTATAGGGATTGCCTTTTGTATCGCCATTGTGTTCTCGCTGTCTAGTCGCGCGGCAGAGCTGGCCGATATTATCGATGGACTGCGCCCTAGTGTCGTGGGCATTGGTACGGTACGCCCCGTACGCGGAAGTCATAAACCAGCCGTTGATTTTCGTGGTACAGGTTTTGTTGTTGGCAATGGCCGCCAGGTGATTACTAATTATCACGTGCTGCCTGAAAAATTAGACAGAGAGGCAAAGGAAAGCCTGGCTATTTTTGTGGGTCGTGGTAAATCGGGCAAAGTGATGGCAGTGAAGGTATTACGCAAGGATAGAGACCATGACCTGGCTTTACTTGAAATTATAGCTGGCTCTTTACCTGCAGTGCGCCTGGGTGATACAGCTTTTATCCGCGAGGGCTCTGATATTGCCTTTACTGGTTTTCCCATTGGCGTGGTGCTGGGTCTTTTCCCCGTTACACACAGAGGCATTATTTCGGCTATTACCCCAATTGCGATACCCGCAGTGTCGTCACGCAGTATTACCGCTGCTCAGATGAAGCGTTTACGTAAACCTTTTGAGGTTTATCAGCTCGATGCCACGGCTTATCCAGGTAACAGCGGCAGCCCTGTGTATAAGAAGACTACAGGCGAGGTTATTGGCGTAATCAATAGTGTTTTTGTCAAAGGTTCGAAGGAGACCGTGCTGGAAAAACCCTCGGGCATTAGTTATGCAATTCCTGTGCGCTACGTACACAAACTGTTAAACGAGAATGGTTGACGATCGAGTAGGCAGGGGTCAAAATCATGGCGTTGTAAACAGATTTAAAGGGGCGGGCATTTGTCTGCTAAGACTGGAGTTGTTGCCCCGCTTAAAAAAACATAAATATTCATGGTAATAACTACACGAGGGTGCGCCTGCGTGTAAAATTTTTTCCACCTATGGTTCTTGGATGCAAGAACGTGTCTGATTAAACAATACTCATCAGAATTATAAGATGGCTTCGTCACTACAATGTTATGAATTTCTTTAAGGCTACAGGTTTTATTTTTGTTTCTTTTTCCATCTTATCAACGAGTACTTACGGTGGGGGCTTGAACGATGTCATTACCTCACTTTATCGCGGTGATGGCGTGCAGCTTGTTGATCCCGGTGGCGACTTTTCCCACTCCGCTCACTTCGAAGATTCTGCACTTCATGGCTTGAACGAGCTGGCTTTGTCGGCCGCCCATATCAGTTACCCTTACCCCAATGCATCTGGTGGTACGGTTTATAATTTTGACCCGGTGCTGGATGACTTTGTTGCGATGGAAAGTCAGCACGGCTTGCTGTACACGGTACAGGCAAAAACCCTGGGTCGAGGCAATTTGGCCTTTGGTATGCTCTATTCGCAGGCTGGTTATGATCGGGTCAATGGGCATGGACTTGACTCGATTACCCTTGAACTGGAACATGTTGATATCGCTGGGCCAGGTAGTGATCTATGTATCGGTGGGCCTGCACCGACATGCTATTTATTTGAAGAAGACCTGGTTGTTCTCGATGTCAATTTGTCCATCAAAACTAAGCAGTTGTTCATCTATGGAGCAATTGGCTTAACAGACAGCTTTGATCTGGAGTTTGTACTGCCAGTAATTGAAAATAGTATTTCAATTACTTCAAGTGCATCGGTAGAAGAGGATGGCACAAAGGTATTTTTTTTCCCAACATTACATAAGTTCGATCCTTTAGTGAATGGTGACGTTCCCTTGTCGCGGGCATCTGAAACAAAAACAGGTATCGGTGATTTTAAAATTAATGCCAAATGGAATTTTATATCCTCTGAGGCGCTGAATGTTGCAAGCTTCGTTGAGTTGACACTACCTACAGGTGATTATGATAAGTTGATGGGACAGGATCACTACACCCTGAAAGGGAGTTTGCTGGCGTCAAATGCCTTTGAGTTGCTGGGTGTGCCTCTTGAAGCCCACCTTAATATCGGCTACAAGCTGCTGGATGGCCCTAACAATAGTGAGATGAGTTACGCGCTTGCTGTCGAGCATGACTGGATGGTCCAGGGGCAAGCTATTACAAGCGCAATTGAGTTGCTAGGTGTCCATACCCTTGAAACAGAAAGCGCATTTGATGATGAGCAATTTGATGGGGCCATCGGTGCTATTTGGTCTTTTCGGGAAAGTCAGTCATTGAGTCTAAATTATCGATTTCCCATCAATGATGACGGCTTGAGAGCAAGCCATATGTTTTCTGCCGGCTATGCCTTCTCGTTTTAAGTCTCTTTTTCTATCGGTTCTTATCAGTGGCTTTTGTGCGTGTGTACAGGCGCAGGGTATTACTGTCGTTAAGACGCGAAGTCTACCGACCGTTGAGAGGCTACTGGCAGGTTTTCAGGCGGCTTGTGAAGATGAATACAAGATAAACGTTTACGACATGGAGGGCAGTTCCAGGCAAGGGCAGAAAATACTTACGGAAATTAAGAACTCTCATTCGAGTGGCCGACCTCAAACAATCCTTACACTGGGTCTCCCTGCAACCAGACTGATCCAAGGGTCGTCGATAAATTCGCACCAGATCTTTGCCATGATCAATGACCCCTATGGCAGGCATGGTATCAAAAAGACTATCCCTGGGTTTACCCAGAGCCTATCTGCAGACAAGTTGCTAGAGCAAGTGAAGGTAGTGTTACCGGGTGTTGAGAAGGTAGCAATTATTTATAGTAATGAGGTATCCAAGGCAAAAATTAATGAGTTTATTGATGCTGCAGGTGGCCTGTCGCTAGCGCTAAATAGCTATTTTATACATTCACTAAAGGATCTCCCCGGTAGCTTGCTAAGGGTTGTTCGAGAAAATGATGTATTACTGTTAATACCCGACAAGAATGTCACCAACCGACACTCCGTTGAGTTCCTGGTGACAACAGCTATTACAAGGGCTTTTCCAATCATCGGTTATAACGAGCACCTGGTGAAAACTGGTCTAATGGCAAGTATCTCGCCTGATTACCTTGCCCTTGGCGAGATGGCAGGGCGAATGATATGCAGTAAACAGGGCTTAGAGAACGCTACCTACCCGCCTCGACAGGCAATACTGGCTGTTAATGTTCAGGCGTTAAAAATAATTAAACCCAATTTGTTTATACAGTTGCAAGAGATCGCCGATTATGTCTATTAGTTGCAAGCTTTGGCTGTTGATTCAATGAGTATTAAAATAAAACTCACCTTACTGCTGACAGCCGCCTTGTCCCTGGCTAGTATTCTTATATCGACAAATTTTGTTTTTTATCAAACCGAAGACTTTAAGGATGATGTTAAAAATCATGGTGTTGCCGCAGCGGTGAATTTGGCAGCCGAAGGGCGCTTTGGTGTGTTGACAAAGAATACTGGTATTTTAGAGGCTTTATTACAGAGTAAGCTTAATAACACCGATATCATTTACATTCGCTATGCTAGCAGTAGTGGCGATATTATTGCCTCCCAGTCTAGAAGTGAAAGTTTAGAGGAATTTTCAAATAAGTTTGAACATCAACTTTTCAGCTTTAAAGCAGATAAACGATCACCCAGTGTGGAGTTGTATTCTAGCAAAGAGTCCCCAAAAGATGATTTTTACAAAATCATTGTTCCTATCTACAATCAATCTTTGCCGGGCTTCTCCAGTCTGGAAGAGTTTGAGTCTTTAACACGTACCGATAACGATAAGGCTGTCTTCGCAAAGCCGATACTCGGTTATGTTGAATTGGGTATCTCATTGTCGCGTTTGCAAGAAAAAAGTATGGGGGCCATTAAGTTTGCCATTCTTACTGTCTTCAGTGTTTTTTTGATAACCATTTTGCCGGCCTACTTTTTGGTCAGAAACCTGTCGGCGCCACTGTTAGTCATGTCGGGTATGTCAAAGGAAATCGCTGAAAATAAATTAAGTCATATCACCATCAATGATGATTCGATGCTTGCTAGTATCGATGGTGGGCCGACTAGTGAGTTAACGCTAAAGTCGGCTTCAAATGATGAGCTCGGTGCGCTAATTAAAGCCTTTATAACCATGTCGGGTCGCATCAAGTCCGATTCTCATAACCTCGAATCCCTGGTGTCTCGGCGCACTGAGGACTTGCAAAAGGCTTTACAAGCTACGAAAGTACTGCAAGATGAAACTGCAGTAATGAATCAGCAATTGACGACATCAAACCTACAGCTAGCCCTATTTAAACGTTGCATCGAGGAAAGTGGTGAGCTAATTTTTATCACCGACAAACATTGGCGCATTAAGTCCTGTAATCATGCTTTATTAGCTAAATCTGGCCTCATTGGCGATAATGTCGTAGGCAAGCCCGTTGCTTCATTTCTTGTCGGGGATGATAAAGAAATATTTAATACGCATATTTACCCGCTTGTTGCGAAAGATAAAAAATGGCACGGCAGACTTTCATTTCGTGATCAATTAAGTACCCCATACCCGGTGCATCTCAACTTGACTGCGGTTAGTGATGAAGAGGGGGTGGTGGCCTATATCGGTATCGCAAGGGATATTACTCTCGAGCAAGAGCGTCAAAATGAGCTCGAGTCCCTGGCAAACCAGGATCCCCTGACAGGCCTTTATAATCGCCGACGTTTTATTGAGGAACTTGATAATGAGATACATCGTTGCCAACGACTGGGTAAAGAGTTTGCATTGCTGTGGCTTGATCTGGATCAGTTCAAGGAAATAAACGACGCCATGGGGCACCCGGTCGGGGATAAGCTGTTATCTGAATTGGCCACCAATCTGCAAGCCTTAACCAGGGATTCCGATGTCGTTGCTCGCATGGGTGGTGACGAGTTCGCTATATTATTGGCGGATAATGATTTGGCAGAGTCCGAGCTTAGCGTCAGTCGTATCATCGAAGGCCTGCGCTCGAGTACACATATTTTTGATGGGGCGCCAATCAAAATGCTCTCAAGTATTGGTGTGTCAATGTTTCCGCGGGATGCTGACAATAGCCATGAGCTGTTGGCCTGTGCCGACAGGGCCCTATACGAGGCCAAGAATAGTGGGCGCAATCAATTCAGTTTTTACAGTGGCCCCGATAGTCAGAGTCTTAATATAGACGCTCAACGTGGCTTGCGGCAGAAAATTCAAATAGCTCTGGACCAGGATTTGTTCAGTCTATTTTCCCAGGCTATTGTTGATCTCAATACCTCGGAAATCGTTCACCATGAATTACTCTTAAGAATGCATAATGAAGATGGCAGCATTGTTTTACCCGGTCTCTTTATTGCAGCAGCGGAGCGCAATGGTCAAATGCATGATATCGATCGCTGGGTTATCAGTCAGTCAGCACAGCTTTATGCACAAAGTGACTGGCAAGAAAAACACCAGGGTATTGCTATAAACCTATCCTCGCATGCCCTGAGTGATGATTCTTTTGCCGGTTTTATTAAGCACGAATTCTCCATGGCGGGTATTGACCCCGAGAATGTCATTATTGAAATCACCGAAAACAATGCGATTACCGATTTTAATAAGGCAACGCGATTTATATCCGAGCTCAAAAAAGATGGCTTTAAGATAGCCTTGGATGATTTTGGTGTAGGCTTTGCCTCCCTACGGCATCTGCAAAATCTTGATGTAGACTACATCAAGATCGATGGTAGTTTCGTGAGTAATATACTCGATAACAGCAAAGATCAGGGCATCGTAAAGGCCATTGTGTCGATATCCAAGGAACAGCGCATACGGTGCGTTGCCGAGTGGGTTGAAGACGCAGAGGTGTTTGATTTTTTGCGTGATATCGGTGTTGATTATGGCCAGGGCTACCATATTCAAAAGCCCTTGCCCTTCGTTGCCTCTAGTTTCAAAGATAAGCGCAGTGCTTCATCCTAGCGGAACAGATGCGAACTAAGGCTAGTGCCTTGGGTGTGTACTGGTTAAACCGAGTAAATGCTTTATTAACAAACTGCGGCTAGTGCCTGTGTTAGCTCGGCGGCAGATATTGCCCGACAGCCAGTGGGGTTTTGACCGCACCACAAGGGGCTAAAATCGCCACTTCCCAGCTTTTCAGCCGCTGTGCGCAGTGGCGTGATGCTTGTGCTGGCGAGAGGGAAGGCCGGTATTGCGTTTTGCATTGGCCCTAACTCCCTGATGGCGCGGTTGACGATGCCCCGCGCCGGACGCCCCGAAAACACCGTGGTTAATGCCGTGTGACAGGCCCTACCACTACTTAGTGCTGCTCGGTGTATTGCGCTGGTGGTGCTTTCGGGACAGAGTAAATAAGCACTACCTGCTTGAATACCTACAGCGCCCAGAGCCATAGCAGCGGCCAAGCCATTGGCATCGACAATTCCGCCAGCGGCGATTACGGGTGCGCTAACGGCCTTAACGATCTGTGGTAGCAGGGCAAAAGTACCCAGCTGTTTACTGAGGTCATCACTCAAGAAATGACCGCGGTGGCCGCCGGCCTCAAGTCCCTGGGCAATAATCCCATCAACGCCCGCTGCCTCTAGGAATTGTGCCTCCTCGACAGTGGTAGCAGAGGCGATAATCTTCGTACCCCAGCTTTTTACCCGCGCCAATAAGGCCTTGTTCGGTAGACCAAAGTGAAAGCTAACAACAGCCGGCCGGAAGGTCTCGATGATATCAGCAGTGGCGTCGCTAAAGGGCCTGCGCTGGGGCCCCTTGGCTATGGCGTTGATATCGAGTTCATATTCCTCATAGTAGGGCTTCAGTATCTTACGCCAGGCGGCCTCCTGTTCGGGCTGGGGTGGCGGTGGTGTATGGCAAAAGAAATTGAGATTAAAAGGTCGGCGGGTGTGTGTCTGCAGTGCCGTTAATTCTTTGATTAATGCGTCGTCGCTGAGCATGGCGCAGGGCAGGGAACCAAGCCCGCCAGCATTTGCAACGGCGATGGCCAGCGCGCTGTCTTGCACCCCGGCCATCGGAGCTTGAATGACTGGTAATTCAATGCCGAACAGTTCTTGCAGTGTCATCGCGTAGTCGTTCCAATTGTGTTCTGTGTGGCAATATTACACCTTAAATATTGACAGCATGGCGCTTGGTAAGGGCTTTGCTGCGACCTGGTAGGCCAGGCAATGCGACGCATTGCTACCATAGCGAAAATGAAGCCCAGTATAGGCGTTGGTGTATGCATTTATAGATAGGGCGTGTCATGGTCGTGTCAGAGTTGGGGTGTGGCCACAACGAGCCTGATGTAAATACCTTGGTGTAGTTATGGGTGTCCTTTTTGCTATTCGTTCGCCTACCACGACTTATTAGCGGCCCTGAAAAGGCTATCTGCGGTTCGGGTGTAGCGCGTAATCGCATTAATGCGCCTGCACACTTTGCGAGGGCTGCAAGCCATTGGTCTCTATCACCACGGTATAAGGCTCCGATAATAAGGCTATAGGGGCCGGTGAGGGTTATACACGCGAACTTAGTGGTCAGCCCCCACCTCTTGACCTCTTTCGTCGATTATTACCGTGCTGGATAAATAGACCGGGGAATAGTCGGTACGAGCAGGCGAGCGCGCCGGCGCATTTGTAGGCAGCAGCTATGGCTGCTTACTAACAAATGTCGGAATAATTCGTGGTCTATTTGCAGCTTCAGATTTTTGTAAAGCTGAGTGGAACGTTCGGTGCGTATACGACTCTACAAGCGCTCCAACTTAACGAAACCTAGGAAACAACCATGGAAACCAGATCGATCATCAGGGCTATCGCACCCCTGATAGCCTGTCTTGTATTACCCCCTGTCCACGCCACTGTGATTACCCATGGGAATTTATCGTACGACGATAATAACAAGTACATCGATAGCACCGACGGAACTCGCTATCTAAACCTAAAGAGCGCAGCGCCCTTAAGCTACGCACAGACACTAGATGCAACCCGCGTTGGTGGCTTGTACCAGGAATATCATATTGCGAGCCAAACCGAAGCGTACAAATTTGCTAATGCTTTCATCGGCCACGAAGAGTTCAACGACGACAGTTCAGTGCAGGTTCATAGCCACAGGACTGGTACAACCTGGGAAGATGGCATACTCGGCGATAACTACACCACAGACATCGATTTCGCATGGTTCATCACCGACATCCCCGATAGAGCGGGATATTTCAGTTTACATGAAGCCGTAAATTCCGTGAATCTAAAGGAGAGCTTTAGTAGCATCGAGTTTACGGACCTATTCAGCGCTCAAAACGGACCGAGCGCAAGACTGATTCCGTGGTTACTCGTTGACAGTCGTCCCGTCGCACAAGGGTCATCAATCCCCAGCTCCAACCCCCTCACCCTCATTGTCCTGGGCTTATTCGGTCTCGGTGTCGTTCGTCGACAATCCGCGCAAGGTTAAGCGCATCTAATCCGGCGGTACACCAGCGCGACCAACGCTTAAGGTAGTCACCCGGCACTAAAGCCATCTCGTTTGAGGTGGCTTTTTCCTTGCACTGTTTCTCATAAAGCCGGTGAACTCGCTCACGGTGTTTGTTGGCGGTATTGGCTGTTGGAGTACTCGCTTCAAGGGTTCTCTGCAGAAGTGATAGCCCAGAAAATCAAAGCCTTTATCTATTTTTCCGGTGAAGGTTTTATCCGGGTTAAGCGTTTATTGCTGACTTGAATCGGTATCGAGCAGGGAGGCTAGCAGGGGCTAGTAGAAAGATAGAGATAATTAAGGTGTTGCCGTCGGGCAGGTAAGAAATGGTACCGGAGGCCGGACTTGAACCGGCACGCTATTGCTAGCAACGGATTTTGAATCCGTCGTGTCTACCAATTCCACCACTCCGGCATAGAGGGATATCTTTTATGCTTGGTAGCTCTTCGATCACTCGAAAAGTCCTGCGCCGAGAAGCGCAGGCCGGGGATTATAGCAGCGGCTTGGCCGGGGTCAACCGAAACAGTCACCTTAATACAGGCTTATAGGTGAGAACACTTGGTCGATAATAGTCTCTCATGGTCTTGGCATTGCGTTGGCGCAGCCCGCCATTTTCCGTTAGGCTTGCGCGCTTCCCCGATCGCCCCTCAAGACACCTCTAAAATCTATGCACCGTCAACAATTTCACTACACTCTGCCCGATGAATTGATCGCCCGCCAACCTGCCACCGAGCGCTCCGGTAGTCGCTTGCTGGTACTGGATGGACCGAGCGGGGGGCTTCAGCATAAGACCTTCCCCGACATGCTGGATTTTGTTGAGCCGGGTGACTTAGTGGTGTTTAACGATACACGGGTGATTCCCGCACGCTTATTCGGCCGTAAGGCCAGTGGTGGCGCGGTGGAAATTCTGATCGAGCGGGTGCTCAGTGAGCAGCGGGTCCTGGCCCATGTCCGGGCCAGCAAGTCGCCCAAGCCCGGCAGCGATATTATTGTCGATGGTAACTTTAGCGTGCGCATGGTGGCTCGCGAGGGTGCTTTGTTTCTACTCGAATTTGGCAGTGGGGCCAGCGTTGCCGAGGTGCTCGAGCAGGTCGGTCATATGCCTCTGCCACCTTATATTGACAGAGCGGACACGGTCAGTGATCAAGAGCGCTATCAAACCGTGTATGCCCAAAACCCGGGTGCAGTGGCGGCACCGACAGCGGGTTTGCACTTTGACGCGGCCCTATTGGCTCGCCTTGAGGCCAAGGGTGTTAACGCGGGCTTTTCGACATTGCACGTCGGGGCCGGTACCTTTCAGCCGGTGCGCGTGGATAATATTCTCGAACACAAGATGCACTCCGAGACCTTAGAGGTGAGCCCAGAGCTGTGTGCCCAGGTCGAGGCGACCCGAGCGGCTGGCAAGCGCGTGATTGCCGTTGGCACCACCAGTGTGCGCTGCCTCGAAACGGCCGGTGCCAGTGGCACCATGCAGCCCTTGCGGGGTGAAACGGATATTTTTATCTACCCCGGTTACGACTTTAAAATGGTCGATGTGTTGATCACTAATTTCCATTTGCCGGAGTCGACCTTGTTAATGTTGGTTTCGGCATTTGCCGGGTATAAAGGTACGATGCAAGCCTACCGAGAGGCGGTCGAGCAGCGCTATCGCTTTTTCAGCTACGGTGACGCGATGTTAATTACCCGCAACCCAGGGGCCGACAAGCCTTAATCTTGAGCCTACAACCCCGTCCAATGAAATCATTCCCCTACCTAGAAAGCCTTTTGCAAGAATGCCTATGAAATTTGAACTCGATACCACCGATACCACGCGCCATGGCGTTGCCCGACGCGGACGGCTGACCTTCCCTCGCGGCGTGGTCGAGACGCCAGCCTTTATGCCGGTCGGCACCTACGGCACGGTGAAGGGGATGTTGCCGAAAGACATTGAAGCGATTGGTGCCGACATGATTCTTGGCAACACCTTCCATTTAATGCTGCGCCCCGGCACCGAGGTGATTAAGGCCCACGGTGACCTGCACGATTTTATGCAGTGGCAGGGGCCGATCTTGACCGATTCCGGCGGCTTCCAGGTGTTCAGTCTGGGGGCGATGCGTAAAATCACCGAGGCGGGTGTGGCTTTTCGCTCGCCCATTGATGGCAGTAAGGTGTTTCTCGATCCGGAAAAATCCATGCAGGTGCAGCGTGACCTGGGTGCCGATGTGGTGATGGTGTTTGACGAATGCACGCCTTATCCGGCGACCGAAAGCGAGGCGCGCACGTCGATGGAGCTGTCGATGCGCTGGGCGCAGCGCAGTAAGGACGGCCACGCTGATAACCCGGCGGCCCTGTTTGGCATTGTCCAGGGGGGCATGCACGAGTCGCTGCGTCGCGAATCTATCGCCGGCTTAAAAACCATCGGTTTTGACGGCTATGCCATCGGCGGCCTGTCGGTGGGTGAGCCGAAGGAGGACATGCTGCGCGTACTCGATTGCCTGTCGCCCGAGATGCCCGTCGACAAGCCCCACTATTTAATGGGGGTTGGTAAACCGGGGGATATTCTCGAGGCCGTTCGCCGTGGCATCGATATGTTCGACTGCGTGATGCCAACTCGCAATGCCCGCAATGGCCACCTGTTTACCAGTAGTGGGGTGATCAAAATTCGCAATGCCGTCCACCGCCACGACACCGGCCCGCTGGATGCCCATTGTGATTGCTATACCTGTGAAAACTTCAGCCGCGCCTATCTACACCA
>MAAC01014841.1_pt1 | contig 18330 bp, 16 predicted proteins | sample 1115981 | NCBI WGS metagenome assembly MAAC01 (sample SAMN04961126, study PRJNA320927) | seawater metagenome | isolation source: sample BD02T64 sea water enriched with oil for 64 days | place: USA:Gulf of Mexico | collected 2013-07-27 | reverse complement strand
TCAATGTTCTCGTAACGAGCACGAGTGCCTTTGAATGAAATTACAGGGCGAAGATTCGCATATAAGTTGAATTTTTTACGAAGAGTAACGTTAATTGAAGTAAAGCCTTCACCTACTGGCGTTGTAAGAGGACCTTTTAGGCTGATTTTATTTTTTTCAATAAGATTTAATGTTTCTGTTGGAACTAGTTCGCCGTGTTTTTCAAAAGCGGCTAAACCGGCATCTGCAAATTCGTAGTTAAAGTCACATCCAGCTTTGTCTAACACTTTAATGCATGCATCGATAATACTTGGACCGATACCGTCGCCAGGAATTACAGTGATCGTTTTTTTAGTCATGAGCTTTGCCTTTAAATAGAATAAACAATGAAGGCTAGAATTAAAACACAAAGTCATAAAATCGCCTTAAATATATAGCAATTTTATATCATGGCTAGCAATCCATAGCTAGTTTGATTACCTGCATCTTTATTGAAATTACCAATAAAGTGGGTAAATTAGACTAAAGTTGTAGCTAAAATGCAGGGTTTTTCCAAAATAAAATATTAAGCAACTGCATTTTATAATTCTTTGTAGTCTAAATATGCAGACTCACCAATGCCAACAAGAACTCCATCATTAAATAATAAAGCTGTACACTCATCTTGCGTGGTGATGCCATCAGAATGTTTGTGTTGAGTACGATAAAACATAACTTGGTAGTTTACTTTATCAATTGTTCTCGCTTCAGTGATGTCTGGGCTTCCTAATTGAGTTAACGCTTGTTCAAAAGTAAAATCTTCTAACGTTACTTTTGCAATGAATTGTCGATTATAGGCTTCCCTGTCTTTCCATTTCATTTGATCCGGGCTGTCATCATAAAAGGTAATAACAAGGGCAACAAAAATGCCATAAAGTGTAAGGGCAAATAGAATTCGACCAATTATTTTTTTATTCATCGTTATTTATCTTTCTTATATTAGCTTTTGTTATCATGAATAGCACCTATATTACCATGAATTTCAGGGGCAGATGAAGGCGTTGTTAAGCGGATATCTTTTAAATTAAAACCTAAAGGTATATCTTGTTTTAACGTTAATAATTTTCTTGCTAAATCCATCTGTTCAAGGCTTTGCGTTAATTTCTCTGTAAGAGAGTCTTTTAAATCTGACGCTTCAAGTAGAGCCTTTAATGAACCGTATTGGTTAAGTAATTTTGCCGCATTAACTTGACCAATACCACTAACACCTTCAATTTTATTGGTATTATCTCCAGTTAAGGTCCAAAAATCTATTAGTTGAGAAGTCTTAACACCAAACTTATTTTGAACATGCTCTTCATCTAAATAACGGCGATTAAAGTAATCATAAATATGAATGTTAGGGCTAAGTAAAGATAGAAAACCTTTATCGGTTGAAATAATCGTAACCTTTTGACCGTGAAGTGCCATCTTTACCGCTAAAGTGGCGATAAGATCATCAGCTTCATCTTCATCGGATGTCAATGAATCAACACCTTGGTCCATAAAAGCATCTTGTATATCGACTAGTTTATTTGCAAGATGATCAGGCATTTTTTTCCTGCCTTTTTTATAGCCCTCAAATAATTGATAGCGCCAGCAGGGCTGTTGACTATCAAATACGGCCAATGCGTGAGTTGGCTGATGTTGACCTATAATTTTTATTAAGGCATTTACACTGGTCTTTTGCGTGTTAAATAGTACTTGTTTTAATGTGCTAGCAGATAGCTTATCGTCGTGGTCCTGTTTTATTTGGATAAATGGACGCTCTTGCACTGCGTACACACGACGAATTAAATTTAGAGCATCAATAAGTATTAAGTGAGCGGACAATATTAACCCTCAATAACTTTATAGCAGGGAATATACTCACTACCAGGTAACTTCATACGTTGTTGTTTTACAAACGAAGCAAGTAATTTATCCATTAGCGCCATGATCTTCTTATCTCCAGATATTTCAAAGGGACCAAACTCTCTAATAGCTTTGATGCCACCAGATTTTACGTTACCTGCGACTATCCCTGAAAAGGCCCTACGTAAATTTGCGGCGAGTTCAGCCGTAGGAAGGTCATGGCTAATGTTTAAGTTTGCCATATTCTCATGTGTTGGTTCAAAAGGGTGCTGAAAGTCATCGGCTATCATAAGTGACCAGTTAAAATGAAAGGCATCACCCGTTGCTTTTCTATGTGCAAGTACCTTATCTAAGCCGTGCTTCATTACTTGGGCTACTTTAACGGCATCATCAACGACTATTTGGTATAACGACTGGGCTTTTTTACCTAGAGTGGCACCAATAAAAAGATCTATTTCATTAAAATATTCAATAGCGTTTGCAGGGCCTGTAAGAATAATAGGTAACTGTTGTTCCGAATTATTTTCATTGAGCATAATACCCAAAATATAGAGCAATTCTTCCGCAGTTCCTGCTCCACCAGGAAATATAATAATGCCGTGAGACATGCGCACAAATGCTTCTAAGCGTTTTTCAATATCAGGCATGATTACCAATTCATTGACTATTGGATTTGGTGGTTCAGCGGCAATAATGCTTGGTTCGGTTAAGCCAATATAACGTCCTTCTTTAATACGCTGCTTAGCGTGACCAATCGTTGCGCCTTTCATCGGACCCTTCATAGCACCAGGACCACAACCTGTACATATATTAAATCCGCGTAAACCAAGTTGGTAACCGACATCTTTAGTATATTTATACTCATTGTGTTTGATTGAATGACCACCCCAGCAAGTGACTAAGTTCGGCTCGGTTTCTGGTAAGATGGCATTGGCATTTCTTAAAATATCAAAAGTTGCATCGGTGATACCTTCTGATGAACATGGCATTGTTCTGTAGCGACTATGGAGAAAAAGAATATCACGTAATACTGCTGATAGATGTTCTCTAATACCTCGGATTATTTTGTCGTCAACAAAGGCGTGAACTGGTGGGTTTTTTAAATCAATTTTGACGCCGCGCTCCCGTCTTAATACATGTATTTCGAATGAAAGATATTTTTGATAAATCTCTTCGGCATCATCCGTATTTGAACCGGCGTTGAGGACAGCGAGGGAACAGTTTCGATAAAGTGTATATAAGGTACTGCTGACTGAATGTTGTAGTTGGTCAACTTCTGCTTGTGAAAGCAAGTTCATGTTCCCAACCGGATTAATTTGAGTATGCATAGCTCACTCCTGTTATGCTAATAACTTATGATAAAATACAGCTGTTCTGGTGAGAGGGTATAGGTTTGATTAAGTCGTTATTTTATATCACTACTTAACGTAAACAACTTGATTCTTGCCTTGTTTTTTAGCTTTATACATCGCTTGATCTGCGCGTTCAAAAGCAATATGAATATTATCGTCAGGTTTTATATGCGTTGCGCCAATTGAAAGGGTTATGCTGACCTTATTACTTTTAAATTTAAAAGGTAGGCGAGCTACGAAATTATTCAGGGCATTGAGTTCAGAAAATAATGCTTCTTCATCTATTTTAGAATAAATTAGCACAAATTCTTCGCCACCATAACGCCCAACAAAAACGCCTTTATTAACCTTTTTCACAATCGAATTAGCAATGACTTGTAGTGTTTTATCGCCTGCCGTATGGCCATAACTATCATTTATCTTTTTAAAGTCATCGATATCAATAACAACCAAGGCAAGCTCAAAAGGCTTACGAAGAAAACGGATCATCGCTTTAGCAAAGAAGTCATCAAAAGCTGCTCTATTAGCGAGTTTAGTTAGCGCATCTTGCATACTTTTTCTTTGCTGTTCGGCAAGTTTTTCTTCAAACAACTCGCTCTGTTGTTCCAGTTGTTCAACTTTTGCCGACATATCATTGAGTTTTTCAGCTAATTGCTGGTGATTTTGTTGTTCAAATTTTGATTTTTGTTCTAGCGTATTAGAGATGATTTGTAGCTTTTCGTTAATATCTTCTTTTACTTGATTCAATGTTAGCGCTTTCTCTACGGTTCCAGTCATATCCAGTAGTTGACTTTGCAATTTAAGATTGATTAGCTCGTTTGTTTTTTGAGAGTTTTTTTGCGTAACAATAGTTTCTTTAACTGCACTTTGTACCGTCGTCAACGTTGCACTTAGACTGGTTAAAAAGTTTTTAGCGTTTCTTTGCTCATCCTTAAAGTCAGCGACAATAACATCAAAAATATCAATAAAATTTTGAAGTACTTTATCACTTGATTGATTAGTCATTAGTTTTTTCTTAATGGCTAGTAAATCATTGGTATGCCCTTTAGATAATGGCAAAGCACTGAGTGAAACTGAAATTTTTTCAAGGAAGCTAGCATCCAGAACTATAGAGCCTGTTGCTATAGGTTTTTTACTTTCGGATGACGTAATTGGAGGCGCCTGCAAAATGCCTTGATTAGGCATATCATTTTTGGCTTTTAGCGCATGATCATAAAAGGTCAATAGTTGACTTAATAGAGGAACATACTGGATTAAAGAATCTTTACTATCTTTAGTTTTTGTTAACAAACCGCGCAGATCTCTACGTAAGTCGCCAGGTAAACCATTGATTTTTTGTAAGCTCTCTCCTGCTTGATTAAACTGCTCATGCACATGAGAAATGTTTTTGCTATTGGTTATGCTGTGTTGCTGTAACAATTTAGAAATAACAGAAATTTTTTCTTCAATTTCAGAAATGGGAGCTGACTTAGTAAATAGGGTTCTTAATTGTGCTAGGCGGTTATCTAGTTCAAGATCAATACCTTTGGAAATTAAAGTTAATTTACCAATAAATTGAATGAGCAGAATGGATTGTAGATTAAAATCATCTTCTAGTGAACTACGAGACTCGATTGCGGTATCAAGTCTTCTTTTTAGTGCAACTAGTTGCTTTTGGGCAACAGAACTGTCATTCATAAAACCAATAAATCCTTAATGCAGAGGGATAGTTAGTGCGTAATATAGTCAAAATAACATAATTAATGTTTTCTTTACTGCTATTTAATTTGATAACTACTTTATTCCTATTATAAGACAGTTTATACCATAAAAATGTTATTTATCAGTATGTGAGTGAAAAAAAATTACTTTCATTGTTCTATACTAAATTTTGATAGTATTGAGTCTTTTTTCATTGGTAAAATAGCGCCATCTTATAGCAACTATTTTGTGTACCCAATAATGAGAGGACTTACTCGTCTGTTTAACTTTAAAATAAAATTAATTATAGCAATATCTTTATTTTTTACACAACTCATACCCGCTAATGCGAGTGTAGAAGTTAACATTAGCGTAGATCAACCAGAACACCATATTGCTATCGTAGAACTTAAATTTGATCAAGTAAACGAGAGCAAGGTCAATTTTTATCTTCCTACTTGGCGTACCGGTCGCTACCAGACGTTAAACTTAGCTAATGGAATTCGTGAATTCATTGCTAAAGATAGCCAAGGTAATGTACTTAGCTGGCATAAAATAGATAAAAACACTTGGCAGGTGAGTGATACTCAAAACAAGAAAATTACTTTAACTTACCAAATATATGCAAACCAATTGGCGAAAAGAACTCGCCATATTGATGATAGTCATGCTTTTTTAGATAGCTCTGCCGTTGTTATGTACAGTAAGGCAAGTAGAAGTTCAGAACATATTGTGCAGCTTTCAGTACCTAAATTATGGCGAAGCTTTTCGGGTCTTGAATCCGGGAAAAATAGCCATCAATTTATTGCCCATAATTATGATCAACTAGTAGATTCTCCCATTGAAAGCGGTATTAACGAACATCATCAGTTTAGCGTTGATAATCGACAGTATGAACTGATCATATGGGGAGAAGGTAATTACGACAGTGCAAAGATGGTTAAAGATTTACAAATATTAGTAAAGCAAAGTAAACATATTTGGCAGGGATATCCTTTTAAACGTTATGTTTTTATGGTGCATGCAACGAGTGGTGCTCGCGGTGCAACAGAGCATGTTAATTCAACCATAATCCAGCGTTCGCGCTTTAAATTTTCCAGCCGAAAAGATTATCTTGGTTTTATTGCTACTGCGGCGCATGAGTTTGTTCATACATGGAATGTAAAACAATATCGCCCTGAAGGTATTGTTCCTTACGATTACCAACAGGAAAATTATTCTAACTTGTTATGGTTGGTAGAAGGTTCAACCAGTTATTTGCAATACCAGCTTTTATTACGTGGTAATTTAATGACGACAGATGAATTTTTTGCTGCGTTAGCTAAACGTATTACTGCACATGGTCATAAACCAGGGAAAGTAAGTCAAAGTGTGTCACAAGCAAGCTTTGATGCTTGGATAAGTGAGGGCGGAGATTATGGTAATAATCATAGCGTAAACATATATGCAGAAGGATTTTTAGCCTCTTGGTTACTTGATTTTGATATTCTCACTAAAACGGCACTATCGAAAAGTTATCGTAATGCACACAATCAACTATATCAGCAACACCGGCTACCAAAAAGTTATAAAGAAGAAGATGTTTTAACTATATTAAAGCACATAACGGGTGATGACTATCAAGTTTGGTGGCAAGAGAATATCCAAGGTACAACAAAAATTGATTTTCCCCTTTTATTAGCTAAAGCGGGTCTAAAGATGAGTTATGCTAAAAGTGTTAAGGATAAATCGAGTGAGCAATTTAAAGTATGGACAGGTCTTAAAACTAAGCCGGGTTCTCATGAATTAATTATTTCATCGGTAGAGAATAATAGTCCAGCATGGCATGCAGGTCTGACTACAGAAGATGTTATTGTCGCCGTTGATGGTTTACGTATGGTTGAAGGTGGACTAGATAACCGTTTAAAAGACTTTACACCTAAGCAAACTATCACGATTACATATTTTCGAAGAGATAAGTTAGCAACTGCTACCCTTAAATTAGCTGCAATAGCTAAAAACAAGTTAAAAATCATTCCCATTGCAAAGGTAAGTACTGAGCAAAAAGCATTTTTTAAAGCATGGACGGGTGTAGATTTTCCAGAGAAAAAATAGCCATATAAAAGCATAAATCGCGTACGTTATGTCACTTTATACTTTTTTATTTTTGATATATCCAAGTTACTTCAAAATCCTGAAACTCGCATTTTGAAGTGTCTTGGGTATAAATGATATCTGTTATTGGCGTAATGTTCTGGCAAAAGGAGCTTTTTCAGTATGACTACTTCTAAATGGGTTGATATCTAAGCCACCGCGCCTGGTGTATCGTGCGAAAATGGTTAACTCATCAAGTTGGCAGAATTGCTGTAAATCGCAGTAGATCCTTTCGACACATTGTTCATGAAATTCATTGTGTTGGCGAAAGGAGATTAAATACTTTAACAATGCTGAATGATCTATCGCTTTACCACGGTAGTGAATGTAGACACTTGCCCAATCCGGTTGATTGGTTATTAAACAGTTAGACTTCAATAGGTGACTAACTAAATATTCTTCAATTTGAGAGCCTTTCTCTTTATCTTGTGCTGTAGCGAGTAGTTGTGCGTCATATTGATAGTTATCTATGCTGATATCTTCCCCATCGATACAAAAACATTTATCAGCTTTTTTGGCAATATCTAAGGCGGGACAGTGATCAACACCAAATAAATTTACGCTTGCCTCAGAGCCAGCTATTTTTGATAGGTCGTTAGTCAATATTCGCTCAACGTCTTTAACACTAGCAAAGCGTGTTTGATTAAAGCTATTTAAATAAAGTTTAAATGACTTTGACTCCACAATATTTTCGCTGGTACAAGCAAAGCGAAATTCAGCTACGGCAACGACCGGTTTACCTTTTTCATTGAGCCACGATAATTCATAACCATACCAAACATCCTCACCAACAAAAGGTAAATTGCTTTGATTTAGTGCTAAGTCATCCCTATTTAAACTTCTAGGTACTCCTTGTAGCAAATCTGCGGTATATTCGCTGCAATATTGTGTACTTTTACCCAGTGTTAACTTGCTGAGTTCCGTTGCATTTTGATAATTGGCCATAAATTTTTCAGTAGTGAGCTAGTATCTTGCTATTTTAAAGGATCTTTTCTTTATATGACATCTACAAATAAAACTTTAACGCAAGCGCTTTTAAACTTTAGTAAAGACTATAGTCAACAACACATCGAAAAATTTGGGCATCTTCCTATCGTCGAGCATGATAAGCAATGGTTATCACCTTGTGAGTCAGGCTCACATGATACTAACCACCATTACTGGCAAGCAGTAGAAATGAAAAGTGAGCAATTGCTTGATAACAAAGAAGAGGCACTCTCTTTTGCTAATGTTGAGTCAGCATTAAATATTGAATTACATCCGGATATTAAAATATATTTCACCACCATGTTTAGTGGCGATATTGAAGCACTGTGTAATGACGGCGAGCTATCTCTTCTCTTTGCTTGGAATAAAGAAGATTTTGAACGATTACAAGAAAATATTATTGGTCATATCTTAATGAAACAAAGATTAAAGCAAGATGAAACTATTTTTTTCGCGGTAACCGATGAGGAAGATATGATTATTTCTGTAGACAATAATAGCGGGGAAGTCTGGGTTGAACGGGTAGGCTGTAAGCCGCATAAAAAAATTAGCGACTCATTAGCTGAATTTATAAGTCAGTTAACACCTAATAGTTCAGTGAGTGAAAAATAATAAGAGCGCAGATTAAAAGTGTTATTATTTTTTAGCTAGTTGCTCACCTAAGTTATTGATGAGCAATTTCATTTCAGATAGCTCTTTTTTCAATTCTGCTAACTCTATGGCTAACGATTGTTGAATCACTTTTTTTATCACGCCATTTTCAAGTAAAGATTCCAGTAATTCTGAAGAATCTTTTGTAGATGAATCGTCACTAATTTCTTTTTTTTCATTGTTAATGGGAGCAATGAAATCGGGTTGATGCTGCCAGTTTTTCAGCGTAGTTATTACTATCGCTAATGGAGCACGTTGAGTTAGCTTTGCTTTTACTAAAGCAACTGTAGGCTTTGTTCCTACATTAGCCAGTTGATTGGCACAGATTAAAATTTCATCGATAACTGTCATTTTGCTTACTGATTTAAAATATAATTAATTAATTTAACTATATTTTAGCCAATATAGCTAAAGATATCTTGGTTTTAATCTCTCTATTTTTTTAAATTCAATTAATTCAATAACTTAATTATTTGGCTCATTTTTTGCTGAAATACGTTGAACATTATAATAAATACTAAAATACCTTAGGAAGTATCAACATGAAAAAATCAATAATTGCTTTACTGGTTGCAGCACCACTAGCTATGACATTATCTGGCTGTGTTATCAAAATAAATGATGATGGCATGGATCATGGCTTTGTAGGAGATAACGAAGACCGAACTTATAAAAACCGTGAGAAAATTGACAAAATACAATTAGGTACTTCTTTTATGGATATTCAAGAAAAGTTAGGTGTTTCTGATTTTTCTGAGACTTATGCTGATGGTGATAACACAGTCCGCGTTTTATACTATCGTACCCAACGTAAACATAAAGATGGTTTAACAACAAAAGATGAGTGTACTTTCCTACAATTTATTAATGGTCAGCTAGTAGAGACAGGGAATGGTGGAGATTATTCAAAAATCGACAAGGTTATAGGAAATTAATTATAATTTTTAATTGCGCTAAAGTACCTCGCATTGCGGGGTGTTTTTTGTCTCCACATATGCCCGGAGTTTGTCATAAAACTTATTATATTTGACCTATTTGAAATTATACTGGTATGGTGGGTTGTTAGATTAAAAAAAATCCACCGTCAGAGTAGGGGTAATAATGAGTGAGACAGTATCGGTAGAAAGTAGTGTTGATAGCAACATAAATCAAGACGTTAATATTCGAGCCACTTATTTGGGTGCTCATGAATTGAAGTTAGCCGCGTCACTTTTATATCAAGCCTATCATGATGACCCCGTTTTTTTAGATATTTTTAAAAGCGATAAAGAAGATTATGAGCAACGTCTTCGTGGTGCTATCAGGGAAGAACTTAATGCTTTCTGGCAAGCTAAACAACCTATGATTGGACTGTATCTTGGCGAGGCTATGGTTGGTGTTGCTTGTATTAACAGTCCAGATGAAACATTGACAAGTGATCGTTTCTGGCACTGGCGTTTAAAAATGCTGCTGAATGCCGGTTACTTTAGTACTAAACAGATGATGCAAAAAGAACAAACCGTATTGGCTGCAGTACCGTTAAAAACATTTCATTTATTATCCTTTATCGCAGTTCACCCACTACACCAGCAGCATGGTTTTGGTCACTACTTAATGGCTGCTGTAAATACCGTTCTTGATGAACATCCAGATAGTGAGGGTGTCGCGGTATATGCCACATCAGGAAAATTTAAAGAGTTCTTTAAACATGTTGATTACCACACAGTAAAAGAGGTCACAGTCGGAAATGTCTGTGGTTCTGTGATGGTTCACTATCGAGCAAAAGAAGAATAAATATTAATTCTTTGCTTTTCTTGAGGCTACTGTTGGTCTCTTTTTCCCTAATTTCATTCCCCAATAAAAATAGCACTGACAAAGTGCTATTTTTTTTGTAAGACATGTCTTACATCACTGTGAGATATATTGGCAATTTCTGCTGATTTATTAAAGTTAAATTCATAAGCTACTGATTAATAGTTATTAATTATTGAGACTAATTGTAATGTTGTTACTACATTTGGATCTTTATTGTTAACCTGCTTCGACCAACGATATTTAGGTATATTATTAACCCTGTCAGGAAGACAAGGAGCAGGGGGCTTCAGCATTACTTGTGATGCAATTAAGGAAGATACAAGTTACTGAGATGGAATCTAGTGACTTAAGGACTTACCGAGGATGGTAATTATAACTTAAGGATTGAGTTGCCAAGGTTGGATGCAAAGGATGCTATTCAAGGAAGATATAAGTAAGGATGCTTGTGCCAGATAAAAAGAAAACCTAAAGCAGGATGCTTTAATTCTAAATAATACTTTGCTGTTATCTAGGAAAGGGTTTGATAGGGAGACTTTAAGGATTGAGTCTGGTGGTAGGATACCACAATGGAAGAAATGAAAAGGATGTGGCTTGATGAGAATAGCCAAGGTCAGGAAGACACTAATTATGGATGATTAAATAGGAAAGTTAATTATTTTCTAAATGGATATGAGTGGACTCATAAGGGATATGCTAAGGATAGTTGTTCAAGGAAGAAATGAGATCATTAAATATGTGTGCAGGACGCACCATATAAGCTAGTTATAAAAATGCGACTCAATGAGTCGCATTTTTTATAGGTTGAAATGTATCTAGCTTAAAAAATAAACTAGATAACTACCACTATGGCCTTTTTTATCCAGTTCATTCCCTCACAAAAATAGCACTGACAAATTGCTGTATTCTTTGTAAGACATATCTTACATCACTGTGAGATATATTGGCAATTTCTGCTAAAACATCATAACAAAAAAGCATATCTTACTGATTAACAAGGATAAATTACAATAAAATGATCTTACATTCTTTTTACATTTTGATCTTTGTTGTTAATTCGCTTCGATTAATAATATTTAGGTATATTATTAATCATGTCAGGAAGACAAGGAGCAGGGGGCTTCAGCGTTACTTGTAATGCGATTAAGGAAGATGCTGTTACTAAGATGGAATTTAGTGACTTAAGGACTTACCGAGGACGGTAACATAACTTAGGGATTGAGTTGAGTGAAATAGGATGCAATGGATGCAGTTCAAGGATGATGTGAGTATGAATGTTTGTACAAGATAAAAGGAAAACCTAAAGCAGGATGCTTTAATTTTTAATAACACCTTGGTGCTATTCAGAATAGGGTTTAACAGGGAGGCTTTAAGGACGAGGTCTAGTGGTAGGATGCCACTATGGATGATATGAACAAGGATGTGGCTTGGTGAGGATAACCAAGGTCAGGAAGACAGTAGTAATGGAAGACTATTACCACGGATGAGTAACCAAGGAATGTTAGCTAAGGAAGACTAACTAAAGGTGAAAACACGGATTGTTAAGTTGTATACTGTATGGAAAATAGAGTCAGGAAGACACTAATTATGGATGATTGAATAGGGAGCTTAACTGTAACCTAACTTGGATATGAATGGATTCATAAAGAATATGCTAAGGATAGTTGTTCAAGAAAAATGTGAGATCATTGAGACGTGTGCAGGACGCACTGTATAAGCTAGTATTAAAAATGCGACTCAATGAGTCGTATTTTTTATGTGTAAATTATAACCTCTTCTTGTTTATTATTATAAGTAACTAAGTCAAACTACTATCAACGGGTATCGTTTATCTTGAACGGCACTTGTTTTTATGCATTACAAAGTAACTTGATAGAGGGCTGTACATGTTGGAAATATTAGGAAAGCTTTCTGTAAAGCTGCAACCATTTCGTAAATTGAGTTATCTAGCTGCTGCACTCCTTGCAGGAGTTATTGTTACTCTACTGCTGCAAACACCTTTACCAATGCAATCGACTAACACCTTCAGTATGTTAAGTTTCTTAGGCTTCATATGGTTGCTGCTATTTAATATATTACTTTCTATTTTTCATAATATCCCAAGGGTTGATGAAAATTCAAATGGCAGCTTTATGCGTGTTAAAATCAAAGTGCAAAGGTGTTTTTATCACTTGTTAGCGTTGCTGTTTATTGGCTTAACACTAGTCATTATCTTTTTAACTGTCCGCATACTCAGGGTTTAAATAAACGCAATAAAAAAGGAGCAATATTATTGCTCCTTTTTATTGTTATCAATTAGCTTATGACTCGAAGCTTAACCTTATTGACCGTTTATTATCTCGTCGCTGCTTTCATCTCACTAACAAAACGTGTTAAATCAATGATCATTTTACTATCGTCAGCTAAATTATTTTCAATAATTTTAACTACAGCCGATCCACTAATAGCACCTAAAGCTCCTGCACTAAGTGCATCTTTAACTTGTTGTGGTGTTGAAATACCAAAGCCCAACACAGGGGGGGCAGCATGATATTTTGATAAGTTTTCAATCAACTTACTTGCAGTGTTAGAAACAGTGTTTTTTGGACTGTCTGCATTATCTACGCCAGTTACGCCCGCGCGACTCAATACATAGGTATAACCACGAGAATATGAAGATACTGCACGTAAGGTTTCATCGTCTGCGTTTGGAGGAGCAATAAAAATAGGCGCAATACCGTATTTTAATGCCGCTTCACGGAATGGTTCACTTTCTCTAATGGGTATGTCTGCTATTAATACTGAATCCACACCAGCTTCACTCATATCTCGATAAAAAGTATCAATACCGCGTGCAAACACTAGGTTGCCATAAAGTAATAAGCCAATAGGTATTTGTGGAGCGTATTCCCGTATTTGTTTTAATATATCAATACAAATATTGGTGTTGATGCCAGCACCTAAAGCGCGAAGTGCTGCATTTTGAATAGTTAAACCATCAGCACTTGGATCCGAAAACGGAATACCTAACTCTAAAGCATCTGCGCCAGCATCAATCAAACTTTTGATAACAGCAATGGACTGCTCAGCATTAGGATCGCCAATCATGACAAAAGGGATGAAGGCTTGTTCATTTTTTTCTTTTAATGACGCGAATGAGGCTTGGTATCGGGCACCAGCTTGTTGGATATTTGAGTTTGACATTATGCCTCTCCTCTGTGTTTAACTTTTGTTGATGATGGAGTGTCTTCAGGCGAAAGAATAGCGTGGACATGCGCTAAATCTTTATCGCCACGACCTGAGAGGTTAACTAAATAAATAGTTTCTTCAGTGGCTGATTCGGCCATTTTTAATGCTTGCGCAAGGGCATGAGATGACTCAAGTGCAGGAATAATGCCTTCGTTCAATGCCAAGGCTTGAAATGCGGCCAATGCTTCATCATCATTAATAGGAACATATTGTGCGCGGCCAGTATCTTTCAAGAAGGCATGTTGTGGGCCAACTGCAGGATAGTCAAGCCCAGCAGATACAGAGTAAGATTCTTGGATTTGGCCGAAATCATCTTGCATAATGTAAGTATAATTTCCATGCAACATACCTTTTGAACCAGCAACAAGCGTAGCACCATGTTTAGTAGTCTCAATGCCTTTACCGCCGGCTTCAACGCCAATAAGCTTTACGCCATCTTCTTTAATAAAATCGTGGAACATACCAATAGCGTTTGAACCACCGCCAACAGCGGCGATAACATAATCAGGTAAACGACCTTCTTCATCATAAAATTGTGCTTTGGCTTCTTCACCAATCATTTTTTGAAATTCACGAACTATAGTCGGGAATGGGTGAGGGCCTGCAGCCGTGCCTAATAAATAGTGCGCATTTTCATAATTTGCAGACCAATCTCTTAGTGCCTCATTAACTGCGTCTTTTAATGTTCCTGAGCCAGCTGTCACTGGAATAACTTCAGCGCCCATTAATTTCATACGAAAAACATTAGGTTGTTGTCGCTCACAATCCACTGCGCCCATGTATACTTTACATTTTAAGCCAAGTAATGAACAGGCAATGGCGGTTGCAACACCGTGCTGCCCAGCACCAGTTTCCGCAATTATTTCAGTTTTACCCATACGTTTGGCTAACAAAGCTTGCCCTAAAACTTGGTTAGTTTTATGGGCACCACCGTGTAATAGATCCTCACGTTTTAAGTAAATTTTAGCGAGAGGGTTTTTTACAATATTACGACAACAAGTTAATGGTGTTGGTCTTCCTGCATACTTTGTTAATAAATTATTGAACTCGGTTAAAAAGGCTTCATCGGTTTGAGATTCGATAAAAGCTTGTTCTAATTGCTCTAGGGCTGGGACTAATAACTCCCCAACATACATACCACCAAACTCACCAAAATAGGCGGGTAAGCGAGTTTTATTTGACTGTTTCTTTTGAGCATTCTCTTGAGTATTCTGATTAGTATCTGACATCTTAATAATTCCTAATTTGCGAAAATACTTGTGCTAGCTTTTCGCTTGATTTAATACCTGGGCTATCCTCTACACCGGAGTTGAGGTCAAGGCCAAATAAATCTACATGGGTTAACTGTTCGATGGCTTGACCAATATTGTCGTTGTTTAAGCCACCAGCTAAAAAGCTTTTTGATAAGTTTTGCTCACTCAAAGCTAACACTTGCCAGTCGAATGTTTTACCACTGCCAGGGCTTTGGCCATCAAGTACATGATGGCTGACACTTGGATTAAGCAAAGGTACGTTTTGTGCTACGGGACTAGCTTGCCAGACTTGACAAAAGTCACAATTATTCAGGGCAAGTTCGGCTGTTAAAGCCTCAATGTACTGAGCATCCTCACTACCATGAAGCTGCACCGCGCTTAAGTGCAATGCCTTGACTAATTCTATGATTTTATCACTATCTTTATTAACAAAAACACCAATATACTCTAACTTGGGTTCTGCTTTGATAATAGCCTGAGCTTGTTCTTTAGTAACATAACGAGGCGATTTTTCTGCAAAGATTAAACCGCCAAAACGTGCGCCTGCATCAGCGGCTGCGTTAGCATATTTTATATCTGTTAATCCACATACTTTATTATTACCATAAATGAGTTTTCGACAAGCTAAGTCAATATCTTGATAGGGGTTATTATTGGGGTCCATTAATGAACTGCCCACTAAAAATCCATCAACAGCAGGGGCTAATTCTCTCACTTGAGCGTGAGAATAAATGCCTGATTCAGAAATAATGATTCTATCGTCAGGTATCGTTGGTGCAAAGTCGAATGTTCGTGAAATATCAGTACTTAGATCACGTAGGTTGCGGTTATTGATACCGATCATTTTTGCATTGAGCTTTATCGCTCTATCGCGTTCTTCTTCGGTAGATATTTCTGTTAGTACCGCTAAGTTATATTGTTCGGCAACTGCCGATAACTCAAGGTACTCTTCATCTGATAGTACACTGAGCATCAATAAAACTGCATCAGCACCGTAGTATCTTGCTAAGTACACTTGATAGCTATCAACAAAGAAGTCTTTATTAAGTACCGGGCACTTTACCGATTGGGTTACTGTTTTTAGGTAATCAAAATTACCTTGGAAATATTTTTCATCCGTTAATACTGAAATCGCAGCGGCGTATTTATCATAGATTTGGCAAATGGCTTTAACATCGAAATCTGGGCGGATAAGTCCTTTAGAGGGCGATGCTTTTTTACATTCAAGAATAAAACCAGCATAAGGTTTATCTTTAGTTCTTGTTAATGCTGCATACATGTCTTTAGTTGTCGGCACTAGCTCATCAATAAAGCTTGCTAATGGTTTCTTAACTTTTAAAGCCTCAATTTCAATACGTTTATCGTCAACTATTTTTTCTAAAATATTTTTTTCTGCTGAAGTATCAGTACGGGTATTCATATTATTTTTCAGCCTTTTTGTCTGTTTCAGTTTTAGCGTCAGTTTTTGTATCGATACCATTTGTAGTCGATGATATCTCTTGATTTGAAAGTTTAACCAATGTTAATAAAGTGGTTAAGCCTTTACCTGAAGCAAGCACCTCACCTGCAAGTTGCGCAGCTTGAGTGAGTGACTCAGCTTTATTGTGTAAATACAGTAATGCAGCACAGTTAATAATTACTGCTGCATTGTGCGCATCCTTACCTTGACCAGATAAGATATCTCTAATGATATTGGCATTTTCTTTAGGCGTACCACCCTTAATCTCTTCAAGAGTGTAATTTTTTAAGCCAAAGTCTTGCGGTGTCATAGTACGTTCAATTAATTCACCCTTGTTAATTTCAACGGCTTGAGTATTGCCATGCAAAGCAATTTCATCTAACCCACTACCATGAACAACAAAAGCGCGTTTAACACCAGTCAGCTGCAGCGCTTGAGCCATAGGCATTAATAACTCAGGTGTATATACCCCAAGTAACATTATATTCGGTTTTGCGGGATTAACTAGCGGCCCTAAAATATTGAATAAGGTGCGAATGCCCATAGATTTTCGCACGGGTCCTGCATATTTAAAACCGGTGTGATAAGCAGGAGCATATAAAAAGCATAAATTTGTTTGTGCTAAGCAATGATTTGCTGTTTGGGGTGACATGGATAAATTGACCCCAAACGCTTCGAGTAAATCAGCCGAGCCAGACATACTTGAAACACTTCTGTTGCCATGTTTTGCCATTTTTAAGCCACAAGCGGCTGCTAGAATAGCTGCAGTAGTCGAAATATTAATGGTATTCGCACCATCACCACCAGTACCGACACAATCGGCGATGATATCTTCTTTTTTATTACGTTCAGGAAAATGAGTCGCAGCAGCGCGGATAGCTATTGCCGCACCAGCGATTTCTTCCGGTGTTTCACCTTTAATTTTTAGTGCTGTTAATACACTTGCCATCAAAGCTGGCTCAATATTTCCTTTGAGGACTTGCAGAAAAAAATCATGGCTTTGAGTCTGAGACAAGTCATAACCATCAACTAAGGTCGGCAAAATAGTGTTTATTGATGATGTGCTTAAATCGGTTGAAGCGACATCTGTTGACGCTATTTTTGTGGAGTTAGTAGTTTGTGGACTTGTCATTTTATTCTCCAGTAACTTTAATGGTAAGTGAGGGGGCTAGGGAAAGTAAGTGTCGAATACTCTGTGCCAACAAGGTTGCACCAAAGGTTGTTAATATCGATTCAGGGTGAAATTGAAAAGCTAAAACAGCATCGTCTTCTTTGCTAATCGCCATACACATACCATCATATTCCGCAATAACCTCTACTTTTTTGGGTATCTCTTTGCCTATCAATGAATGATAACGAGCTACAGGTAAAGGGTTTTGGATATTGTTAAATGCACCAGAGCCAGTATGAGTAACACTGGATGCTTTTCCATGAACTATTTCTTCAGCTCTGTCTACTCGACCACCATAATGTTCAATTAATGCTTGATGTCCCAAGCAAATTCCTAACATTGGAATACGTCCAACACACATTTTTATCAATGCCATTAAGCAACCCGCTTTATTGGGTTCACCTGGGCCTGGGGATAAAACAAGTAATACAGGCTCTGACGTTTTTTGGGTATGCTCCAGCATTTTGTTAAAAATAAAGTCAGCACTGAGTGTGTTTCGATAAACGCTCGGTTCAAAACCTAAGCATTGAAATTCATCAACCAAGTTATAGGTAAAAGAATCTAGGTTATCGAGCATAAATAATTTAGTCATGAGCTTGCTCCTTCACCGAGGTATTGGCAGTGATAATAGCACTTATAACCGCTTGGGCTTTTTGCCGTGTTTCATTGGCTTCACTTATGGGATCTGAATCGTACACTACGCCAGCACCGGCTTGTACTTGAGCAATATTGTCTTTTACAAAGGCTGAACGAATGACAATACAAGTATCCATT
>MAAC01009602.1_pt1 | contig 18340 bp, 15 predicted proteins | sample 1115981 | NCBI WGS metagenome assembly MAAC01 (sample SAMN04961126, study PRJNA320927) | seawater metagenome | isolation source: sample BD02T64 sea water enriched with oil for 64 days | place: USA:Gulf of Mexico | collected 2013-07-27 | reverse complement strand
TTGAAGCCGCTGCGCTCTTTGCGACGGGACAAGTATTCGATCAGGCAGGCACCGGCCATAAAGCAGACCGCCGCGACACAGATCCACAACAGGAACATCACCGGGAAGCGCATGACCTGTCCCAGCGCGAATAAACCACTTTCTAAAAGACCTAATAAACTCATCGATACTTCCATTTTGCGTAAAGGCCACCGAGCACCATAAAGGCCAGCGACAGAATATAGGCACCCGTGTCAGAGCCGCTTTCGTGTTGGGGGCTGTCCATGGCCTGTAAGCCGGAGGATGTCTGCCAGGCGGCTATCGCCGTTGGCACCAGGGCGATAAATGCAGATACCGCGATGACCAGCAGCAGCGCCTCATCGCGTACCTGTCGGGGCGCAAAACCGGCAATTCGCGTCGCGCCCAGAGAGCCACTGTAAACCCAGACTGGCGAGGGCCTTGATCCACAGGGCGGCAAACACGCCCCCCAGTGCCAGCGCTGCGGCCTGGCGCTGGCTTTTATGCAGTATCGCCCAGGCGGCCAGGCCCGAGACAGTGGCAATGTGCGTTGGCTCGATAAGCACCAGGGCGCTATTTTGGCCAGGCCACGGGGCGGTCAACGAGAGGCATGCCAGCAAGCCTCCGAGCCAATAAAAAAGCTGAGCGGGGCGTTTTATACAGGCCGTAAAACTAACTGTCGCAAGCCCACATAAGAGGGGGAAAAGCTGATCAGTCATCAAAGGGCCCTGGGCAAAATGTCGAGTACTCTACCTCTGTTGTGCGTTATTAGCCAGAATGGCAAGCGCCGCAGGCACTGGCCGCAGACGGGTTTACCCCGCCACGCTGAGCGCGAGCCATTGCGCCGGGCCACGGGACTTATCCCTGGCTTCGAGTGGGTGCACATGATCGCCTCAGGGGGCTCATTTGACAACAGGGGCCTATCCCCGTAGTTTGCGCGTCTTGTTAAGGTAAGAGGTTCCCCGGCACTGTGTTCAGCGCTGGGGTTAAACGGGAAGTTGGTGCGCTAATGCCGCAATTTAATTTGCAGCAAAGGCAAGGCCAACACTGCCCCCGCAACGGTAAGTGAGAGGTCCTTTAGCGCTATATTTATAGTGTTTTGGCCTACTGCTCTGGTCATTACGCCACTGTGCTTCAGGCATGGGAAGGCGACCATAGTTTTGCTCACAAGTCCGGAGACCGGCCCCCTACCGTGCATACGAACTGCGGGGTGTGGTTTGGTTCGGTCAAGCGAGGCTGGCTCCATTAGGTGTAATGGGCGGGCTTTGATGGCCTTTCTGCGTTTCCCCCAGAGTCTTTGAGTGAGTGCTTCGCGTCAGCGCAGTACTATTTATGCGCTCGATGTGAGCGCGGGAGAAACGTAATGAAAAAAACCAATATTGCCCTGGCAGTTTCCTGCCTGTTATCGGCTGTCGTACAGGCCGAGCCATCCGCTGGCGCGGCGGCACCCCATGGATCTGAGGCGGCGCCCTCGAGTTCGTCGACCTTGCACGAGGTGATTGTTTCCTCCAGTCGTGTGCCCATGCATTTGGGCCAGGTCGGCTCGTCGGTCACGGTGATTGACGCCGCAGAAATACAGCAGCGCGGTTACAGCTCTCTTGCCGATTTATTGCGCACCCAAGCGGGTGTGGCGGTGAGTAATAGTGGCGGCATGGGCAAGGCGTCGGCGATACGCATTCGCGGTGAAGAGGGCTTTCGCACCTTGATTCGTCTCGATGGCATGGAGCTATCCGATCCGACGGGTACCCAGGTGGGGCCACAGGCTCAGCACTTGCTGGCCAGCGAAGATATTAGCCGCGTCGAGATACTGCGCGGTCCTCAGGGCTTAATCTATGGCGCCGATGCCGGTGGTGTCATCAATTTGTATACCCCCGAGGGTGAGGGGGAGCTGTCGGGACAGCTGAGTGCCGAGGGCGGCCGTTACGGCACCCAGCAATTACATGGTGATGTTGGCGGCGGCAATGAGCAGGTGGATTTTTATCTGTCGGCCACCGACGTGGAGACCGATGGTTTTAATTCGCGTAGCGCTGACGCCGTTTTGCAAGATGAGGATGGCTACGAGAACACCACCCTGCACGGCAAGTTTGGCTGGAATGTCAGCGAGGCACTACGCCTGCAGGTGGTGGTGCGAGACGTCGATGCCGAGGTCGAGTTTGATAATTGTGGTTTCCCAACCGTCCATGCTTGCACCAGTGATTATAAGCAAACCTCCTGGCGCGCCTCGGCCGATTACCAAACCGAGTCTTTCAACCACAACCTAGCCTATAGCAACACCGATATTTCTCGCGAGAGTTTCACCGCCGGCTTACCTGCGTTTTCGACCAATGGTGATATCGATAGGCTGGAATATACCGGTAGCACGGACTTCTTTTCCGGTTTTACCCTGGTCTACGGCGCCGATTTTGAGCAGGAAGATATTGTCTCCAGTGCTGGTGACTCGATGGAACGCGACCAACAGGGCTACTTTTTTGAATACCAGGTCAGCCCCCTCGATGCCCTCTTTGTCACCGCCGGTGTGCGCTATGACGACAACGATGATTTTGGCGAGCATGTCAGTTATCGTCTCACCAGTGCCTATCTACAGGACTTAAGTAGCGGCACCTTGAAATACCACGGCAGTTACGGCACCGGTTTTCGGGCGCCGAGTCTGTCCGAGCTGGCCTATAACAATGGTTCCTTCGCCTTTGGTCCGGCGGCGGGTCTGGCCCTCGATGAGGAAACCAGCAAGGGTTTTGACCTGGGCCTGAGCTATTACGCCGACAGTGGCCTGGAATTGGGCGCGGTGTATTTTAATCAGCGCATCGAAGACGAAATTTATTTCGATCTAATTAATTTTTACGGCTATCTACAGGCCAAGGGTGACAGCAAGTCGAAGGGCATCGAATTGTTTTTTGACTACCCTCTTGCCGAGCAGTGGCGTGTCTTTGGCAATGCCACCTATAACGACACGGAAACCCCGGATGACAGCCAGCGCATCCGTCGGCCGGAAAAAATCGCCAACTTGGGCGCGGAGTTTAGTAGCCTCGATCAGCGTTTAAGCCTGCTCGCCAACCTGCGCTATTCGGCGGCCAGTGAAGATGAACTCTTCGGCATTGGTCGACTCGATCTCGACGACTACGTGGTGCTCGATATCAGCGCGCGCTACCAGCTCACCGGGCGCACCGAGCTTTACGGGCGTATCGAAAATGCCGGCAATGTCGACTACGAAGAAGTCACCGGCTATAACACCAGTGGTTCGGCCGCCTATGCCGGACTACGGTATAGCTTTTAAGCGCTGTGGAGTCTAGCCATGAGCCAGCACGATAGTGAGCAAGAGCGCCACCAGCAAAAAATGCAAAAGCAGAAAAGCAATATCGACCAAGGTATTGCCGCCGCGCAGGACGAGCAGGGGGTAATGCTTCTGCTCACCGGCGAGGGCAAGGGCAAAAGCAGCTCGGCCTTCGGCATGGTGATGCGCAGCCTCGGCTACGGTCACAAGGTCGGGGTGGTGCAGTTCATCAAGGGCGTGCAGTTGTCGGGTGAAGAAATTTTCATCCGCGAACAGCATCCCGAGGTCGAGCTCTATCAAATGGCCACCGGCTTTACCTGGGAAACTCAGGACAAGGCCGGTGACATTGCCGCTGCCGAAGCCACCTGGGTGGTGGCCGAGCGCATGCTCACCGATGCCAGTCTGCAACTGGTGGTACTCGATGAATTGACCTATATGTTGGGTTTCAAGTATTTGGATGAAAGCCGGGTGCTCGCGGCTCTGGCCCAGCGCCCTGCTGAGCAATCGGTGGTGGTCACGGGACGGGGCGGCGGTAGCGCCCTACAGGCCCTGGCCGATACGGTGGCTGAAATCAAGGATGTTAAACATGCCTATAAAAGTGGTATCAAAGCGCGAAAGGGTGTCGACTATTGACCCGAGCGCTGTCTGAGATGCGCGCCGCCATTATGGTGCAAGGCACGACTTCCGACGCCGGCAAGACCACCTTGGTGGCCGGCCTGTGTCGGGCGCTGGCACGGCGCGGCGTCAAGGTTGCGCCCTTTAAACCGCAGAACATGGCCCTCAATAGCGCGGTCACGGTTGACGGCGGTGAAATTGGTCGCGCCCAGGCCCTACAGGCCGAGGCCTGTTATCTGCAGCCCCACAGCGATATGAATCCGATATTACTGAAGCCCGAGAGTGATACCGGGGCCCAGGTGATTGTTCACGGCCAGGTAGTACAGGCCATGGAAGCCGGACAGTTTCACGATTATAAAAAGCGGGCGATGAGCGCCGTGATGGCTTCGTGGCGGCGTTTAAGTAGCACTTGCGAGGTGTTATTGGTCGAGGGCGCCGGCAGTCCGGCGGAGATCAATCTACGGCACAACGATATCGCCAATATGGGTTTTGCCGAGCGCGCCGATTGCCCGGTGATTCTCATCGCCGATATCGATAAGGGCGGCGTGTTCGCCCACCTGGTGGGTACCCTGGACTTATTGTCGGCCTCCGAACAGGCGCGGGTGGTAGGCTTTGTGATCAATAAGTTTCGCGGTGACCTGGCCCTGTTACAGGGTGGCTTGGATTGGTTGGAGGCGAAAACCGGCAAGCCGGTATTGGCGGTGCTGCCCTATCTCCCGGACCTTTACCTCGATGCCGAAGATGCCATCAATGGCGCGCAAAATCTTGGCAGCAGTGGCGCTGGCGCCGCTGAATCGCGACCCTTCAAGGTGGTGGTGCCGGTATTTTCGCGTATTAGCAACCACACCGACTTTGACGCTTTGCGCTTGCACCCCGGGGTCGATCTACAATTTATTGGCCCCCAGAGCCCGCTGCCCGACGCCGACCTGATTATCCTGCCCGGCACCAAGAGTGTCCGCGCCGACCTTAGCCAGTTGCGCGCCAATGGCTGGGGTGAGGCGCTGGCCAGGCATCTGCGCTATGGCGGGCGGGTGCTAGGTATTTGCGGTGGCTTTCAAATGCTGGGCATGAGCATTACCGACCCCGAGGGTGTTGAGGGCGAGGTGGGCCGGTTTTGTGGCCTGGGTTGGCTCGATATTGATACGCGGCTGGCCCCCCACAAGCAGTTGCGGGTGGTCAACGGTGAGTTGAGCGCCGGTCTGTTGACTGCGGCCAGCGTGTCAGATGCCAGCCCCAAGGTGGCGGTTAAAGGCTATGAAATTCACTGTGGTAAAAGCTTTGGTGGCGGGCTGGCTCGCCCCGCGCTGCAGCTGGCCGATGGTCGACTCGATGGCGCCTTGTCGCCGGACGGGCAGGTGCTCGGCAGTTATGTCCACGGCCTCTTTGACCAACCCGAGGCCTGCGCGGCACTGTTGCAATGGGCTGGCTTTGATAGTGCCCCAGGGGTCGATATTGCCGCGCGTCGCGAACGCGACCTCGAGCGCCTGGCCGACTGTGTGGAGCAACATTTTGATTTGCCAGCCTGCTTTCCCGAACTCGAATTACAGGCGTCTGTGGCCAGTGCCGATGTGCCTCTGAGCGCGGACGCTTAAGGGTGTCGCGCTGCCCGCGGCCGATTTTTTTCTCGCTGGTTTTCACCGGCCTGGCCCTAGCGATGTTGTCTGGCGTCTTGCTGGGCCCAGTCGCGATCCCGCTCACGGCCCTGCTGGAGGCTGTGGCGACATCATTTGCCGCTACCCCGGCCAGCGTTGACCCGGAGTTACAGCGCCAGCTGCTCATCCTTTCTGCGATTCGCCTACCGCGGATGCTATTGGCGGCCCTGGTGGGTGCCTGCCTGGCTCTCTGTGGTGCTGCGATGCAGGGTTTATTTCGCAATCCCTTGGCCGACCCGACGCTGATTGGTGTCTCCGCCGGCGCCTCTCTCGGCGCCAGTCTGGTGATCGTCCTGGCCCCGGCCCTGCTGGGCAGCGGCGCGATGGGCGGCGTCTTGGCAGCCACCCTCAGCCTGTCGCTGATGGTGGTCGGTGCCTTTGTCGGTGGCTGCCTGGCGGTGTTGCTGGTGTATCGCCTGGCGACGGCGCCGGGTGTCGGTGCGCCGGGCAGCACTTCCATTGCCACCATGTTATTGGCCGGTATTGCCATCAGCGCCCTGGCCGGGGCCGGTAACAGCCTACTCAGTTTTTATGCCGACAATGAAATGCTGAGGCGCATTAGTCTTTGGCAGATGGGCCGCTTGGACGGCGCCGATTGGCCCCGGGTGGGCCTAGCGACGGCCGTATTGTCACTGTTACTGGTGGGCCTGTTAGGCCAGGGGCGGGCGCTGAATGCGCTGTTGCTGGGGGAGTCCCAGGCGCGCTATCTCGGTATTGAGGTCGAGCATTTGAAGCGGCGGGTGATACTGCTGACTGCCCTAGGGGTTGGCGTCACAGTGGCGGTGGCCGGTTCCATCGTCTTTGTCGGCCTGGTGGTGCCGCACATGGTGCGCCTGGTCATTGGCCCTGACCACCGCTTTTTATTGCCGGCCTCGACATTATTGGGGGCTGCGCTACTGGTGGTCGCCGATGTCTTGTCACGCCTGGTGGTCGCCCCGGCAGAGTTGCCGGTGGGTGTTGTCACCGCGCTGCTGGGCGTGCCCTTCTTCTTCTCGCTGCTGGTACGCCAGCGCAATGGCGGCGTTTAAGCATGGCCTTGCGAGCCGAGGGTGTGAGTCTGAGTCTTCACGGTAAGACGCTGTTACAGGCGACGGACTTTCAGCTCGAAGCTGGCACCATTAGCGCTATTTGCGGGCCCAATGGCGCGGGTAAAAGCAGCTTGCTGCGCCTCTTGAGCGCCGATATTGCGCCCAGCAGTGGCCGGGTGAGTCTCAATGGGCGCTCGCTGGCGAGCTGGGCGCCGCTGGCGCGGGCGCAAACCCTGGCGGTACTGCCCCAGCACACCGCCTTGAACTTTGCCTTTGCGGTGGAAGAGGTGGTGGCACTGGGGCGCACCCCCCACGCCAGCGGTCGGCGCCGCGATCGGCAAATTGTCGATGCGGCGTTGCGGGCGATGGATAGCACGCACCTGCGGGCGCGCTGTTACACCGACTTGTCCGGTGGTGAGCAGCAACGGGTACAGTTGGCGCGGGTCTTGGCTCAGCTCTGGGAGGCTTCACCCCACGGTGAGCGCCACCTGCTACTGGATGAGCCGACGGCTTCCCTCGACCTCGCCCACCAGGCCTTGGTGCTGGAGATGGTGCAAGATTTCGCCGCGCAGGGCGTGGCTGTTTGCCTGGTGGTGCACGATTTAAATTTGGCGGCGCGCTGTGCCGACCGCCTGTTATTGATGCGTGATGGCGCCATTGTCGCCAGCGGTAGCCCGCTTGAGGTGCTGAGCGAGGCCACGTTACAAGCCGTGTTTGATGTTGAGGTGCAAGTCCTTACTCACCCGCAGCGGGCCGTGCCGCTGGTGGTACAGCTTTGAAAAGCGGGCAGTGGCAAGGCCGATGTTAAAACGTTATTTATCGGGCCTGTTGCTCGTCGGCGCGCTGACCTGTTGCGCTCAGCTGGCCGCAGAGGAGGTCGCGGTGGTCGACGGTCGCGGTACCACCGTGCGCTTGCCCCAGCCCGCCCAGCGCATCGTCAGTATGGCCCCCCACCTCACCGAGCAGCTGTTTGCCGTTGGTGCCGGCGGGCAGATTGTTGCGACGGTGGACTACAGTGACTACCCCCCGGCGGCGCTGAGTATTCCCCGCATTGGCTCCAATAACGCCATTTCATATGAGTCCATCGTCGGCTTGGCACCGGACTTGGTACTGGCCTGGCAAAGCGGTAATGGTGGTGAAATGATCGCCCGGCTCGAGTCCCTGGGCTTGACGGTGTTTGTCGATGTGCCGGACTCCCTTGCGGCCATTGGCGCAACCCTCGGCAAGCTGGGACGGCTGGCGGGCACGGAGCGCGAGGCCGAGCGAGTGCAGCTGCAGTACCAGAGCAAGCTGGCCGAACTGCGTCGTCTCTACAGCCGGCAAAGGCCGCAGTCGGTGTTTTACCAGGTCTGGGATGACCCGCTATTAACGCTGAATGGCGAGCATGTTATTTCCGAAGTGATTCGCCTCTGTGGTGGGCGCAATGTCTTTGCCAGCGCTCTGCCACTGGTGCCAAAATTGAGTGTCGAGTCGGTAATCGCCGCCAACCCGCAAGTGATTATCGCCAGCGGCGAGGAGCACCAACGCCGGGCATGGCTTAAGGATTGGCAGACTTGGCCGATGCTGGATGCCGTTAAATCACAGCGGCTCTATTTTGTGCCGGCCAGTCTCTTACAGCGCCACAGCCCACGAATTTTAGAGGGCGCCGAGCTACTCTGCCGCCAATTGCAGGCAGAGCATCACTCAGGCCCGCAGCCGGGGTTTAGGGCTGGGGGCGAGTAATAGCCCTGTTTACAGGTCGTAGCCGCGCTCATCGTGGAGCACAATATCCAAACCCTCGGTCTCTTCGTCATCACTGACACGCAGGCCCATTAGGGCGTCGAGTACCTTGAGTAAAATGTAAGTAATCACTGCGGTGTACATAAAGGTGGCAGCGACGCCGATGGCCTGCACACCCAACTGCGAGCCCATGGTCATGCCCTCGGCGTAGCCCTGGCCGCTGAAAGCACCGAGCTGGTCGGAGGCAAACACCGCCGCCAATAAAGTGCCGATAATGCCGCCCACGCCGTGCACGGGGAAGACATCCAGCGAGTCGTCAATTTTGAATTTCTGTTTGATGGCCTGTGTGGCGAAGTAGCAAACGATGCCCGCGCTAAAGCCGATCAGTAGCGCACCGCCGGGGCCGACGAAGCCCGATGCGGGGGTGATAGTGCCGAGCCCGGCGACCATGCCGGTGACGATGCCCAGCACCGAGGGTTTACCGTGGCGAAGCCACTCCATCATCATCCACGACAGCGAGCCCGCCGCCGCCGAGATATGGGTCACCAGCATCGCCATGCCGGCATCGCCGTTGGCGGCCAGCGCCGAGCCGCCATTAAAGCCAAACCAGCCGACCCAGAGCATACCCGCGCCCATCACCGCCATGGTCATATTGTGGGGTGGCATGGCTTGGGCGCCGAAACCCTTGCGCGGGCCGATGACGATGTGCCGCCAGCAAAGTCGAGCAGACCCATTTGCCCGAGCCAGCCACCGCCCCATACCCAGTGGGTAATGGGCACGTAGACCAGCAATAACCAAAGCATGCTGAACACCATCATGGTGGAAAAGCGGGCGCGCTCGGCGAAAGCACCGACGATCAAGGCGGGGGTGATAATGGCAAAGGTCATCTGAAACAGGGCGAAGACGCTCTCGGGAATATCACCGCTGAGGCTGGTTTCGCCGATATTGGCAAACAGAACATGGTCAAAACTGCCTATCCAGAGATTGAGGCTGCCGCCATCGCCGAAGGCCAGGCTGTAGCCGCACAGTAACCACAGCAAAGAGGCACCGCAGGTGATGGCGAAGCACTGCATCAGCACCGACAGAACGTTTTTACTGCGCACCAGGCCGCCGTAAAACAGCGAGAGGCCGGGCACGGTCATAAACAGTACCAATGCCGTTGAGGTCATAATCCACGCGGTATTGGCGCTGTTGAGCTCTTCGGCAAAACCACTGGCCGGGATCAGCATAAGGCTGGCTAAGCTGGCGCCAGGCAGGCGTCGCAGTAGAGATGGAAGCATGGGATGTCGCCTATTTAAAGGTGGGGTCGCGGACCATGGATAGCCCAATAGTTAAGTGCAGTGTCTTGGCCGTAAAAGAAAACATGTGTAACACCAGAGTGTTGGAGCGCGCTTGCCGCGTATTTTTATTGAAATTTTGCGACAACATGGTGCGTAGGGTGCCCTATATAGGGGCGCTTGTGAAGTGGTCTATGATGAATAAAGGCGACTAGCTGTTTGCCTTCGGGCGTCATTTTACGGCGACACGATGGCCCTTCTTACAGCCAAACCTTAAAACTATTTGATGAACCAGGGGCTGATCTAATGGAAAAACAAAACTTGCTTGAGCATGCAAAGGAATTGCAGGCGGTCCTGGAAAGGGCGAAAGACCTCGATGGCGAAAAAAGTGATTTGATGGGCAATCTGCTGAGCGAGGTGGTGGTGCATGCCACCAGCACTGAGGAGGGCGCGGTGCACCCGAAAATTGCCGGCATGATCGATAGCCTGGCGACGATGCTGGCCAATCTGGGTATTTAGGACTCGCTGTATGGGTCTGGGCCTGTTCCGCCCGCTATCCGTGCGTCATAGCGGGCGCCCTGTCTCAGAGGCTATTCTCTCGCTGTCATCTTAGAGCCCGATAACTCGCCTCAGCGGCGGCCCTTGTTCAGCGAATTTTCGTGAACGGGGAGAAAAACACTTCTGGTTGGCCGCGTTAACGACTTACGCCCGCCGGTGGTCCGGCAGCAGTGCCTGTATCTGTGGTCGTTTTTGCTCATACCATTCGCAGCCGTGCAATTTTAGGTTATTAATATTACCCGCGCTGACATCGTCGAGATCGTCTTTAGCAAAAGCCAGAGGGCCGTCGATACGCACGTGATTAGCACCTAATAAAGTGGCGCACTGGTATTCACAGGTGCTCGAATTGCCGGCAAATAAGTGGTCGATCAGGCCGTGCTGTAGCCATTCGATACCGCCCCAGTTTTGCGAGGCGCGGCCTATTGCGTCGGCCCGATCTGCGTGTCGGGTCGGTATGCCGGTGCCAACGGAGATCATTTGAATGTCCTCCAGGCGTTGGCCCAAGCGTAAGGCCTCCGCGATCGCACACATTCCCGGGTTATTGGCGGCTAGGCCACCATCCACCAGCCAGCGTGGCGGCTGCTCACTACTCTCGATGCTTGGAAAATAGGTGGGAGCGGCGCTGGTGATATCGCCGATTTCACGCAGGGTCGGATTGTATTGCGAATCGGAGCCACCCCAGCTTTTAAAGATGGCCACCCGACGTTGGATGATGTCGTAGCCGGTGATCAGTATTTTCTTTTCGACGGAGAGTATCTGTTGGTCGCCGAGGTATTGGGCGATAAGCTCGCGCTTGCCCTGACCATCGTATTTGGGTTGATTCTGCACCGGAAGGGCGCGATCCCAGAATGATTTGTCAAAGATACGCCGGCCGTTAGCCGCAGAGTAGAGATCGACAATTTGCTCGCCAGTGGCTCTTTTAGCGCCAAGGTAAATGGCAATTAAGCCGCCGGTACTGGTGCCAGCAATAAGGTCGAAGCTATCGTAGAGCGAGCGCTCAAGGTCCTTCTCTAATTCAATTAATACTTGTGCGGTTGCGGCACCGCGAATGCCGCCACCGTCAAGGGAGAGGATGCGAAATGGTTCTGTCATCAGGTGGCTTCCTGCTACGTGATTATTATTCAATAAGCTCTTAGTCCCGCCATTGACGGGGCCTTGAGCACACTCGAGTATAAGCTTGATTATCGGAAAGCTTTTTAACACGTCGACCTTATACTTGCCAAGCAACAAGTCAGGCGCGCGATCTTTAGCACTTCAAGCGGCTAGCAGGGCTCAGTAAGCTACTGCGCACCATCCATTCGCCGAAAAGAATGTTACTTTGCCACGATAGCGCGACAAGGCCCTGTTGGCGGGCGAATTCTAAATGCTAGCGTCCTCTGGCGACCGCAAGTCATTAGGCCTGTAGGCGCCGGGCATTTTCTCGATCGGTGTGATCAATAGCTAGGGTTTCATTGAGGGCTGGCCGATAGGTATAATTCCTCTCGAATTCAAACAAATGCTGTGGAGCTGTATATGAATGTAGTCAATGAAGTCCCTGATGTTACCTTCAAAACCCGTGTGCGCGATGAGTCGGTTGGCGGAGCAAACCCCTATCGCTGGGAAGATAAAACCAGCGAAGATTTCTTTTCCGGTAAGAAAGTCGTGGTCTTTTCACTGCCCGGCGCTTTCACGCCAACGTGTTCGTCCAACCACCTACCCCGCTACGACGAGCTTTTTGAAGAGTTTAAAGCGCAGGGTGTTGACGAGATTATCTGTATTTCTGTGAACGATGCCTTCGTGATGTTCAAGTGGGGCAAGGAAATCGGCAATCAACACATCACCTTACTGCCCGACGGTAACGGCGAATTCACCCGCAAAATGGGCATGCTGGTTGATAAATCTAATATTGGTTTTGGCATGCGCTCCTGGCGCTACGCAATGCTGGTTAACGACAGCAAGATTGAAAAACACTTTGTAGAAGCAGGTTTTTCTGATAACGCCGGCTCCGACCCGTTTGCAGTCTCCGATGCCGACACCATGCTTGCCTACTTGAAAGGCGAAGAGGCCACTGGTGTTTCCACGCCACGTAAAGCCTTCGAGGGCTAACTCTGCCTGTTATTGCAGTGGCGATATTTAGCCGCTGTTGTATAAACGCCATAGAGCCCTAGCTCTATGGCGTTTTACCTCATTGCCCAGGGCAATATCGGCGAGGCCTCTTTAAAGAAATTGCTAGCTCTTTCTTTAATTTTAAGGGCGATGGTGCGAGCGATATTGGCTGCAGATAAATAGATTGCTTTGCAAAGTCAGGCCCTGTTTCCCCCGAAATCTCTTTCTGGCTGCTTCCTGCTTCCTGCTTCATCGATTCTGTGTTCGCCTATATCGTGCTTGATAATAAGCTAGATAACTATTTAAACAATAGATCCTTTCTTTGAATAAATATTATAGACCCTTGTTTGTCGCCTCTAATTGCAGGGTGGCATTCTTGCTGGCCACTGTTGCCAGGGCTCGCTATTAGTCGCTCATTGCTTTCTGTAAAACCATGCTCGATCGACAGTCAAAAAAAAGATGCGCGACTAATTTTCCCTGCAAACATCTTCTTTTTGTCGGTGATTTATAGGGGGTGCTGTTTTAGGTATTTACTTTAATGTAAGATTAATAGATCTTTTTATTTCTGTCGCTTGCCAAGGTAATGCCTAGTTAAGCGGCAATCGTTGATTGCTCATTCATTGCGGTTTTAAACGCAACTTTTTTCATTTTTTGGGGATACACCTTATGGCGACCACCACCTCCGATAGCAACGTGCAAAAACTTTATATTGCCTACTTCGGGCGGGCCGCAGATCCAACTGGCTTGGCCTTTTATTCTGATGCGCTAGCGAATGGAACGACAACCATCGAAGCCATTGCCTCTAGCTTCGCGACTTCTAGCGAAGCACAACCCATTATTGCCTTAAGTACCGGTGCATTTCTTACCGCAATGTACCAACAAGCCTTCGCTCGTGCTTATGATCCCTCGCCGGCTGTCGATGGCACATTTTGGGCAGATGCCATTGACTCGGGGGCAACAACCCAGTCATTAGCCATGGTGCAAATACTGCAAGGTGCTGAAGCAGGCGGTCAAGATGCAAGCGCTGTCGCCAATAAAGTCACCGTAGCGACAGCGTTTACGGCAGCACTAGGGACTCAAGGCAGCGCTTACGCAGGTGCTGAGGCTGTGGCAGCGGCTAAAGCGGTTCTCACCCCAGTAACGTTTGATGCAGCAACGGTTGCGACAGGCAACACCGCAGCGGAATCTGTGGTTGCTGGCTTCTTTATTATTCCTGAGCCTGAGCCTGAGCCAAATCTGTTATTAGGCACCTTCGTCGCGGAGCTCAGTGCGGAAAAAACGGCTACCTTGACCTTTCTTAGCGATGGCACGTATGTACAAATACAAAATGACGTGGACCCTGTGTTCGATGGCTATGAAGTCGGTACTTGGAGCTTCGACGAGAGTAATGGCTCCTTAACAGTTGCCGTGGCTTATGATACGAATAGCGACGCCGGTTTACTCGATGGCCCGGGTTCTGCGTCATTTTCCGCCAGTGTTGATAGCAAAGCCTTCACCATCACGGTCGAGGACGAGGGCACTTTTGTCCTTAGCCGCCTGGAGAGTGATGAGAATAAGCCCGAAGTCGGTAGCTGGCTGATACGGCCCGGTGTTAGTAACGATACCGAACAGCCTTATCTGATAAATATGTTTGCCGAGGGTCTGATAACGGCGATGACTATTAATGTTAATGATCCGGAAGAAAGCGGTGTTTTTGCCTCCAGTTACACCTTGGATGGCGACAGCCTCCTGCTCAGGGATGTCACCGCTGGGGATATATTTTTCGCGGACGGGGCGACTCAGTTGAGCTCCAACGCGGACGGCACGCTAACGCTGTCGGGTATCGATAGTGACGGCCCTTGGCTCGACATCCTTATTGGAATTTGAGCGATACGTCCTACTTCTCGATCGCTGCATCGCCGCTGCCCGTAGGCCCATCGCGTGCGCTGGGAAAACATGGGTGATGGCGCCGATGCGGTAGGTCGGCAAGACGTCGGGTGAGCCATCCATTTCAGGTGTCTGCTCAATCGCATTATTGGCCCCAATAATGCGATTGGCTGTTAGGCGATTGCCGGCCTGACGCGGAATCTAGTAGTGGCTTAGCAGAGAGGTAAGATCATTGCGTGGCTCAGGGCATTTAGCAAAATAATGTGTCCGGTTTTGTTGGAACGGATCAGTGTCTCTCTTCGCCGAAAATTACTGCCAACTGAATTCACCATTAAATGTAGTGCAGTTAGAAAGTGATACGGACGCCTCATCAATATAGATTTGTTGTTTAATTGATGCTGGATAAGTTAAGTATGCTGAGCACTCAGCACTTTGCCCAGTACCGACAACAACTTTCGTCCCCGGCTTAAGAGTGCAGCTTACTAATGTGTCCAGAGGTGACCACTGGTAACATATTTCATAGTCTGAGCGGTATTTAGCAATGTCACCTGAGGGCTCCTGAAATGCCCACCATGCACCGAATTTACTATTTGGGTTAGTACTATTCCAAGCTCGGTAGATGATAATTTGTGTATCTTCTTTACTCTTATAAACCTGCCCCTGACATAGCTTCCCCTTATTGGGGCTACCTAAGGCTTGGTTTAGAAGATGAGCATCTTCAATAAACTCAAATTTATTTACAAGATTTCCAGGAAGATTGGAGCTACCTAAACATAACTGGCCAGTGTCAGTGATTTGGGGTTCTTTCCCAATGGGGTCGCTCGCACAGCCATAAAGAGTGATTGCTAATATGCTCACTAATATATTTTTCATAAAACACTCAAATATGCTGTTAATTTATTGAGGCCTAACGAGTGATTAATAGGAATCGAAACCCCCTGGTTTATGTTTATAGCAGGGCTGAAACTCCTATTAATCTGAGCTTTACGTATACGCCGGGAGCAGTATCCTCAATGCTTCAGCGCCTTATGCTTAATGCGCTTGGGCTGTGCATCCTGGCCCTTACGGGCCACTAAGTCTTCGTGGTATTCGGTGTAGTTGCCCTCAAAAAACACCACTTCGCTGTCGCCTTCAAAGGCAAGGATGTGGGTGGCGATGCGGTCGAGAAACCAGCGGTCGTGAGAAATCACCATCACACAACCCGGAAAGGCCAGCGTGGCTTCTTCGAGGGCGCGCAGGGTTTCCACGTCGAGATCGTTGGAGGGCTCATCGAGCAGCAGCACATTGGCCGCTTGTTTTAAGGTGTTGGCCAGATGCAGGCGGCCGCGTTCACCACCGGACAGATCGCCGACCCGTTTCTTCTGGTCGCCACCCTTAAAGTTAAAGCGCCCGGCATAGGCGCGGGAATTCACTTCGTAGTCGCCAATATGCAGGATGTCTTGACCCCCGGAAATGGACTCCCAAACCGTTTTGTCGTCGTCGAGATTCTCGCGGCCTTGTTCAACCACGGCGAGTTTGACGGAATCCCCCAGGGTAATGCTGCCGCTGTCGGGCTGTTCGACACCGTTAATCATACGGAACAAGGTTGATTTACCCGCGCCGTTACCGCCGACGATGCCGACAATGGCACCCTTGGGAATACTCAGCGAGAGATCGTCAATTAACAGCGAGTCACCAAAGCTTTTGCTGAGGTGTTCAATTTCAATCACCTTGTCGCCGAGGCGGGGGCCGGGTGGAATATAAATCTCATTGGTTTCGTTGCGGGTTTGAAATTCACGGCTGTTCATTTCTTCAAAGCGTTGCAGGCGCGCCTTGTTTTTCGCCTGTCGGGCCTTGGGGTTTTTACGCACCCATTCCAATTCTTGTTTGATGGCCTTGTAGTGGGCGGCCTGACCTTTCTTTTCTTGCTCAAGGCGGGCGTCTTTGGTTTCGAGCCAGGTGGTGTAGTTGCCCTCGTAGGGAATACCGTGGCCCCGGTCGAGCTCGAGTATCCAGCCGGCGACGTTATCGAGGAAGTAGCGATCGTGGGTTACGGCGACCACGGTGCCTTCAAAATTGTGCAGAAACTGCTCGAGCCAATGCACGGATTCCGCGTCCAGGTGGTTGGTGGGCTCATCGAGTAGCAGCATGTCGGGGCGTGATAGCAATAAGCGGCAGAGGGCGACGCGACGCTTTTCACCACCGGATAATTTGCTGACATCGGCATCCCAGGGCGGCAGGCGCAGGGCGTCGGCGGCAACATCGAGCTTGTGGTCGAGGTTGTGGGCATCCCAGGTTTGAATAATATCTTCCAGCTGGCCCTGGCGCTTGGCCAGCTTGTCGAAATCGGCATCGGGCTCGGCATAGGCGGCAAACACGGCATCGAGTTCTTTTAGGGCATCGACGGCCTCGCGCACGCCGTCTTCGACATTGCCACGGACATCCTTTTCGGGGTCGAGAGCGGGCTCCTGAGCCAGATAGCCGATTTTAATATCGGCCATGGGGCGCGCCTCACCGAGAATATCGGTATCGATACCGGCCATGATTTTCAGCAGGGTCGACTTGCCCGAGCCGTTGAGGCCGAGCACGCCAATTTTGGCACCGGGGTAAAAGGACAGGGAGATGTCTTTGAGGATTTGTCGTTTCGGTGGGACAATTTTGCCCACCCGGTTCATGGAGTAAACGTACTGGGCCATCGTCTTATCGCCGTGTAACAGAAAGAGGCAAGCATTGTAGCGAAAAGCGCTCGGCGCCGCTCTGGCACCTAGCGCTACACGTTTGGCGCTGAGCGGGTGGCCGTTTTACATCTATTGTTGTCTATAGGGCTAGGGCTAGGGCTAGGGTGTTATGGGTGACAAGAGATCGGGGTTGAGTACGAGGTTTCTGACCCCGTGGGCATGGTCTTCATTAAAAACATTATCGGTACACCAAGTACCCAGGCTGTTAATGTCCACGGTCGCGACTTTTGGGCGCACGCGCCACGTCACCTGCAGAGGCGAGCCTTTTTCATTATACCCAGGGCCGGTGGTTGAGCCCGCGTACTGTACCGGGACGCCCGTATTAGCGGGAATATGCAAGGCCTGGTGAAAGCCCCCGGTCATACCGTGTTGGCTCAATACGCCAAAATCTAAGGCCTTATTATTGTTGGCCAGTACATACACTTGGGTTTCCACCCGTAGCTGTGGATTACCTATCGCGTCACTGAGGCAGGCCCCCAGCGTCGGCCCCGGCCCGACCGCAGCCGTTGAATGCACGTAGTGCACCTCAATGGTATCGCCCGGCGCTAGGCCGCCATGTTGACTGGGACACACGGGCTGGTCGACGGGCTGCAAATCGGCTGCGCTCAGTTGACCGGTATACAGATAACCACCTTGGTAGCCGGCGCCATCGCCATTACCCGCATATTGTGTAAATTCACCACCTCGATGTTCGGCATTTTTATGGAAATGGATATTGCACAGATTCATCTGCGTATAAGCCGGCGCCGGGGAGAATATAATGGGATTCGCCCCGCTGATGGCATTCAGGTCACGGGGTGACTGGGGGCCGTAGCCTTGATTTTTTGTCTGCACGGCAAGGGCCTCGCGCTGCTGGGCAATAAGCTGATCGGCAACCTGCTGGGGCTGCTCGCCATGCTTATCTTTAGCGTTAACGAAAGCAGAAACCAAAACTGCCGTGACGAGTAGTACAAGGTCCTTGTTGTTCATCTTTTACTCTCAAATTATTAAATACAAAGCGTATTAAAATGGCGAGCCAGGCAACAATGCAGCCCTATTTATAAGCTTGATGCCGCTATGTTTGATAGGGGCTTGCGGATGATGGTTGCCGTATGCGGCTGCTTGGCGATGCTAAGTTTAATCGCTTTTCTACCGGCGTGCTGAATTTTCCAAGGCCTTCGGCACTCGTTGGCAATGTTGGTCGGTCGATGACAGGGCGCATACGAGATCTAAAGCGCCTTGTCATTATGGCGTCAGTCACCCAGCCTTCAGGCTAGAGAGCGACGTGAGCTGGGATGGCGTGTCCCGGTAATAGGCTAAATTCACGAGCGATAATTGATTGTGCGATATGGTGTTTCGACAAAAAGTTGTCGCTGGTCGATCGGGGCTTGTTGCTGTTACTAGGGTGAGATAAGGTCTGCGGCAGCCGAGGCGCGTGGCTTGGTGATAATAATCATAATAATAAAAGGATCTTGTTATGCAGGCAGATTTATTTACCGCTGTGGTTTTACCGGTGTCTCTCTCCATCATCATGCTCGGTATGGGCCTGTCATTGCACCGCGATGATTTTTCTCGGGTG
>MAAC01018591.1_pt1 | contig 18343 bp, 15 predicted proteins | sample 1115981 | NCBI WGS metagenome assembly MAAC01 (sample SAMN04961126, study PRJNA320927) | seawater metagenome | isolation source: sample BD02T64 sea water enriched with oil for 64 days | place: USA:Gulf of Mexico | collected 2013-07-27 | reverse complement strand
CACTAACTGCACCATAGATGCAATTACAGCGATAAACATAATGAAACCTAAAAAGCTTAAATCTAAGGTAGCGAAATCTTCATCTAACCAAGCTAAAGCGCCTTCTTTCAATACGTAGTTTTCTAATAAATAATTGACCGGTACTGTAATTCCTAATACGAAAATTACAGCCGCTCCAAGACCTACTCCTGTCTTAACCGTTTTTGATACGGCTAAGTAAGAACACATCCCTAGGAAATAGGCAAAAATCATGTTTTCCATGAAAATGCCTTTTACAAATATGCTAAACAATTCTTGCATGACTTTTTATTTAATTTTCGATTAATTTAGGATTACGAGAACGTTGAACCCAAATAATAATTCCAACAATGATTAGCGCCATTGGAGGCAAAATGAACATATTATTATTCATATAACCCATAGCATATAATCCGGTACCTTCAGCGGCATCCCCCAATAAAGGGAATCCCATTAGGGCTCCTGAGCCAAATAATTCACGGAATACAGAAATAATGATCAAGATCATACCGTAACCTAATCCGTTACCTACAGCATCTAACACAGAAGGCCAAGGTTTATTTGCCAAGGCAAATGCTTCTAGACGCCCCATGATAATACAGTTGGTAATAATTAAACCAACAAATACGGATAATGCTTTAGATATTTCGAATACATAAGCTTTCAGAACTTGATCTACGATAATTACTAATGCAGCTACAATAACGAGTTGCACAATAATTCGAATTCGTCCTGGGATAATGTTTCTAATTAATGAAATAATTAAGTTAGAGAATATCAATACAAAGAGCACTGATAATGACATTACGATGGCTTGTTTTACCTGTACGGTAATGGCCAATGCTGAACAGATACCCAATACTTGAATAGTAATTGGATTTTCATCGTTCAACGGGTTTGAGATAAGTTTCATGTTCTTTTTAGAGAACAATCCTTCTTTTTTTGCAGTTGTTTCGCTCATAACTTGATACTATTTAACTGTTTTAAAATAAGGTACATATAAGTCTAAAGATCTGTAGAACATTTCGCCAACAGCTACCGAGGTAATTGTTCCACCGGTGATACCATCTACGGCATGTGGGTTTCCTTTTGCTCCTCCGCCTTTCAAGACATTGATAGAAACATATGTTTCGCCCTCATAGATTGTTTTCCCTAAATATTGATCTTGAAACTTAGGGGTAGCAATCTCTGCACCTAGACCAGGAGTTTCTCCTTTATGTGCTAGGGTGACACCTTTAATGGTGTTCATATCACCGGATAAGGTAACATATCCCCAAATAGGACCCCAAAGTCCGGTTCCTTCCATAGGGATGATGTATAACTTTTCTCCGTCTACATCTGCCACATATATAGGCCAATCCAGATCCAACTCTTTAATTTTAGCAATCATTGTTGCTGGATCTTTTTTAAACTTTGACTTGATGGGCTTCACTTTAGCCGAGTATGTTTTTTGCAAGGCTATGTTGAAAGCATCGTTTTTATCGGATGCATCAATGGAACCTGAATTTTCAGATTTAATACTTCCATCAATACTACTTACGACTAATCGTTGTACGATTACTTTTTCAAATAATGCTGGGGCATCTGCCATATCATCATCTGCGGTCATTACACCGGTTGCCATCAAAATTGATTTCATTTTTTCTTGCTTCAAGTTAGCTTGTTGTGGTTCTTTTAGTACCACGGCTAACGTTGCAAGAATAGTTCCTACCACAATCACCAATACGGCTGCAAAGCCGAAGGTGAAACCGTTACTATTTTTATCTAACGCCATAATAAATATCTTTAAGATTGACTAGAGGCCAATTTTGCTCTTTTTAAACGTTTCGAAATATTTCCTTCTATTACATAATGATCAACCAATGGGGCCATTACGTTCATAAATAGGATGGCCATCATAACACCTTCTGGATATGCTGGATTAAATACTCGGACTAAGATGGCGATGAAACCGACTAAGAATCCATAGATCCATTGTCCTTTGGCGGTTTGAGCTGCGGTAACTGGATCGGTTGCCATAAACACCATACCGAACATAAATCCACCTAACATTAATTGGTGTATTGGATCTAGTCCCATGAATGAATTTGCATCCCATACATTGAATAAAACAGCCATCACTAATCCACCTACAATAGAAGATACCATAACTCTCCAACTTGCAATACCGGTAATTAATAATAACAATGCTCCTAATCCAATAGCGATCACAGATGTTTCGCCAATACTACCTGGGATGAAACCCATTATAGAATTGTACATACTATAAACGCCACCATCTTCAAACATTTGCATGGTTTGTTTTGCGGCATCACTGGCTCTATCTAAAGAAACGGTTCCTGCTAAATCTCCTAAAGCAGTTGCGCCTGAAAAACCATCTACTGTGTTAGCACCATCGGTTGCAATCCATACCTTGTCGCCCGACATTTTTGTTGGGTACGCAAAGAATAAAAATGCCCGTGCGGTTAACGCCACATTTACAATGTTCATTCCGGTACCTCCAAATACTTCTTTACCGATAACCACGGCAAAAATAGTAGCTACGGCCACCATCCATAAGGGGGTAGAAATAGGAAGGATTAATGGAATCAACATTCCGGAAACCAAGAAACCCTCTTGCAGAGAGTGTCCATTTTTCATTCCGAAAATAAATTCAACTCCTAGACCAACACCATAGGATACAATCACAACGGGTAGGACTAACTCTGCTCCGAAAAGCATTTTCTCCATCATACCATCACCTACAGCTATAAACTCACCTAGAGCTAAAAAGTGTTGATGTCCAGTATTCCAAATCCCGAAGATTAAAGCAGGTATCATTGCTAATACCACTGTAATCATTGTACGCTTCAAATCGATTCCATCACGAATGTGTGATCCTTTTGAAGTTGTTGCTGCCGGCACAAATAATAATGTGTCGAAAGATTCAAAAAGTGGATTATACTTCTCGTATTTTCCTCCTTTGTGAAACAACGGCCTGTATTTTGATAAAAAATCGCTCATTGTCTATATAATTATGCTAAATCAATTAATGCCTTATCTAAGGTCGTTCTAATAATGTCTTGAACTTCTGTTTTAGAAGTACACACAAACTCACATAAAGCGAAATCTTCCGGAGCTACTTCGTAGATTCCTAAAGCTTCCATTTTCTCCAAGTCATACGCTAAACACGCTTTGATTAGCTGTACCGGATAAATATCCATTGGAAAAACTTTCTCGTATTGGTTAGTCATCACATACGAACGATTCTCCCCATGAAGGTTGGTATCTAAGTTATAAGACTTACCGGGCATAAGGAAACTTAAGAATGTTCTAGACATAGAGAATTTATGAGTACCAGGTAATAACCAGCCCATAAATTCCGTTTTGTTTCCTTCTTCAATTACAGTAATCGTAGAATCATGGAAACCCAAATAACCTTTAGTATCTATTTTGGTTCCGGTTAATACGCCACCACTAATTAGGCGTGCATTATCCAGTTCTACATTACCTTTGGTAATTGCTTCTACCTGTGCACCGGCAAACGACTTCACATATTTTGGTTTAGTCACTTTGCTACCTGCAACAGCCACTAATCTAGATACATCGTATTTACCTGTATTAAAGAACTTCCCAATGGTTGTTACGCCTAATACGTTTAAGGTCCAAACGGTTTCGCCTTTACTAATAGGAGCAATTTTATTCAATTGCACGCCAACGTTACCGGATGGATGTGCCCCTGAAATAATATTGGTCACTACATTTTTAGCATTTTTAAACATGTTAGAAGCAGTTCTTTCCGAATGGATATTCAAATGAACATCTCCTTCAGTCATCATAGCTAACACATCTAAACCTTTTTGAAAATCTGAATCTAAACCATATAAAGTATAATCAAAATCAGCAGTTAAGGGCTCGGTATTGAACGCAGTCACAAAGATTGATCTAGGCATATCCGCTGGATTAGCCATCACATCAAAAGGACGTTGTTTAATAAAGGGCCACATTCCACTTTCACAAAGTGCGTCAATCACTTCTTGACGTGAACCTGATTTTGGGCTAAACTTCTTAAATGAAGATGCACCGTCACTAGAAATTACAACTTCTAGGATTTTTCGCTTTTCACCACGTTTAATTTCTTTGATTTCGCCACTTACTGGAGAACAAAACTGCACAGCAGGTTTGTTTTTGTCAAAAAAGATTGCGGAACCGGCTTCCACCTTAGCACCTTCTTTTAACACCAATTTTGGAGAAACCCCAGAAAAATCTGTGGGTTTTAAAGCAAAAACATTTGCTGAGGAATCGGAAGTCACCTTTTCAGCTACTCCGTTTAACTTGATATCAAGTCCTCTTTTAATGTTTACATGCTTTGACATAAACTATATGGTTTGAGATTTGTACATACGAAAAGTTCAGCCATGGAGTTAGCCTTGGCGGAACCGAATAAAGAAATCATATTTGAAAAAATATTCATGGAATAAATTGTCCATTTTTATGACCGCGCAAATGTAAATAATTGTTTATTTGAAATATCATAAATCGTGAAATTGTTAAGAAAATCTAAACACGACACAACTATCTAATACCAAAGGAAATACATGGCTTTTTTATCTCGTTTTTCATTCCTATTTATTCTTCTTTTACCAACAGCACTGCAAGTGGCCGCACAAGATGAGGAATATTTTGATCCTAATTTTTTAAGGTATGATAATCGAGTTTACGACTCTAATATCAAAACGGTGCAACTATTTAGAAAGGGATGGAACGAAGCATTTCCGGTAATAAACCTAAACAACAAGGAGAAGTTACATCTCACTTTTGACGATTTGAACGATAATTTAAGAACATTGGGTTACACCTTTATTCATTGCGATACGGAATGGGAACCGTCCGACTTAATGAAGATTGAGTATTTAGATGGGATTAACGACAACACCATTCAAACTTATGGTTTCTCCTCTACCCTATACCAGCCTTTTGTAAAATACGATTTAACATTTCCGAATTCCGATATCCAGTTCTCCAAATCTGGGAATTACTTATTGGTGGTGTATGACCAGGATAACGATAATGAATTATTGCTCACCAGACGTTTTTTCGTGGCCGAATATTACGCGATGATTCATCCTGACATAAAACGACCTACCCAAGGTAGATACCGTCAAAACAGTCATGAAGTAGATTTCACGATTACCCAGAGCAATATTGATTTGGTACAACCTTTTTCATCTTTAAAAGTAGTCATTACCCAAAACCAAAACTGGGAAGGGGCCATTACCGATTTAAAGCCTAAATTTATCAATGGAAGAAATTTGATTTACGATTACGATGAAGAAAATGTATTTCAAGCGGGGAATGAATTTCGAGTAATTGACATCCGAAATATCAATTACAATTCGCTTACTACCTCACATATAACGACCGTTAACGATACGTTGAATGCGTATTTATTTTCGGAAAAACCACGAAGCTCGCGAGTGTATTTAACCACACCAGATATTAATGGGCATTTCTACCTCAAAAATGACGATCCCCGTTTTGATAGTGATTTAGAAATGGAATACATGAAAGTACATTTTCAATTAGCGTATCCAGCCAAGTTATTCAAAGCCGACATTTACATTTACGGTCAGTTTACGGGTTGGAATTTGAGTGACGAATACAAGATGAAATGGAACCCCAATACCGGTCATTATGAAAATGAATTGTACATCAAACAAGGCTATTACAATTACCTGTATATGTACAAAGCATATGATGCCCCAAAGCCCGATATTGCCATTATTGAGGGCAGTCATTCAGCGGCAGACAACGAGTATTCTTTCTTTGTATATTATACCGAGCCGGGCCAAGTATACAATCGATTAATTGGGTACACCACTACGGTTTACCCCAAATACAATTTAGATAAATAGCCGGTCCAATTCAGACACTAGCTACCCCGAAATAGTAAATTAAATACGTTCAATTTAGGACTACGGCTGTATTACTGAATTTTATAAACGGTATAATCAGGAGTATCCTTTATGGAGGTCAAGTCTGGTAAATCAACGGTAGTCCCAAATCTATTTTTCAGAATCAAAATGTATTTCAACCCGTTTGATTTCATTTCTTCCTGATGCCTTGGATTTTGGATCTGGGCATTCGTACCTACCCATCCTTTACGGTGAGCGAAATACATCACCGTTGGATAATCGCCACTATTAATAAAAAACAGATCTTCTTTACTGGAAATGGCATCCAATTCAGGCTCCAGATTTATCATAAATTCAACCTCTGGTTTAATAATAAAATCGGAATGTTGGTTCCCTATACCTTCTACCATGATGAACGCCAAGATGAAATAGGTATATTTTAGGTTTTTGAGTTGTGCCAAGCCATACCCGGCTGTTAATGCCATTACTGGAACCCATGGAATAATGTAATAATTATGTTTAGAAAAGTTCAAGCCCGCTTTCATAATCACTATGGAGAATAGCAGCAATGAAAGACCGATGATCCATTTCAAGAAGGATTGACGGTTTTTAAACATGAAAAACAGACCTATTAAAAAGGCAATAAATCCGCTAAATTTCAGAGCCGTATCGTAAAACCGACTTAGGGTTCGGGGCATATCGCCCATTAATTCTTGCACCCCTTGGCTGAAACTGATTCCCATAAAGAAATGCCAAAAACCAAATTCCTCCACTAAACGCGGCACCCACTTAAAATACCACAGATACACGGGCATGAGAACGAGCAAACTCAAGGCACCAAAAACGATTTTTTTACGCCAACTAACAGTGGTGTTGGGAAGAAACAAAACCAGAAGCACCAATAAGTATCCGGATGGTAATTTGGACAAAACACCTAAAAGAAACAGGATGGAAAAGGCCATTAAATTCACCCATTGATTCTTTTTTTGTTCCAGGAAATAGGTGCCATAATACAAACTGGCAATGACCAAAGACATGGAAAAGGTATCGGGCATTATTTTACGAGAAAACTGAAACCAGATGGAAACGCCCAATATTAGGGTCGCATAAAAGGCTGTTTTTTCTTCCAAGTATTTCCGAATCAAGAGGTAAAAAAAATACAAGCCAAAACTAGAAACCACCAAGTTGATGAAGCGGCCATACCAATGTTGGTAACCAAACACTTGGGCCGCACCATAAATAAGGTAATTAAATACAGGAAATTCCATTCCGGTAATTCCCGTTTTTTCGCCTCCAATATCTACTCGAGGGTACAATATATTAGCATCTACTTCGAGGAAATTCCGGCTCACCATGGCCACGGTGGTTTGACGCCAGTTATGCCCTACTTCCAAAGGTGGAAAGGTTATACCATATAATCGAATGACAAAAAACAGAAGGATCCAGAACCTGACATCCGATACGTATTTCATTCCATTTTTAGCGGTATTCATTGATTCTAAATAATCAAAAATTAAAACAACTCTTCGTCATCGCCACCCGGAAGCTCTAAGGCCTTGACTGACTGCACTGCGTTTCCGGCAATACCTTTAATGGAACCATACATATCAATGGTATTGGTAATAACTTTTTCAATTTGTTTGTCGCGTTGTTTCCAGATACGTTGCATGGATCGTTTTTCACTATCCAAATCGTTTTTCATGGTTGTAAAACCTTCTACGATGGCTTCTATTTGCATCCGGAAGGTATTACTGGTTAAAAAGGTGTACAACAAATCCATTTTATCGCCCTTATTCTCTTGCGAACTAATGGCGGTACTTAATTGAATAATAGACTCTCGTAACACGGCACACAAACCTTTAAACTCATCGTAATTACAAATCCAAATTCCATCACGCAAGCCCATCCGATCCATATCGCTAGGCATCACTTCGGTCACCAAAACTCCGATATTAGCTCCTTTTTCACGAATATCTGCTTTAAACTTCTCGATCCAAGTAGGCTGAAAATCTTTGGTTCGTTTACTCTCGTAATAAATGGTACCACAATTTTGAACCGATCGTGTATTTACAATCTGAAGGCAATCGCCTCCACGAGCTCCTTTTTTAATTTCATCGATGGTATCGAGTGGAAACTTAGAAGCCAACCACTCTTCAATAGCCAATTCTTGTACCTCCCCTTGCAATTGCATGGAACCTTGCTCTTGCTTACGTTTCATTTCTTCGGTCAACTTCTTTTGGTCTTCGAGTTGTTTTTGCATTTCTTTAAAACGCAACTCATTCCGTTCTTCCTCTAGTTTTCTAATTTTTTCTTTTTCGGTCAACAAGGTTTCATTTAATCGCTTTTGAGCCTCGGCTTCAGCGGCTTCTTTCAACTCTCCTTTTTCGCGTTTCAGTTTTTCAACCTCGGCTTTGGCACGATTTAATTCACGTACCTTTTCCGATTGTTCATTCAATTCTTTTTGAAGCGCAATGAATTGATCCTGTTGCTCCTCCTCCAATTTAGCTTTTAACTTTTGTTCCAAGAGCCGTTTTTGTTCCCTTAAGGTCTTTTCTAAGCGATCTTGAAAAGCTTCGTTCTCTCTCTTTTTGGCTTCCGCAAATTTTTGTTTCTCCTCACTTAAAGATTCACGCTCCAGTTCGTACTTCCTTTTTTCTGCGGCTAATTTAACCTGAAACTCTTGTTTGATTTCATCTTCTAATTGGTGTGATAATATATCCTGAACATCGATGGATGTTCCACAATTAGGGCATTTCACTTGATTTTCTTTAGACATAATTCAAAGCCATTTATTGGAAATGGAGTAATTTCAAAACTACATGAACTGAACGATTCTGAAGGAAGGATATGCGATGAAAATATTAACAAAATGAGGCTTTGATTACCTGACGAAAAACAATTTTGAATCTTCGACAAAAAAATATTCTATTCGGAAGCCCCATCCCTGGGCAAACAAAATATAACTTCACTTCTTACCCAAAACACCTCCAGCTAATAGATAGAATGTAAAACCTCTCTTTGTTATTTTTACTATTGTCCCTTCTCGCAATTATGATACTTTAGTAGGCCTCATCAAGCCATTAGTTTTCACTATTTTTTATAGCTACAGATAACTTCATTACCATGAATAATATACCAGACAAACTGAATATTATTTTGATTGCTATCTCTGCATTCTTGGCGTATTTATTTCCTTTAGAACTCTTCCTGATCACCTATGCTATTTTAGGACCCTTGCATTATGTAACGGAAATTAATTGGTTGAATGATAAAAACTATTATTTCAATTCCAAAAAATGGCTCTGGTTATCTATTGGCATTATTTCAGCCCTTATTCTCTTTGCTCCACGTTTATATTACGAATATGGAATTAGGAATAACTGGATAGGTGAATCCATGGTTTTCATTAGCTCCTGGTCAAACAGTGTTTTGTTTATTTGTTTGTTATTGGCTATTGGAAACCAATTTATTATATCCAAACGAGGATGGGTTATTTTTTCAATTACAGGTCTAGTATTCGTTTTATTCCTAAATGATTTAGAATTCTTCCATCTTTTAATTGGCACGTTTGTACCCACCATCATTCACGTCTATTTTTTCACCTTAATTTTCATGGTGTACGGGACGATCAAATCCAATAGTGCATTTGGCTACCTCGCGGTATTTTTAACTCTTCTTGCTCCGTGCCTCATTTTTGTGATTCCACTAGATCCTGCGAATTATTTATTTAATGATTCCTTTAAGGCGATTTTTGTCGCCAATGAATTTTACAGGATCCCGGTATCCATAGCCCAATTTTTAGGATTATCGGATGGCAGTTCCTTCTTTTTCTATGAAACTTTAGAACTCCGGTTAATGATGTTTATGTCTTTTATTTACTGTTACCATTACCTGAATTGGTTTTCAAAAACCACCGTAATAAAATGGCATCGTATGTTAAACCTAAAAAAATCAATCGGAATTGGTGGGATATGGTTAGGTAGTTTATTTCTGTACTACATCGACTTCAGACTCGGTTTTCTGGTATCGTTATTTTTAAGTTTTATGCACGTCATACTAGAATTTCCGTTAAATATGGAAAGTATCAAAGGAATCTTGGTAAAACTCAAACCTCCCAAAAAATAAATCCTTTTTATTCCTGTTTTCCGTACAAAACCGGCCCCCCTTCCTATTTCATGGACGCGCACCACGAAACAAAACGCTTTATTTAAGCTAGATATTTAGCCTATCAAGACTATCAATACTGATGGTAAACAAAAAAGCATCTAGGAATCAAACCTATAGAATCGTTAATTTCTTAAAATTAATAAAGGAGACGTTTCCTTTTGATTTTTTGACATAGTTTTGTATTATTCGAAAGTCGAAATAATTAATTTACAAAAGTGGAAGTTAAAGAAGTAAATCTAACGAAGTTTATTCATGCCATGTTCAACCTCATGCAGGGGATCAAACGTGAGGTTGATGACTGCTGTATGCGTTGTGGCAAATTGAATGAAAAGGAACTCATGATCATTAATTTTGTGGGGATCAAACAAAATGTTAAAATGAGCGAAATTGCCGAAAAAATGGCAGCACCGTTGAGTACACTTACCAGTATTGTGGATAAATTAGTAGAGAAAAACTATTTAGCCCGGTACCATTCCAATGAGGATCGCAGGGTAGTTTTGGTTACTTTGGCTTCGCAAGGGAAAGAAACGTACGACACTTTTATGCAAGATAAAATGAACATGTCGGAACAAATTCTATCCGAATTCTCTGAAAAAGAGCAAGAAGACTTAATCAAGCATATGGAATTAATCCCGAAAATTTTGAATCGAGAAAAATAACTCGATTTTTTTTGGTGATATATTACGAAGTTCGTAGTATTGCAATCTCAAAATTTATTCAACGCATAGAAATATGCGTATTTTTTTGAACTAATACTACGAACTTCGTATAATACAACATCAGAATAACACGTAAATCAAATAAACCGAAATCAAGAACAACAATTGCAATTCAAAGAAAATACCTAAGTACACATGAAAAAAGAAACAAACAATACCAAAATTACACAGTACGCCAATTGGGTAATTAAAAGGCGCTGGTTCATTCTTATTGGAGCTATCCTAATGGCAATGCTCCTAGGAAGTGGCGGACAGAATTTAAAATTTAACAACGACTATCACGTATTTTTTGATGCCGACAATCCGCAAGTGTTGGCATTTGATGGCTTACAAGAAAAGTATACCAAGGACGATAACGTATTTATTGTTATAGAGCCCAAAAGCGGAAAGGTTTTTACAAAAGAAACCTTGGCAGCTATAGAAGATTTAGAGCAAATGGCGTGGCAAACCCCATTTTCCACCCGAGTAGATGCTTTATCTAATTACCAATACACCCACTCGGAAGGAGATGATATGTATGTGGAAAATTTGGCCTCGGATGCGGCAAGCAAATCCATAGCTGAGTTAGCAAGAATCAAAAAAATAGCGATCAATGAACCCTTATTGCTCGACCGAATCATTAATGAAGAAGGCTCGATCACAGCGGTAAACATCACGGTAAATCTGCCCGCAGATAGTATGGAGGCCCCGATGATTGTGATGAATTATGCGCGGAATATGGTCAAAGAATGGGAAGCCAAGCACCCGGATCACAACACCTATTTATCGGGGATAATTATGTTGAATGGAGCCTTTGCCGAAAGTTCAATGAATGATATGGCTACGCTAATTCCGTTAATGTTTTTAATCATATTAATCACCGTATTAATAACCACAAAAAGTGTGAGTGGAATGATCACATCCCTTTTTGTATTGTTATTTTCTATCATGGCAGCCATGGGAATGGCGGGTTGGTTAGGGATTCAATTAACGGGCCCATCCTCATCGGCACCTACCATGATTATGACTTTGGCTATTGCTGATAATATTCATTTACTGGTCTCGATGCTTCAATTTATGCGGAAGGGAATGTCCAAGAACACAGCAATTATTGAAAGTATTCGAATCAATGCCATGCCGGTATTTCTTACCAGTGCAACTACGGTAATTGGATTTTTAACCTTAAATTTTGCAGAAGGGGCTCCTTTTCATGACCTTGGAAACATAACGGCAATGGGCGTTGTAGCTGCATTTGTATTCTCCATGGGATTACTACCTGCATTGATGGCTATATTACCTGTGAAAGTAAAACAACAAAAGGAATCGGAAAAAAAGGGACCCAGTTTCGTTGATAAATTAGCTGAGTTTGTCATTGCGAATAATAGAAAGGTTCTGGTTGGATCTGTCCTATTAGTCGTTGGATTAAGTGCCTATTCCTTAAAAAACGTATTGAATAATGAATTTGTGGAGTTTTTTGATACCAGTGTAAAGTTCCGTACCGACACCGATTTTATTAGCGAAAACTTGACGGGTATTTACAACATTGAATATTCCTTAGGATCAGGAGCCAGTGATGGAATTAGTGATCCCGTATATCTTCAAAAACTGGATGAATTTGATCAATGGTTTATGTCGCAACCGGAGGTAATGCATGTCAACTCGTTTTCAGAAACCATGAAAAGGGTGAATAAATCGATGCACGGAGATGATGCTGCTTTCTATGCGATACCGAGTGCAAAAAATGAAGCCGCTCAATATTTATTACTGTATGAAATGTCGCTTCCCTACGGATTAGATTTAAATAATCAAATCAATGTAGACAAATCGGAAACACGCTTTACAGTAACCCTTAAAAATGTGTCTAGTAATGAAATCATGGCTTTAGCCGCCCGATCCGAACAATGGTTACACGATAATGCACCGGCCCATATGTTTTCTTATGGAATTAGTACGGCATTAATGTTCTCGCATATTACTAAAACCAATATGGATAGTATGTTACAAAGTGGATTTGGAGCCTTGGTTCTTATCTCTTTCATTCTGGTATTTGTATTTGGAAGTTTCAAATATGGCGCCTTAAGCTTTGTCCCTAACATTGCCCCTATTGGTGTCGCATTTGGAATTTGGGGAATAGTAAATGGCCAAATTGATATGGCGGTAAGTGTGGTTTTGGGAATGACCTTAGGAATTGTAGTAGATGATACCATTCACTTGTTATCCAAATACATCCGGGCCCGTAAAGAGATGGGTAAATCGGCTGAGGATGCTATTCGTTACACCTTTAGTACGGTTGGAAACGCGGTCATTGTAACCACCATAATATTGGTAGCTGGGTTCTCGGTATTAATTCAATCCTCGTTTGGCTTCAATTCCAATATGGGAAAATTAACAGCTATTACCATTGTAGTTGCCTTGGTATTGGACTTGATGTTATTGCCGGCTCTTTTATTAGCCTTCGATAAAAAAAGCACCAAATCAAACGTTGCTGATCCAGCAAAAACAAAAGATCAACTACCTACAGAAGAAGAAAAAAACAAACCTGCCATTGCTGCAATGGTATCATAATTCAAAACAAACAAGATGAAAAATTTAATTAGAGTATCGATAGGATTAGCATTTTCGGCCGCCATATTTGCATTTGCCCCGGCTCAAACGGGACTTGAAATTGCTGTAAAAGCGGAGAAAGCCGACAATGGATGGGTAAGTTCATCCAACCGATTGGTGATGACATTAACCAACAGGAATGGGCAAATAACCATCCGTCAAATGCATGGGTATTCTTTGGAGGTAGAAAATGAAGGAGATAAATCCATGACCATTTTTGATACCCCTAGAGATGTAAAGGGAACTGCGAGTATGACATTTACGCATAAAACAGGCGATGATGACCAATGGTTGTTTCTTCCTGCGATAGATCGAGTAAAGAGAATTTCATCTTCTAATAAATCGGGACCATTTATGGGAAGTGAATTTGCATTTGAAGATTTATCCTCACAAGAAGTAGAAAAATATACCTACAAGTACATTTCCGATGAAAGTGTTAATGGGCAAGATTGTTACAAGTTAGAACGTTATCCTGTTTCAAAAACTTCGGGGTATAAACGAAATATTGTTTGGTACAACAAGGACAATTTCAGACCAGAGAAAGTAGAGTTTTACGACCGTAAGGATGCTTTACTCAAAACGTTGACTTATTCTAAATACAACCAGTACGCCTCTGAGTATTGGAGAGCTAACACCATGAAAATGGTAAATCACCAAAATGGCAAGGAGACTTCCTTAGCTTTTTCGGATTACCAATTTGGGATTGATTTAGTTGATTCTGATTTCTCACAAAACGCACTTAAGAGAGCCAAATAATGAAACTATTTAAATGGGAAGTCATGTTAGTCATGGCTTCCTTTCTTACATTCTCGCTAAGTTCTTTCGCTCAGGAAACGAAAAAGAAAGAACCTAAAATTTACAAGGAGGTATCGGGAAATTTCAAAGTTGATTACCGTTATTTTCCAGAAGATGGGTTATATGATGGCCAGCACAACGAATATTTTTCGATGGTATTTCAACCTGAAATCTATTTGGAATGGAATAAAGGGAAGGATATTTTACAGTTCACTGGTTTTGGACGAATTGATCAATACGACACCAAAAGAACCCATGCCGATGTGCGAGAGTTGTATTGGCAGCACATTTACAAAAAATGGGAAGTATCGGTTGGCGTAAAAAAAATATTTTGGGGAGTTACAGAATCCAATCATGTTGTAGATATCATCAACCAATCCGATGCGTTGGAAGGTTTTGATTTGGAGCAAAAACTAGGGCAACCCATGGTGCATGCCTCCTGGTCGCCTAAATGGGGAACCCTTGACTTTTACGCCATGACGTATTTCCGTCAGATGAAATTCCCGGGACCCCAAGGCCGACTACGTCCCCCTTTTAGTGTGGACCAAAGCCGCACCACTTTTGAAGGAAATAGAGACGAATATAGTCCGGATTTAGCTGTAAGATGGTCCAATTCCATGGGTATATTTGATATTGGCCTGTCCCATTTCTACGGTTCGAGTCGGGCCCCTTTATTGGAAACAAAAGATGGCGTAAATTTCAATACACATTATGAGTTAATCAACCAATCGGGATTGGATTTACAAGCCTCTACGGGTTCTATGTTATGGAAAGGAGAGTTGATTTACCGAGTAAGCGATCGTAAATCCATAAATGCCTTTACGGTAGGTGGCGAATACACATTTAGTAATATTTATAAATCGGGGATTGATATTGGTCTTATGGCCGAGTATAACTATGACAATAGAGGTATTGAGTTGATTAGTTCGATGGATGATGATTTCTTTTTTGGGACTCGATTTGCATTCAATGATAGGCAAAGTACCGATTTTGTAGGTGGCGTTATTATTGACCGAAACAACCAATCCACTCGTTATGTGGTAGAAGCCAATCGAAGAATTGGAGACTCTTGGAAGTTCACCATTGAATCATCTGGATTTTTCAACATTGCAAAATCCGAATTTCTATATTTATTAAGAAACGATAGTTTCATTCAGTTTTCATTGGCCAAATATTTTTAATGCAAAGGGAGTAATACTCCACCATATCCATAGTATTTAAAACAGATCAGCTTTGCACTTTTATTCTATCAAAAGTGCGAATTCAGAAAATGTAGAGCTCCCTCCTATTTGTAGGTTGGAGCTCTACATTTTTTTATCCTATCATCGCTCAGAAAAATAATATATCCGATTTTAATGGCTAGGCCCTTCTGCGATACTCTGACTTCTTCTTCAATCACCAGGGTATACTTCCAGCAATTTGGCTTATTTAACTTCCGTCCTATTTAAATTTGAATGTAAGTATGGGATTACCCAGAGTTTAGCGCATTGCATGAAAACAGAACCCAATTACCACCAGGCTGCAATTAATCTTGCGACATATAGTCTTGCCAATCCACTAATACATATTTATCGATCTCCTTTTCTCTTTTGTGTAAAAAGCCAAATTCGTAGCAAAACAAATACACCGCTCCTTTTTGGTTTTTCCAATAATGTGTAAAGAAATTAGGGTCGAAGCCTTCCTTCACCAATTTTGATTTTCGTACGATAGATTTACCTCCTTTATTGAACGACTTAAGAATTATCCGATTCAATTTCAGCTGTTTGTCGATGCGTGTAAATATGCGATCGGGTTTATTTTGATTTTGCACATTGTGATACGTGGATTTACAATAGGAGGAACAATATTTTTTATCGCTTCTTCCTTCTATCACTTCGGAGCAGTTCAAGCATTTTCTCATAAGCACTGATTACATGTACATTACACGTCTATTAAACGTTTAAATATACGGTTATTTTATTTTATATCCCTTTCGCCCTTTATTTTTACTCCATGGTATCCAATTTTCAAAATATTATTACTTTAAAACATTTACTTATTGATGGGAATAAGCAAATTGGCATACAATTCCGGCCAAACAAGTTGATTCAGAACTTACTAAAGAGTATTCCTAATGTTAAATGGAGTAAGGAATATGGGATGGCCTATATACGGAACAACCCGGTTAATATGAACGATATTTTCGATACTTTTAATGGGACGGTATGGGTAAATACATCCAACTATTTTGAAAGCAAAACAAAGGCCAAGGGCCTTACTCCCATTACGGTAAATAATTTCAGGGATCGAAAACTTCCAGTTGGTTATAGGGCTTGTCCAGAAGACTTTTATCAAAAATTAGAACTTAGACTTTACGCGCTAAACACGGCCAAAATATATATCAGTCTGTTTGAAAAATTCATTAATCATTTTAAGGAGGTACCCTTGATTGAAATTGGCGAGTTACAGATAAAGGCCTACTTGCAACAACTTGTTATTGATGGGAAATCCGATTCCTATTTGAACCAGATGGTGAATAGCATAAAATTTTATTATGAAATTGTACTGGGTATGCCTAATCGATTTTATGCCATTGAAAGACCCAGAAAGCGGGATAAACTACCTAAAGTAATTAGTTCGGAGGAAGTTCAAATGCTTATTAATTGCACCTCTAACATTAAACACCGGTGTATCATTGGCTTATTGTATTCTGCAGGATTGCGTAGAGCGGAATTATTAAACCTAAAATTCGAAGACATTGATAGTAAACGGATGGTGATTAATGTGATTCAAGCGAAGGGCAATAAAGATCGAATTACTATTCTGAGTCCATTGGTACTAAAAGAATTACGAATTTATTATAAGGAGTGGACTCCTAAAACTTATTTATTTGAAGGAAGAGAAGGACACCCCTATAGTGGTCAAAGCGTAGGGAAAATTGTTAGCAACGCAGCCCATAAGGCAAAAATTTTCAAAAGAGTTACCCCTCACATGTTGAGACATAGTTTTGCCACTCATTTATTAGAATCCGGAACAGATTTACGTTATATCCAAGTATTACTTGGCCATTCGAGTTCACGAACTACAGAAACCTACACCCAGGTAGCAACAAATAACATAAAAAGTATTTCCAGTCCATTTGATAGCCTAAATTTGACATAAAGACATATTACAGATATATCACATATGATATATCCAATTGTTACCACACATAAAAATGAAATTACTTCCTTTCATACTAATCTTGACTTGTTTTAAAGCATTTTCACAAACAGAATATAGAATTCCGCCAAAATCAGATTCAGCATCCTTGGAATCCATTCAATTTGATTTTAATCCGCTAGAAAAACATATTTCCAAGAAAGAGAAAGCAGAGTTATTAAAAGAATTGATTTTTCTACTTGATACCTCCAGTTGTTATTATTTCACAGGTTATGGTAGGTATTCAGAATTCGAAGAACAGTTTGACAATTTTGCAGACTCTCTACCTTTGGAGTTGGAGAGAAATATTCATGCTGTTAGATTAAATGATGATAATGAATATGATTTCATTTATGACAGACTAAATTATTTGTGGGATTTTCAAAGTATTTATTCTATGATCAAACAACCTGATGGTTGGAGTTATCAAAAAATACCAGGATTTATAGTCGTTAATATTGAAGAGGAAAAAGGAAAAATTATTGGATATGAAACATTCCAATGGGCATGTTGTGATTTTCCTTTTGACTATTACTATTTTATAGAACAACAAAATGATTCAGCTGTTTTAAAATCAACAACTGCTTTTTCTAAATTTTCGGAAATCCCTGAAAATATTACCATTGATGAAACCAAAAGGATAGAAATGAAATTCGATTCTTTACATGTTTACTCCCTGAAAAAAGGAAATATCAAAGAAGTATATTTTCTGAATCAAAAGGTTGATGGGAATTTCATATTGGAAACTAAACATGAAGGACAAGAACTCGTTTTTGTTAGATTAAAAGTTGACGGTAAAAATTGGGGAAATCTAGATGTTGATTATTTCTTAGGATGGATTAAAAAAAAAGATATAAATTACGTGTGGTAACAATCCCTATAGTTAATGCCGCGCAGAGGTTAGGCTCAGGGGTATCTAAAAAGTAATAGGGTTTGCTCCATAACTTTTGCTCAAGGTTACCTGATACCAAAATGCCATGTTGCATC
>MAAC01006662.1_pt1 | contig 18348 bp, 18 predicted proteins | sample 1115981 | NCBI WGS metagenome assembly MAAC01 (sample SAMN04961126, study PRJNA320927) | seawater metagenome | isolation source: sample BD02T64 sea water enriched with oil for 64 days | place: USA:Gulf of Mexico | collected 2013-07-27 | reverse complement strand
TGCTGACATAAGAATGTGCCCAAGAGTTGGCGCAAGAGGGGGCGAAAGCATGCGCCGCCCCACAGGGGCGCGAAATTATACGCAGGTCAAGGGCTTTAGTCTATGTGTTATCGGCACTGCCTCAAGCTAAATAATGCCGCATTAACAGTAAGTTAAAGCCCTTTGGCAGCCTTTGCCAGGAGTCGATCCAGAACATTGGCAAAAGCCTGTCGATCTTTTTGATTAAAGCTGGCCGGGCCACCGTGCACCTCGCCGGTGGAGCGCAGCTCCTCCATCAAATTACGCATGCTTAGGCGCTGTTTAATATTGGCCCTGGTGTAGTGCTCACCCCGTGGGTTAATGCACTCCGCGCCCTTTTCAATCGCCTCTGCCGCGAGGGGAATATCGGCGGTAATCACCAGGTCGCCAGTGTCGAGGTGGGCAACAATATAATCGTCGGCCACATCAAAACCACCGGGCACCTGAACGGATTTTAGCCAGGGTGAATTTGGCAGGTTCAAAGACTGGTTGGCGACAAAGAGGGTTAGCACCTCCGCCCGCTTGGCGGCGCGATAGAGAATGTCTTTAATGACCCGAGGGCAGGCGTCGGCATCGACCCATATTTGCATGGCTTGTTTGATCCAAGTTTATAAGTGACCAGCTTAGCTTGATAAACCGGTGAGGACAAAGTGTTGGGGAGGTTTACTTTAGCTAGCCTCGCTCGATGCGCATTGTTAATGCCGAGTTATTTTCGTGAGTGACTCAATAGCTTCTATACTTTGCCATGCTGGTTCACGAAAAGGGCTTGTAATGGATGGGCAAGACAGGGCAATAGACGGTGCTTGTGTAAGTCATGGGCGTTGCCGTTGTGCCTGGCCCTGCAGAGCCCTTTGGGTGGTGCTTGTTGTTTGTTCTGTTCTAGTCATTCCCCTGCATGCTAAAGAATATACCTTTATTGCAGAAATCACTCCGCCCTATACTTATTTTGACAATAAGCAAATATCCGGTATCTATAAAGACTTTCTTGATAATGCCTTTGCCGCTTCTGAGCACAGCTATGTTTTGAAGGGTTTCAATACCCGGCGTTTAATCACTGCCGTGGGCAATACCGAGTTTGACGCCGTCATTGGTGTATCAAGCTATGCGCCTTATTACGGGGTCTTTAAAACAAGCATCCCGATTGGATCAAGCTCACTGCACCCGATATCCCTTGATGGCATGCTTGATGAGCCCTATACCGCGTCGTTGTCGGCGAAAAGGGTGGGCGCTGTATACGGCCTGGGTTTTGATAAGCTATTCCCAAATATTGACCTGCAAGGTTATCGCTACGCCGAGCAAGGTGTCGTTGAGTTGTTTAATCATAAGATCGAAATCATTATTGAAGACCCCTTAATTATCTTGTGTACCTCCGAGCTGATACGCGGGCTTATTCCTGCCAATAGCCAGCTTTATGCGCATTCGCCGCCGCTGAAAGTGGTTGATTTATACATTGGCCTTTATGAGCCTGAGCACCCTCTTACCGAACTACTGACAAGATCGGTAGAGCTTGCCGATGTAAGTCGTTTGTCAGTGAAATATTTTCGCAGTTGCGGCGCGGGCAGTGATCTAGTCATCAGCAGGTAGGGTTCTCCACTCGGGAGAGGCAGTCCTTGTACAAGACTATTTTTCAGCAGTCAATCTTCTACTGCATCGACTTCGTTGTAAGGGGGTTCCCGAAGCACTGATTACCCAGTGCGCTATTCGGCTGGCGTATAATACTCGGCTATCTTTGGCGGCCGCAAAATTTTGGCGCTCGTCTTTTCATTAATATCTTTACCAGGAGTCATACTTGAGCGAATCTCGACCCGCACGTCATGGGCTGATTGTTATTGTCACCCTGTTTTTGACCCTCGGCCTGCTCTACGGTATTTGGTATTCCTATTCGGTTTTTCTGGTGGCACTGATCGATCACTTCGGCTGGTCGCGCTCGGTGACTGCGGGGGCGATGTCGGTGTTTATTCTTAGTCACGGTCTCTTTGGTCCCTTTGCGGGACGCTTGGTGGAGAAGTTCGGCCCCCGCCGTTTAATGATGAGTGGGGCAATTGTTATGGCTTGCGGCTTGTTATTAAGCTCGCAAGTCAATCAGTGGTGGCAGTTGTATTTGTCGTTTGGTGTTATCAGTGCCCTGGGTCTTGGGGCCTGTGGGTGGGTGCCCTCGGTGATTCTCACTGAAAAATGGTTTCCCGATAAAGTCGGTACCGCATTGGGTTTTGTCACGGCGGGTATTGGTGTGGGTATTTTAACCATCGTGCCGCTGAGTAATACTTTGATAGAACACTACGACTGGCGCCTGGCTTTTCAGGGGCTTGCAGCCCTGGTGGTTTTATTGATTCTGCCCGCCGCTTTCTTTTTATTGCGCGAACCGCCTGTTACGCCTCCTCCTGTGACTTCGCAGCGCACCGGTTCTGAGCCTTCTATTTCAGAACGTCCAGCCGTTGACTGGACGGTGGCAACGGCTATGCGTTCGCGCAGCTTTCGCTTTGCGGTATTGGCTTTTTTCTCCGGGGGCTGTCTTGCGCAGCTACTGATCATGCATCAGTTTGCCTTTATGGTCGATCATGGTGTGGCGAAAACCATGGGCTCGATTATTGTCGGCGTTATTGGCATCACCAGTATTCCCGGCAAAATGATGTGGGGCGCCTTGTCTGATCGGATTGGCCGCGAGCGCGCTTTCGCGGGTGGAATGATTCTTATTGCTTTGTCCGTGGGTGCTCTGGCGCTGGTAGGCATTGTTCCGGGCTTGTTAATGCCCTTCGTGTTTGCGGTTTTGGTCGGTGTTGGTTATTCCGTGAATGCGCCAATTATTCCCTCTGTTTCCCGAGACCTGTTTGCCGGGCCGCGTTTCCCCAGTATTTTTGGCACTATATCGCTGTTTTCGTCGCTGGGCGGCGCGACGGGTTCGTGGCTGGGCGGCGCTTTATATGACTGGTCGGGTGGCTATCAATGGATGTTGTGGGTCGCTGTTGGCTTGACAATAATTGCCCCGGTGATGCTCTGGTTTGCCGCACCTCGCAAGCCCGAGACGCCACCGGCGGCCTAGGTCTTTCGTCCGCAAAAGACTTATAAACAAGTCTTAATTTAGCTAGTGCTGAGTCGCTGTATGGCTGTTATTTTTAAATTAGCTCGCTAAAGTGAGCCGGTAGCGGCAGGGTACTTTCGACCTGGTCGTCCAGGGTTTTTAAGGCAGGTGCAGGGCTTATGTGTGCTGAGGAAGGGCAGGGCTTATGCGGCCTGTTTTAATCCTTGCTGTTATGAGGGCTGTCGCAGTTCTGCTCGCAATGGGAGCATCCTGAGCCGCCCTGGCGGCGTTTGCGCAGCCAGCGAAAGATGGCAATGCCGGCGACCAGAAACACCACGGCGAGGGCGAGCCACTCCTGTTGCTGGCTGCTCATGCCTCAGCCCAGCTGCACACAGGCGAGGGCGCCGAGATAGCCCAGCCCGGTCATGTACACCCAGGCAAAGGCGGGCCAGCGCCAGGAGTTGGTTTCGCGGCGGATGACCACCACCGTGGCGGCGCACTGCAGGCAGAGGGCGTAAAACACCATCAGGCCAAGGGCGACGCCGGGGGTAAACACTTTGCGGCCATCGGGCCAGGCGGCGTTGCGCACGCGGTCTCGCAGGCCTTCATCCTCTTCATCGACATCGCTGCCAACGGCGTAGGTGGTGCCGAGCACGGCGATGACCACTTCGCGGGCGGGGAAGGAGGCGATCACGGCGGCGGAGAGTTTCCAGTCCCAACCGAGGGGTTTGAAAATGGGGGCGACGGTTTTGCCCATCCGTCCGAGCAGGCTTTGTTCCATTTGCGCGGCGGCCAGTTCATTTTCTAGCACCTGTATTGTTTGTTCGCGCTCGGCCTCAATCTGCACGCTACTTTCGACGGCACGCTTCTGGCGCTCAAAATCGGCGGCGAGAATTTCTGAGCGGGGGAAGTAGGCCAGCGCCCAGACGACCACGGAGACGAAGAAAATGACGGTGCCTGCGCGGACTAAAAAGGCTCTGGCGCGCTCCACCAGGCGTACCAGTACCGACTTAATATTGGGTGTGCGGTAGGGCGGCAGCTCCATTAAAAAGGTCGGGGCCGAGCCACGCAAGATGGTGCGCTTGAGTAAAAAGGCGGTCAGTACGCCACCGACGATGCCGAGAAAATAAAGGCCCAGCAAGACCAGCCCCTGGAGGTTAATAAAGCCATAGAAATAATGTTGCTGGGGAATAAACGTGGCGATTAACAGGGCGTAAACCGGCAGCCGAGCCGAGCAGGTCATAAACGGTGCGGCCATAATGGTGGCGATACGGTCGCGGGTATCGGGAATCACCCGGGTCCCCATAATTGCCGGTACGGCGCAGGCAAAGCTCGATAGCATGGGCACGAAAGAGTGGCCGGATAAGCCACACCAGCGCATCAATCGATCCATTAAAAAGGCCGCGCGGGCCATATAGCCGGAGTCTTCGAGGACGATGATAAAGGCGAATAAAATCAGGATTTGAGGCAGGAAGATCACCACGCTGCCGACACCGGCGACCACACCATCGGCCAGCAGACTGGCAATCGCGCCCTCGGGCAGCATGGCGTAAACCCGCTCGGTGGCCCAGCCAGCGGCGCCATCGATAAGGTCCATCAGCGGTGTGGCCCAGGAAAATACCGCCTGAAATACGGTGCCCATCACCAGCACGAAAAGCAGGCTGCCGATGATGGGGTGGCTGACGATCTGGTCGACGCGCTCGCTGAAGCTGCGTTGCTGATTGTCCTCGGGCACTCGCACTATACCGTCGAGAGTCTCGGCGATGTAGGCATAGCGTTCGTTGGCATCGCGCTCGGCGAGGGTTTGCCCAACGGTGAGCAGGTCGCGTTGGGCCTGCAAGCGCTGGCTTAAAGCGGCACCAAAAATAGTGATGAGTTGCTTTTCGGCTTCGCCACCTTTGTCGATCAGGGCGCGTTGTATTTCGTAGGCTGCGACGGGCTCTTGTAAGCTGCCAGTCTCGGGTGAGGCCTCGGCATTAAGTTCTGCCGCCAGTGCTGCGGCCGCCTGTTTGACATCTTCCAGCAAAGCCCAGGGCTTATCGATGGTTGCATCGACCGCTTTGGCCAGCGCCGCTTTCAATGGCTCGAGACTTTCGTGCCGGGTGGCAGCGGCTATGGTTGGTATCACCACGGTGTTGAGGCGCGTGGCGAGTGCGGCAACGTCGATGCTGATATCTTGTGATTCGGCAATGTCGACCATGTTGAGGGCGATCACCACGGGGATGCCGAGTTCGAGGACTTCGGTGGCAACAAAGAGGTTGCGTTTAAGGTTGGTGGCATCGATCACTACCAGTACCGCATCGGGCGCTGGCATATCGTCAATGCGCCCCAGCAGCACGTCAATGGCGGCGCGTTCATCGGGGGAGTGGGCGGCGAGAGAATAGGTGCCGGGCAGGTCGATCAGCTGAAAGCTGCGCGCGCCAATATTGAGTTCGCCAAGGCGTTTTTCGACGGTCACCCCGGGGTAGTTGGCGACCTTTTGTCGCATGCCGGTGAGCAGATTGAAGAGGGTGCTTTTACCGGTGTTGGGGTTGCCGATCACGGCAATCACGGCTTGTTGGTTCTGGTCTTTGTCGGAGGCTATCAGCTCACTGGGCTTGGCGGGGGTCATTGTTGTGAGGAGGCATTAACTCGAGTGGTTTTGGACGAGGATTTCCGCCGCTTCGGCGCGACGCAGGGACAGGTTATAACCCATCACCCGATATTCCATGGGATCGCCACCGGGGGCAGAGCGCAGTAATTCAATAATTTCACCTTTGATCATCCCCAACTGCATTAAGCGCTGGGCCGAGGGGTGTTCGGCATTTTGAAAGCCCAGCACCTGAGCGGGCTGGCCCAACTTTAGATCGGCGAGCGTGGCATCGTCTGCATAAGCGCAGTCTTGAGCGCTGGCTTTTGTGCCTGCGGCAAAGCCGAATAGTTGTGCCAGTTGCAAAATGCTCATCGTCATGTTCCTTAATTGGGTGTCCACCCAGGCCCATATAATTCGTCAGTGACGGGTTTGTGAGGGCTTTGTGCCGGGGTGTTAGCTGTCCCCAGTGTCGCTCGAACCGAAGCTAAATGCAAACGATTCTTATTAATAGTCCCGGTTTTTAATGGGGTTTTACTGTTCTAAATCAATAGTGGCGGGGTAAAACTGCTTGGCGGGGAAGGTGTCAACAAGCGTGGAGGCGGTGCTTTCAAGGGCTTCACGGGTGCTGGGTTTACTCATATACAGGGTAGTGTTACCGCGCCAGGGGTATGTATTTAGCTACCCATACGGGCTCGCAATACGATATATTCACTCGGCAACCAATTGTAAACGGTCCAGGTTCTTGCCTTTTAAAGAGGGGTGCTGCGGCCACAAAATTATAAAGACAGGGGAAAATTATGAAAGATGTTCAAGGCAAAGTCGCCTTTATTACGGGTGCCGCCAGCGGCATGGGTTTGGGTATGGCGCGGGCATTTTCTGCCGCCGGTATGAAAGTGATGCTCGGTGATATTCAAAAAGAGCCGCTCGATGTAGCCGTCGCCGAACTGAAAGGTAAGGGTCTGGATGTTGCCGGTGTGGTGGTTGATGTCACCGATAGAGATTCGGTGTTTGCCGCAGCGCAGGCAACAGTCGATGCCTTTGGCAAGGTACATGTCTGCGTCAACAATGCCGGTGTCGGTGCTGACGGTAGTGCCGAAGATACCAGTGAGAAAAACTGGCGCTGGACCATCGATGTCAATATGTGGGGCGTGGTTTGGGGCCTGCAGGCCTTTATGCCGCTGATCAAAGAACACGGTGAGGGTGGCCATGTGGTGAATACCGCGTCGATGGCGGGTATGTTTAGCTGGAAGAATCTCAGTGCCTACAATGCCTCGAAGTACGCCGTCGTCGCCATGTCAGAAACCGCGATGGCGGAGCACACCGAAGATAATATCGGCGTCTCGGTACTGTGCCCCGGTGTGGTGAATACCAACCTCGGTACGTCTGCCCGTAACCGTGGCGATGATTACGGTGGTTCTACCGATAAAAAATCCGAGCAAATGGTCGCGATGTTGAAAAAGGGCCTGAGCCCCGACGTGGTGGGCGAGCAGGTGCTGGAAGCCATTATTGACGACCAGCCCTATATCTTCACCGACCCCGGTTTACGCAGTTGGGTCGAGAGCCGCTTTCAACGCATTCTCGCCGGTTACGACTGGGCCGATCAGTGTGAAGCCCTGAAAAAGGCGGATCAGCAAACAGCCATCGATTTATAAATCGACGCTTAATCTGGGCGGCACGGCTGTGTTGCTCGGGTTTTGCTGTGAATGCAATACTATAAAAAACGACAGTGATACTCATAAGAAAAATAGACGACTGGAGCTAAGCCATGAAATACCGAACACTGGGTAGTAGCGGCGTAAAAGTATCGGCCATTGGCCTCGGCTGTATGGGTATGTCAGATTTCTATGGCCCGGCCGATGAGACGGAATCCATCGCCACCCTGCATCACGCACTGGCGGCGGGGCTGAATTTTCTCGATACCTCCGACGTTTATGGCAAGGGTCACAACGAAAGCTTGATTGGTCGCGCCATTGCCGACCGCCGCGACCAGGCCTTTATTGCCACCAAGTTTGGTATCGCCGGTGCCCGCTTAAAACCTGAGGGCGGACTGGAAATACAAATCGACGGCCGCCCCGAATATGTGAAATCCGCCTGCGATGCCAGTCTTAAACGCCTCGGCATCGACTGCATCGACCTCTATTACCAGCATCGGGTTGACCCCAATGTACCCATAGAAGAAACCGTTGGCGCCATGGCTGAGTTGGTTGCTGCGGGCAAGGTGCGCTTTTTGGGTTTGTCAGAAGCCTCTGCCGACACGGCCTTAGTTCGTCGCGCCAGCAAGGTGCATCCGATTGCCGCACTGCAAAGTGAATATTCATTGTGGACTCGTGACCCCGAGGCCGAAGTACTGGGGGTGTGCAAAGAATTGAATATCGCCTTCGTGCCCTACAGTCCCTTGGGTCGAGGCTTTTTGACCGGCACCATTACCGATACCGCACAGATGAGCGATAAGGATTTCCGTAAATCGAATCCCCGCTTTCAGGCGGGTAATATTGAAGAGAATTTAAAGCTGGCGGATAAAGTCAAACAAATGGCCGCCGCTAAAAACTGTGCGCCTGCGCAATTGGCACTGGCCTGGTTGTTAGCTCAGGGCGAGCAGATACTGCCCATTCCCGGAACGCGCCGCATTAAAAATCTCGATAGTAATATTGGCGCGGTTGATGTTGAGCTGTCGCAGGCTGAGCTGGCAGAAATTAGCCAGGCCTTTCCCGCAGGAGCGGCAGCGGGCAGTCGTTACGCTTAAATCAAACTTTAAAATTAAATAAAAACCATCGTCAATTAAATGTAAATAGTTGTGCAAAAATATTTAGACAATAGTGAAATTATTGATTGGCAAGACCCTGCAGTGTCATCACAAGCAGCGGTGCTCGCTGGTGATCTTGTCGGTGACGAAGCCATAGCCGAAGCCTGTTTTGTTTTTGTGCGCGATCGTATTAGCCATAGCTGGGACAGTCAGCAGAATCCGGTAACCTGCAGTGCCTCGGCAGTACTCGAATACAGTACCGGCTATTGCTATGCCAAAAGCCACTTGCTAGTGGCTTTACTACGAGCCAATGCCATACCGGCGGGCCTGTGCTATCAGCGCTTAACCATTGATCACGACCGGCCCCCATTCTGCTTGCACGGCTTAGTGAGTGTTTATCTTCAAAAGCACGGCTGGTATCGCATCGACCCACGGGGTAATAAACCCGGCGTTGACGCAGACTTTTGTCCGCCGCTCGAAAAACTGGCTTTTCCGATCATGATCGACGGTGAGGCCGACCTGCCGGAAATTTGGCCCGAGCCTCTGGCTATCGTCGTCGATGCCTTGCAGGCCGGTAAAGACTATCTTGATGTGGCGGAAAATCTGCCCGATGTTGACCTTATGAATGCTGAGCTTATGAATAGCTGACCTTATCAATGGATGAACGCATTAAAACCTGAACGTATGAAATTCCAACTAATTATTAATAACTAAGGAGTACGCCGATGAAATTACCCGAAGGCGCTTATTTAAAGCTCAACCCCGAAGACGAATACATGCACCCACTGGGCAGCGAAGTTAACTTCAATGAAAGTATGTACTTCAATATCTACGATGCTAAGGGAAAAGTCGGCGGCTGGTTCCGCATTGGTAATCGTGCCAACGAAGGCAATGCGGAAATGACAGCCTGTATTTATCTGCCCGATGGCTCCATAGCCTTTATGTTTCAGCGGGCAAAAATTGCCAACAACGATGCCTTTCAGGCCGGGGGTATGGAGTTTATTATCGATGAGCCCTACAAGGCCTTGACCGTGAAATACAGTGGTGAAGTACTGCTGATGCAAAACCCCAGTGAAATGATCGATCCCAGTAAGGCCTTTAAAAACAATCCGAAATTGCCCTGCTCGGTAGAGTTAAGTTATCGCGGTGTGTCACCCATGTACGGTGGTGAGCCGGTGAATGCCGATGGCTCGCCTCTGGAAAATAACCCCAATGCGGGTTTTTATCTCGGTCATTACGAACAGCATATTGCCGGTACAGGCAAGATTGTTATCGGTGATGTTACCTACACTATCGACGGCCTCGGTTTACGTGACCACAGTTGGGGGCCGCGCTATTGGCAGAATGTACAGTACTACCGCTGGTTGCCAATGAACTTCAGCGAAGACTTCGCCATTATGTGCCTCAATAAAACCCTCGGCGACGGCACTAAACTGGTTGGCGGCATGGTGCTGAATGAGGGTCGCTACGATTTAATTCGCGAAGCCACTATCGAAACCGAGTGGGATGCAAACTATTACCAGAAAACCTTAAAGGCCTGGGCGAAAACCGATCACGCCGAATACGAAATTGAAGGCCGGGTGATGTCCTTAATTCCCCTGCGCAATCGCCGCACCCTCGACGACGGCACTGAGTTGATGACGCGCATTACCGAAGGCATGACCGAGTACCGTTGCAATGGCATGGTCGGCTATGGCTTGTCGGAATATCTCGACCAGATTATCGACGGCAAACCGAATGGCATATTCTCGTGACTAATAATGATGGCAGTGAAGATACAACGCCGGGCTTGAATGACAGTGAAGTTGCCGGACTTTTGGCGGAAGAAGCGGCAGCTTATTTCCCCGCCGGTAAGGCTGAAAACATCGAAAAAATGTCTGGCGGTGCCTCCCGCGAAACCTGGTCCTTCGACTGGCAGGGCGCAGATGGGAGCAGCACAGGTTTAATTTTGCGTCGCGATCCCGGTAATACCGGTAGCACCGGAGAAGAGGGCTGGCGTGGCGGTAAAACCACCTATTCACTAGACCGCACTACCGAGGCCGAACTGCAGCGTACGGTGTATGAAGCCGGTGGCCTGGTGGCCAAGGTTCACTTTGCCCTGCCCGAAGATCACACCCTGGGCGGCTGTTATGTGATGGACAGGATTGAGGGCGAGGTCCTGGCTCCGCGCATTTTACGCGACGAGGCCTACGGCGGTGCGCGTAAAACGATGGCGCGGCAGTGCGGTGAGATTCTTGCCGGTTTACACGCGGTCGACCCGGTGACCTTGCCGAAGAACCTGGTGCAAATGCCCGTCCAGCCACTAGTGGCCTATTACCGCGAATTGCTCGATGGTATCAGCGAGTACTACCGCGACAACACAAAAGTGGGGCGACCCGAATATCACCCGGCCTTTGAATTAACCTTTCGTTGGCTCGAACAGAATATGCCGAAGGATGCGCCCTCGGGCCTCGTTCACGGCGACTTCCGCAACGGTAATTTTGTGGTTGGCCCGGAGGGCATTCGCGCCGTACTCGACTGGGAGCTGGGCCATGTCGGCGACGGCATGGAAGATCTCGGCTGGCTCTGCGTGCGCGCCTGGCGCTTTGGTCAGCACGACAAGCCGGTGGGTGGCTTTGGTCAGCGAGAAGAGCTATTCGCCGGTTATGAAGATGCCGGTGGCCGAAAGGTCGATCCCAAGGTGGTGCATTTCTGGGAAGTGCTGGGTACTTTAAAATGGGGCATTATTTGTATGTTCCAGGCCTATAAACACCTGTCCGGGCTGATCGATTCCTTCGAACATATGGCCATTGGCCGCCGTGCCTGCGAAAACGAAATTGACCTGTTAAAACTGATAGAGGAAGTCTAGCCATGCCACAAGATAGAGCCAGTGCCGAAGAATTACTGGGTGGGGTCGAAGCCTTTCTGCGCAAAGATGTCTTGCCCCAGCTCAGTGGCGCGAGTGTTTACAAGTGCCGTGTCGCGGCGAATATTCTCAGTATTGTGCAGCGCGAATTAGCCTTGGGTGAAAAGGCCGATAGTACTGAATTACTGGGATTACAACAGCTGCTGGACAGAGAGGGCGAGGGCTTCGATACGTCCTCACGTCTGGATGATCTTAACGCCGAGCTATGTACTGATATTCGCGGCGGTAAACTCGACGAGCAACGAGATGCGGTGATGAGTCATGTGCGAACGACCCTGCAGGACAAACTGGCGATTGCCAATCCGAAGTATGCGGGTTATCGGGAGAGTTTGGGCGAATAGTTTGGATCGATAGTTTTTGACTAGAGTCAACGTTAACAAAAAATTAAATAATAAAAATAGTTTTGTTGCTGAGAAGGCCTGTTTAAAAGTTGTAAATACTCGCCTTGTCGGTAGCAAGCTTCGTAGCGGAGCTTTTAAATGACAGAATTAAATAGTATTAGACCGATGTTAGAGGGCGTGCGCGTTCTCGATTTCACCCAATATGTTGCCGGGCCAACAGTGACGCGAATGATGGCGGAACTGGGCGCGGAAATTATTAAAGTGGAGCAGTCCCCCGGGGGCGATCCATCGCGCAGCATTCCGGTTTTCAAGCAGCGTCGAAGCGCCTATTACGTGCAGCATAACCGGGGTAAGAAAAGCCTTGGTGTCGATTTCTCGAAACCCGAAACCATCGACATGCTCCACGAGCTGGTTAAGACCGTCGACATTGTGGTGGAGAATTATGGCCCGGGGGTAATGGCAAAGCGCAGGCTCGATTACGAGACTTTAAGTGCACTTCATCCGAAGTTGATTTTCCTGTCGATTTCCGCCTTTGGACGCACCGGGCCACTGTCTGACCGGGTGGGTTTTGATCTTATTGCCCAGGCTTTTTCCGGCTTGATGCATATGACCGGCGAGCCCGATGGCCCACCGCAGTTTGTCAATATGGCCATCGCCGATGTCAATGCCGGGGTCCACGGCTTTGGCTTTCTCGGTTATGCCCTCTACCACCGTGAGCGTACGGGTCGGGGGCAGAATATCGATGTGGCCATGGTCGACGCGCTTTATCACATGCATGAGGCGAACGTGGAACTCTGCGCCAACGCCAAGGTGGAATATCACCCCACCCGCTGCGGTGCCCACCACCGTGGTTTAGCGCCCTACGGCGTGTTTAAAGGGGCGGAGGGCTGGATCGCCATTCTTGCCGGTGATCTGCAGTGGCCGGGTTTGCCGCGCGCCATGGGGCGGCCCGAATTGATTGAAGATTCCCGTTTTGTCGATATGCGTAGCCGCGCCAAGAACCGGCTGGAATTAGTGGCACTGGTTGAGGCGTGGATGGCCGATATGCCCTCCGATACCGCTATTCTCGACATCCTCGCCGAGCATCGCGTACCCTGTGCGCCGGTTTTATCCGTTGCCGATACTATTGCTCACCCTCACTTTGTGGAGCGAGAAATGGTGCGTAAAGTGGCGGATAAAGTCATCGAAGATGGCGTGATTATTCCCGGCTTTCCGATGAAATCTTCTGAGCTACCCCGGCTGCCAGAGCTGTGGACGTCTTTTCGCGGCGAGGATAATAAAGCGGTGCTGCAAGACAGTCTCGGCTATAGCGATGCTCAGATAGAGGCGCTTTGTAATGCGGGTGTGCTGCATGCAGAAAACCGCGAAGGGTAATTTTGATGGCCCCGGTTTAAGGCTTCCCGCTTAATTGTTGACCTTGATTATTGGTAGCCTCGTGCCCGAATAAGTTCCTGGGCCTGAGGGCTTTGCAGAAAATAAAGAAAGGCCTCAGCCGCTTTATTGTCACGGCCTCGGTGTAGCAACACCGCCATTTGCTGAATGGGCTCGTGCATTGTTTTTGGCACCGGCCAGTGGGAGCCGCGCTCGCTCTCTGCCAGGGCGAGCAACTGGGTCTGCGCAATAAAGCCGAGCTGGGCATTACCCGATGCGACAAACTGAAAGGTCTGGGCAATATTTTGCCCGGTAACGCGATAGGGCTGTGTGGCATCGACTAACTGCATTGTTTTCAAGGTTTGCAGTGCGGCCCTGCCATAGGGTGCTGTTTTAGGGTTGGCGATGGCGATGTGGTGTATACCTTTCTGCTGCCAGTCGCCAGCACGTAAAATATTGCCCTGTGGATCGATTAGCGCGGGCTGGCTGCTCCATAGTACGAGTTTGCCCGTGGCATAAATAAAGGAGCTGTCTGCGACGGCGAGGCCTTCTTTAATTAATTCACGCGGACGTTGTGTATCTGCCGAGAGAAAAACATTGAAGGGGGCGCCGTTGTGTATTTGTGCAAACAGGGTGCCACTCGAGGCAAAGCTGGTGACCAGACGATGGCCGCTTTGTTGTTCAAACAGCGGCTTTAATTGTTGCATCGTGCCGGCAAAATTCGCGGCAATGGCAGCGATGAGCTGCTCAGCCTGAACACTACAACTTAGCGTGGCCGCGAAACATAAACTAAAAATAGCGGTGTAGAAAGGTGAGCCTGGCCGCCTTTTTGAAAAGAGCCGAGGGGTGAAAGTTGGACTGCGGGTTTTGTGCATGGCTCGCCTATCGGGTCTTTGCTGTTTGATAAAAGTGGCTTGGGCGCTGATGATAGTCGCCTTGAAACGCGCACAAAAGGCCTTGCTCCGTTTATCGATTAAAATACGAAATCATTTCCTGTATAGTCGGCGCTTGAGCTTGGCGAAGTATTAAATGCTAAGTGCGAGTCTGCAAGGGAGTGTGAACTGAAAATAATAAATAAAGAAACAGGCACTAGCCTCGCCAATTATATCGCCTGTCCCTCCTGTGATGTGGTCTTCGATATTGCGATTTTGCAAGACGGTGAATCTGCAAACTGCTCCCGCTGCGGGCATTTCCTCTCTACCTATCGCGCCGACGAAACCAGTCGGGTGATTGCCTATACCTCTTCGGCCCTTATTTTGTTGGTGCTGGCGTGCTCTTATCCCTTTATGTCTTTCAAAGCCAGCGGTCTGGAAAGCTTGATGACACTGCCGCAGACGGCTCTTAATCTATTATATGACGGCATGCCGGCTCTGGCCTTTTTGGTGGCGACCTTTATTATTTTTCTTCCAGCCCTGGTACTGGTTTTAATCCTCGCCTTGAATCTTGCGCTACACACCGAGCGCCACTACCACTGGCTGCGTCCCGTGGGGCGGCTGATTTACACCCTGCAAGGCTGGTGCATGGTTGAGGTCTTTTTCATTGGCGTACTGGTCAGTCTGGTAAAGGTTGGCCATATGGCAACGGTAGTGATGGGCCTGTCGTTCTGGGCCTACGCTGTATTCAGCTTGTTGTTTGTGTTGACTCTGTCAGGGCTTGATCGTGCCCAGTGTTGGCAGCACATTGAGACTTTGAGCCATGAGTGAAATGTCGGCCGATACATCGACGGACTTGCCCGGTGATGGGCCAATGACGGCGGCCTCTCAGGGGCTCGCCTCCTGCCACATTTGCCTTAAATTAGCGGATGCCGAGCAGCATCTCTGTCCGCGCTGTGGTGCTGCACTACACCTGCGAAAATCCAATAGCATTGAGCGCACCCTGGCCCTGCTATTCACCGCCTGCGTGCTCTACATTCCCGCCAACTTATTACCGATTATGGTGACCGATCAACTGGGCCAACCGACACCCAGTACGATTATTGGTGGCGTGGTCTTGCTGCTCGATATGGGCTCTGCCGCGATAGCCGCCGTCATCTTTTTTGCCAGCGTGATGATTCCGTCGAGCAAGATCGCGATGATGTTTTACCTCTGCTGGAGTGTGCGCAATGGCCCGCCAGAGACGGCTCGCCAGCGCACTGTTTTATATCGAATTACCGAGTTTATTGGCAAGTGGTCAATGATTGATGTCTTTGTGGTGGCGATATTAGTGGCATTAATTAATTTGACCAATTTGATAGTGATTCATCCGGGAGCTGCGACGATTGCCTTTGCGGGCGTGGTCATGGTTTCCATGGTGGCAGCGGAAAGTTTTGATCCGCGATTAATGTGGGATCCGAGGGAAAATAACGATGAGTGAGATGAAGGCCACGGTCAGTCGTGGTAGAAAGTTTTCTGCAATCTGGATTTTGCCGCTAGTAACACTCGTTGTGGGGGTGATAATCGTTGTGCACTCAATGATGACGGAGGGGCCGACTATCACCATCGATTTTGCAACGGCCGATAGCCTGGAGGTGGGTAAAACCAAGATCAGGTTATTGAGTGTGAACGTCGGTGTGGTCGAAAGCGTCACTATTAAAGAGGATTTGTCCGGTGTCACCGCGACCATCAAGCTCGATCAAAAGACGAAAAACCTGCTCGTTGACGATACCCGCTTCTGGATTGTGCGAGCACGTATCGGTGCCGGTGGTGTTTCGGGCCTGAGCACTCTTCTCTCGGGGGCCTACATTGAAATGGATCCCGGTGTTGGCGTGAATGAAAAAATGGCTTTTGTCGGTCTTGAGAACCCGCCCTTAACACCTGCCGACGCCCCCGGACTGCGCCTGTCGTTGTTTAGTGATCGCGCCGGTTCGGTCAGTGCGGGTGACTCTATACTTTACCGCGGCTATCGGGTGGGGCGAGTGGAGGCCATGGCGTTTGATCCGGAGCGCCGCGAAGTGCGCTACGATATTTTTATTGATGCCCCCTATCATCAGCTGATTAATACCACGACACGCTTTTGGGATACCAGTGGCGTGGGGATGAAACTATCCGCGGAGGGCTTTGACGTGGCCATGGGTTCGATGGACACCATTTTACGTGGCGGAGTGGCCTTTGGTTCCGTCCCCGGATTACCCCCCGGCGATCCCGTTAAAAGCGGTAACGAATATAAACTCTTTAAATCCTACGATGAGATTTTAGAGGATCCTTATCGTCACGGGACCTACTATGTGGTGTCCTTTTCGCAATCACTGCGGGGCTTATTACCCGGTGCGCCAGTGGAATACCGCGGCATAGTAATCGGTCGTGTGGAGCGTGTTTTACTCAAGGAATTAACCCGGCAGGGAGGCAACATGGAGGGCACGGGACGGGCCATCCCGGTGTTGATTTACATTGAACCGGGCCGTCTTGAAATCGGTGATAGCGAGGGGGCGGTTAAAGTTCTCAGGCAGGTGGTTGCCACTGGGGTGAGTGCTAATGGTTTGCGTGCCTCTTTGGAGACCGGCAATTTACTCACCGGTCAGCAGCTCATCAGCATGGATTATTTTCCCGATGAAGAACCTGCAGAGATGGGTGAATTTCAGCAATACAGTGTGATTCCCTCAATAGAAACCGGTGTTGCACGCCTGGAACAGCAGGTCAGTAATTTCCTGGAAAAGCTCAATTCCCTGCCGCTTGAGCAAACCGTTGTCGGCGCTAATAAAGTTCTGGGCCGCGCTGACGCAACGCTGGCATCGCTGACGGCAGCCGTCGACTCGGTGAATAATGTTCTGGCGAGCGAAGAGACCCAGGCCTTACCCGATGAGCTGGTGGCCACACTGAGTGATTTACGCACGGTACTGAACGGTCTGTCACCCAATTCGAAAATGGCGCAAAGTCTGGGTTCTTCCATCGGTACATTGAATGCCACCCTGGCGAGTCTCGATACCTTAATTCGACAGTTGTCGATTAAGCCCAACGCCATCATCTTCCCCGTTTCACCCGAACCCGATCTGATACCCGAGGCTCACTCCAAATGAAGTTTCTAGTCTTGTTAGCAATAGTCTTCGTGGCCGGCTGCAGTAGTTCTGTGCCCTCACTTAATCAATATCTGCTACGCAGTGATACACCCAGCCAATTTAAGGTTGAGGAGCAAAGTGCGGTGGTCGGCCTGGGTGCTGTCGTGGTGGCCTCCTACATTGACGGTTTGGGCCTGGTATTAGAAACCGGTGGAGGAGAGGTGCGAGCAGCCCGTGACCACCAGTGGGCGGAGCCGCTTAGGGACAGCCTGCGCGTCTTTATGGCACAGGAAGTTTCTGCTCAGGCGGAACAAGTTATCCGCGTTAACCACAGCGGAGAAAACGACTGGCAGCGGCGCATCGATTTACGCATAGATCAGCTGCACGGTACCCTTAATGGCGAAGCCAGGCTGGTAGCCTATTGGCAGGTGTTTGATATAGCTGAGCGGAGCATTGTTTCTGAAAATGGCTTTACTGAAACGCAAGCTCTTACAGCCGATGGTTATGAGGCGCTGGTGAACGCAGAAAAAGCATTGTTGCGTAAGCTGGCTACGGCAATGGCGGCTTCACTTTAGGCGCTTTTATTGGCAAGCCATAGAGTACAGCGGCTGGTCTTGAGAAGAGTTTGTTAGGGTAAGACGAAATTAACCACCGTTATAACGGTGCCAATAAATAACACCGTAAAAACAATCCCGGCAAAGACAAAGGTTTTGATATTGCCGTGCTTAAAATCCCGTTCGCGGTTGGCGTTATTTTGCACGCCGATGGCGGCCGACAGGGTGCTTTTTAAGAGATCGCTGGCACTGGGTTTTTTCCCCTCTTCAGACAACTTGCCTTTCAACCCTTGCTCATCTTCAACTTGTTTCGTCATCGGCACCTCCTCAATCGGGATTGTAACCTAGCACCGGAGCCAGCTCGCGCTCCAGCTGTTTGGTGCTAGAACTTTTACGTTGCGCCAAGCTGTCGATCTGGTCGCGTTGTATTTTACCGGTATTAAAATAATGGGCCTCGGGGTGGCCGAAATACCAGCCACTAACCGAGGCGGCGGGAAACATGGCGTCGCTTTCGGTCAGTGTTATCTCAGCATTTTCCTCGGCATTTAATAAAGAAAAAATGGTGCGTTTCTCGGTGTGATCCGGGCAGGCGGGATAACCGGGTGCGGGGCGAATACCCTGATATTTCTCACCGATTAAGGCCTCGTTATCGAGATTCTCATCGGCGGCGTAGCCCCACAATTCCCTGCGCACACGTTTGTGCATGTGTTCGGCCAGGGATTCCGCCAAACGGTCGGCCAGGGCCTTGACCATAATTGAATTGTAATCATCACCCTTGGCTTCGTATTCCTTCGCCAGTTCGTCGGCGTTAATGCCCGTGGTCACCGCGAAGGCCCCGATGTAGTCCATTTTTCC
>MAAC01014840.1_pt1 | contig 18349 bp, 20 predicted proteins | sample 1115981 | NCBI WGS metagenome assembly MAAC01 (sample SAMN04961126, study PRJNA320927) | seawater metagenome | isolation source: sample BD02T64 sea water enriched with oil for 64 days | place: USA:Gulf of Mexico | collected 2013-07-27 | reverse complement strand
AGTGTACTAATTAAAGAATTAAAGAATTAAAGAAAGTGGCTGGGGTATGACGTGGTTTAAATATTAGGAACCTCAGAATGATTCTGAGTGTACTAATTAAAGAATTAAAAAATTAAAGAATTAAAGAAAGTGGCTGGGGTATGAGGATTTGAACCTCAGAATGACGGGATCAAAACCCGCTGCCTTACCGCTTGGCTATACCCCAACAGGATGCTCTTAGCTTTATAAGCTATTAAAGATTATTACATTGGATTATCGACTATTACTTGAATAGAAGAAAGTGGCTGGGGTATGAGGATTTGAACCTCAGAATGACGGGATCAAAACCCGCTGCCTTACCGCTTGGCTATACCCCAGCAATGTAACTTACTTCCTACATTCAATCTGATGAAAGAATGATATTTGAATTGGTGCGGGGTGAGAGACTTGAACTCTCACATCTTGCGATACTGGAACCTAAATCCAGCGCGTCTACCAATTCCGCCAACCCCGCATTTATTCTATTGTTGAGAGTTTAATGGTGGCTACACCGGGATTTGAACCTGGGACCCCATCATTATGAGTGATGTGCTCTAACCAGCTGAGCTATGTAGCCGTTCCATCTCGCCTCTCAGCAAGTGGCGCGTATTATGCAAATCTGCTTAGGCTACGTCAACCGTTTTTATCAAAAAAATCACACTTTTTGTTTGTTTGGCTAAACTCTCAGCAAAACGCTGATAATATACTCAGCATTTTGCTCTATTTGAGAGAGTAAAGTTATTTTCAGGGATTTTGTGGTGTGCTTATTTAATGCGTTCTTTTATTAAATTAGCAATGTCAGGAGATAAAGATTCCGCTTCTGTTAGATTTTCCTTTAAAACACCTTTTGGTAGCTTTTTAACTAACAGCTCACCAATGTCCATAGATTTACGTTTAGCGGCAAATATAAGTAGGTTATCTGCGTTACATTTTATGTCCGAAAATAATTTCCTTAATTTAAGACGATTTTGCTTGAGTAACTTCCTTAAACGTTTTTTATCGTCTGCGGCAATGTATTCACATATATTTAGCGAGATATTAAATGCGTGGGCGGTTGAGGGCATTAAAGTGTATGCGATAACAAAATAAACGATAAAGAATTTTACTTTCATAATTAACCACCTAGTCGAATTGAATAAATCCGTATAATTAAGTTTAGCTTATTTTTTGATATTTACCTGTAACTGAGTGCTACTCAGTTATTATCCAGAAAATAAGTAAAAGTGAAAATCATGCGTCCTGCATAACAGTTTGAATTTTATTGAGTTAGTTTAGTAGGACTTGGATGAAAAGTATACTTAAATTGTTTGAATGTACTAATATCAAGGGGGCTCAATCCACTTGATTGACTACTATCAAATGGATTGAGCTTATTTTCTTTGCTCTGAACACTTTATTAATTGCTTAGAATAAAGCTATTCTGAATCTTCGAAGTAGATTCCGTGACTTTAATTTACTCTATCTCTAGCTTCTTCCCCAAGATGAGCTGAGTATTTTGTAATATCTTCTATTTCTGCTGCTACCATTTTTGCTGGAAGTTTACCGATTAAAAACTCACCAACCTCTAACGCCTTAGATTTAGCGGCAAAAACTAATAAAGTACTATCGTTACAGAGAAAACCTTTATAAATACTTCTAACTTTTAATTTTTTCTGTTTCAAATAGGAGCGTAAACGATTTTTATCGTTGGCTTGAACGTATTCACAAACACGTAGTGATAATGTGTCGGCTTTCGCTGAGGGGATGGTTAATAAGGTAGCCGTGACTAAACTTGCTAATAAAGTGATTTTAATCATTTTTTTCTCTTTAATATTGTCTTATATAGAAGGTCCGCTCTAATTATAGCGCACATTATGGAAAACAATGAGGAATTGGTGTTTTATCTTTCGAATTATTCAATATTTACAGTAAGTTAAAGTTGAGAGGGATGGCTGGTGATAAGGAAATAAAAAAGAGAGCATTAATTGCTCTCTTTATGTACAGGATGTACGGTATGACGCGGTCACATGGATGTGAAAGAGCGTATATGTACAGGATTTCGCAGTTTAAGGAAAACTAAGTCTTAGACATTAAACCTAAAGTGGATAACATCGCCGTCTTTAACACGATACTCTTTACCCTCTAAACCCCATTTACCCGCTTCTTTAGCACCGGATTCACCATTAAATTCGATAAAGTCATCATAAGCGACAACTTCAGCACGAATGAAACCTTTCTCAAAATCAGTATGGATAACACCTGCGGCTTGTGGTGCGGTAGCATTTTGTTTCACTGTCCAAGCGCGAACTTCTTTAACGCCTGCAGTAAAGTAGGTTTGTAAATGTAGTAAACCATAACCAGAATTGATCACGCGGTTCAGGCCCGGCTCTTCTAAGCCCATTTCTGCCATAAACTCATCTCTGTCTTCGTCATCCATTTCCGAAAGTTCACCTTCAATTTCAGCACAAACAGCAACAACAACCGCGCCTTCTTTTTCAGCAATTGCGTGTACGACATCAAGGTGAGGGTTATTTTCAAAACCATCATCATTAACATTAGCGATATACATGGTTGGTTTAATAGTCAAAAAGTTCAAATAAGCTACCGCTGCTTTTTCTTCTTTGGTTAGCTCTAATGAACGGACCATTTCGCCTTCTTCGACATGTTTTAATATTTTTTCTAATACGGGAACTTCAAATTTAGCGTCTTTATCGCCACCTTTAGCGCGTTTAGCTTGGCGGTGAATAGCACGCTCTGCGGTATCCATATCAGCTAAGGCTAATTCAGTATTGATAACGTCAATATCTTCAGCTGGGTCAATTTTATTGGCAACATGAATAATATTGTCGTTCTCAAAACAACGCACTACATGGCCAATGGCATCTGTTTCGCGAATGTTAGCAAGAAATTTATTGCCTAAGCCTTCACCTTTAGAAGCGCCAGCCACTAAACCGGCAATATCAACAAATTCCATGGTCGTTGCTAATACACGTTCAGGTTTAACGATATTTGCTAGGGCGTCTAAACGAGGATCTGGTACAGGAACTACACCGGTATTTGGTTCGATTGTACAAAATGGAAAGTTAGCCGCTTCAATACCAGCTTTTGTTAATGCATTAAAAAGTGTTGACTTACCAACGTTGGGTAAACCCACAATGCCACATTTAAAACCCATAGTAATACCTATTTATTGTGCCTTAAAGGAGTGCAATCTATTTTGCGCTTTCTTTAAGTCGTCTTTCATCCAAATTTCAAAACATCGACTAGCTTCGTCAATTGTTTGATCTATTTTGTCTTGGTCAATTTTTGGTGCTTTGCCTAAGACATGTCCGGTAACGCGATCGCGATGGCCAGGATGACCAATACCAATGCGTAACCGATAAAATTCTTTATTGTTTGCCATCCGCGCAATAATATCGCGAAGGCCATTATGTCCGCCATGACCGCCACCTTTTTTAATTTTACAGACGCCAGGTTCCATATCAAGTTCATCATGTGCTACAAGGATGTTTTCTACTGGAATGCGAAAGAAATTAGCGAGTGGAGCAACCGATTGACCACTTCGATTCATAAAGGTTGTCGGGATCAGTAAATGAACAATCTCATCACCAATATGGCCTTTGCCATAGAGTCCGAAATACTTTTTTTCTGGTCTGAGAGAAATATTATAGCGGGCAGCTAGTTCTTCAACGAACCAAACACCTGCATTATGGCGGGTTTTTGTATATTCAGGGCCTGGATTACCCAGGCCCACAACTAGTTGAATAGTCATCTAAAGGAAGTTTCCTTTGGATTATTCTTCAGTAGCCGTTTCTTCACCTTCAGCTTCGTCTTCATCACTAACGCCTTTAGGAGCATTTAATGAAGCCACAGCTTGGTCATGGCTTTCGCCTTTAGCTAATTCGTCAGATGTTACGCCTTTTGGCAATGCAATATCTGATAAATGTAACGTTTGACCTACTTCTAAGCCTGCAACATCAACTTCGATGAACTCAGGGATGTCAGCTGGTAAACAGCTAATTGCGATTTCATTAACGTTGTGAGCAATTTTGCCACCTTTTTTCTCTGCTGCTTCTTCATTGATGAAGTGAACAGGAACGTTAACGTGAACAGCATGAGTTGCATCAATACGTAAAAAGTCTAGGTGCATTACAAGTTGCTTAAATGGGTGACGTTGCATGTCTTTTATTAAACATTCAACAGGCTTGCCATCAACGTTTAATGTTAAAACGTGAGAATAAAATGCTTCTTCTTGTTGAGCACGAAAAACTTTGTTGTGTTCAAGTGTTAAAGAAACAGGCTCTTGGCCTTCACCGTAAAGAATAGCTGGAACTTTGTTCGCGTGACGTAGGCGGCGGCTCGCACCTTTCCCTAAATCTGTACGTACTTCAGCATCCAAAGTAAATAAATCAGTCATGGTTTAATACCTTAATAATAAATAAATTTTTGTTGTTTTTTGCGACCAAAAACAACACGTAGTGCTTTTTTATTCGTGTACATAACTGTTAACGGATAAAAAAGGCGCGGCATAATAACATTGACGAGGGAGCAGAACAATATTTATCAATCAATAAAGGGAAAAAAAGGGCGGAATTAAAAAGCACCTAATAAATAGGTGCTTTATATATCAATAACGGGGAATTTATTGAGAGAAAAGTTAATGATTAACCTTAACTCTTAATTAACCGTTTTTAGTTATCAAACATTTAGTTATCAAACATTGCTGAAATTGATTCTTCGTTACAAACACGACGAATGGCTTCAGATAACATGCCACTTAAGGTTAATTGACGAACCATGCCAAGCGCTTTAATTTCAGGTGTAAGTGGGATGGAGTCTGTGACTACCACTTCATCAATGACTGAATTTTTTAAGTTTTCAGCAGCATTGCCTGATAAAACTGGGTGAGTTGCATAAGCAATAACTCGTTTTGCGCCATGTTCTTTAAGTGCTTCAGCTGCTTTTGCTAAAGTGCCACCCGTATCGATCATGTCATCGACGATAATACAATCGCGATCTTTCACATCACCGATGATATGCATCACTTGCGCAACGTTCGCTTGTGGGCGACGTTTATCAATAATGGCTAAGTCAGCATCATCGAGTAATTTAGCCACTGCACGGGCACGAACTACACCACCAATATCAGGAGAAACAATGATAGGATTTTTTAAATCTTTTTCCTTCATATCATCTAACAATATAGGTGTACCAAAAACATTATCCACAGGCACATCAAAGAAACCTTGAATTTGTTCGGCATGCAAATCAACCGTAAGCACACGGTCAACACCAACACTTGATAAGAAGTCAGCGACTACTTTCGCTGTAATTGGCACACGAGCACTTCTGACCCGGCGATCTTGACGAGCGTAGCCAAAATAAGGGATAACGGCAGTAATACGTCCTGCTGATGCTCGACGAAGAGCGTCAATCATGACAATTAATTCCATTAAGTTATCGTTAGTTGGCGCACATGTTGATTGAATAATAAAAACATCGGCACCGCGAACGTTTTCAGTTATTTCAACACTTATTTCACCATCACTAAAACTGCCAACCTTGGCTTCGCCTGGTGTAATATAAAGGCGATTAGCTATTTGTTTGGCCAGTTCAGGGGTGGCATTTCCCGCAAAGATTTTCATGTCAGGCACGATCATTTCCTCAGAAACTTTTGACATTAGAGTTAATGCTAAATTAAACAGTAGTTTAATATCAGCACATTATTTTAAAAAGGCCAATCATTAAGGCCTTTTTAATGAAAAACTTAATTACTTAATTCAATGTTATGCTCTGCTTCAACGTCATTAATTGCCCGGTGAAGTGGAGACAGGTTAACACCTTTTGCCACAAACGATTCTATACTTTCTGGCAGCAATGTTTGTATGTCTTTAGCTTCTTGTTCTGAATCAAAGCAGCTAAAAATACACGCCCCTGTTCCAGTCATTTGAGACGGCGCGTATTCTACCAACCAAGCGAGTAGCTTGGCAACCTCAGGATAGTGTTTTATTACTAAAGTTTGGCAATCGTTATGGCATTGATTTATCTGCTGCTCAATGCTTATCTTGGTTAGGTCGAGTTTAGCGGTATTTCGTGTTAAATCTTTCGCAGTAAATACGGCTTGAGTTGAGATACTACAGGCAGGCTTAGTAACTAAGTAGTGATGTTCTTTAGGAGCCACTGGCGTTAACTTTTCGCCAACACCTTGAGCAAAAGCGGCGAAGCCATGGATAAAAATAGGCACATCAGCTCCTAAGGTTAACCCTAATTCGGCAAGTTTTTTATACGAAAAGTTTGTTTTCCATAATATATTTAAAGCAACTAAAACGGTTGCTGCATTAGATGAACCACCACCTAACCCACCACCCATTGGCAGTACTTTATTTATTTTAATTTCAGCGCCTAAAGATGTATTGGTTGCTTTTTGTAAAAGCTTGGCGGCTTTAATGATTAAATTGTCTTCATCATTAACCCCAGAAATTGGCGTGAGCAGTAATACTTCATTATTAGACGTTGCTTTGATCGACAAGCTATCGCCATGTTCTAAAAATTGAAAAACGGTTTCAAGCTCATGATAGCCATCAGCTCTTCGGCCAACGATGTGCAAAAATAAATTTAACTTTGCCGGTGAAGGAAAATCATAAAAAGGAGCATTAGCCGAGCTATTTGCCATTACAGTGTCCATTGGTTGATCATTATTTTAATGGTTAAGTCATTTTGTTTTAAGGTGATTTTTTTAGCTAGTTGGTGGGCGTTAACTTGTTGGTAATCAGAGTAAGTAATATGCCATTCTTGGCCATTGTAGTGACTAACTAATGCAGTAGGTAATTTCGAATCTTCATGATAGCTGATACGGTCAGAGGGTAAATATGCCAGACCTTTTAACCAAGAGTGCATGGCCCGAGTTGGCAAGGTTAATTCAGTTAATGAATAAATTAAATGATCTAAGTCATCACTTTGATAAGTTTGACCATCAACCGTTACCGTATGAAAATTGTTTTTGGAATGCAGTGCTAAAACATTGATACCTAGATAAGTATTGAGCTTTAGTGTTTGAGCTTGTGATGCTTGATCATATTGCCAGAATAGCGTGGCACTCTGACGTTTTTTCTTTTGGATAAAACCTAACTTACCGTTTATTTGCCATTGCTGAAGCTCTTTGAGTTGCTTTATCCGTTGCTCTTTTGGATAGACATTGTTTATTGGCGATTGTTCGATGTTTTTTTGTGTTGCACACCCCATGAAAAATAGGGTAACTAACCACAATGTCGGCAATGTTTTGTTCATGTATTGTCTTATCATATATTCAAGTAGGCTTAAAATGCCGTTGAAAGGTTCATTTATTTCGTAAAATTAGCGTATAATATACCAGTCTCATAAATTATCTGTGCAATTTTTACTGTCAGGTGAATTAGTATATCGTCAATGCTGTGATGATTTTACGTTTAAATAGGTCAAATATTTAGTGTTATGTCGATAATTGCTGTTGGAATCAATCATAAAACTGCTCCTGTAGCCGTTCGAGAAAAAATTTCTTTTAATCCTGATAATTTATCAGTGGCATTGCAAGAAATGCTTTTGCATGTGCAATGTAAAGAAGCAGCCATCTTATCTACCTGTAATAGAACTGAACTCTATTTAGTACAGTCAGAACAGTTATCCATCACACAAGAAAAAGTCATTGCTTGGTTAGAGCAACATCATAATGTTCCTGCATCCACCATTACTCCTAGTCTATACTGGCACAGTGACCAAAATGCAGTCAATCATATGATGAGAGTTGCCTGTGGTTTAGACTCCTTAGTATTAGGCGAACCTCAAATCTTGGGTCAAATGAAGCAAGCTTATAGTCAAGCAAAGGCTTCTGGCACCATGGCGTTGGTGATGGAACGTTTATTTCAACGGACTTTTGGTGTTGCAAAACAAGTAAGAACCGATACTGAAATAGGCGCTAGTGCGGTTTCAGTTGCTTTTGCAGCGGTTAATTTAGCCAAACATATTTTTGCCAGTCTAGAAAAAGCCAAAGTTTTGTTAGTGGGTGCCGGTGAAACGATTGAGCTGGTCGCTAAACACTTATATGAAAATAAAGTTGGTAAGATTACCGTAGCCAATAGAACATTATCGCGTGCAGAGGGCATGGCAAAACAAGTAGGTGCCGATGTTATAACGCTTGCACAAATACCTGAAAGAATGGCGGATGCCGATATCGTTATCAGCTCTACAGGCAGTACCTTACCTATCATTGGTAAAGGTATGGTTGAACAAGCATTAGCTAAACGTAAACATCGACCGGTGTTTATGGTTGATTTAGCGGTACCTCGTGATATTGAAGAGCAAGTTTCTGATCTTGAAGATGTTTTCTTATATACCGTTGATGACTTGCAAGGCATTATTGCCAAGAATATGGAAAGTCGTCGTAAAGCCGCTGTGGAAGCTGAGCAAATTGTTAGCAGTCAAACCGATGATTTTATGGCATGGCTGCGCGGGCTGAATACCCAAGATACGGTAGTAAGCTATCGCAACCAATGTATGGAAGAACGTGATTTATTATTAGAAAAAGCGCTAGTACAACTGCAAAGTGACAAATCCCCTGAAGCTGTTGTTGCTGAATTGGCAACTAAGTTAACCAATAAATTTATGCATGCACCAACCAGTGCTATTCAATCTGCATCTCAAGGTGGCGAATTGGATAAAATTGTTTATTTACGTGATATTTTTAATATTGATAAATAGTTTGTCACTGTAGGATTTTTACCGGTCTTTATTGTAACTAGGGCATTAAGCCATTAAACTCCACCACCATATTTAGTTTGCTTTTGATAAAAAGGCATTGATAACAGTCAACCAAAAGATCCCTTAATGAATAAATCAGTTTATCAAAAACTTGAAGGTTTAGTTGAGCGCTTTGAAGAAGTGCAAGCGCTATTGTCAGATCCTGAAACCATTGCTAATCAAGATAAATTTCTCGCATTATCAAAAGAATTTAAGAAGTTAGACGCCGTTACTGGCGTATTTCATAACTATCAAGCAGCTGAAAGTGATTTTTCCACCGCGGAAGAAATGCTTAAAGATGATGATCCTGATATGCGTGAAATGGCTCAAGAAGAATATAAAGATGCCAAGAAAGCGGTTGAAAAAATAGCGGATGAATTGCAAATTTTATTATTACCGAGTGATCCCAATAATGATAGTAACTGCTTTATGGAAATTAGAGCGGGTGCCGGTGGTGATGAAGCGGCTATTTTTGCTGGCGATCTTTATCGTATGTACAGTCGTTACTGTGAAAAGAAAGGCTGGCGTATTGAGGCAATGAATTTAAGTGATAGTGAGCAGGGCGGCTTTAAAGAAGTCATCATTAAAGTCATTGGTGAAGGCGTTTATGGACATATGAAGTTTGAGTCGGGCGGGCATAGGGTACAACGTGTACCTGAAACTGAGTCGCAAGGTCGGGTACATACCTCGGCGTGTACTGTGGTAGTTATGCCTGAAATTCCTGAGTCTGAAGCGATCGAAATTAACAAAGCTGATTTACGCATTGATACTTTTCGTGCATCTGGTGCTGGTGGTCAACATGTTAACAAAACCGATTCAGCTATACGTATTACGCATGTACCAACTGGCGTTGTAGTTGAATGTCAGGATCAACGTTCACAACATAAAAACCGAGCGCAAGCGATGTCAGTCTTACAAGCGCGTTTACAACAAGCTGAAGATGAAAAACGTCGTAGTGAAGAAGAGTCATCTCGCCGAAATCTAGTAGCAAGTGGTGATCGTTCAGAACGTATTCGTACCTATAATTTCCCACAAGGCAGAATGAGTGACCATCGCATTAATTTAACCTTATATCGCTTAAATGAAATTATGGAAGGCAATTTGCAGCTGATCATGGAACCAATAATGCTCGAAGAGCAGGCGGATTTACTTGCCGCACTTGCGGAACAACACTAGCAAAGAAAAGATGAATTGTCTTTTCTTGAGCTTTGTTTGCTGTAACTCATGAACTCTCCTGTAATTACCACCATTGGTTCTGCTATTAAGGTTGGCGTTGATATGCTTGATGGCTTATCAGACAGCGCCAAACTTGATAGCCAGTTGCTTGTCGCGCAGGTATTAAATAAACCAACCACTTATTTGTATACTTGGCCGGAAAAACCATTAACAACCGAGCAAATCAATAATCTACTTGCGTTGTTTAATCGTCGCCAGCAAGGTGAGCCAGTTGCTTATATTCTCGGCTATAAAGAATTTTGGTCGTTAAATTTTAAGGTTTCTCCGGCAACGTTAATTCCTAGACCCGATACCGAAGTATTAGTTGAATTAGTATTAAATAATCATCAAGAAGATTTTTTATCTTGCTTAGATCTAGGTACGGGAACGGGCGCTATTGCCTTGGCACTCGCGTCTGAGAACAAACAATGGCAAATAGATGCGATTGATTTTAGTGATGCAGCGGTTTCACTTGCACAGCTAAATGCTCAGCAACTCGATTTATCACATGTTGATATTTTTCAGAGTGATTGGTTTGATAACATTCAGCCGCTGAAAAAGTACGATGTTATTGTCTCTAACCCTCCTTATATTGATTGCAGTGACGTGCATTTAGCACAAGGCGATGTTCGTTTTGAGCCTAAAAGCGCACTAGTTGCTAAAGAACATGGTTTGGCAGACATTGCTTTGATCATTGAACAAGCGCAAATATATTTGTCGGTTAAAGGTTATCTGTATTTTGAGCATGGTTTTACGCAAGCTGAGGACGTACAGGCTATATTCCACAAACATGGTTATTTTGAGGTAACGACAATAAAAGACTATAACGGTAATGATCGCGTCACTTATGCGTGTTATAACGGCAAACAATAAACAACTTAAACCTAATACAAAAATAAAAATTAGAAGGAAGCAACCATGAAACATTTACATATGACGTTAGCGCTGATCAGCGTGGCATTATTCACCTTGCGATTTGCATTTTTGTTAGCAAGCTCAGCACAATTAGATAAAAAATGGTTGAAAATAGCTCCCCATGTAGTTGATACCTTTTTATTGCTGTCAGGTGTGGTGATGATGGTTCAATTGGCAATAAGCCCATTAGAACAATTATGGCTAGCCGAAAAATTACTTGCCGTTTTTGCTTATATTTTTACTGCTTTATATACCTTAAAGTTAGCGCGTAACCGAATGATGCAAGTGCTTGGCTATTTTGGCGCAATGGGTTGGGTGATGTTGGTAGTACGTTTAGCCATGACCAAAGAAAACATCTTTTTTTAACGGGTTTTAATCCTGATATTTTTCACTTTGACATTGAAGTATAGAATTTATAAATGAATGACTTGTTGTTGTCTGAATTACATTCAGAACATAAAAATTTATTACCCTCGTTGGCACTTATTGAAGAACATATATTTAATTTCTTCCCTAAATACCACGAGACGTTACAGCAGATAATCATGGATTGTCAGTTTGCTATTGAAGACATTGATGAGCCTATGGCAAAAGCAGAGTGTTTAATAAACGAGCTTTATGTCAGTCAACTGTTTCTAGATAAAGAGCGGATATTATGGCCCGTTATGTCACACCAAATATCACATTCGGTTGACTATAAAATCATGGCACCTGTTGTCAAAGCGGCCATTATTCAACATATTGCTAATGCCTGTGATCTTGAAACTGAGTTGGTTTATGTGCCTGAGAAAGTGATGGTACGTATTATTTGTGACGATATATATTCGATTATCTTTGATCCTATCAGTGGTGAATCACTGAATTGGGAAGAACTCGATCTACGATTAGATGAACTTGACGGAGACCCGAGTGAAGCATTTTTGGCGCCGATGGAAAGCCAAAGTGTCATTGTTGAATATCTCGTTGCGTTAAAAAACTCTCTAATTAATGAATTGAAGTTCGATGAAGCGTTGAAGTGTGTTGATCTGGTTTTGTCTTTCCGCCCTAACGACCCATTTGAACGCAGGGATAGAGGATTTTTATTGCATCAACTCGACTGTTTTAAAGTTGCTTATGATGACTATCAATTTTTTGTCAAAAAATGTCCAGAAGACCCTGCGGCACAATTATTAAAGTTACAGCTTGATAAAATTACTATCACTGATACGGTATTACATTAGAGAAGACATGCGAAAAGCATGCAAATAAAAATTAATAATAATAATTAAATAAATAATTTTGGGAGATAATATGTTTGCATCACCTGTTGCAACTGAAGTAACACAACATGCCCCTCTGCTCACTAATGATGCTACCGTACTTGGCATTATATCTATTATGCTTGGTTGGGTCTTTTACAGCTCTCACTGTGATAATCCATTTTGGCGGAAATTCTATAGCATAGTTCCAGCCGTACTAGTCTGCTACTTTTTACCCTCACTGTTAAATACCTTTGGGGTGATTGATGGAGAGTCATCTCAGCTCTATTATGTTGCCTCTCGTTTCTTATTGCCTGCTTGTTTAGTGTTACTAACCTTAAGTGTTGACTTAAAAGCGATAGGTCGTTTGGGTAATAAGGCCGTTATTCTCTTTTTAACCGGTACCCTTGGTATTGTTATTGGTGGTCCCATTGCCTTGTTAATCGTTTCAAGCATAACTCCTGATTTATTAGGTGTTACCGGCCCGGAAGCTGTATGGCGCGGCATGACTACGGTTGCAGGAAGTTGGATCGGTGGCGGCGCCAATCAGGCTGCAATGAAAGAAATCTATGGTGCCGGCGATCAAATATTTTCAGCAATGGTTACCGTAGACATAATTGTAGCTAACCTTTGGATGGCCGTTTTATTAGTGATGGCAGCAAATGCGAAAAAAATTGATGAAAAGACTGGCGCAGATACCTCAGCAATCACTGAGTTAAAAGAGAAAGTCGAACAGTTTCATGCCAAACATGGTCGTATTGCCACTTTGCCTGATATTATGATTATTCTGGCAGTTGGTCTTGGTGTTACAGGCTTTGCCCATCTATTTGCTGATATTGTTACGCCATTTTTTGTTGATAATTATCCTTCGTTAGCCCGCTTTAGTTTTCATAGTAAATTTTTCTGGATGATTGTTTTCGCCAGTACCGTCGGGGTTATTTTATCATTCACCAAGGCGAGGGAGTTAGAAGGTGCAGGCGCTTCTAAAGTAGGTTCGGCCTTCTTATATATTCTGATCGCGACAATTGGCATGAAAATGGATGTAACGATGATTTTAGAGGCGCCGGTTTATTTCGGCATCGGTGTTATTTGGATGGTGATACACGCCTCATTAATGTTCATCGTTGCTAAAGCCATTAAAGCGCCGTTATTTTATATGGCGGTTGGTAGTCAAGCCAATGTGGGAGGGGCAGCTTCGGCACCTGTTGTTGCTTCTGCGTTTCACCCTTCTTTGGCTCCTGTTGGTGTACTGCTGGCCGTTTTAGGTTATACCTTAGGAACCTACATGGCATGGTTATGTGGACAAATATTACAAGCAATTGGCTAACACTTAGAAATCAGTCTAGGAAAATACAATGACTATCGAACAAATCAAGTTGGGCAACATCGAAGTTGCCAATGATAAACCGTTCACCTTATTTGGTGGCATGAATGTATTAGAATCTCGTGATTTAGCAATGAAAATTGCTGAACATTATGTAGAGGTTACCCAAAAGTTAGGAATTCCTTACGTATTCAAAGCTTCATTTGATAAGGCTAACCGCTCTTCGGTTAATTCATATCGTGGGCCTGGGCTGGACGAAGGTCTAAAAATATTTGAAGAAATCAAATCAACTTTTAATGTGCCAATTATCACCGATGTTCATGAACCCTATCAAGCGCAACCGGTCGCTGATGTTGTCGACGTGATCCAGCTTCCTGCGTTTTTAGCTCGCCAAACCGATTTAGTGGTTGCGATGGCTAAAACGGATGCCATTATTAATGTTAAGAAACCTCAGTTTTTAGCCGCACATGAAATGCGTCATATCATCACCAAGTTTGCCGAAGCTGGTAATGAAAAGGTCATGCTTTGTGAGCGTGGTAGTTGTTATGGTTATAACAACTTGATTGTTGATATGTTAGCCATGGAAGAGATGAAAGGCTTTGCACCGGTTATTTTCGATGCAACCCATGCATTGCAAAAACCTGGTGGAAGAAGTGACTCTGCTGATGGTCGTAGAGCACAGGCAGCGCAATTAACTCGTAGTGGCATGGCTTTAGGCATTGCGGGCTTATTTATTGAAGCACATCCTGATCCAAGTATGGCAAAGTGTGATGGTCCTTGTGCATTACCTCTAGATAAATTAGAGCCATATTTAGCGCAAATGAAAGCGGTAGATGATTTAGTTAAGAGTTTTGCCCCGTTGAGCACAGACTAATAAATGGTCTATTAGAGATCTTAAATGTGTAGATTGGTAAGACATTTCTCCATAAATGCCCACCGACAAATCTTTTAAACAAATTCATATTTTAAGACAAAAAAAAGGTGCCTAAGGGCACCTTTCGTATATATGCGCGAGCATTTTTCTATTACCTATCGCGATACCAGCCCTAGAGAAGCGTTTATCGGCAGCTTTAAGTTGGTTGGGAGCAACCTAAGCTTTTAGGTTAAAGGAGCTTATTCAGCGTCCAAGGTTACCTTGCTTTCTAATTGCTTAGTATCACGTTTGCTGATCACTTGAGCCGCTAATAAATCTTTGCTGTTAAATGATACGCTTGCTAGTGTTACTTTAAGTTGCAGCATTGAGCTTGCAAGGTTGCTATCAAGGGTATTAGTGATTGCAACAGTGCTAATTGGCTGTGTTTTGGCAAACTCAGCTGTTGTAACATCCATTGTTTGTGCGTTGGCAAAAGTAGTCGCTAATAAGGCTACAGTTAATGTTGAGAGTGTTTTAAATAATTTCATGGTTTCTTACCTCTAATAAAAGTCAAATATCTGTATAGATGCTTTGGACCTTTTCTCTCGTGGTTAAGTGTTTGGTTGGGGAAAACACTTATGGCCAGCCCACTTATCTATGTTTTAAGCGGGGATAAAGATGATGTCCTTCATCTACGTTGCAAATAATAAGTTAATACTGGCAAAATTTAAAATGACAATTTATAATGCTATTCATTAGAAAAACTAATGAATAGATTTGCGCTCCTCTTTTTTAGAGCTTTTATTCAATATATCCATATAAATATACCTATTTATGAGGCACTGTTTTGGCAATAAGATTACCACCACTCAACGCTTTGCGAGCATTTGAAGCATCTGCTCGACAATTAAGTTTTACTCGTGCAGCAGAAGAGTTATTTGTTACACAGGCAGCAATTAGTCATCAAATAAAATCTTTAGAAGAACATTTAGGCTTAAAGTTATTTATGCGAAAAAACCGTTCGTTATTATTAACGGAAGAAGGGCAGTCGTATTATCTAGATATCAAGGATGTATTTATTTCATTAAATGAAGCCACCGAGCGCCTATTAGCGAGAGGTGCAAAAGGTGCCATCACGGTAAGTTTACAACCCAGTTTTGCTATTCAATGGTTAGTACCGCGTTTAAAAGAGTTTAACGCATTGAATCCCGATATTGATGTCAGAATTAAAGCGGTTGATCAGCCTGATAACTCGTTAACTGAAGATGTTGATGTCGCGATATATTATGGCCGTGGTCGTTGGCCAAATGTTCATGCAGATAAATTGCATACCGAATACTTAGTACCCGTTTGTTCGCCTTTGTTATTAGAGGGCAAAAAACCGATTAAGTGCATAGAAGACTTTACTCATCATACTTTATTACATGATACCTCTCGTCGAGATTGGAAACGTTGGTTTAAAGAAGCGGGCATAAAAGGGACCAATGTAAATCATGGACCTATATTTAGTCACTCAACCATGGTGGTACAAGCAGCGGTTTATGGGCAAGGCATCGCACTTGCACAAAGTTTATTCGCAAAACCTGATCTTGACTCAGGCCGATTAGTTAGCCCTGTATCACATACCTTAGTTAGCAAAAATGCCTTTTATGTCGTGTGTCGGGAGAATCAAGTCGATATCGGCAAGATCTCTGCCTTTCGCGATTGGGTACTTGATACTGTTGCACTAGAAGAGTTATGAAATGAATAAATCAGAAAATATTTCGCTATTAATGGATTTTGTCGATAACGCCAAAGGCATGGTGATTTTTGCTCATGGCGCAGGAGCGGATAAGTCATCAGAGTTTATGCAGGAATTCACTCAATTACTCAATGAACAGCAACTTAGCGTTTTAAGGTTTAACTTTAATTACATGGATAAACGATTAGTTGATGGTCGACGTTATCCTCCTGAGAGGATGCCTAAATTGCTTACTTGTTTTGAGCAAGTTATTGCCGATCTCGAAACCAATTTGCCAATATTTTTAATGGGTAAGTCAATGGGGGGAAGGGTAGCCGCAACGCTTGCTGAAAAGCCATTAGCTGGAGTTAACGGTATTGTCTGTTTAGGATATCCGTTTCACCCGCAGAAACAGCCTGAGAAACTACGATTAGAACCATTACAAAATACTCAGCAGCCCATTTTGATCATTCAAGGCGATCGAGATGCCCTAGGCAATAGAGATGAAATATCAAGTTATCAATTTTCGTCTTTATGCCAACTTCAGTATGTTGAAGATGGTGATCATAATTTAAAACCAAGGGTTAAATCAGGTTTTACTCATCGTCAACATTTAGCGACAGCTGTACAAGCAATAGTGAAATTTATTTATGAACAGAGTTAATATTATAAAAATAATCTGGGTATTTATTGCCCTTAATGGCAGTTTTTCTGTATTATTCGGCGCTTGGTTAGCCCACGCTGGGCTAAACTTGGAAGAACTTGATAAAGCGCGTTTAATAATTGCGCATCAATATCAAGTAATTCATGTACTTGCATTACTTGCTGTAATGTTAGCTTATCGAGTAAAACATTCTCGTTATTTATTAATTTCAGCAGGTTTCTATATTTTAGGCTTGTTGCTCTTTAGTGGCAGTTTATATTTGAAAACATATACTGGTATAGCAAGTATGAGTACATTTGCTCCCTTTGGGGGCATATCACTGGCATTAGGCTGGTTAAGTTTAGTTTTTTTAGGTAAAAAAGAATCATGACATCAATCGTATTATATTGCAGACCCGGTTTTGAAAAAGAGTGCGGCGCTGAAATCCAAGAAAAAGCTGCGTGGCTCGAAGTTTACGGCTATCTACAATTGACCAAAAAAGAAGGCGTAGTTTTTTATCACCTGAATAATCCGGACGATGGTGAAAAATTGATGGAAAATCTGCCTTTAAAAAGACTGATTTTTGCTCGCCAATGGTTTGTTACTTTAACTGAAAAAATTGCTTTGCCAGATTATAATCGTGTTGAAGCCATTGTTGATGAATTAAGCGGGGATTGGCAATATGCGGATCTGCGTATGGAAACTCCTGATACCAATGACGGAAAAGCATTATCAAAATTTTGTCGTAAATTAGCGGTGCCATTAAGACAAGCATTACGAAAAAAGAGCATATTGAGTGAAAAAAATAATAAAGAAGGGGCGGTATTACATGCCTTATTCTTTAGTGGCAGTGAAGTTATTTTGGGTTATTCTTTTGGTCATAATACTTCGCCACATGTCATGGGTATTCCACGGTTAAAGTTCCCGAACGCAGCACCAAGTCGTTCGACATTAAAGTTAGATGAAGCTTTCTTATATTTTATTCCTAAAGAAGACCAAGAATACCGATTAACATCAGGCATGAAAGCGGTCGATCTTGGCTCCGCGCCAGGTGGTTGGACTTATCAATTGGTACGTCGCGGTATGATGGTTACAGCGATAGATAATGGACCTATGGCTGAATCGCTCATGGAAAGTGGTCAAGTTAAACATCGACAAGTGGATGGTTTTAAGTTTATACCGACAAAGCATGAAATTTACTGGTTGATCCGTGAAACGAATAAACGTGAAAAGGTAAACATACCAGATCAAACCCCAATTGATTGGTTAGTATGTGACATGATTGAAAAGCCTCAGCGGGTCGTTGACTTAGTTATTCATTGGTTCACTGAAGGTTATTGCCGCGAAGCTATAGTTAACCTTAAACTACCGATGGCGAAAAAGTATGACACGGTGAAAGAACTTTTAGATAAGTTAAAGACGGCATTACCTAATTGTTATTATGAAGCGAAGCATCTTTATTATGATCGTGATGAAATTACTTTACTGATTAAATACAAAGTTCACCGTGATAATCAAAGGTGATCTGAGTTAACAAATAAACACATATAAAAAAAGAGCAATTAATTGCTCTTTTTTATGTATAGGATATACGGTATGCCACAGTGCCATGGATGGCATAGAGTGGCGATGTATAGGATATACGGTATGCCACAGTGCCTGGACGTTCTAA
>MAAC01006661.1_pt1 | contig 18358 bp, 17 predicted proteins | sample 1115981 | NCBI WGS metagenome assembly MAAC01 (sample SAMN04961126, study PRJNA320927) | seawater metagenome | isolation source: sample BD02T64 sea water enriched with oil for 64 days | place: USA:Gulf of Mexico | collected 2013-07-27 | reverse complement strand
AAACAACAACTAAAGTTAAAAGCCGAGTTTGTAAAATTGACCAGTATTGATGGGATCGGTCTAATCCTAGCTCTCACTATTATGCTAGAAACAGGAGATATATCCCGCTTTAATAAAGTAAGCGATCATTCTAGGGTGAGATCACCCCATTCAAGCCAGATCTGACGTTAAAAAATTATCCAGGAACTTTTCTTTCCAGACTCTAGGGGTAAGCTCTTCAACTTTTGAAGCAGGGTGCATGCTGACACGTTGCAATACATCAACAAGGTAATGATAGGGATTAATTTCTTGTAAGCGACAAGTGACGAGCAAACTTTGTAAGATACCTAGCTGCTCTGCACCTAATTCACTCCAACAAAACAAATAATTTTTTCGCCCCATAGGGATAACACGTAAAGCCCTCTCTAGATGATTAGTATCCATGGCAACATCAGGATTTGATAGGAACACTTTTAATTCAACTTGGCGCTCACTCACATAATTTAAAGCTTTGGTTAGTTGGTTTTTGGGCGTTAAGTCGATTCTTTGTCGTTGCTCATATACCCAAGCAAAAAATTTACTGATGAGTGGCTCACTGTGCTTTTGTCGGTAGGCTAACGCATCGCTTAATTCAGTAATGTGGTCTTTTATGTGTTTTTCGTTTTTATAAAGTTGCGCTATTTGGTCAATGGCCGATTGTGCTGCTATCGGCTCAATCAATAACGCCCTATCAAAATACCGTCTGGCATGTACCCAGCAAGCGGCATGCGTAATGACGGTTTCCTTTTCATTGAGTTTTGCCACCGTTTTACTGTAAGCCGCATAACCATCGGTGAGTAACGCCCCTGTAAACCCCTCAAGCTGATTTTTGGCATGCAAAAAACCTCTAGAGTTGGACCAAGTAAAGGCAATTTCATTTTTGTCACCATACATAGGCCAGAAGTACGTTTGCTTCATCTTGCCTTTGCTTTTTCTTCCTGCTTTTATCGGTACTTCATCCATAGAAAGGGTTTGACTGTTGATGATGGATTGCAGGTAAAATGCAACGGGCATGTTAGGATGCTAAATTTAGAGCATAAATTTTATTTGGTTAAAAATAAAACAAAGCATACTCCCACCCTGATCAGCCCTGCTCCTTTAGCCAAAAAGATATCAACATGAATTTCAGTAACGTATATTACGTCTGCGTGATAAAACGCTATTACTTAGCTCTAATACAATTTGGAATTAATACTTTCTTTTTATTTTCCTATACGATGAAATGCTACTGAATAAAATAATAGTTACCATAGCTATAAGCGGTACTTTTGATAACCCAAAATAAACAATAAAAAATGAAAATCGTTTCTTACCTAAAAAAAATAAAAGAAACAGGCACATAACAAACATGCCAGCAAGACCAATACGATCACTGGTATATATAATTTGACCTGCATCTTTAAAGTTTCCTAATCCATTACTTCTAAGATCATCGCGCCCTAAATTTAATGGAAAAGTACCATAGGCACTACAAAACCCACTTCCTTTTATGAGGTTTGGTGACTGTGCTAAAAATATTAAATGCGTGGTTCTAAGACCCACGGGACTATCTTTTACGTTCGCCTCTCGGTCTTTTGCAAATAGAACTAATAGCCCCAAAACACATAAAAAAATCATAAAAAATAAAACACGAAAAAAAATGGAAAACTGTTTAATTTTATTTAAAATAAATGTTGATGCTACAAGCATTGTTGGGAAAGAAAAACTTAAAAAAGGTATACTTATTAAAAAAAATTTATTTTTCAAAAAAAAATAAGAAAGCATTAAACATAATATTGTCATTCCAAAAAGGGATGGTTCATCAAAAAAACCTGTTGCTCTAAAAGGTATATAACTACTTCCACCAAAAGTAGTTTGAGCTTCAAAGCCTACAATCTGATTAAATACACTACCTTGTCCTAATAGTAAAAATAATATATGTACAAGAAATATTCCACAATGAGAAAAAATAGCGAATTTAATTCCTTTAGCTATATCATCTATTGAAAAAAACAAATAGATAATATAACCGACAAACAATTTCATAAACAAAGTAATCAAAACCATATAATGCATTGAAGCACAGCCTAAAGACAACAAAATACTATAGAAAAATGGTATATATAGTAGCGAAAGTGATTTGAATTTAGTTTTACTAAATTTAAATTTACCTTTCAATAAAAAAATAAAAAAAACAACAAATGTTAATAAGAATCCAAGGTATTTTAAAGGTAGGTTGTTTTCTAAAACTAGTAAAAAAATAAGAATACCCACGATGAACGAATTACGCATCCAGAATAACCTTCCACTTATTTAGAACTGAAGTTGAGTCAAACCGATTTTTCGCAAAAGTAACGCACTCAGCCCCTAACAATTCTCTTTCTCTTTTAGGTAACTCTATAATCGACTTAATAGACTCTTCAAAAGACATAGAGTCGAATTTATCGACTATAAATACACCTTTACACTCTTTTACAGAGAATGAGTCGGGACGATTAAAAGCTACAATAATACAACCTGACAGCATGGCTTCAACTAATGAGCGCTGCAACCCCTCAACTAATGAAAGAGAAATAAACACATCCCCTTTTCTCATTTTCTTATAAGGTTGTCCTACAACACCACGATAAGAAATAAAGGAGGACTCAATAAGAGAGGTATTTAATTCAGGTTCAGCACCTAAGGCGCCAAAAACTTCAATTTTATGCTCAAGAAATGAATGGATATTGGTCGATAACGTAATCAATATCCCCGCTCCTTTTCTGGAACTCCAAGTACCAACAAAAAACATTTTTAAACCAGAACTTTTCGATTCTAATTGAGTAAAATCTTCTGCATCAAAATGATTTGGTATTACAGAATATTTTTTAGAAAGCTTACCTATTTCGACTAGATAAATTAACTTAACATTATCAAAAGTAAAAAAACTGCCATCAAATAAACTTTTGACATTAAAATTATCATTAACTAATTGCCTTACCCCCCAATCAACATTGCCTCTTCTAATGTAAATTAATCTACACCCTATATCTAAAAAAGGAAATTTTAATACAAAGGGCTGAGTGATTATTATTTTAGCATTTTTATTAATTAGCAATATAAAGTAAACAAGAAAATTAAACTTCAATAACGTAAGAAATATAAAAAACTGATGCAATAAGTTTATTTTTTTTAATGTTGCCCTAAAACTGTTCATTATGAGACTTAATTTTACCTTATAATGTACTGAAGCTTTATTATTCGTTATTAATACAGAGTTGCTACTGTTTACATCAGTGAAAATTTTATTTTTTTTAAAGGTGATATTCTTTGTCCTGAAAACCGAATAGTTTAAATCAAGCAAATCAGCCAAATTTGCCATGGAACGAGGAGGCCCTATCACGGTCGTTTTTTTACCCGCATATAAAACAGCGACATCACAAGAAATCATACGCTTTAATCTATCAATTAGGCTCATTAATTTTTACTTCCTTAAAAAAGCAGATACTACAAAACATCGCAAAAACAACCTCACAACTCACCACCCATAAAGCAAACATTTCCAAACTATTAGAAAAGAAAATCCACCAAAGAAATAAGTTAAAAATAGAAAAAACATTTGATAGGGTAAGCAACTTACCGTAAGTTTCTACATCAAGAAACTTGACAATATAATTTGAGCCAAAAACCATTATAAAGGGCGTAGCCAATAAAATATATGACATACACCTAAGAATCGTAAACATTTCATTAACATATTCGTTTTTGACAAAATAAATAATAAATAAATCACCGAATATATTTAAAGTTAGAAACATTGAGAACCCAACAAGCAACTTAAAAGCAAGCAGTTTAAAAAAATAATGATAATCAGCTGTTTTATTTGAAAATAAGAAATCAGCTAATATCGATAATGGAATTTTACTTATATTTACAAGCTTCTCAGCTATATCGAAGATAGCAACAGCTTTATAATCAAAAAACACACCAACTAATACCTTTGCTGCATTCATATGTAACTGAAATAGTTTTCCAATAACCAACCATCTTGCAACAAGGATATACCGTTTAAATAAAACAACTATGTTCTTTACTCTTATTTTAACTATATACTTCTTTACTAGAAACCAAGTTATAAATAAAGAGGAAGCAGTCCCTAATATATAAGCTAAAGGAATAAAAATAAGATCTGTTTCATCATTTAAGAAAAACAATATAACAAGAAGAACAATAATTTTTTCAAAAAATGACGATATAGCTAAATATTCAAACTTGCCGGTACCTATTACGAAATGGTTAATCGAAAAAGCCGCCGTTAATAGAGGGTATATGCATAATAGAGCTGTAGTTACTGAATCTAGTTCTCCGACATAAAAATATGTAAATAAAAGACTTAATGGTAAAGCAATAATTAACAGCGCAACTTTTATTATTACGGGTATACAAATTGCGTAGAATAATTTCTGATGGCTTCCAGCCTTTCTAACAACTCGTGATGAATAACTGTCCATATTCAAACCAATAAGTTTAGCTAAAAATGCATTGATCCCTGTCCAAAATGCCACAAAACCAAAATTCTCTAAACCTACACTTGAAATACAAAGAGGATATACAATAAGAGGTACAACCAGCTGGTTAAATTTGGTAACAAAAAGGTAGAAAAGACGGCGATAATTAAAGTCAATCAATTACTTCACCTGAGGTAAAGATAAATCACCAAAAAGATCAATCCAAACTTTTTTTCTGACTGCCCCCCAATCATTTAACTTTGTAAAGAAAGGAAATAAAATAAAAGTTTGTGAGGGATTTTTCATCAGTGAATATTTAAGTAAGGATGAACCGACACCATATACATCCTTATTTTTATTAGATAATAAAAAAATCTCCATATTAGTTTCAGAAGATACTTCTTGGTACTGTATATCTCGACTTTTCAATACATTAAACACTATACTTTTACTCTTGATTTTCTGAGCAGGATGGAATTTAATAGAAATCCCACTTTTAATAGCCGAGTGTGAATCAACAAACCACTCCATGAAAGTCCTGAACTGCTCTAGTTGAACAACATTTTGCTCTACAAGTGCATCAAATAAAAACATTGATTCATAATTTATATCACTGATAAATTTTTTCTGAACGTCCGAAGAGATATTTACTACTCTGACATTTTCGTTTAAGCCTGTTGAAAACGAATTATCAGTTAAAGCAAAACTTGTAGATTGTTTGATACCTATACTTTCATACAAGTTGGCGTTAGGTTTCAACCTAGAGGACATTGCGCAAGGTATAATTTTTAAAAACAAACGAGAAAAAAAATGAGACCAATGCAATTTATTTGGAAATTTATTAAGTAGTTCGTCCTTAGATAAATAGGCATCTCCGCCATCTTCTATATAATGAACCTGCTTGCAAAAACAGTTAGAAATAAACACTTGATATAGTGGGTTTTTACAGTGGGGCACATAATAAATAAAATCATCACTATTCGTAAACTTACTTATAAAAGTATCTACTTCACCTATAAGGGACTTGTTCTTTAAAAACTTAAACTTAAAGAGGTTTCTAGGGCTATTATAAGGATGGTAATAAATCTCATCTGAAAGAGACAATGATGTTCCAAGTTCATCAACCCCCTTCATACCACGAAAACATGTAAATAAAACATCTTTTTTCGGAATTCTTCGACTTGAAATAATGCAACAAGCTATTAATAAATTAATTTGGCTGTGGATATGGAATATATGCTTCATTTTGTAGCTTTTCTTGTTGTTAAACTGTAAATCCAACTAAGGGCAACACGGCCAACAGTCCTCAAAAAGAAGCGTCCTGATGAAATAATTAAAAACTCAACTACATTATAAAATCTAATCCGATAAAAGTAACGCATCACTGAGAACTCAACCTTAGCATATACCAAGCCACTTCTTCTGTCTGACAAACCATTAACTCTGACTTTTACTAAGGTTTTTTGAATATTATAAAATTGGGCCCCGTTCATTAACATAGCAACCCATAGAGGATAATCTTCCACTCCTCTGAAGTTTTGGTAGTTTCCCGCCTTTATTACTGATTCCCTTTTATACATTACAGTGACATGATTTACTGGTGAATAATATTTGGCAGATTTGCGTATTTCACTGTGCTCCTCTTTAACATATCGTTTACCAACAATAGAAGCTTTATCTTCTATAAACTCCTCAATACCGCCTCCAACAAGATCAAGTTCAGGACTTTCCTTAAACTTTTGTAATTGAAGTGAGAAACGTTCAGAAACACACCAATCATCGGCATCCATTCTTGCTATGAGATCATAATTGCATAGCAAGACTCCTTTTTTAAGAGCGTATGCAAGACCTTTATTGGTCGTCAATTGTTGTGATATAATATTTAAAGGCCTCCTAAACTCTTCAATAATTTCATAATGAGTTTGTGTTAGAGGGCCATTCTCAACTAATATTATTTCTGATGCTTTTATAGATTGTTCTAATAAAGACTTCAAAGCTTCTCTGAAAAAGACTTGATCATCTTTTATGTAAACAGCCATAAGTACACTAAACTTATTTTGCAACATTTCCTTCTCCACAACCGTCTATATGTATTATTTTGGTATACTTTTCAAAAACATACTTTAACTGAGAAGAGAACCCTCCATAATTAAAACGTGAAATAGAGCAATCAACCCTATAAGCGCTTATAGAAAATAATGCCTTAGAAGTTAATAAACAAGTACTGTCTATACTTGTTACACTTTTAATGTAATCTATATTACGCATTAAAAAACTTTCAAAAAGTTCTGTATTATTGAATGTATTAAAACCACAATAGTCAAATATTTTATCCCCTGGATGTTTTCTAATTATCAGCTCCGCTTCATTTTTTTTACATAAAGTAATTAAAGTGGATAAAACTTGCTTATACTCTGATATTGATAAGACGCCCATATCGACATACGGCTGAGTACAAAATATAACTGCTGGTTTATTGAGCTTAGGGGCATTCGACTTTAATCTTGTTAAAACATTTATAATGCCGTTTTTATAAGCTATATTTACATCCAAATTTGGCGATTCAAGCATAGAGAACCTTTCACCTATATTTTTACTTAGTATTTTTTGTGCGTAATAATAGAATGGAAAAAGTATCGAATAATAAAATTTATTCTTTTCTCTTTTTAAAGCTTTAAACCTTGCACTAAAACCTGAATATGAGCCCACACCATCATCGATAAAGAAAACATCGATCTTTTTATAAATTTTAAAAAATAAAATCTTTAATAGCAAAGAGGTACTCAAGCTAACAGCAACTACTTTCAACTCCGTCTGGCATAATTTTATCTTACTGCTAATTGACTCATTTAACATATCGACTTTAACGTGAATTATTTTAACCCCCATAGAAGAACAATAATGCACCAAATCTTCAGATAGGCTAGTTCCGTGCCAATATGGCGTAAATAGCACTTCTACAACATCTCGTATATCTATATTTTTTTCTAAAAAAGTCAAAAAATTAAGTAAATGATATGATGTTCTTACTACCCCGACGTAGTGTTTATTTGACATTATTTTATCATGCTTAATTTAACTGCTGTTCCTGCTGCAATATTTTCTTTTGAAATAGCCCCTATTACGTTTGAGAGCATTTTTGGCAGAAGGCCAAAACCTGGTCTAATGCTTCTTACATTTTCATGACTGAACATTTCACCAGTTTTAATATCTTTAACAACATAAAGAGAACGACGAAACTTAACATTTCCCTGTTCAGCTTCAGTTCTTTCATAATTTACTTTACCTAACGAAGACCATGCCATTTTCGAGTCTTTGCATAATTGCGTAAGCTCAGCGGGTTCTAGAGAAAAGCTATCATCAGCACCACCACCATTACGATCTAATGTCACATGTTTTTCAATTAAACATGCACCAAGTGCCACAGCGGCAATTGCAGTAGCATTATCGATAGTATGATCGGATAAACCTGACAAAACATTAAAGCGCTGCGCGATGTCAGGAATTGTACGTAAATTATATTGTTCGGCTGGGGCTGGATATCCGCTTACACATTGCAATACCACTAAATCATTACAACCATTATCCCTAGCTGTTTGAATAGCCTCTGATATTTCATCTTGAGTAGCCATACCCGTTGATATGATCATAGGTTTACCTGTTGTAGCCACCCTCGCTATTAAAGGTAAATCAATCACTTCAAAAGACGCTATCTTATAGGCTGGTGCGTTTAACTCTTCTAACAAATCAACGGCAGTAAAGTCAAACGGGGAACTAAATATAGTAATGTCTAATTCTTTTGCTTTTTCAAAAAGCGGTTTATGCCATTCCCACGGCATATGAGCACCTTTATATAAATCATATAGTGTTTGCCCATCCCATAAACCACCATGAATCTGAAAGTCTTCTGAATCACAATCCATTGTAATAGTATCATGCGTATAGGATTGCAGTTTTATGGCATCGGCACCGGCTATTTTAGCTTCTTCCATAATTCTAAATGCGCGATTTATATCGCCATTATGGTTTGCAGATAACTCTGCAATAATATATGGAGGGAAGTCAGAGCCAATATTTTGGCCATCAATAGTGATAAAATTATTCATTGTTTGCCTCCAATGACTTTTCTTTTGAAATTAATACTTCGGCTTCTCCATCAACTACTACTTCTGATGTTTTAGAGTTCGTAATAAATGTTTTAACAATTAACTTTCTGCCAATTTTAGATATTACTTTAAAAGTAGCCTCTAGTTCTGTACCAATATATACAGGTAACTTAAAACTAAACGACTGTTTCATATAAATAGTGCCATCACCAGGAAAAATAGTTCCAAAAACTTTTGAAAAAACAGAGGTTACTAGGAAGCCATGTACCAATTTACTTTCAAAACCACATTTTTTTGCATATTCATCATCAAAGTGAACTTTATTATGATCACCAGTAATATCTGCAAATTGTACAACTTGCTCGCTAATAACTTGAAATTTATGTCTATAAACCTTACCGCAAGAGTATGGTCCCTTAATTCTGTTTACTATCTCACTTCTACATTTTTCCCAATCTTTTTTGAAAATGGCTAACCTATGCACATCCCAAAATTTTCCCTCAGCGAAGTGATGCTTTTTAAAGATCCCTTCCTGCTGAAAACCATGTTTTTTATGAAACTTTATTACAGGGTCATTAAATTCTAAAACTTCACAATACAGCTTCTCCAATTCCATTATATTAAAAGCATAATCGAGCGCTGTAATTTCCATTAGTGAACCTATACCTCGAATAGCTGTGTCTCCAGAATAAAATGCCCAACTAGAAGATTTAGATATATTATTAATATCTACAAAGCCTATTACACCACACGGCTTATTATCCAATTCAAATATAAAGTAGCTTTTGGTTGTGTCTTTATCGATTCTTTTAAACCAAGATAGATGCTCTTCTTTGGTTATTTCATGGTTGGTATACATGTTTTTTCTAACATCAACTCGATTACGCCAATCGAAAACAATATCCAAATATTGTTTCGTTAGTGGTATTAATTTTATATTTTTCATTCTATTCCCTATTAATCGATAGCTATGTCTTGAATCAGTTGGCTTAATTTACTTTCACCAACGGCTAACAGCTTCATGGATTGTTCTTTTAATAAATGAGGTGAATTAATATATTTATCTAATTCTGAGATAATGCTACTTGTCTCAATTTCACTTTGATCACCTAAAAACGTTATATAATTTTTTTCATGTAAATATTTAGATACTTCAACTTGATTATCTGCTAGTGAAAATACGATACTTGGAAGGCCTAAAAATATTCGCTCTCCTGTAGTCGCACCACCTGCGCCAATAGCAAGATCAGATTGAGAGAATATTTCTGCCATGTTAGATACCTGTTCTAGATAATAGCAATTATCATATTTCTCACAGAACTCCTTAATTTGATCCTTGAAGGGGTTTGATTGTCCAACTATTACGTTGACTACTTCAAAAACAGCCAATTTTTCATTTAAAAATTTTAGTAGTTTCAACGTTGCATTATCTTTATCTACACCACCGAAAAAAATGACAATGTTACTTAATTTAGATCTGGTTTTTATTGAAGCTTTAGCTATCAGAAAGTCTTCACGTAATAAACAGTAAGAAATCCCTAGGTACTTCTTACTGTTTACAGGAATTAAATTATCGTAGCGTTTTGCATAGTTGGGTGCAATATTTTGGTCTAAAATAATATCGCAGCAATGCTCTCTATTAGCTAAGTCATCAACAACAACAAGTTTTTTTGATATATATCTAAATTGCTTTTCCCAATGTATATCTAATGCGTAATGATCTACAACTAATATGTCAATGTTTTCTATACAATTTTCTTTCAGTACGGCGAGAGTTTGGATCGCATCAACTTGCTGAGAAGTACCTAACCATTCTGAAAAACCATTTACTTTCTTATTGAGCTCTGAACTTTTAAGAAGTATTATTTTATAACCGTTGAGGGTAATTAGATCGTTAAAGTTACCACCATGATCTCTTGTTATGAATGTACATTCATACTTGGCACTTTTATTTAAATTGTTAGCTAAAGTTAAACAGCGCATCAAATGGCCACTGCCAATGTTAAAACCAGAATCTACTCTAAATACTAAGTTTTTCATTATTTTGACTTAGTTAAGACTTCATACATTGATTCAGCATTAGACCAGTCTTCTAACGTATCAATGTCTTGTACCGTATTACGCGGTAATATTACCGCGTAGGAAGCATTAGAAAACATTGGTGCCTTACTTAAAAAAGCTGTACTTTTCCCCCAGTAAAACTGCCCGGCATCATGATAAGCTTCATCCAAATCTTGAGATCTGGTATTTAAGTGTTCAGGCATAAACATTCCTGTAGAGCCATCTTGATTCAGCTTTAATGCTCGTTGAATAGGAAACGGAAATGATGTCGCACTGAACGCATAATTAAAGTTACCTTCAACTAACGCTGAAAACCCTCGAATTAATGCTTCACTAGATATAAACGGCGCGGTTGCATAAATACAGCATGCGTAGCTAACACTCTGATCATTCTCTGTAAACCATGATAAGGCATGTTCAATAACATCCATGGTCGTAGAATAATCATTTGAAATGTCTTCAGGTCTTAGAAACGGAACCTCTGCGCCATATTTCTGGGCAATTTCCGCAATTTCACTATCGTCAGTTGATACAATGACTCTATCAAAAATCTTTGAATTTAATGCTGCTTCAATTGAATAAGCAATTAATGGCTTACCATGAAAATTTTTGATGTTTTTTCGTGGTATACGCTTACTTCCACCACGTGCAGGTATAATCGCTATTTTCATTAATTTAAACCAACACTTCAGTCAGAACCGACACAACTTTATCTTGTTGTTCTTGCGTCATGGTATGAAATAAAGGAATACTTATTGCGTCATTATAATATTTTTCTGACTCTATAAATTGACCAGATACAAAACCTAATTCTTTGTAATAAGGCTGTGTATGAACGGGGATATAATGCAAATTAACCCCGATACCCTTTTCTCGTAATTGTTCGAAAACGTATTTATGAGATAAACTGATTTCGTTTAACTTCAGGCGGATAACATATAAATGACGACCTGAGTACGAATCATCACTTTGTATAGGTGTAATTAAAGGTAGATTTTTAAGTAGTTGGTCATAATTAGCGGCAAGTTGATTTCTTTTTGCTACAAAATCATGCAAGCGTGACATTTGGCTTGCACCTAATGTAGCTTGCATTTCTGTCATTCGATAATTAAAGCCTAGTTCTATTTGCTCGTAGTACCAACCACCATGACTTTTCTCTGTCATTAACTCAGTATCACGGGTGATACCATGGCTTCTTAATAACTCCATTTTCTTGGCTAACGCTGGGTCATTGGTAGTCGCAACACCGCCTTCAGCCGTAGTTACTATTTTAACAGGATGAAAGCTAAAAATGGCTATATCGCTATATTCACAATTGCCTATTGGCTTGCTTTTATATTTTCCACCAATAGCATGTGAAGCATCTTCAATAATCGAAAAGCCATACTCTTGACCAAGCTTATGAATTTTATCCATTTTGCAAGGTTGCCCACATAAGTGAACTGGAATGACAACTTTAGGTAATAGCAGGTCATTTGCTTTAGCATGAATAAGTTTCTGTTCAAGCTTATCGGCGCACAAGTTGTATGTGTCACTATTGATATCAACAAAATCGATATCAGCGCCGCAATATAAGGCACAATTTGCGGAAGCCACAAAAGTAATAGGTGTTGTCCAAACAACATCGCCTTTACCAACACCAAGAGCTAAACAGGCAATATGTAGTGCCGATGTAGCTGAATTCACAGCTAAAGCATAATCTGCATTCACTGCTTTCTTTATTGATGCTTCAAATAAAGGTACTTGTGGGCCTTGTGTTAAAAAATCAGACTTTAACACATCTAAAACAGCGTCAATGTCTTGCTGTGTAATTTCTTGCTTTCCGTAAGGGATCATACTTTTATCTACGCTCTAGTAACTTATACTGTAAAGTTTGGATCAACATGCTCAATAATTAAATTACGTAATGATTCGACCGTTTCCCATTCTGTATTGGTACCAGAATTATACTTAAAACCAAAAGGGACTTTCACCGCATTATGATGAGTGATGAAGTCTTCTTCTGTATGCATAAATGAAACTGAAGGTAAAATGGCATAATACTTACCAAGATCAATGGTATTTAAAGAATCAGTATCTGTGATCATTTCTTCATGAAGTTTTTCACCTGGACGGATGCCAACATCGCGAGTCTCACAATCAGGTGCTATAGCGGTTGCAATATCCGTTATTTTATATGAAGGTATTTTAGGAATGAAAATCTCACCACCCAAATGATGTTCAATTGCATACATCACCATATTTACACCATCTTGCAATGAGATATTAAAGCGTGTCATTTCCATATGAGTGATAGGTAAAATTCCTTCTTTTTTCTTGTCGATAAAAAAAGGTATAACTGAACCTCGTGAGCCCATTACATTACCGTAACGAACTGCACTAAATTTTATATCTTTAGAGCCACGTATATTATTAGCAGCGGCAAATAACTTATCTGATACTAACTTAGTTGCGCCATACAAATTAATAGGAGCACACGCTTTATCTGTTGATAAAGCAACAACGTCTTTAACACCACAAGTTAATGCTGCATGAATAACATTTTCAGCACCATCAACATTTGTACGAATACATTCAGTAGGGTTATATTCTGCTGTATCTACTTGTTTAATGGCTGCTGCATGAATTATTACATCTACGCCTTCACAAGCTTGAGTGATACGTGATCTATCACGAACATCTCCTATGAAAAAGCGAAGCTGAGGAAAGTCATATTCAGGATATTTTTGCTTTATAATTGATTGTTTCAATTCATCTCGAGAAAAAATTATGATCTTTTTAACTTCAGGGTAACGCTCTAAAATGGTTTCGATAAATTTTTTACCAAAAGAACCGGTGCCACCAGTAATGAGTACCGTTTTATTGTTTAACATATATATCCTTAAAGCTTTGCTAATTCATAACATGTATGAGTGATTAAATTTCTACGCTACGACAACATTTACAATGTATGTGCCATCGCCTTTTCAACTTTTTCGACATCAGAAGGTATGTCAACCGCAAGACTTCCGGAGTCGACTTCTATCATTTCTATCTGGTAATCAGATTCTAGAAAACGTAAAATCTCTATATCTTCAACGGCTTCCAAGGGGGATTTTTCAAGTTTATTTGCAAAGAACTTTAAATGTTTTCGGCTAAATGCATAGACACAAACTTGTTTGTATGCAAATCTGAATTCACCGTCTTTAGTTAAAGGGATCCCTGAACGACTCATGTACATTAAACGCCCTGTAGTACTTGTCGTCACCTTAGGTACGGTCAAGGAACGAAACTCATCCTCAGATGTAATTAGTGACATTGCATTAACAATTTTCCCCGATTCCTTAAAAGCATCTATAACTTTTGAAATATTTTTCGGATCTATTAATGGTTCATCCCCCTGAACATTAATTAAAAAATCAAAATTTAGTTTTTCATTAACTTCAGCGAGCCTATCCGTGCCAGTTAAACAATCGCTACTTGTTAATATAACTAAACCGCCGAAAGAATTTACTACCGATTCAATTCGACTGTCATCCGTTGCAACATAAACTTTATCTTTACCCACAGCTTCACAGCAGCGTTCCCATACATGCTGAATCATAGGTTTACCGCAAATATTCACTAGCGGTTTGCCTGGAAAACGAGATGATTTATATCTTGCAGGAATTACTACCGCAAAACTTTGAATATCAATCATAATTCCGCTAACACCTCTGAAAATGAGTCTATAACTCTATACCCCTGACTAGTGCATAATTCTCTCATCTGAGAATCAACATTTGATAAAGGGCTGTAATAAATGAAATCAATACCATTAAAGCTTGCTGATTCCAAATCAGAGATCGCATCACCTATCATCACGGCACGTGAATAAGAGTTTTCGAATAAAATCGTTTTAACTAAATCTACTTTTTTAGTAGGTGAACCTAATATTAATGTAAAATACTGACTTAACTCTCGTTGTAAAAATATTTTTTGAAGTTCATTTTGTTCAGATCCACTTGCAACACATTTAATTGCATTCGATCTTTTCAGAACTGCACTTACACCATCTGCTTCACTTGCTTGTAGATATAGTTCACAACATTGAGTCGAAAATGACTCCAGTAATATATCCCGAATTTTGTCATCATCCTTATCGGCCATATCAATAAAGTTTTCTATGAAGTAGTCAATATGATAAAAACGTGATTTACCAAAATTATTCGCAAAAAAATGAGAACATTCATTAATCTCATTATTTGAACAACCAGCATCAATTAATGCATTTTTCATTGCGTCAATTTTAAGCTGATTAGAATCTAAAATCACTCCATCACAATCGAATATAATTAAGTCATATTCATTAAATGGGTGCATATATAGAACCTTTATCAAGAGGATATGTAGTTGGAGTCAACGCTATCATCTGCTCAAAATTTGTAATCGTTTTCGAACGAGAAATAATATCTACCATTTCACTTTGGCGAGGATCAGAACCATCGTAACCGTCGAAGCCTACAAAAGCTAAACTAACAGCCCCCATTGTTTTTGCTATAGCTATAGCATAACCAGCCGTAACATCAAAAGGCAAATAGCACTTATCATTTTCGATTGAATAATTATCTAAAGTTACTCCTAAACCATAATCGTGCAACTTGTTATCAGGGAAGTATGACGAAAGTTCATCATCACTAAACCGGTGTTTAGGCAAAATGATAGGTTTAGTAAGTGAGCCGTATACTTCATGCTCTGAAAGAAACTTACTGTTATGAGTAACACAGTAAAAATCAATTTGGTCTGATAAAAAAGGGATGGCATTAATTGCTATAACAAGTGGTTTTCGTAATTGAATATAAGCAGCTATATCATTTATATATTTTGATAAGCTTGGACCATTAGCTAGAATGAGTACTTCTCGGTGTTGTCCTAGTCCAACTAATGATATTGTTCCCGTTACTGCTTTACTTGAGCCATTAAAAGAAAGGGCGGCCTTAAAAACATCATCGTTATACGAACTGCTATTATCCAGTTGTTTTAAATACTCTATAGCGCCAACGATTTCATCTGTACCATAATGAGTATCAGATAATAAATTTTGAATATATGTTGGGTGCACACTATGTTGGGCGCCTAAGAAGTAAAGCAAATTACTCCCCCAACCGCAGGATTTTTGCATTGGCTCAAAGTGTCTTATCGCAAGTTCGTATACTGCTGCAGGCTTATAATAATCATTCTCAATAGAGATTACGGCTAACAAGTTTTCAGTTTGTGCGTTACCTGCTCCTCTCCCCATCCCTGTAACAGTAGAGTCAAGCCATGATACTCCATTCTCTTGAGCAACAAGACTATTATCTAAAGCCTTCCCCATATTGTTATGAGTGTGTATTCCCAATTCTCCGACCCACTCCTCTCGAAGAGCACTTATGATCCTTAAAACTTCAGCTGTATCCATGTTACCTAACGAGTCAGCAAAATAAAGTACATCTAGTACTTCCCAACTTTTTGCAATCCGTGCTTTTTCAGCAATAATCTCTGCAGATTTTCCACCTGCTTGCATCAAGTTATAACCTACGATGTAACCCATAGCATTTAATGCCTTGATAATTTCACCAGAGTTTTCCACTTCGTGAAAATGTGCCGCAACTCGTACTAAACTAATTTTACTTTTAGAAGCATCGACGAATAATGTATCAACGGCATCACGAATACTCATACCTGAATTAAGAATGGTTTTTGCATCAATCATGACGCCGTAAGTTGGGCCTAGAGGTAATTCTAATCTATTCAAAAAATTTTCTGTCATATAAGCAAAAGCGCCGCAAAAGCCAGGCTTACTGAAGTTCCGAAGTCCAAGTTCAACATAATCAATTTTAGCATCTGCCATCGCTTTCAGATAGCTAGACACAACAGTAGAATCAAAATCCCAGTTATTATAATAACCGCCATCACGTAACGTACAATCTAATATTTTAAACATAAACCTTTTCTCTTAATCCTTGTAGTTGAACATTTCCAATATCAAAACTCATTTGTTTTTATAGTTTTAGAGAAAATAAGTATCCATCGAGACCTTTTTATGCTCTAAACTAACTTTATTCATTTAAAAAACCCTTTTATAAGGGCTTTGAGCCATTTTACTCTTCTTTTTTAAATAGGTATTCTACTAAAAAATCAAATGATAAATGTAACTCAATAATATTTATTCGATAGGGAGACTATTTTATGAATAGTAGTAATTCACTATTATTCAATATACTTCCAACTAAAATGGCGCGCATATTTGTTATAAAGTATAAAAATTAAAACAAACAACGCTAGCGAAGTACTTTCTGCTATTTCAAAGTACTCACCTATCAAGCCAATGCTAGACATTAATACAGCAAAAACAGAGATAAACACTAGTGCTTGTTGTGACGTCAAACCAGCACGTTGAAGAATATGATGTAAATGATCCCTATCAGGCTTAAATGGCGATTTATCTTTTTTGACTCTGCGATAGACAATCGCTAGCATATCCATTAAGGGTACGGCACAAATCCATAATGCGGTTACCGGTCTAAACGATGCATTTTCACCTTGCGTGCCCATTGATAGCAACCAAATAACACTTAAACCGATGAACATACTGCCCGCGTCACCCATAAATATTTTTTTTGTGTATGTTTTGAAAAAACCGAGATTGAAAATTAAATAAGGTAATGTGGCTGTAGCTAATATCAATGGATAACTTAAATAGCCTTGAGTACCACTCATTAAAAACAAAACTGCAATAGCGGTAAAAGTATTTAAACTTAACACGCCAATTAGACCATCAATTCCATCTACCATGTTGTATGCATTAATTACTACAATAATGGCTAAATAGGTAAAGATCATACCAAAGGAGCCAAGTTCAATATCACCTAATCCGAAAAGGTTACCCAAGTTTGAAATTGAACCACCAACACCGTAAATCATTAAACTGGCAACAATAATTTGACCAATAATACGAACGCGCACACGTAAATCAAATTTATCATCAAGCGCACCAATAAAGACCATCATTGCTGAGGCAATAAGATACATACGAAGTTCAAGGGTATTGGGTAACCAGATAAGGCTAGCAGCAAGCACGGCTATGAAAATAGAAATACCACCAATTAAAGGGATATGACCTGCATGTTGTTTTCGCTCGTTAGGTTTGTCAACTAAGCCGACCTCTATGGCAACTGGCTTGAAAAATTTTATTGCAAAAAATGCAAAACAAAACGCGGTAAATGCCGAAGCAAAAATATACATGTTAAAATTCCAGTAACGTTCCTGTTATATCTTAAATTAGTATCCTGCTTCAAAGTGCTTTTAGGTATAGCAGCTTTTTATAAAAAAACTAGCTAGGCGCTCAATAAACAAAATATAATTTCTAATCTGCTCGGTTCAATAATACATCTAATTCTATATTAGAGATTATCTTTATTTGAATAACTTGTTTTGGATCAATTATTTGCTGAGTACAGATTAAATTCGAATGGATTATACTAGAGTTCTTACTTTATTACAGTAAATTATCACAAAACACAGCAATTCTCGGTGATTTAACTTTTACAGAGATAAAATGACTTTTCCAATCATTTTTTAATTGTTCTTTTGCACTCCTATATCCAACCTACTTCTCAACTTTTATTTGGGGTACAGATCAAGTAACACAGCTAAGTGCATTACGCTCAGTTTCTTTTTTTAAGCTGTTTTCGTTGCTATCACCTCATA
>MAAC01019360.1_pt1 | contig 18366 bp, 18 predicted proteins | sample 1115981 | NCBI WGS metagenome assembly MAAC01 (sample SAMN04961126, study PRJNA320927) | seawater metagenome | isolation source: sample BD02T64 sea water enriched with oil for 64 days | place: USA:Gulf of Mexico | collected 2013-07-27 | reverse complement strand
AAAGACTTTTCCAGTTCTGGCGTCAGTGCGCCCCGGTTTTCCACCCGCAACTGGTTGCTGGCATAACGCGGATCAGCCCCGAGATCCGGCCGGTCAAGCACTTGGCAAAATCGTTGGAACTGGCCGTCATTCCCGACGGCTATAATGATGTGCCCGTCTACCGTCGGCAGCACTTGATAGGGCGCAATATTGGGGTGATCATTGCCTTTGCGTACTGGGGCGGTCCCGGTTGCAAGAAAGTTCATGGCCTGGTTGGCAAGCATCGCTGTTGCGCAATCCAGCAGTGACATGTCGATCTGTTGGCCTTTGCCGGTACGGTGGCGCTGTTCAACGGCGGCTAGAATCCCGATGGTGCCGTAAAGCCCGGTAGCAACATCAGTTACCGCAACGCCCACTTTCTGGGGCTGACCGTCCGGCTCGCCAGTGATTGACATCAGGCCGGACATTCCCTGGATCAGGAAGTCATATCCTGCGCGGCTGGCATAGGGTCCATCCTGACCAAATCCAGTGATTGAACAATAGATCAGGCGGGGGTTCAGCTTTGAAACACTGTCGTAATCTAGGCCGTATTTGGTAAGTCCGCCGACTTTGAAATTCTCGATCAGAATATCGGCCCCTGCAATCAAGTCGCGGACAGTTTTCTGACCTTCATCTGTACGAAAATCAGCAACAATCGAAGTCTTGCCGCGGTTGGCCGCATAGAAATAAGCGGCAGTTTTATCGCCGGCACGTTCAATAAAGGGCGGCCCCCATTTGCGGGTATCATCCCCTTGGGGTGCTTCAATTTTGATGACTTCAGCGCCAAGGTCAGCCAGAGACTGGCCAATCCACGGTCCTGCAAGAATACGGGCAAGCTCGACAACTTTCAGGCCTTCAAGAGGTTTCATATTATTTCAGTCCTTACAGATAGGGTGGGGTGCAGGCCGATATCACTTCGGCCGGTCGGTCAGATATATTGCGAAAACGGTGCGGTTCGCGGCTGTTAAACAGATACGAGTCTCCCGTCTTTAGGATGCGAGTGTTGTCGCCGACTGTTATTTCGATTTCACCTGAGATGACGATACCGCCTTCGTTGGCTTCGTGCTCGATCATGGTTTCACCGGTGTCGGCACCGGCTTCATAGCGCTCCTGCAGGATTTGAAGCCCGTGTTGTTTTGCGTCTCCGACTTGACGGATCGTGATCTTCTGAAGTGCAGACTGGTTGTCCTGATACAGCAGAGAAGTGAGGTCACGTAGATCGTCAGGAGTAAAGAAGACCTGCGCGGTGGCGACGGCATCTGGCTCAAAAAATTCTGACATACTAATACCAAATCCGCCCAATATCTTGCGCAAAGAAGCCACTGAAGGGCTGCTGCGATTGGTTTCGATCATCGAAATCTGCCCGTGTGGTACTTTTGCGCTATCGGCTAGTTGTCTTTGAGATAGGTTATATTGGTTGCGTAATGCCTTTAATCGGCGGCCAACGTCAAATTCATCTGCCATTATCTGGTATCCCATCCTGTTTTCACCTCACGATACTCGAATCAAAGGATGCTGCGCAACTTTTCCCTAGCATTGCGCAGGAAATCGAGCAATAAGGTTTGCAGAATCAGAACACCTGAACCGGAGGCCACGACTGTGAGTGTCACGAAAGATCTTAAGGCACGCCGCGCTGCGGCTGTTGCTCAAGGGGTAGCGACCCGCGGAATTTACGCAGAACGCGCCAAGAATGCTGAACTTTGGGATGTGGATGGTAAGCGTTACCTCGACTTTGCCGCCGGTATTGCTGTGAACAACACCGGCCACTGCCATCCGTTGGTAATGCAGGCGGTGGCTGAGCAGTCGGAGAAATTCACGCATACCTGTTTTCACGTCGCGCCATACGAAAGCTATATCCGACTTGCAGAGCGGTTGAATGCTGCAACTCCGGGCGACTTTGACAAAAAGACCATGCTTGTTACGACCGGCGCTGAGGCAGTCGAAAACGCTGTTAAGATGGCGCGTGCATATACCGGCCGTTCCGGAGTTATCGCGTTTTCCGGTGCGTTCCACGGCCGCACCCTGATGGGGATGGCGCTTTGTGGAAAAGTTACACCATACAAAAAAGCCTTTGGTGCAATGCCACCTGAAGTACTGCACGCACCGTTCCCTAACGCGCTTTATGGGGTCAGTGTTTCCGACAGCCTAGCAGCGCTGGACAACCTGTTGCACAGTTCGATTGATCCCGAACGTGTTGCAGCGATAATCGTTGAACCGGTGCAGGGCGAGGGTGGTTTTAACATTGCGCCCCCCGAATTTCTGAGGGGTTTACGCAAGGTCTGCGACGACAACGGAATACTTCTGATCGCTGACGAAGTGCAGACTGGTATTGCCCGGACCGGCAAGCTGTTTGCTTTCGAACATTCCGGAGTTGCTGCCGACCTAGTCGTCATGGCCAAGGGGCTCGCCGGTGGCTTTCCGCTTTCTGCTGTGACTGGGCGCGTCGACATCGTTGATGCGGCCCCGGCTGGTGGTATCGGCGGCACGTATGCGGGCAATCCCCTAGCTGTAGCCGCTGCAAATGCTGTTCTTGATGTGATTAATGTGGAAAGCCTTTGCGATCGTGCCAGTGAGATCGGAAATGTAATTCAGCACCGCCTCAATGAAATTGCGCAGCGTCCGGGAATGGAAGCTATCGGTGATGTTCGGGGGCAAGGGGCCATGGTCGCATTTGAACTGTTTACCGATCGGACAACCAAAAAGCCGAATGCGGTTCTGACACAGACGATCATCGCCGAGGCTGAGGCCCGCGGACTGATCATCCTGCCATGCGGCACCTACGGAAATGCAGTGCGTTTGTTACCACCGCTGACCACGCCAATGGCACAAGTCACGGAAGCGCTGGATATCCTCGAAGCCTCGCTTGAGGCCGCCATCTATACCGCTGTTGCGGCTGAATAAGGAAGCTATTATGCCTAAAGACCTGTCCCCACAAAGCCGCCCGGAACTCGCTTCTTTCTCTTGGGAGGATCCGTTCCTGCTGGAAAGGCAACTGACTGAAGAAGAGCGGATGATCCGTGATGCGGCCAATGCCTATGCTCAGGAAAAACTTCAACCGCGTGTGACTTCCGCATTTGCAAACGAAGAAACAGATCCGGAGATCTTCCGTGAGATGGGTCAAATGGGCCTGTTGGGCACCACCATTCCAGAGGAATACGGCGGCATCGGCGCGGGTTATGTGACCTATGGCCTTGTTGCGCGTGAAGTTGAGCGGGTCGACAGCGGTTATCGTTCTATGATGTCGGTGCAATCCAGCCTCGTGATGTATCCGATTTATGCTTATGGCTCTGAAGAACAGCGTCAGAAATATCTGCCGAAGCTGGCCAGCGGTGAATACATCGGCTGTTTTGGCCTGACGGAACCGGATGCGGGTAGTGACCCCGGAAGCATGAAAACCCGTGCCACCAAAACCGACGGTGGCTACGTATTGAATGGTTCAAAAATGTGGATATCGAACAGTCCGATTGCGGATGTGTTTGTTGTCTGGGCGAAGTCCGATGACCATGGTGGCAAGATTCGCGGCTTTGTGCTGGATAAGGGAACCAAAGGGCTGTCTGCGCCTAAAATCTTGGGCAAGCAGTCATTGCGTGCCTCGATCACCGGCGAGATTGTCATGGACAATGTTGAGGTTGGTGAAGATGCGCTTTTGCCTAATGTCGAAGGTCTGAAAGGGCCTTTTGGTTGCCTGAATCGGGCCCGTTATGGGATTGCCTGGGGCGTTATGGGCGCGGCTGAAGCCTGTTGGCATGGTGCGCGTCAGTATGGTCTGGACCGCAAACAATTTGATAAACCGTTGGCCCAGACACAGTTGTTTCAATTGAAGCTGGCGAATATGCAGACCGAAATCACTCTTGGCCTGCAGGCCGCATTGCGTGTCGGACGTCTTATGGACGAAGCCAACGCCGCACCTGAAATGGTCAGCCTTATCAAACGCAATAACTGTGGCAAGGCACTGGAAGTTGCACGCCACGCCCGTGATATGCATGGCGGTAACGGCATCAGCCTCGATTTCCATGTCATTCGCCACATGGTGAACCTTGAAACGGTGAACACCTATGAGGGAACTCACGACGTGCATGCGTTGATTCTGGGTCGGGCGCAGACCGGGTTGCAGGCGTTTTTCTAAACGCGTGCAACCCGGAAATTTCTGCTTGAAATAGTCAAAAACTGGGCTTTGTCAGATTAAACTGGCTTTAGGCGGGCAGGGCGCTGAACTAGCGTCCTGCCATGATCAAACGATGGTTTTGTCAGTGGAAACTCTGTTGAGAAGGTCAGGTTGGTCCTTTAGCGTCCAGTTATGACAAAAAGCGACCCCTTCCGCTATTTCAAGACGAGTCTTGATATCATCCGCCTTGCGGTGATGCACGAGGTGTGATTTCCGCTATCGCTTCGAAATGTGACGGACCAACTTCACGAACGCGGGGTCGATATCAGCCATGAAACTGTGCGGTTCTGGTGGAATCGGTTCGGATCTTTGTTCGCCGCGGAAGTCCGAAGAGAGCGTGTTCAACAACTTCGTGCCCATTCGAATTGGCAGTGACATTTGGACGAATTTTTTGTGAAGATTAACGGCGAGATGCACTACCTTTGGTGGAGCAATGCCCACGAGGTCGACGTGCTGGAGAGCAATGTCACGAAACGTCGTGATCGCAGGGCAGCGTTGAAATTACTCAGAAAATCAATGAAACGCTTCGGGAAGCCGAAGGTCATTGTGACTGATAAGCTGCGCTCTTACGGTGTGATATGAAGGTCATCGGCAATGTTGACAGACAAGAAGCCGGTCGTTGGCTGAACAACTGGGCCTAGAACTCCCACTTGCCTTTTCGACGACGAGAACGTGCCATGTCGCGCTTCCGCCGAATGCGAAGTTTGCAGAAATTCGTCGCCGTTCATGCCTCAGTCTACACCATTTCAACTCAGAGCGCGGCCTTCACTCCAGATAAAATTTCAAGCTCAACTACACCTTTGCTCTTGCCAAATGGCACCAACTGGGCGTGGCATAAAGGGCAGTGATGTTGTTCTAGAAGAGACTAGTTCGAATTAGTCTGACACCACGCGGGTTGTCCCAGACCTCGCGCTAACGTTCACGACAGGTGAAACACTTCCTCCATTGAGGCCCACCATTCACCTTCGGACCGGGTGTCGAGCGGCACCTGCATTGGGCCACAAAGTTTCCACCAATCTCGCGTTCTTGGGTCCGCTGCGATGGCCGCATCGTCTGAGGCAAAATCGGACCCAGTGTATTCCCAATAGCTAAATAGCAGGTTTTCAGGTTCACGCAGAAAGATCGAATAATTGGTGATATTGGATGCCCGCAACCGGTCCAAAATTTCGGGCCACACGTTGGCGTGCAGGCGCTTGTATTCTGTGATGGTCTCGGGGCGCAGGCCGATGACCATACCCATGCGTTTAGCCATGTTGGGTCTCCATTTTGGTTTCAACGATCGCGCCGCGCCGACCAACGACTGCTCGTGCTAAGTTGTGGCCTTCTGCCATGCATGCTTGGACAGGTAACCCTTTGGCGAAAGCGGCAAGGAAGCCACCATTGAAACTGTCGCCAGCAGCGGTGGTGTCCACCACATGTTCTGCTGGCGCAAATTCCATTGTCACCAATGCGTCTGGGTTGATAGATATTGGCCCGCTTTCGGCGCGTTTCAGTGCGCCGGACCTGCAGCCACAATCACGCAGGCGTTCAAGAACAGACGCTTCGTCAGCATCGCCAAACAGCAGCATTTCATCGTCAATAGACGGCAAGGCGATATCGGTCATGGACCAAGCGGTCGTGGTGACTTGGCGGGCGGTCGAGGGGCCCTCCCACAGGGCCGGTCTGTAGTTGGAATCAAACGCGAGCAGTGCCGCACCCGACTGACGTAGATGTCGCAACCGTTCTAGGAATTCGGTCCGGATGTTTGGGGGCAGGATGGCAAGGGTGATGCCCGAAAAGTAGATGATATCCGCGCCATTAAGCGCGGTGAAATCACATTCATTCTGGAACAAGTTTCGTGCGGCAGATTGGTCGCGCCAATAGGCAAAGGACCGTTCGCCAGACGGATCGGTCTGCACGGAGTAGATGCCCAGATTTTTCACCGGATCGCGGCTGACGTCCGATATACCGACGCCCTCATCATTGGCGCTTTTCAGGAACCCGCCTGACAGGGGATCGTCGCCAACCCGCGTGAGATAATCAACATCACCAGCGTCACCCAACAGGCGGTTGCAATAAACTGCGGTGTTGAATGTGTCGCCAGCAAAACCAACCACAAAGCCGATGCCGTCGCGGCGCAACTCAGCCATGACCTCGCCGATACAAAGAATGCGCCGGGTCATCGGGTCGACTCCACGCCATAGAACATGCAGGCCGTGCCTGAGAACAGACTGTCACGTTCCATTGGAGTTAATGCGGCCGCGAGGGTTTGCGCCGCCGAAAGCCAACGTACATAGTCCCCAGCGAGGTTCAATACCGGCCAATCACTGCCCCACATTAGACGTTCAGCCCCGAAGCAGTTCAGCACGTGCTCGAAAACAGGTTGCAGGGTGTGTGCGGACCAACCTTGGCCATATTCGTTGGCAAGGCCAGACAGCTTGCAGAACACATTGGAAAAACTGCTTAATCGACGCATTTCTTCGCGCCACATCTCGCCCGTAAGCTGTCCTTGGCCGATCACCGGCTTGGCGCAGTGATCAATCACGATTGGCAGGGTCGGTATTCGCTCCGCGACAAGGGCCAATGCGTTTAGGTGACGCGGAGTGACCAACGCATCCATCCTGAGCCCTAGGGCGGCAGCTGCTTCAAGGTTCGCTATGACTTGCGGTTGAAGCACCCAATCGGTGTCTTCAATATCCTGCAACATGGGCCGAATTCCTTTGAAAAAGGGGTGCGTCGACAGCCGCTGCATCGCCTCGACTGCGCCATCAGACATTAGATCGACCCAGCCGACTACCCCCACGATTGACGCGTTTGCATCGGCAAGATCTAGCAGGAATTCGGTCTCGGCCAGTGTTGGGGCGGCTTGAACAACGATAGTGCCGGTCACGCCCAAGGGGGCCGTGATCTTGGCAAGGTCACTGGGTAGGAAATTGTGATGGATTGCAGACACGCTGTCGTCCATCCACGTGTAGTCGCCGCGCGAGATTTTCCAGAAGTGTTGATGTGCATCAATGATCATAGTGGCGGGTCCGTTGCTGGAGTATCTTGACATATCGTTCGTAATAATTAAAAACCAATACGAGATGGAGGCCACAATGTCAATCACACCTATCGTTCAATTTGGTACAAGCCGCTTCCTGCAGGCGCATGCAGATCTGTTTATTTCTGAAGCACTGGAACGGGGTACCGCCCTAGGCCCAATTTGCGTCGTGCAATCCAGCGGCAATGCGGAACGCGCACGCCGCCTTTCTGCATTGAGTGCTCCCGAGGGGTATCCGGTACGCATTGAGGGCATCGAAGGTAGGCGGGCGATTTCATTTGAGACACGGGTCACAAGTGTGGCACGGACGCTTTCCACTGCTGACGACTTTCCGGAAATCTCGCGGATCGTTGCGGAAGAGGCCGAGATTATCCTGTCTAATACCGGTGACGCTGGATGGGTGCAGAAACCCGCAGATACCATGCCTGCATTCCATCAAGAGATGTCCTATCCAGCAAAGTTGACCCACCTTCTGCTTGCACGGTTTCGGGCCGGCGGTAAGCCGATCCAGATCATGCCGACCGAATTGGTTGCGCAGAACGGAACCACACTCAGACAGCTTGTGATCGCTATCGCACGCCCCCTGTCGGATGATTTCGCCGAGTGGCTGGGCCGCGACGTAATGTTCGTCAATTCGTTGGTGGATCGGATCGTATCCGAACCGCTTGAACCCGCAGGTGCGGTGGCTGAACCCTATGCGCTTTGGGCCATCGAGGATTGTCCGGGCTTGCGCCTTCCTTGCAAGCATCCCGCTGTTCAGGTCGTTCGTTCGTTAGAACAAACTGAGGCGCTGAAACTGTATATTCTCAATCTTGGGCACAGCTATCTTGTTGATGGCTGGCTGCGCCGCGATCGGAAAGGCGCTGAATATGTGCGCGATTTGATGTCGCAACCTGCCGTGCGTGCGGAACTGGAGGATCTCTATGCACGCGAAGTTTTACCGGGTTTCGAGGTCGCAGGAATGGGATCCGAGGCTAAACATTACATCGAGACCACGCTTGACCGGTTCTCGAACCCATATCTTGAACACCGCCTGTCCGACATCGCCCAAAATCACCCCGAAAAACTGCGCCGTCGGATTGGCGCGTTCCTCGACTGGTCGGTTGAGCGTGGCGTAATGGTGCGGCAGCCCCGGTTATCAGAAATCCTAAATACCGTCGCACAAACAGAGGTGTCACAATGAAACGTAACCGGATCGGAACGACCGACGTTGAAATCACTGAATTGTCCTTTGGCTGCGCAAGTATCGGCAATTTGTACCGTGAAATTTCGGATGCCGAAGTTTCAGATGTTCTCGGCTGCGCATGGAAGCAGGGCATTCGATATTTTGACACGGCCCCACATTACGGGCGTGGGTTGTCCGAAGCACGCCTTGGTGCCTTTCTGAAAAATCTGAACCGGGATGAATATGTGTTGTCATCCAAAGTGGGGCGGCGGTTGTCGCCGGGGGCCGCAATGGACGAAGCCGATGGATTTATCAATCCGCTGCCCAATGCCGTACGCTATGACTATTCCGGTGACGGTATTGAGGATGCGTTTGAGCAGAGCTGTGAACGCCTTGGAACCTCTCGGATCGATATTTTGTTTGTGCATGATATTGGCAGATACGCCCATGGTGATGCAAATGCGGGGCATTTCGCAGACCTGATGGACAGTGGGATTGATCGGTTGCGCAAGCTGAAGGAAACCGGGCGGATTGGGGCCTTTGGGCTTGGTGTGAACGAAAACGAGATCTGTCTGGACGTCATGCGCGAAACCGATATCGACGTGATCCTTCTGGCTGGCCGCCTGACCTTTCTTGATCGATCTGGCGAAGAAGAATTGGTTGGCCTATGCCATGAACGCCAGACCAGCCTCGTTCTTGGAGGCATTTTCAACTCGGGCATTCTAGCCACGGGACCAGTGCCAGGGGCGCATTTCGATTATGCCCCGCCGTCCGACGATATTCTGGCGCAGGTGACTGAGTTGCAGTCGCGTGTCGATGCTTGGGGCATTCCATTGGCAACCGCTGCGTTGCGTTTTGCTATCCAGCACCCAGCTGCGGCATCTGTCCTTCTGGGCACCGCGAAAGCATCCTCACTGACACGCAACCTTGATGCGCTGAAGGCCCCTTGGCCTAAAGGCGCAGACGATATCTTCGCGCGGGTTAGCGGCAGGTGATAATCAAGTGTGGGCGTGGATGCGCAGCGAGGCTAGAAGTGTCTGTTTTGAGGTTTTGAGGTGATCGCGCGCCGCGGAAAGCGCGGCTAGTTCATTGCGGGTGCGAATGGCATCTAGAGTTCTCAGGTGCTCTTTGATTGCAGCTGCGTTCCGGTCCTGCTCGTCCTTTTTATCCCATTGGTAATGGTAGTGGAAGACAAGCGAAATTACCTTTTGGAATTCATCAACGAAGCGGTTTTGTACGACGCTCCCGATTGTGGTGTGGAACCGTTCATCCAGAATAGAGAAATCGTGATACCGGCTGTCGATCTGCGCGGCCAAATCTTTATGGTCAGCTTCAAGCTTGTCGAGCTTGGGCCAGATCTCGTGATCTTCGGGCAAGTTGACTAGCTGCGAAATGGCGTTCAGTTCCAGCATGGTGCGAAAATCTGACAATTCGACGGCGAACTCTATGGTGAAACCCAGTAACTCCCACCCGCCTTTGCGGCGCCTTTGCACAAGCCCGAAACGGCTAAGAGAGGCAAGAAATTCTTGAAATGCATGTGACGGCACATTGAATTGCCGTGCCATATCAGTAACGTTCAGCGGAGTACCAGGTGGAACATCAAATCTCAGGATCCAGTCGAGAAATCGCTGTTCAAGTTCTTCCTCAGAAACAGGATCGGACCCGACCGGCAACAGGTCGGATTTACGAGGTTTGCGCAGAAGGGACTTGTTGCGTCCGTTCCATTCGATGATGTTTTTCTCATCGAGGCGCTGCAGTGCCGAGCGGACAACGGTTCTGCTCACATCAAGTGTCTCTGCCATGCTGAGTTCTGATGGTAACTTGCCGTTAATTGCCAGATTCGCACAGAGATCCAACATGGCGTTATATGCTTCTCTGAAACGTTGGTCCGTTCTCGCCATTTGTTTGCTCCTTGCCTAACGGTATATATACACTAATAAAAATCCTCTAATGTCTACAATAATATAAAACTGTTGACAATGGATAGACGTTTGAACAACATGGTATTCAATAATTAAGTACAATCGTGAAGGAAACGGGATGAACAAACTCATCACAAAGGCGCGCACCGAAGGGAAACGGTTCAGGCTATCACCGGAAAAGTTTCACAAACTTTCCGCCGTCCTGACTCTGCTTATCCTGATCATTATCTTCGCCTTCGGAAACGCTGCGTTTTTGTCGGTTAATAACGGCCTTACCGTCTTGCTCCAGACTTCGGTTATTGGATTGCTTGGAATCGGTATGACCATGGTGATCCTCACCGGAGGGATCGACCTAAGCGTCGGTTCAGTCTTGGCTTTATCCGGTACCGTGACAGGTATGATGGTCAAATCGGGAATGCCGGTCATCCCGGCCATGCTTCTTGGTGTTATCGTTGGGGCGCTTTGTGGACTTTTTAACGGGTTCGTCATAACCAAAATGCGCATCACGCCCTTTGTGGCAACGCTTGGTATGATGCTGATTGCCCGTGGTATTGCACTGCAACTAACGGGTGCCGCGCCGATTTCCCGTCTGGGTGAGGCATTCGGCGTTCTCGGAAACGGCGCGTTGTTTCGGATCGTCGAAGAAGGCGCCAACGGATTTCCAAAAGTTGTATTTCCCGGCATCCCTTACCCGGTGATCTTGCTTGTACTGATCGCGCTGGTTGCATCCTATATGCTGCGCCGCCGTCAGATTGGGCGCCATATCTACGCCACCGGCTCAAACGAAGAGGCCGCCCGACTTGCAGGCGTTGAAGTCGACCGTACGAAGATGATCGCCTATTCCCTGTCCGGTGCGCTTGCAGGTCTTTCCGGGATCGTTCTTATGTCCCGTCTGGTCACGGCACAACCGAACGAAGGCGTCATGTATGAGCTCGACGCAATCGCCGCTGCCGTGATTGGCGGGGCGTCCCTGATGGGTGGCATCGGGTCAATCTCTGGCACTTTGATTGGTGCCTTCATCATCGGGGTGCTGCGCAACGGCCTGAATATGGCCGGTGTATCCGCCTTCATCCAACAGATCGTAATCGGCTTTGTCGTCATCCTAGCAGTTTACATCGATCAGATCCGTAACCGCCGGTAAGCGGTAAAACCTAATCTTTAAGTGGAGGAAACTATGAAGATATCCCTGAAAGCAATGCTCACAGCAACAACAATTGCAGTAATGCCGGTTACCGCGATGGCAGGCGAAATTGCCGTCATCGTCAAGACAACCAATTCGAACTTTTGGCAAAATGTTAACAAAGGTGCTGCAGCCGCTATCGAAGCACAGTCCGAACACAGCTTCACTTTCAATGGCCCGGCGTCGGAATCAGCCATCGCCGATCAGGTCAACCTAGTTGAAAACGCGATCAATCGTGGTGTCTCCGGTATCGTTCTCGCCCCATCGGACCCGGAAGCGCTGGCACCAGTTGTAAAACGTGCATTTGAATCCGGTATTCCCGTCGTGATCGTTGACTCGGGTCTGGCTGAAGGTGCTGACGGCACGTTCCAAGCATTCCTGTCGACCGACAACTGTACGGCGGGCAAGCTGGTTGCTCAGGCAATGATCGATGACGCGGGCACCGAGGGTAAAGTTGCCGTCATGTCTTATGTGGCTGGAGTGGGCTCTGAGCTTGGGCGCGTAGGCTGCTTTGTTGAGCATCTAAACGCAAACTCGGACCTAGAAATCGTTGGCCCGTTCTATTCGCAGTCACAGATGGCGACGGCTTTGAACCAGACCACAGATATCCTTGCCGCAAATAGCGACCTTGTTGGTATCTTTGGCGCCAACGAACCGACCGCCGTTGGCATGGGACGTGCCTTGATACAATCGGGCAAAGCCGGAACCCTGACGGCCATCGGTTTTGATGGCAACGGCGACCTGCAAGACTTCGTACGTGATGGCACATTGCTGGCGACCGCTGTGCAAGGTTCTTTCCAAATGGGTGAGCTTGGCGTGAATGCCGTGATCGATGTTATTAACGGGAATGGCGTCAATTCTTTCATTGATACCGGTGTTGTTCTTGTCACCAGCGGCAACATCGACACGCCAGTTGCACAAAACGTCCTGTACTAAGCAAACCCAGTCTGCCGGCGCGCCTCTCTTTGCGTACCGGCAGACGACCATGCCAACAATCCGAAGGCCAGCCAATGAACACGCAAAGTCAAATCAACGCCCCACTTGTCGAAATGATCGATATTGAAAAGCACTTTGGCGGTGTCCGTGCAATTGAGGGCGTCTCGGTCGACCTCTACCCTGGCGAAGTGGTTGGTATTCTCGGGCACAATGGTGCAGGAAAATCATGCCTGATGCGGATACTATCGGGTGCCATGATGCCCAATAAAGGGCAGATCCGCGTGTGCGGAGAAGATGCCCACATCCATACGCCCCATGATGCCCGGGACTTTGGGATCGAGACAATCTATCAAACGCTCGCCCTTGCTGATCATCTGGACGCTCCAGCGAACCTGTTTCTGGGGCGCGAGCTGAAGACCCGTTATGGCAATCTCGACGACAAACGCATGTTGCGCGAGGCGCGCGAAGTGCTTCACCGTCTGAATCCGAATTTTACGAACCTCGGTGATACGGTGTCCAGCCTGTCTGGCGGACAAAGGCAAGTGATCGCGATTGCGCGGGCAATCTATTTTGATGTGAAGATCCTGATCATGGATGAACCTACCGCAGCTCTTGGCCCGTCAGAAACCGCCATGGTCGCGGACCTCATCAAAAAGCTCAAGGCAGAGGGCATTGGCATATTTCTGGTCAGTCACGACATGCATGATGTATTTGAGCTATGCGACCGCGTAATGGTCATGAACAATGGGCGCAACGTGGGTTCCTACAAGATCGACGAAGTATCCAAAGACGACATCCTTAGTCTGATCATCAAGGGTGACCTGCCCGATGGCTGGGTGCCGCGCAACGGTGAGGCAGTGCAATGAATATCGCAAATGAAGTCTTGGCGACCAAGACCAAAATGCTTTGTGGCACCTGCATTGAGCCAGGCGAGTTTAAGCTAAGCGAGCGTGATCTACCAACGTCGGCGCCAGAAGGATGGGCGCTTGTCGACATCAGCGCCGTGGGTATTTGCGGCACCGACTATCACATCTTCGAAGGCAAGCACCCCTTTCTGGAATACCCCCGTGTCATTGGGCACGAGTTGAGCGGCGTTCTGCTTGAGGATGCAGGTGAGATAGCAGCGGGCACACTGGTAACGATCAACCCCTATTTGTCTTGCGGAAATTGCCGCGCCTGCCAGCGTGGTAAATCCAACTGCTGCAGCAAGATCGAAGTTCTGGGAGTACATCGCGATGGCGGGATGTGCGCTAGGATCGCGGTGCCCGTAACCAACCTCTATCCGGCACATGGGCTGACCGAAATTCAAGCCGCAATGGTTGAGTTCCTTGCGATCGGTGCGCATGCAGTGGCGCGGTCTGAGCTTACGAAAGGCGACCGCGTACTTGTCACGGGGGCGGGGCCCATTGGCCTAGGTGCCGCATTGTTTGCCCGTCTTGCCGGGGCCGAGGTGCATCTTCTGGACCTCAGTGCCGCACGTTTGCAGTTGGCATCCCAAAAATTTGACTTCAACGATCTTCACCAGTCGGGCGATACTATCTTGCAAGGGAGCATGGCCGAGGGGTTTGACGTTGTCTTTGACGCCACGGGAAACGGCCGCGCGATTGAGGCTGGCTTTCCACTTCTTGCCCATGGCAGCAGCTACGTTCTGGTCAGCGTTGTGAAAGACGCGATCCGCTTTGATGATGCGGAATTCCACAAGCGCGAGACCCGAATTATCGGCAGTCGCAACGCGCTGAAGTCTGACTTTGATCGGGTGATGGCCGCGATGAGGTCCGGGGATATCGACACCGACGCCCTGTGTTCAGAGATCCTGACGCTTGAAGCGCTTCCTGACCGATTTAGCGAGTTGGCAAATGACCGCGAGACGTTGGTCAAGGCTGTGGTGAAATTGTGAAGGTCGGGTCAAAAAACAACCAAGTTCTGAGCCTGCACCCCGACGACAACGTCGCAATCGCTATTGCGCCACTTTCCCCGGGGGATGATCTTGGCGACACTGGTCTGACAGTGGTTGACGCGATACCTGCCGGCCACAAGGTGGCCACAGCCACCATCCCGGCGGGCAGTGTGGTCAGGAAATACGGTCAAATCATCGGTAACTCGACGGTGGATATTCAGGTCGGTGGGCATGTTCACAGCCACAACCTTGGCATGGGCGACCACAAGCAGTCCCACGCATGGTCTGATGACCTGCCTGACGTCGTGCAGGCCAAGACAGAAGATCATTTCATGGGCTATCGCCGCCCGTCGGGGCGGGTCGGTACGCGCAACTACATCGGCATATTGACGACGGTAAATTGTGCCGGATCGGTCGCCCGGTTTATTGCAGATACGGCTGAGAAATCCGGCCTACTCGACGCTTTTGAGAATATTGATGGCCTGATCACAATTGCCCATGGCACGGGATGCGGCATGTCTGGTCAGGGCGAAGGATATGACACGCTGTTTCGCACCCTAGCTGGCTATGCGCAGAACCCCAATTTTGGAGCGATTTTGATGATCGGGCTAGGCTGCGAGGTTATGCAGATCCCAGCACTGACCGGCCATGCGGACTTGCGCGATCAGGCACGTTTTCGGTTCATGACGATCCAACAATCTGGCGGCACCCGTGCGACCGTTGACGCCGCGCAATCCATCTTGCGCGACCTCGCCGCTGAGGCCAACAAGGCCTGTCGTGAACCAGTTCCAGCCTCTGAGTTGACAGTCGGCCTGCAATGCGGCGGATCCGATGGCCTATCAGGCATCACAGCCAACCCCGCGTTGGGCGTTGCCTCGGATTTGTTGGTGGCGCAGGGCGGCACAACAATCTTGTCAGAGACCTCAGAAATATATGGTGCCGAGCACCTTTTGACCCGTCGTGCAGCCACGCCGGAGATCACCGAGGCGCTGCTGTCCCGCATTAGGTGGTGGGAGGATTACACCGCCCGGAACTTTGGCGAAATGGACAACAATCCGTCGCCTGGCAATAAACGCGGTGGGTTGACGACAATCCTAGAAAAATCACTCGGTGCGGTGGCCAAGGCAGGCGCTGCGCCACTGAACGGGGTCTATCTGTATGGTGAATCCATCGACAGATCCGGTTTCGTGTTCATGGACAGTCCTGGCTATGACCCCTGTTCCGTCACCGGCCAGATTGCGTCAGGCGCTAATTTGATTGCCTTCACAACTGGGCGTGGATCGGTCTCGGGCTACAAACCTGTTCCCTGTATCAAGATCGCGTCAAATTCCGAGATGTATCAGCACATGTCCGAAGACATGGACGTGAATTGCGGTGATATCGTTGCGGGTGCTTCGATCATGAACAAAGGACACGAAATTTACCGTCTATTGCTCGATGTCGCCTCTGGACGGTTGTCAAAGAGCGAGGCTCAGGGGTTCGGCACGGTCGAATTTATCCCATGGCAAATCGGCGCGGTGATGTGAGCGAAACTGATGTCTGCTCTTCGGATTTAGACCGTTTCTGTTTGATCACAAACAGGGTTCACATTGAAACACGGCATGTTAGCCTTGTTCGACAACATTGGTTGGGCCCATTAGAAGGTATTTTTTTAAAGCAGTAGCTTAAGGATCATCTTTGGGCGGTTTTTGCTTGGTAAGCTGGCAGGTGCTACGTTATTGCCTGCGGTACGGCGTGGGTTCATTACATAGATTGTGAAATGCAAACCTGTCTGGACCAAGTAGACAGTCGCTAGTTTGCCTCAAAGTTCTGTTCCTAGCCTGTCGCGGCTAATGACGTGCCTACAGTTTATCGCTGCACTTTTGGACAGGAGATGACGCTGCACGGTGTAGAGAGTCTGCGCAGCGGTATTTCGGGGCCCTACCAATCCCAGCGGTCAACCCAACTGTATTGCGGTGGGACAGATGCGTTCGGGATCAGGTCAGGCATGATGACTTCCTGACCATCACAGAGAAGCACAGCGTGACCGACACACCGGTGCTGATAACGTTGGCTGACAGGTGAATGAAACATTCACCGAGAGGCTCGATGGTTTCTGCGGGGTTTTCCAAAGCTCCATTCCGTCAATCATGTTCGGCGCGTCAGAAGTCGGTTTCTTCGGCGGGGCAGCATAGGGTTGGGTAGCCTCTGCCTCAGCATCCGAAGCTTGCCTTTCTGGGTGCTCCACCAGTGTCGTTGGAGCACCGATTTCGTCCCGATCAAGGTTAAACATAGTGGCGTCGGCTGTGTCCCGGTCAGTCATCGGGGGAGTTGATTTCCGGGCCTCAAATTCCGTTAATAACCTGTTAGGGAATTGGCTCCCTTTTTGTAACGTTTCGGGCTTCACGCATCCACGGATTGGGGCGGGAATTGCAGACGCCAGAAGCGTGTCGATTTCCACCCTACTCCATTCGTCCCTGATGGCGGCAGCCACGTCCCAGCCCTTGGGTCGGGGAACACTGGTCGATGGTGCGATTTTCCTAATTTAGGATTCAGAGACAGGTACGATTTTTGGGCTTTCCCTGATCTGGGGATTAAGCCTTTCCGCCAGTTCTTGTGCGTAACTGTTACCGGGGTCATCGTGGTCAGGCCAAATAGTCACAGACCGGCCTGCAAGAGGGGTTAGATCGGATTTAGCAAGCGCCTTGCAGCCACCGAATGTTGTTGTGACGAGGTAGCCAAGTTCGGCCAAAGCATCCACACATTTTTCGCCCTCTACAACAATAACGACTTCATTCATGCCAGCGGATGCGATCCGTGCCAGTTTGTAGAGCGGGCGTATTCGCGGTGCCTTCCATTCGTTTCGAATGACGTCAAAGGGCAGGAAGAATGTTCCACCTTCGTAGTGCTCGTATCGGTTGGCAACGAGCACGGGAACGCCAGCCCCGTCGTAGTAAACATGCCGGGTGCGTGCAATACCTGCTGTGGGATGTGAGAGGTGCGTAAAGTCGTATTTCATGCGGCAGCCCCAACTTGCTTGGCAAGATGACGAGCAGCTTGCGTTTGAAACAGGTTGAAAAGATACGCATAGAGGCTAATCACATCGCCGCCTGCGTCTCGGGTCGCAAAATCGGCCCATTTCCCGGTATCCATGTTTATCCTGAACGATCCGGGGCGGCGATCAGCGCGGGTGAGGTTCAAGGCAACCCACTCCCGATTGACCTGCCGCTCGTCTGGCAACCAAAGTCTCAGGAGGTTGTCCAGCCTTTGCAGGCACAAGGCGTTAATGGCGGCGAAATTGATGGGGGTCCAATGTGTTGTCATTGTGCAGCCCCTCAATACGAAAGGTCACGAATTTCTCTACGTCTTCAATGCGATACCGAACGAGGCGGCCCGCCTTGATGTAGGGCAGGTTGTAGCGTTTGGTGCAGCGACAGACGTTCAGGGTTTCCGTTGAAACGCCGAGATAGTCGGCAACTTCTTTCGGGGTCATTAAAGGCAGATGCTATTTGGGCAGTTCCTCACATTGTTGCACGTGAGGGAAAACTGGCAGCTATGCCGATCAATTTTTATCAAAGCTGATCGCTGCACTTTTCCAATTTTTTTGCCGATCGTTTTGGGGCCTTCTCCGCTTATTGAGATTTTTGATAGCTGTTGCGGAGAGTGAAATTGGTCTTCGTAGTCACTTGTGATGTTCCACTTGTGATGTTCTGTTGAATTTTTATGGAGGTATCACTGTGGGTGGCAGTGCGTTCTGCTTTTGGAAACGAATGCGGGAACAATATTTTCTGCGGCCTAGGTAACCCAATTTGCGATTCCTCTGAGAAATCCGGTGGGGTCTCCCGGCCTACATTCTGACTTAGCCCTAATGACTAAATCTGCGCCGTAACCTGGAGACTTGAACGCGGCCTCACTCAACTGTTTGGTCAGGAGGTCCTCTGCCAGTTCGTTTCCCTGAGTAACGTTCAGGAGATTGGAGCTATGTGCCAACTGTATCCAACGCAGGTGAGTACATGGAAATGGCAGACGATTGAAGGCATGGTAGGCGTGTTTTCGGACAAGATTAAGAAGGCTGAGAATAA
>MAAC01011267.1_pt1 | contig 18375 bp, 21 predicted proteins | sample 1115981 | NCBI WGS metagenome assembly MAAC01 (sample SAMN04961126, study PRJNA320927) | seawater metagenome | isolation source: sample BD02T64 sea water enriched with oil for 64 days | place: USA:Gulf of Mexico | collected 2013-07-27 | reverse complement strand
ATCATTTGATTAATGTCTGAAGCGAATACAATCGAAAAAAAATATTACGGAATAAGCGAGGTGTCCAATATGCTTGGAGTGAACACCTCGCTTTTGCGTTTCTGGGAAAAAGAATTCCCCAACTATATCAAGCCAAAAAAGAACAAAAAGGGAAACCGATACTACACGGCAAAAGATATAGAACAGCTAAAACTGATCTATTACCTGGTAAAAGAGCGTGGCTTCACCCTTGAAGGAGCTAAAAAGAAATTGAGAAACAATCCAGAGGATACCATCAAAAATGCAGCTATCGTTACGGAATTGAAAAAGATGAGACAGGTCTTAGCTGATCTTAGAGACGAGTTTCCAGTGAAATAGCTTTTTTCACTTGTTAAAACCTTAAATCATTGTACTTTTCAAAAAAGCCCTTACATAACAGAAAGACCTTGATACTCCTTATTTCCCCCCAATGCATTCATTAATTTAAAATCCATTTAATAGCAGCCTCCTTCGTACAAAAGGACTCTAATAGAATAGCACTATATCTCAATTTAAATAAGGTTGGAAACACCACTTTTGGAGAATCGATTACAACAGCGATTTTCAAATTCATCATATAATGGATATTCCTCTGGAAGAAATTATATATTTCATCTAATTCACCAGGGTTGATATTTAATTCACATGAGTTGAAATTAGTCACAACTCCCTTCACATTTTGAGGAATCATGTCTTTCATTACTATCTCCTCCCATGAATCAATAATATCCTTCATAGTTACCTTATTTCTAAATTCTCTTATCAGGATTAAGCCATCTTCACTGTAACTATAACTAACATTGCATTCTTTCTCCATTCAATTAGAATTCAAACCGAATTGTTATATTCAGCTATTATCACCTCTACAAAATTAATAGATCAGCTATTAGAGATAATATAACCTTCAGATTTTTCATTTAAATGTCTGAATCCAAGACAAAATAAATTCTCATTGCATCAAAAAAAATCTATATAAGGCGATGTTAAGGGTAAAATGCTAACATTAAAAGGAATTAGTTGCCGATTTTAGGGGGATGCATGTACCATATCAAACTATCGCCCAATGTTCTTTTTTCAAAAGCTCAATTAATTAATGATAGAAAAGTGAACTTTATTACCATTCAAAAATTTCGTAATTTAATATTCTCAATTCAACAGAAATAACAATAATTAAATACCCAACTAACCTTCATGAGATATAAAGAATTCAATAGAAATAAAGTACTTGAAAATTGCATCCAATTATTCTGGAATCGAGGATTTGGACCTTGCACCATCAGTGATATAGTTGCTAGAACCAATGTCAACAGATTTTCATTATACAATGAATTTGAAAATAAAGATGGAATATTATTTCAATCCTTGATACTATATAATAACAGATATAGCAACAAGTGCTTAGCAATATTGAAAGAGCAAGGTACACTTAAGAATATCCTATTAGGTTTTTACAAAAGTTACCTCCAGACGAACGAAGAACATCCACCTGGTTGCTATATGATTCATATAGCAACAGAGTTAGCCGACAGCAATGAAACCATTAAAAATTTGCTAGATGAATACCTTCAAGAATTGGAACGCAATATGGTTGAACTTCTAACAGCTTCTGGACTAAAAAAAGAACACAACTTAAACTCGGCAAAACATTTAGTAGGTCTCTTTTGCAACGCTATGTGCTACTGCCTTATCCAAAATAAAGAAGAGCAAACAAGATATATAGAAAATAGCATTGACCTAATCCTTGAAAAAAATATGTCATGGGAAGAAATTTAAACCATAGCTATCCTGAGCTAGTAGCCAAAGCGCAACATTTATTCTGGGTCAAGGGATACAAATCTGTAACTGCCAAAGACCTATCCGAACATTTGGATGTTAGCCTTTCTACCATTTATAATAAATACACCAAGGAGATGCTATTTATGGATGCCTTAGATAGCTATGTTGTTTCACTTTCCGACCCCATTATGTGTCAGATCAGAGAGGCAAATAAAGGAATAGAGTCTCTCCGCGGCTTCTTTTATATGTTAATAGACGCCTTACTGGACAAGACCTTCCCAAGAAGTTGTCTTATGGTCAATACGGTAGTAGAAATGCGTAAGGAACACAATCGAGTATCGGATATTTACGATAGATATTTTGGAAATATGCGCGCCAGCTACTTAGTAGCCTTAGATAGTGCCATTGAACTCGGACAGGTCAAATTTCCCCAGCGAAAAGAACAATATGCAGATTTTTTGGTAGGAATTATTTTCGGCATTAGCATATTGTATAAAGTAAAATCCCGTGAATCCCTTCGTGAGTATATTGATGACCAACTAGCACTAATCTCCTAATATCAGAACGCCATTTTTTTATACCTTCTACCATCCTCCTAAATTTGTTTTTATAAAGTTTAATCTTCTTAAAACAAATTGTGATGACAAATGTACAAGTTACCAAATCAATTAAAGTACCCGCGAAAGATGCATGGTCAAAATTAGCCGCTTTTGGTGGCATTGAAGAATTTTCCCCCATTGAAAGATCCGTATTGGAAGGTGAAGGTGAAGGAGCAAAAAGAACATGCTATCTTCCAGATGGCGCGGCTATCAACGAGATATTGAGCAAATTGGATCACGAAAATATGCACCTCGAATATAAAATTCTTTCAGGTCCATTCCCCATTACAGACTATACAAGTGATATTCGCATACAATCTACCATGGACGGCAATTGCGAAATAAATTGGTCCTGTAATTTCAATACAGATCCTGCTAAAGAACCCGATATGAAAAACTTATTTACAGGCTTCTACAATACCATTATTGACAGTTTGGAAGCCATCATCAACAAGAACTAATTAGATCAATAAAAAAGCGCAACCGTTTCTGGTTGCGCTTATCAATTTTCTTCCGATATCTAAAAAAACTAGATTGCCGCAGATTCCGTGGGAATACTTCTATCTACTTTCTTTACCAATCCTTGCAATACTTTTCCTGGTCCTACCTCCGTAAATGAGCTTACACCATCTTCTAACATTTGCATAACTGTCTGCGTCCATTTTACTGGAGCAGTCAACTGAGCAATTAGGTTGGATTTAATCACTTCTGGATCTGTAATAGCGCTAGCTGTTACATTTTGATAGATTGGACAGCTAGGCGCAGCAAAAGGTGTTGCAGCAATTGCAGCAGCCAATTCCTCTCTTGCCGGCTCCATCAATGGAGAATGGAATGCACCACCTACAGGCAATACCAAAGCTCTTCTTGCTCCAGCTTCTTTCATCTTTTCACAAGCAGCTTCAATAGCTGATACCTCACCAGAAATTACCAATTGTCCTGGGCAGTTATAGTTTGCGGCTACAACCACTCCATTAATTTCTTTACAGATATTCTCAACTACCTCATCATCCAGTCCCAAAACTGCAGCCATAGTAGAAGGCTTCAATTCGCAAGCTTTTTGCATAGCTTGAGCACGTTGTGAAACCAATTTCAATCCATCTTCAAAACTCATAGCTCCTGCCGCAACCAATGCAGAAAATTCACCCAAAGAGTGTCCTGCTACTGCTTCCGGTTGGAAAGAATCTCCTAAAGTTTTAGCCAAAATTACAGAATGTAAAAAGATAGCAGGCTGAGTTACTTTTGTTTGCTTCAGTTCTTCAGCAGTTCCTGAAAACATCATATCCTTGATATTAAATCCAAGGATACCATTCGCTTGTTCAAAAAGAGCTTTAGCCTCTGTAGAATTATCATACAGATCTTGTCCCATTCCTACAAATTGGGCACCTTGCCCTGGAAATAAATATGCTTTCATATTCTCTTGTTTTTATTTCTATATGGACCTATTACTAAGATAAGTCACTTGAAATTAATCTTAAAAACTCTAATCTAGTCTTTTCCTGTTTCAAGAACAATCCTGAAAAAGCAGAAGTAGTTGTAGTGGAATTTTGTTTTTCAACACCACGCATTTGCATACACATATGGCTGGCTTCAATAACAACCGCAACACCTTTTGGATCCAATGCCTCCTCAATACAATCACGAATTTGGTTCGTCAAACGCTCTTGCACCTGTAGTCTTCTAGAAAAAGCATCTACAATTCTAGGCAACTTGCTCAATCCAACAATCTTTCCTTTTGGAATATAGGCAATATGTGCCTTCCCAAAAAATGGAATCATATGATGTTCACACATACTGTAAAGCTCAATACTCTTTACAATTACCATCTGATTATAATCCTCATCAAAAGTAGCCGAACTCAGTATCTCCTTTGGATCCTGAGCATACCCTTTTGTAAGAAACTGCATCGCTTTTGCAACTCTTTCTGGAGTCTTAAGTAAACCATCTCTATTCACATCCTCACCCAACTCCTCTAATAAGGAAGTATATAATTTGGCGATTCTCTCCGTCTTCTCAACCGGATATTTATATTCTGAATTCTCCATTCTCTTTACTCCTTAACTAAGCACCGAAGTACTCAACATAGTTGTTTTCTGTTTCTACCAATTTCACACAGTGTAATAAAGCTCCTTCTGCTTTTACCTCGGCCACCAATTGATGCCAAATCTCAAAAGCCAATACTTCCGTACTTGCTATCTTACCATGCATAAAATCCACTTCCAAATTAATATTCTTATGATCCAATTTGTCAATGACCTTTGCTTTTACAATCTTGCTTAGACCTTTCAAATTCAATACAAATCCTGTTTCAGGATCAATACCTCCTTTGATAGTGACAAATAATTCATAATTATGACCGTGCCAATTAGGATTGGAACAGGCACCGAAAAATTCCCTATTTTTTTCAGGTGACCAGTCATTTCTTTCTAATTTATGGGCAGAAGAAAAACGTTCTCTTCTAGTTATGTATAACATAAAATTAAAATTACGTCACAAAGATAAACTTTTCCCCCACTTCTAATTTAACTCATTCACCAAATGATTCCATAACCGTATTTCAGGATACTTTTGTACTTTAGCACTACCAAATAGAACCATACCATGATTGTAATAACTGGAGCTGCCGGATTTATCCCAAGTGTCTTAATAACCAGGCTAAACGAGAATAACTATACCGATTTAGTATTGGTAGACGATTTCAGTAGGGAAGATCGAACAAACAACTACAAGGAAAAAGATTTTAACTGTCTGGTGGAACGTGATGAATTCATGGACTGGTTTGATCAAAATCAAGAAAAAATAGACTTCATCCTTCATCTGGGTGCTAGAACAGATACTTCTGAACAGGATGTTGAATTGTTTAATAGGTTAAACCTAAATTATACTAAGGATATTTGGAATCGCTGTATCCAATATGATATACCATTAATTTATGCCTCATCTGCTGCTACTTATGGAAATGGAGAGCAAGGCTTTGATGATGATCATAAAGGAATACCGGCATTAAAACCAATGAACCCGTACGGACAATCTAAACAGGATTTTGATATTTGGGCACTTCAACAAGAAAAGCAACCTAGCTTTTGGGCAGGATTGAAATTCTTTAATGTATACGGACCAAATGAGTTCCATAAAGGTAGAATGGCATCTGTTATTTTTCATGCTTTCAAACAAGTGAAAAAACAGGGATATATGAACCTTTTCAGATCCCATAGAGACGATTATGAAAATGGGCAACAATTAAGAGATTTCATTTATGTTAAAGATTTAGCCGACGTTATAATCTTTTTAATGGAAATGAAAGATCCTAAACACAATGGAATTTACAATCTTGGAACAGGAAAAGCACGATCATTTTACGACCTCGTAACAGCCACTCAAGATGCCATGAACGTAGAAAGAGATATTCGATTTATAGACATTCCTGAAGACATTCGGTATACATATCAGTATTTTACAGAAGCCAAAATGTTTAAATTGCGGAATGCTGGATATTCCAAAAATTTTAACTCTCTGGAACAAGGCGTTTTAGACTATGTTAAAAATTATCTTATCCCTAATAGCTATTACTAAATAAATTCTTCTATATATTTAATCTAGCGATAATCAACACGTTAGATGAAAAAGATACTCAGAGTTTTATTTATAATTGTATTCTTAACTATAACATATGTCGTAGTTAAACAGTATAGAAAAGTCCATCCTCCTATGGACTTTTCTCACCCCATTTCTTCCCAAGTAGACCCCAAATATCATTCAAGAAATTCACTCAACACCTATTATAATTTGTGTTTTGAAGTGGAGTCTTTGGCTCAATATTTTTGGTTCGAAAATTTGATCAATATTCTGGAAGAAAATCAACACAATCCCGAAGCCTTAAAGGCTCGTAAAAATTACCTCGCCAAATTACACCTTCTACAATCTATTGAATCCGAATTAGTACAATCCAAAGGTTTAAAAACCCAAGGTTACTCCAATTTTGACATCCAAAAGATTGAACAAATCGGAATCAGACAATTTCTTCAACTAGAAAAAGAAAAAAGATTAGAAGAGAGCCTTGCCGTTTTAGCAGAAAAAGGAACCATTTCCAGATTCGTATACTTCACTCAATGCCAACTCAACTTATTTGGCTATCAAATAAGGGAAGACGGCATCTTCGATTCAGAAACCGAACAAGCAGTAATAAAATACCAAAAGTCCATTCAGCAATTCCCTACGGGTATGATGGACAAATATACCTATAGAAAATTAGTTGAAAATCTGTAAAAAATAATCACATGGCTAAAAATAAAATACAAGATGAACAGCAGGTAGATTCCAATCCTAATGATGCTACCAATTCCAAAATTGACGCTATTAAAGAATTGATCTTTGGTAATAATATCAAAGAATATGAACATGAGTTCAATGAAATTAAGAACATCATTGCGCATAATAAGGAAGAAATCGAACGCAACCTCAACGAAGCTAAAAATGAAATTTTTGATGCAATGGAGGAATTACGAGAAGATTTAAACCGACAGTTAGACGAACTACACCTAAATATGAATAATGAAATTGACCGTTTGCAGGAAAATAAAACGGATCGATCCCTATTGGTCAAATTATTTAGCGATTTGAGTAAGGAAATAGACGATTAAACCGAAAATGGGGCAAGATCAACAATTCAATAATCTGAAAGCTATCCTTTTAAAAGAAGAGATAACCAAAAGAGAACAGCTCCGACAGCAGTTTGAACAGTTACGTCTCAAAATTCAAGAACAAGAGGAAAGTTTAAGCCCACATATTCAAGCTATGATCGATGATGAAATACAACATCTTAAAGTAGCCTTTCCAAAGGAATTTGGAATAGTAATTACAGAAACCATCAAAACCAGGATCGAAGAATCAAAGGAAGAAATGGTGACTGCATTTTATCCCATCGTTGGACAACTTATCAAGAAATACATTCAAAAAGAAATAGAATTATTGACCGAAAAGGTAGATCAAAAAGTAAGCACTGGAACTTCATGGGAATTTTGGAAGCAACAACTAAAAAATATCCTTTTGGGAGTCAAAAATGGAGATCAGGTATTGACCTCTACCCTAGCCGCCAAAATAGAAGCAGTATTCGTTCTTGAAGAAAAAACAGGCATTTTATTAGGCAGTATTACCCATAAAGAAATAGTGGACAAAGATATGGTAGGAGCCATGTTGATAGCCATTAAAAACTTTGTTGAAGATGCTTTTAAAAGGGAAAAAGAAAACCTGGAGTGGATTGAATATGAAACATTTAAAATCAATATAAACACCCAGAAAACCTTCAACATAGCACTTATTATTTCTGGCGCTCCGAACCAAAATTTCAAACAAAAAATCAACAATCAAATATTGGAATTTTCGAAAGAATACCACAAAACACCCAATAAAATTGAATCCACAATTAACCAACTCCTCAAGAATTACTTTGAAGAAATATGAAAAAAGAACATAAGAAAAAAGTAGTAATAGTTGGGAGATTTGGGGTAGGAAAAACCTCACTAATTCAACGTTTCGTGCACAGCATCTTTTCCGATATGTACCTCACGACCATTGGAGTGAAAATTGATAAAAAGACAGTGGAATTCCAAAATGATCGAATTCACCTTATTATATGGGACATAGCAGGAGCCAAACAAAATCATAACATAAGTCCACTTCACTTACAGGGAGCACATGGCTTTATCTACGTTTGTGACCTTTCAAGACCCAGCACATTAGAAAATTTAGAAATACAGATTTCAGAGATAATAAAAACAACAGGTAATATACCGTGCCTAAGAGTTGGCAACAAATCTGATTTAATAAGTCCTTCAAAATTAAAATCAATAATAAATACTTATTCCTTAGATATTATAAGTAGTGCTAAACATGATAAGGGTGTAATAGAAATATTTGAACAAATAGCCAAAAAATTTATATAATGGATATTGAAAAAACTAAATACCAACTTTCGAACGTACACTCTCAGCTTATACTATTTGATCAAAATGGATCAGTCAAATTTAGTTGTGACACCTTATTCCCAATTCAAAAGCAAGATAATCTAGCAGAGCAATTTGACTTTTTTGATCATATCTGGAATAAAGACGTCAAACTAAAAAAAGAAAAAAATATTCGTATTCCATGTATGAATATTCAATATGACAATCATGATTACTTTCTGGATATCACGATCAAAGCATTAGGAAATTTATGCATATTATTTTTGGAAGATCAAACTAAACTATACTGTCATGTTCAAAAATTACAACAGGACAGAAACATCATAAGCATTCAGGAAGAACAACTAGAAATTTTGAAAAAGGAACAAGATTTATTTTTTTCAAAGGTGAATCACGAAATCCGAACCCCCCTCAACAGTATAATCGGATTGAGTCATTTAATTAAAGGATCTGATTCGGAAAAAGAATTATTGGTTCAATATACGGAAGCACTGGTTAATAGTGCTGAACACCTGAGAAATATAGTCAATGACATTTTGGATCTTTCAAAATTCGATTCTTTAACCATGCAGTTGCACCCCTCTTCTCATTCCATACTATCCATTCTTCAGGAGGTTAAAAGCACCTTTGAATATCAACTGAAAATAAAAAACCTGAGCCTTCTATTTGATACTTCAAACCAAGAACTTTTTACTACCATCTACTTGATTGATGCAGTACGGTTAAAACAAATTTTCATCAACCTTATCAACAATGCCATCAATTTCAGTACAGAAGGTAGTATTCAAATACATGCCCAATTCCTTAAAAAGAAGGGCAACATTCATACCCTTGCTTTTTCCATTAAAGATGAAGGGATAGGAATTCCTGAAGATAAAGTTTCTTCATTGTTTAAAGAATTTGTTCAAGTCCCACAAACATCACCACTTTCTGAAAGGAGCTCCCGTGGAACTGGTTTGGGTTTATCTATCGTAAAACAACTAGTAGAATTACACCAGGGATCCATTCGAGCTGAAAGCACAACAGGTACCGGAACTACCATTCATTTCGATATTCAATTAGAAAGAACTACCTCATCCAATTCGCAAATAAATAAAGAAAAGTTACTTGAGGAGGGTATCCAATGTTTAATTGTGGAGGATGATGAGATGAACAAATTAATACTTGAAAAATTATTACAACGACTTCATTGTAAAACGATCAGCTGTACATCCGCAGAAGAGGCACTTGAAATTCTTTCAAAAGACAATCAACTGGATATTGTCCTCACTGATTTTCACATGGACAATGTTACCGGTTTAGAGCTTAGAAATTTACATCAATTTCTTCATCCAAACTCAAAGTTGAAATGGGTATTAGTATCTGGATCAGGATTTATAGAGGATGAAAATCAGGAAATTCTTGAGGCTTTCAATGATCATATTCTTAAACCGGTTTGTCCGGATTCCTTGTATTCGATTCTGCTAAATTTATTCCAAAAAAAATCCACTCCCTAAAATAAGGAAGTGGATTTTTTTAAAATATCTAATAAGGATTATACCAATCCTTGATCTAGCATTGCATTAGCAACTTTTACGAATCCGGCGATATTAGCACCTTTTACGTAATCGATATACTCACCGCTTTTTCCATACTGAACACAAGAAGCGTGAATATCTTCCATGATTTGCATCAACTTAGCATCTACTTCTTCTCTAGTCCAGTTATAACGTAATGAGTTTTGACTCATCTCTAAACCAGATACAGCAACACCACCGGCGTTTGAAGCTTTACCAGGAGCAAACAATATTTTTGCGGCATGGAAAATGTGAATAGCCTCCGGTGTACATGGCATATTGGCTCCCTCAGAAACACAAATACATCCATTGTCTACCAATTCTCTTGCATCATCACCACTCAATTCATTTTGAGTAGCACATGGTAATGCAACATCACATTTTACAGACCATGGTCTTGAACCAGCAATGAATTCACATCCGTATTTGTCCGCGTATTCCTTAATACGACCACGTCGTGCATTTTTCAAATCCATGATAAAGGCAAGCTTCTCTTCATCAATTCCTTCAGCATCATAAATATATCCTGATGAATCTGACATAGTAACTACTTTACCACCCAATTCGATCACCTTTTCTGCTGCAAACTGAGCAACATTACCAGATCCTGATACTGCAACTATTTTACCTTCAAAAGACTCTCCTCTTGTTTCTAACATGTGCTTAGCAAAGTATACGTTTCCGTAACCTGTTGCCTCTGGACGGATCAAAGAACCTCCCCAACCGGATCCCTTTCCTGTAAGGATACCAGTAAATTCATTTTGAATACGCTTGTACTGTCCAAAAAGAAATCCAATTTCTCTTCCTCCAACACCTATGTCCCCAGCAGGAACATCTGTATTTGGTCCGATATGTCTGTATAATTCAGACATGAAACTCTGACAGAATTTCATCACTTCATTATCCGACTTACCTTTAGGATTAAAATCAGATCCACCTTTACCACCACCCATAGGTAGTGTGGTCAAACTATTCTTAAATACTTGCTCAAAAGCAAGGAACTTCAAAATACTAAGGTTTACGGAAGGATGAAATCTCAATCCACCTTTGTATGGCCCAATTGCCGAGTTCATTTCTATACGGAATCCTCTGTTAACTTGTGTATTTCCTGCGTCATCCAACCATGGGATACGGAACATTATCACCCTTTCAGGTTCAACCATACGCTCAAGCAACATTTTACCCTGATATTTTGGGTTCTCCTCGATAAACGGAATGATTGCTTCTGCAACCTCTGTTACTGCCTGAATGAATTCAGGTTCGTTCGAATTTCGAACCTTCACCATCTCGATGAAAGCTTCTATCTTAGCATGCATATTGAGAATAATTTTATCCCGCTAAATTACGGTAAATATTTACAAATCGACAAAATAAAAAGGTCATTTTCAGGTCCTTTTATAAACTTTCCCTGGTAGACTTTTCACAATCCCCTTTAACTCTAATTGTAACAGTCCTTGAACTAATTTTGAAACTGGTTGCTGAACCATTAAACTTAGTACATCTATCGCTATCTTATCCCTTGTAGATAGGGCTCCTAGGATCTCCTCTTCCTCCTTCGTTAGGCTGATAAATAATTCTGTCTGAACCATGTCATCTTTACCTTTTTCTGTGTCCCACGACATGATATACTCCAAATCTTTTACACCTTCAATAAGGTGTGCCTGATTTGTTTTTATCAAAAAATTACAGCCCATCGAACTTTTAGCCTGGATATTACCTGGAAGTGCAAAAACATCTCTGTTATATGAGTTTGCCAATCCTGCAGTAATTAAAGCGCCTCCCCTTCTTCTTGCTTCCACTACAATAGTAGCATCTGCCATTCCGGCTACAATCCTATTTCGTTTAGGGAAATTTTCACGAAGAGGCTCTATTCCTGTTTCAAACTCCGTAAGAAGCGCTCCAGACTCCTTTATCTGTTGAGCCATTTTATTGTGTACTGTTGGATATATTCTATCCAAACCATGTCCCAATACTGCTACGGTATCTATTCCATAATCCAGACAAGCTTTATGGGCACAAATATCAATACCATACGCCAATCCACTCACAACAATCACATCATGCCCTTTAAGGTCACGTATAAAATCCTGACACCAGGAAATGCCATATTCTGTTGCCATCCTAGTTCCTACAATACTAATGATCTTAGACTTATTATAATCTACATCACCTTGACTATATAATAATATAGGTGAATCTGCACAATGCTTTAAGCGGAATGGATAGGCATCATCTTGATAAAATAAAGCCTTCACACCATTTTGCTGCATAAAAGAAATCTCAAATTCCGCTGCTGAGAGCACTTTTTGATTTACAATAGCATCCGCAGTTTGTCGACCAACGCCAGGAATCTTCATCAAATTCTGACGACTTTCACGAAATACAGCTTCTACCCCATTACAATAGGCAATGAGCTTCTTCGCGATAACCGGTCCTACTGAGGGAATTAGGGTAAGACCTACCTTATAGATTAATTCTTGGTTCAAAGTTGTAATTAATTGCCTTTTTTGGATTATTTTGTCAAATATAATGTACAAAACTAACTTTAACCATGTCTTTTCTTAAAACCTATTTCCTTAATTTATTTCTTTTGTTAGGTTCTTTATTAGTCGCTCAGACCAATTTCTCAGGGACAGTTTATGAAGCCAATAATAATGTACTACCTGGAGCCAACCTACTTATCAACGACTCTATTGGTGTTACCACAGACAGCCTTGGGAATTTTTCATTTAAATTGAAACCTGGAGCCTATGAGGTGAAAATAAGTTTTATAGGCTTCAAAACCATGAAGGATAAAATTACCATCCTCCCTACTGAATCCCTTATACAAAATTATCAATTGGGGCCAGACAATTTATTGATGGACGTAATGGTAGTAACGGACACCCGTTATAGCCAGAAAATTGAAGAATCTACATCTTCCTTAGATGTAATTCCCGCAAGTGTCATTCAAAAGAAAGTATCCGGAACTGTTCAAAAAGCAATTGCTCAATTACCAAGTGTACATATTATAGAAGGCCAAGTAAACATACGTGGAGGAAATGGATGGGCCTATGGCGTGGGTAGTAGAGTCATGATGTTACAAGATGGCATCCCTATGATGATGGGAAGTACGGGTAGTATTCAATGGGAATTAATTCCTGCTGAAGGACTCGCCCAAATAGAGATAATGAAAGGTGCGTCTTCTGTGTTATATGGATCATCTGCCCTAAATGGAACGATCAATATTATCACCAAAAAACCTGGCATTGAACCCAAAACAGTTATTAATAATTATGTAGGATTCTACAATCAACCGAAAAGAAAAGAACTAAGATGGGATGATTCCCATAAAATAACGGATGAGGTTGACCTAGCACAGTTCTTTCATAATACTAGCATTTATCACTCCCGAAAGATAAAAAATTGGGACCTTTCTTTGAATTATAATTTCTTTGAGGAAGACCATTATATTAAAGGACTAAAAAATAAAAGAAATAGGTTTTCAATATTCACTACGAACCGTCCGGCAAAAATTCCAGGTATGCAAATCGGTCTGTCTGCCAACCTGATGCACAATCAAAAAGGATTTTCATTCCTATACGATGGAAATGACAACGGATATACTCCATTCAACGATATTCCTTATATCTTCAGAACAGATGAAATAGCCATTAGTCCAACCTTGGAATATAAAAAACCCGGCTCCATATTTAAACATAACTTAAGAACACAATTCTTAAGAGTTAACTACATCGATACAGTAAGTAATTATTCCAATACCTACTATTGGGATTATCAGATACAAACCAAAAAATCTGATTTGTATACGATTACTTTAGGTAGTACTATGAATTATGTGGAAGGTCGATCTGATGCTTATGAAGTGTCAGCGCACAGCATCAACAACTCACTCTACGGACAAGGTGATTTCAATTATAAGGATTTTCATTTATCCACCGGACTGCGCTATGAAAGGTATTATCTGAACGGTGTTTCTTATGATGACTTGGTAAAGCGAATTGGGTTAAACTATGAAGTCAACAAGAAAATTGCACTAAGAGCATCCTACAGCGAGGCATATCGCTTCCCTTCCATGTTTGAATTGTATTTTGACCGAGACGCGGGTGAGATCACCTTTCTGCCAAATCCAGATCTAAAACCAGAATCAGGTAAAAATTTCGAAATTGGTGCCTTGGCACATATCAAAAAAGGAAATTTCAATATCTATGCGGATGTAGCTGCTTTCCTAATGAAATTTGATGATATGATGGAATTGAGTTTCGGAATGTGGGGAGATTCCACTAGACTAAATCCACTTGGTATAGGCTTCAAAAGTATTAATATAGGAGAAACTCAAGTGGCTGGAGCCGAATTAGGACTATATGGGAATGGAAAATTCGGAAAACTAAAATTCGACTTCCATCTTGGTTACACCTATATGGACCCTATCGCACTAGACAACAAAGAAACCTATGCCAGTTATACTGACAACCTAAATAATCTTGCTGAAGGCCTTGATCCGATCGCTGTAAGTATATTATTACCATTACTTGAACAGATCAGTGAGGTGAATTATGAAAGTACAAGTACAAACTCTGATATGTTGAAGTACCGCTATAAACACCTGGCTAAAATGGACATTGATTTCCATTATAAAAAATACCATGCTGGAATCAATGTAAGGTACAATAGTTATATGGAAAATATTGATGCTATATTTGAAGCTTATCCATTCAACGCTGAAGTAGAAGACATATACAGTCTCTTACATACATTCCTTCCAGAAACAGATATTCAAATCCAAGATATGCATATAAAAAGCTCGAGGGACAAACTCAAAAAAGGGGATACATTTATAGACCTGAGATTTGGCTACGACCTAAGTGATAAGGTATATTTGCAATTAGGGATTGAGAATCTGGAAAACAGAGAATATCAACCTCGACCTGGTGCTTTAGGAGCGCCAAGATCATATACATTTCAAACCACAATCAATTTGTAATGAAGTTTTACGCAATCATCCCTGCTCGATTTAACTCTACAAGGTTTCCGGGGAAACCCCTTGCCGAAATAATGGGACAAAGTATGGTTTCCAGAGTCTACCATCAAGCCATTGCCTCACCCAAAATTGAGGCTGCCTGGATTGCAACGGATGATTCTCGAATTGCACATCATTTGGAGGAGCAAAATATTCCTTATATCATGACCAGCACTTCACATCAGAGTGGAACGGATAGGTGTAGAGAGGCTGCCGAAAAACTACCTCAAATTAAAGAGGACGATGTTGTAGTAAACATTCAAGGAGATGAACCTTTCATTTCTGTTGAGCAAATAAATCTGATTTGTAGTTGCTTTGAAAGTCCAACTACGGCCATTGCAAGTTTGGTCAAAAAATTGGATAGTATTGATAAGGTTCAAGATCCAAATACTGTAAAAGCAGTTTTCAACAATAAGCAGGAAGCTATTTACTTTTCGAGATCTCCAATACCCTTTGTGAGGGATACCGAAAAAGACAATTGGTTAAATACACAAGACTTTTACAAACATTTGGGAATTTACGCCTACAGAAAAAATAACCTCATTGAAATTAGTCAACTTCCGCAGTCAGATCTGGAAAAAGCGGAATCACTAGAGCAATTACGCTGGCTATCCAATGGATATAAAATTCAACTAGCCATCACAACGGAAGAAGCATTATCTATAGATCATCCTTCTGATTTAGAAGCCGCTATTGACTATTTGAAATCAAAAAAATAATATTATACCGTTAGATTGGATAAAAAACCAACTAATTTGATCAATTCTATTTGTAATAGCCTTGACAATTTTCTATTTTTACTTAACCGACAGCTAATTTTATAGCTTCATTCTAGTATTTAAGCGATGATTCAAGACATCAACCAAGCCATTGTAGAGCTCTTATTTCAGTTCGATTGCGTCATAATTCCAAATTTTGGTGCATTTATCAAACGTGAAAAAGCTGCAAGCTTTTCAAAAGACACTCAGAGTTTTCATCCATCCTCAGTTGAATTGATTTTTAATCAACAATTGAAGGAGGACGATGCTTTATTGTTGAAGTATATTCAATTGAAACATGAATTAACAACAACTGAAGCAAGCAAGAAAATAAAGAACTATGTGAATGAACTTCGCATTACCCTATTTAATGAAGGAGCTGTAGAGTTTACAGGACTAGGGAGAATGACCTTAAATATTTATGATCAAATAATATTTAATGGTCAAGCTCAAATTCCTCTTTTACAAAAACAGTTTGGATTTCAGTCTATTCATTTAGAGCCAATCCTTAAAACTGAAAAAGAGATTGAAAGCCCTAGAAAAGCCAAACTAAGGTATATCGCTGCTGCGATTACTATTCCTGTTTTCTTGATAAGTGCTTGGGCTAGCCTTCACCCTGAAAAAGTAAAGGACACCTATTATCACTACGCTAGTATGATTCCTTTCCAGACCTCAGAGAATCAAGCTGTCTACCAGTCTAATTTTGAAGTGAAGGAAAACAAGACTATTAGATTTGAGAAAGAAGCCTTGATTGAGAAATTGAACGCTAAGTTAAATTCGGAAAATGAAGATAATTTAGCGCAAGCTACTGAAGGAAGTGACGGATTGGGTGTAGTACCTGAAGAAATAAAAAAGGCGGACATCGTCAAACCATTTCACATTGTTGTCGGTGCATTTGCTTCGAAAAGGAATGCAAATAAAAAACTTCAACAATTAAATCAAAAAGGATATAATGCTGTAATCTTAAAAGAAGCACATAGTAGACTTCACAGAGTTAGCGTGAAAGATTTTGCTTCTGAAAGTGAAGCAGAAGATGTCCTACCGGACTTTAAAAAACAATTTAAAGGAGCTTGGATCCTTGACAACCAATAATTAGAAAGCACCTTTTAGGTGCTTTTTTTTACTTAATTCACATTTGTTCAATTACGGGTACAAGTCAGAAAAGATCAGTACTTTTGCAGCTCAATTGAAAGCTTAAGATCATGAGAAAGATAAAGGCACAAGAAACTCTAACCGTTTTAACGGAATTAGTATTACCCAATGATACGAACCCATTGAATAACCTCATGGGGGGAAGACTACTTCATTGGATGGATATTGCAACTGCAATTGCTGCTCGTCGTTTCAGTAAACGTATTGTAGTAACAGCTGCTGTAAACCATGTATCTTTTAACCGGCCAATCCCAATGGGTAGTGTCGTTACCCTTGAAGCAAAAGTATCTCGTTCATTTTCTTCATCTATGGAAGTCATAGTAAATGTATATAAAGAAGAAAATATAACTGGAGAAAGAATCCTGTGCAATGAGGCTATTTATACTTTTGTTGCCGTGGACCAACAAGGAAAACCTATCAATGTTCCCGTTTTAGTCCCTGATACAGATAAGGAGAAGAAAAACTTTGAAGCTGCATTGCGAAGAAGACAATTATCCCTAGTTCTCTCAGGAAGAATGAAACCAAGTGAAGCTACCGAGTTGAAAGCTCTGTTTGTTGACGAAGAATAAAACAAAAAAGTCCTATCAAGAATGATAGGACTTTTTTTATGCTTCAATATTTATGGTGCTTTACGATCTTTGGCGTATTGCTTCATAGATGATAATACCGCAGGCAACAGATACATTTAAAGAAGCTGTTTTCCCTTTCATAGGTATCAAGGCTCTATTATCACACATCTTAAGGTATTCAGCTGAAATACCATCTTCCTCAGATCCCATGACAATAACACATGGATCTGAATAATCTACATCGTAAACAGTTTCATTTGTCTTCTCTGTACATCCAACAACTTTCAGCCCACTATCCTTCAAAAATTGGATAGTATTTTTCAAATTATGCTCTCTACAAACTGGGATTTTGTTCAAAGCACCTGTAGATGTTTTCAATGCATCGGCATTGATTCTAGCAGATCCTTTTTCTGGAAGAATGATTGCATGAACTCCAGCACACTCTGCAGTTCTCGCTATAGCACCAAAGTTTCTTACATCACTAATTCTATCGAGTAAAAGGAAAAGAGGTGTTTCTCCCTTCTCATAAACAGACATCAAAACCTCACCAATATTGTGAAAAGAAATAGGTGACATAAAAGCAATCACCCCTTGATGATTCTTCTTAGAAACTCTGCTTAACTTTTGAGCAGGAACTATTTGGTAAGCTACCTTATACCCCTTTATCAGATCCCAAAGCTCCTTAATTAATTCACCCTGAAGTCCTTTCTGGATCAATACCTTATCGACTTCTTTGCCATCTTTGATAGCCTCCATCACAGGACGGATTCCAAACAACTCTTGTTTTTTCTTTTGTTCAATGGTTTTTTGCTCAACGGCCTTTTCCTCCACCGGTTTTTGCACTTCTCCCTTTTCTTCCATGGTCTTAATCTAAGTATTCTTTTGGCAAGCTTTTGGAAGTTTTTGCTCCCAATTCCTTTAGCTTTTCTGTACTCCTAATCAAGTTTCCTTGTCCATCCGATAGCTT
>MAAC01016650.1_pt1 | contig 18382 bp, 24 predicted proteins | sample 1115981 | NCBI WGS metagenome assembly MAAC01 (sample SAMN04961126, study PRJNA320927) | seawater metagenome | isolation source: sample BD02T64 sea water enriched with oil for 64 days | place: USA:Gulf of Mexico | collected 2013-07-27 | reverse complement strand
TCGTTCACTTAAAAAAGGACCTTACGTATTTCATAAACTTGAATCTAAGGTGGCTCAAAACATTGAGTCTGGTAAAAAGAATGTTATTAAAACTTGGTCAAGATCTTCAATGATCACTCCAGACTTCGTTGGTCAAACAATTGCTGTGCATAATGGTAGACAATTTGTCCCTGTTTATGTTACTGAGAATATGGTTGGTCATAAGCTTGGAGAATTTTCACCTACTAGATCTTACAGAGGTCATGGTGGTGCCAAGAATAAAGGTAAGAAATAATCTAGGCTATGGGAGTTCGTAAAAGACAAATGGCTGAGAGGCTTAAAGAGGAAAAAAGCAAGATCGCTTTTGCTAAGTTGAATAATTGTCCAACTTCACCTCGTAAAATGAGATTAGTTGCTGATATTATTAGAGGTAAGAAAGTTGAGGATGCGCTAAGTATTCTTAAATTCTCTTCTAAGGAAGCTGCTGGAAGACTAGAGAAATTGGTATTAAGTGCTATTGCAAACTGGCAAGCTAAGAATGAAGATTCTGATGTTGCTGATGCAGGCTTAATTATTAAAGAGATCAGAGTTGATGGTGGTGCAATGTTAAAAAGACTGCGTCCTGCTCCACAAGGTAGAGCGCACAGAATTAGAAAAAGATCAAACCATGTTACACTTGTTTTGGGTGAATCAAACACATTAAAGGATAACTAATATTATGGGACAGAAAACAAATCCGATAGGAAATAGATTAGGTATTATCCGTGGTTGGGAATCCAACTGGTATGGTGGTAATGATTATGGTGACAAATTAGCTGAGGACGATAAGATACGTAAGTATATTCATGCGCGTCTTGCTAAAGCTAGTGTTTCCAGAGTAATTATAGAAAGAACTTTAAAGTTGGTTACTATTACTATAACCACTGCTAGACCTGGTATTATAATTGGTAAAGGTGGTTCAGAAGTTGATCGTCTTAAGGAAGAATTGAAGAAGATTTCAGGTAAGGATGTTCAGATTAATATTCACGAGATTAAACGTCCGGAATTAGATGCTCATCTTGTTGGATCTAGTATTGCTCGCCAAATTGAGAATAGAATTTCTTATAGAAGAGCTATTAAAATGGCTATCGCGGCAGCAATGAGAATGAACGCTGAAGGTATTAAAGTTCAGATTTCAGGTAGATTAAATGGTGCTGAAATGGCTCGATCTGAATCATATAAAGATGGTCGTATTCCGTTATCTACTTTTAGAGCTGATATTGATTATGCTTTAGTTGAGTCTCATACAACTTATGGTCGTATTGGTGTAAAGGTTTGGATTATGAAAGGTGAGGTTTATGGTAAGCGTGAGTTATCTCCTTTAGTAGGTCTTTCAAAGAAGCAACAAGGTAATAAAGGTGGTTCTAATAATAGAGGTGGAAACCGTCGTCGTAGAAAATAATAAAAGCTAGAAATGTTACAACCTAGAAAAACAAAATTTAGAAAGCAGCAGAAGGGTCGCATGAAAGGTGATTCTGGTCGCGGTAATCAACTAGCATATGGTACTTTCGGTATCAAATCCTTAGATTCCAATTTTATTAATTCCAGACAGATTGAGGCAGCTCGTATTGCGGCAACTCGTTTTATGAAAAGGGAAGGTTCTCTTTGGATTAAAATATTTCCGGATAAACCTATTACTAAAAAGCCTCTTGAGGTTCGTATGGGTAAAGGTAAAGGTAATGTTGAGTATTGGGCAGCTGTTGTAAAGCCAGGTAGAATTCTCTTTGAAATATCTGGTGTTCCTCAAGCTGTTGCTCAGGAAGCGTTAAGGCTTGCTGCTCAAAAGCTACCAGTAAAAACAAAATTTATAGTCGCTCGCGACTATCAAGAATAATATTAAGTCATGAAACAATCGGAAGTTAAAGGATATTCAGTTGAAGAATTGAAAGATAAGCTTGTTGAGTCCCAAGTGGCTTATAGTGAATTAAAAAGATCTCATAGTATGTCACCTCTTGATAACCCTTCACAGATTACCAAGTTACGTAAGACAATTGCGAGAATTAAGACAGCTTTAAATAATAAATAGTTACTATGGAGACTAGAAATTTAAGAAAAGAGCGTGTAGGTGTAGTTAAAAGTAACAAAATGCATAAGAGCATAGTAGTTGCTGAAGTTAAAAGGCAAAAACATCCTATGTATGGAAAATTCGTTTTAAAGACGAAGAAGTACGTTGCTCATGATGAGAATAATGATTGCAATGAAGGTGATACCGTTCGTATAATGGAAACTCGACCTTTAAGTAAGTCTAAGAATTGGAGATTAGTTGAAATTTTAGAAAGAGCTAAGTAATGGTACAACAAGAATCTAGATTAAAAGTAGCTGATAATACCGGTGCTAAAGAAGTTTTATGCATTCGTGTTTTAGGAGGTACTAAGAGAAGATATGCATCTGTCGGTGATAAGATTGTTGTATCTGTTAAAGAATCAACGCCGAATGGTAACATTAAAAAAGGTGCTGTCTCTACTGCTGTTGTAGTTAGGACTAAAAAAGAAGTTCGTAGACCGGATGGTTCTTACATTCGTTTTGATGATAATGCTTGTGTATTATTAAATCCAACTTCGGATATGCGAGGAACAAGGGTTTTTGGACCTGTTGCTCGTGAATTGCGAGATAAGCAATTCATGAAGATTGTTTCACTTGCACCTGAGGTACTATAGATAAAATTATGAAAAAGTTTAAAATTAAAACAGGAGATACTGTTAGGGTTATAGCTGGTGCTCATAAAGGAGCTGAAGGAAAAGTATCCAAAGTACTTCTTTCAAAGGATAGAGCTATAGTGGAAGGAGTTAATATGGTTTCCAAGCATGAGAAGCCTAGTGCTACAAATCCTCAGGGAGGAATAAAAGAAAAAGAAGCTTCGTTACACATTTCTAATTTATCATTAATTGATGGTAATGGTAAATCTACTAGAGTAGGTTTTACATCAAAGGATGGTAAAAATGTAAGGATTGCCAAAACAACTAAAGAAGTTATATAATCATGTCATACGTACCTAGACTAAAGGGAGAATATAAAGAGAGAATTACTTCGGCTTTACAAAATGAATTCTCATATAAAAATGTAATGGAAATTCCTAAACTGCAAAAGATTGTTTTAAGCCGCGGTGTTGGTGGAGCTGTTGCAGACAAGAAGCTTATTGATTATGCTTTAGAGGAGTTTACAACTATTACAGGGCAGAAGGCTGTGGCTACTCTTTCTAAAAAGGATGTTGCATCTTTTAAGCTGCGTAAGGGAATGCCTATAGGGGTAAAAGTTACATTACGCGGTGATCGTATGTATGAGTTTTTAGATCGCTTTGTGACTGTTGCGTTACCAAGGGTACGTGATTTTCAAGGTATCAAAGCCAATGGTTTTGATGGTAGAGGGAACTATAACTTGGGTATAACTGAGCAAATTATTTTTCCTGAAATCAACATCGATAAGGTTAACAAGATATCAGGAATGGATATTACCTTTGTAACTTCAGCTGAAACAGATAAAGAGGCTAAATCTTTGCTTACTGAGTTAGGTTTACCTTTTAAAAAGAATTAAAGAGATGGCAAAAGAATCAATGAAAGCGCGTGAGCGCAAACGTCAAGCACTTGTAGATAAGTATGCTGCAAAACGAAAAGCATTAAAAGAGGCTGGTGATTATGAAGAGTTGCAGAAGTTGCCTAAAAATGCTTCTCCTGTTAGATTACATAATAGGTGTAAGTTAACCGGAAGACCAAAAGGTTATATGAGACAATTCGGTATTTCACGTGTTATGTTTAGACAAATGGCTAATCAAGGCCTTATTCCTGGTGTTAAAAAAGCTAGTTGGTAACAGCTTAAAGATAAAATTATGAATACAGATCCAATCGCAGATTATCTAACAAGAATTAGGAATGCTGTCAGAGCAAATCATAGAGTTGTTGATGTACCTGCATCAAAGGTTAAGAAGGAGATTACAAAGATTCTTTTTGATCAGGGGTATATCTTAAGTTATAAATTTGAAGAAACTTCATCTCAACAAAATATTAAAATAGCCCTTAAGTATGATCGTGATACTAAAGAGTCGATAATAAAAGACCTTCAGCGTTTGTCAAAGCCAGGTTTGAGAAAATATGCAGGTGCCAAAGAGTTGCCTCGTGTTTTGAATGGTCTTGGTATTGCAATTATTTCAACTTCTCATGGTGTTATGACTGATAAGCAAGCACGCTCAGAGAATGTTGGTGGTGAAGTTCTTTGTTACGTATATTAAAAAATTGATATGTCTAGAATAGGAAAAAATCCAGTATCTATTCCTTCGGGAGTTACGGTTAAAGTAGAGAATGATATCATTATCGTTGAAGGTAAACTCGGAAAGTTAGAGCAGCCTTTTAGTGATGTTGTTATTGATGTTGATTCTGATTCAGTTGTTGTCAATAGACCTTCAGATGCCAAGGATCATCGTGCTAAGCATGGTTTGTACCGCTCGTTGATCAGTAATATGATAGAAGGCGTGTCTAAAGGTTGGACGAAAGAGTTAGAATTGGTTGGTGTAGGTTATCGTGCCTCTAATCAAGGTCAGAAGTTAGATCTATCACTTGGCTTTTCTCACAATATTGTTTTAAATGTTGCACCTGAGGTTAAAGTAGAAACGGTTTCAGAGAAAGGTAAGAACCCAATTGTCAAGTTAACATCTTTTGATAAGCAATTAGTTGGACAAGTAGCAGCTAAAATTAGAGCTTTTCGTAAGCCAGAACCTTATAAAGGTAAAGGTGTTCGATTTGTAGGTGAAGTTATACGTAGAAAGGCTGGTAAGTCAGCTTAATTAAATTATATTATGGCATTTTCAAAATCAGCAAGAAGAAATAAAATTCGTAAACGCATTCGTAAATCGATTGTGGGTACTGCAGAGCGTCCTCGTTTATCTGTCTTTAGGAGTAATAAGGAAATATATGCTCAATTAATAAATGATGAAAATGGTGTTACGTTAGCATCTGCTTCCTCAAGAGAGCTTGATAGTTCAATGGCTAAATCGGAAGCTGCTGTTGAAGTTGGTAAGTTAGTCGCTAAGAAAGCGAAAGATGCAGGTATCGCAACAGTATCGTTTGATAGAGGTGGTTATTTGTATCACGGACGAGTTCTCTCTCTTGCGCAGGGTGCTAGAGAAGGTGGGCTTAATTTTTAATCAGAAACATACAAAGTAATGTATCAAAAATATAAAAACGTAGAAACTGTAAAACCTGGTGGTCTTGAACTCAAGGATCGACTTGTAGGTGTTCAACGTGTTACTAAAGTAACAAAAGGTGGACGAGCTTTTGGTTTTTCTGCTATAGTCGTAGTAGGAGATGAAAACGGTGTAGTAGGTCATGGTTTGGGTAAATCCAAGGAAGTATCTGAGGCAATAGCTAAAGCTGTTGAAGATGCTAAAAAGAATTTAGTTCGTATTCCTTTAATGAAAGGTACTATCCCTCATGAGCAGAAAGGTAAGTTTGGAGGGGCGCGTGTTCTTCTGATGCCAGCATCTGAAGGTACTGGAGTAATTGCAGGTGGTGCCATTAGAGCAGTTTTAGAGGCTGTGGGAGTTCATGATGTATTAAGTAAAAATCAGGGATCCTCCAATCCTCATAATGTTGTGAAGGCTACTTTTGATGCTTTGTTACAATTACGTAGCGCTGAAATGGTCGCAAAACAACGAGGTATTTCTTTGAATAAAGTTTTTAACGGATAATTTAAGGACATGGGAAAATTAAGAGTTAAGAAAGTTCGTAGTGCAATTAATCGTACTGCTAGACAAAAGAAAACTTTAGAGTCTTTAGGATTGCATAAGATGAATCAAGTCGTTGAGCATGACGATAATCTTGTAATAAAAGGTATGATTGCTAAAGTTCAACATTTAGTTTCTGTTGAGGAAGCTTAAAAAATAATATAATGAGTTTACACAAATTAAATCCTGCTGAAGGGTCTGTTAAAAAGTCTGCTAAGATTATTGGTAGAGGTCAAGGTTCTGGTAAAGGTGGAACTGCTACACGTGGTCACAAAGGTGCTAAGTCAAGATCTGGTTACTCTAAGAAAGTCGGTTTTGAAGGTGGACAAATGCCATTGCAACGTCGTGTTCCAAAATTTGGTTTTACAAATATTAATCGTAAGGAATATACTGGTATAAATCTTGACGTTATTCAAGCGTATTATGACGAGGGTAGATTTTCTGATACAATTAAATTATCAGACCTTATTGCTGAACGTTTAGCTTCTAAAAACGATTTGATTAAAATATTAGGTAGAGGAGAATTAAGTGCTTCGATCAACATTGAAGCTCACAAATTTACTGGTACGGCTGTTTCTTCTATCGAGAAGGCTGGTGGTCAAGCTACAACAGTTTAATTCCTTATTATGAAGTTAATTGATAATTTACGAAATATCTGGAAGATTGAGGAGTTACGTGATCGTATCATTATGACACTAAGTTTACTATTGGTCTATAGGTTTGGTGCTCAAATTACTCTTCCTGGTATCGATTCTACCCAATTAGTAGGTCTTGCCTCCAATTTCAAGGATGGAATAGGTGGTATTCTTAATGCCTTTACTGGTGGAGCTTTCGCGAAAGCGTCTGTTTTTGCCCTAGGTATTATGCCTTATATATCTGCTAGTATCGTTGTTCAATTAATGGGTATTGCAATTCCGTATCTACAGAAATTACAAAAGGAGGGCGAATCAGGTAGAAAGAAGATTAATCAAATAACGAGATGGTTGACCATAGGTATTTGTTTAATTCAGGCTCCTAGTTATATGTTATCATTAACATCGTTAGGTGTTCCTGAGTCTGCTTTTATGATGCAGGATCAGCAAACCTTGTTTCTAGTTTTAAGTACTATTATCTTAGTCACTGGTTGTGTTTTTGCGATGTGGCTAGGTGAAAAAATTACTGATAAAGGTATTGGTAATGGTATTTCTTTACTAATTATGGTAGGTATCATTGCTACTTTACCACAGGCTTTTATCCAAGAAATTACTTCAAGGGTTGATGGTGTTGGTGGATGGTTTTTAATTATAGTGGAAGTCGTTATTTGGTTATTAATCATAGCTGCTTGCGTTATGTTAGTCATGGGTGTGCGTAAAATTCCTGTGCAGTATGCAAGAAGATCTGCAACTGGTGGATATGAAAAAAATGCTTTCGGTTCTCGTCAATACATTCCGTTAAAACTAAATGCATCTGGTGTTATGCCTATAATATTTGCTCAAGCAATCATGTTTGTTCCTTCGGCGATTGGTCAGTTAGACTCTTCATGGGCTAAATCCATAGCCGGTGCTTACACAGATATCTTTGGGTTTTGGTACAATTTAACTTTTGCTCTGTTAATCATAATATTTACTTATTTTTACACCGCAATAACGGTTCCAACTAACAAAATGGCTGATGATTTGAAGCGAAATGGTGGTTTTATACCTGGTATACGTCCCGGTACTGAAACTAGTGAATATCTTGACAGAATTATGTCTCAGATCACCTTGCCTGGTTCTTTGTTTCTTGCTGCTGTAGCTATTTTTCCAGCCATTATATCTTTAATAGGAGTTCAGCAGTCCTGGGCTTTGTTTTATGGTGGTACCTCTTTATTAATTATGGTCGGTGTAGCTATAGATACTATGCAGCAAATCAATTCATATTTATTAAACCGCCATTATGATGGTTTGATAAAAACAGGAAAAAATAGAAAAGCAGTAGCATAATGGCAAAACAATCGGCAATTGAGCAAGACGGATCTATTATTGAGGCTCTTTCTAACGCTATGTTTAGAGTAGAGCTTGAAAATGGTCACGTGGTGACTGCGCATATTTCAGGTAAGATGCGTATGCACTATATTAAATTATTACCTGGTGATAAAGTAAAATTAGAAATGAGTCCTTACGATTTAACCAAAGCAAGGATCACTTATAGATACTGATATGAAAGTAAGAGCATCAATTAAAAAAAGAAGTGCTGATTGCAAAATTGTACGTCGCAAGGGACGTTTGTATGTGATCAACAAAAAGAATCCTAAATTTAAACAAAGACAAGGGTAAGCTATGGCTAGAATTGCAGGGGTTGATATCCCAAAAAACAAACGTGGAGAGATAGCATTAACGTACATTTACGGTATCGGTAGAAACCGTGCCAAGGATGTTTTGATTTCTTGTGATGTTAGTGTTGATAAGAAAGTTAATGAGTGGGATGACGATGAAATTGGTAAGATTCGTGCTGCTGTAGGAGAGTTCACTATTGAAGGTGAGCTTAGATCTGAAACTCAGTTGAACATTAAACGTCTAATGGACATTGGATGTTATAGAGGTATTCGTCATAGATCAGGTTTACCGTTGAGAGGTCAACGTACTAAAAACAACTCTAGAACTCGTAAAGGAAAGCGTAAGACTGTTGCTAATAAAAAGAAAGCAACTAAATAAAAATTCATATGGCAAAGTCTAAAACTGTAGCTAAAAAGCGTAAAGTAATTGTTGATAGTATAGGAGAAGCGCATATATCTTCTTCTTTCAATAATATCTTAATTTCATTAACGAATAAGAAAGGTGAAGTAATTTCATGGTCTTCGGCCGGTAAAATGGGTTTCCGTGGATCTAAGAAGAATACTCCTTATGCAGCTCAATTGGCAGCAGAAGATTGTTCAAAAGTTGCTCATGAAGCTGGATTGCGTAAGGTAAAAGCTTATGTTAAAGGTCCTGGAAACGGTCGCGAGAGTGCTATTCGTTCTATTCATAATTCAGGTATTGAAGTTACTGAGATAGTTGATGTGACTCCATTACCACATAATGGTTGTCGTCCACCAAAAAGGAGAAGAGTTTAATAGTTATAATAATATCTAGTGATTATATGGCTACTGAAGGATATTGACCTGAATTCATAGTACATCACTTACTAAAATTTAAAACAAATGGCAAGATATAGAGGTCCTAAGGCAAAGATTGCTCGTAGATTTAGAGAACCAATTTTTGGCCCTAGTAAAGCTTTGGAGAAGAAGAATTATCCTCCAGGGATGCATGGTAACGCAAGACGCCGTGGTAAAGAATCTGAATATGCAGTTCAGTTAAAGGAAAAGCAGAAAGCTAAGTACACTTACGGTGTATTAGAGAAGCAGTTCCGACTAATGTTCGAAAAAGCAGTACGTAGTACAGGTATTACCGGTGAGGTATTACTTCAATTATGTGAGTCTCGATTAGATAATGTTGTTTATCGAATGGGAGTAGCTCGTACAAGACGAGGTGCTAGACAGTTAGTCTCACATAGACACATTACTGTTAATGGGCAGCTTGTAAATATACCATCTTACCAGTTGCAACCTGGTGATGAGGTAGCTGTACGTGAAAAGTCTAAATCGCTATCAGCTATTGATGATGCTTTATCAAGTAATGATAAGGTATATGATTTCATCACTTTCAACAAAGCATCAATGAAAGGTACTTTTGTATCTGTTCCTGAACGTTTACAGATTCCTGAAAATATCAAAGAACAATTAATCGTTGAATTGTACTCTAAATAATAACCAACATATTTAATAATCTTATGGCAATATTAAATTTCCAAAAGCCGGATAAAGTAATCATGATTGATTCTACTGATTTTGAAGGTAAATTCGAATTCAGACCATTAGAACCAGGTTATGGACTTACAGTTGGTAATGCACTTAGAAGAGTATTATTATCTTCATTAGAAGGTTTCGCGATTACATCAATTCGTATCGAAGGTGTAGATCATGAGTTTTCAACCATTGAAGGTGTTGTTGAAGATGTTACTGAAATTATCCTAAATTTCAAACAAGTTCGATTTAGAAGACAAATTGACGAGGTGGATAGTGAGGTAGTAAATGTTTCATTTTCTGGAAAGGATCAATTTACGGCTGGTGACATGCAAAAGCATATTTCAGGATTTCAAGTTTTAAATCCTGAATTGGTGATATGTAATACTGAAAGTAATGTAAGCTTTAATTTAGAACTTACGATTGAGAAAGGTCGTGGTTATGTTCCAGCTGAAGAAAATAAGAATAACAATGCTGCAATAGGTACTATTGCTATTGATTCTATTTTCACACCAGTTAAGAATGTGAAATATAGCATTGAAAATTACCGTGTAGAGCAAAAAACTGATTTTGAAAAATTAGTTTTTGAAATTATTACCGACGGTAGTATTCATCCTAAACATGCCTTAACTGAAGCAGCTAAAACGCTTATTCACCACTTTATGTTATTCTCTGATGAGCGTATCACTCTTGAAGCTGATGAAATTGCTCAGACAGAAACTTATGATGAAGAGAGTCTTCATATGAGACAGTTGCTTAAGACTAAGCTTGTAGACATGGAATTATCTGTAAGAGCTTTAAACTGCTTAAAAGCTGCAGAGGTTGAAACATTAGGCGATCTTGTCTCATATAACAAGAACGACTTAATGAAATTTAGAAATTTCGGTAAGAAATCTTTAACAGAGTTAGAAGAGTTAGTCAATGTCAAAGGTTTGAACTTTGGTATGGATTTAGCAAAATATAAATTAGACCGTGACTAGTATTTAAGCTAGTTAAAGAATATATAGATCATGAAACACGGAAAGAAAGTAAATCATTTAAGTAGAAAAACAGCTCACCGTAAGGCAATGTTGTCAAATATGAGTTGTTCACTTATCGAGCATAAACGTATCAATACTACAGTTGCAAAAGCGAAAGCTCTTAAGCAATTTGTAGAGCCTTTGATAACTAAGTCAAAAGAAGACACTACGCACAATCGTCGTTTGGTTTTTTCTAAGCTTAGAAGTAAAGAAGCTGTAACTGAATTGTTCAGGGATGTAGCTGCAAAAGTAGCTGATAGACCTGGTGGATACACTAGAATTATTAAGTTAGGTAATCGTTTAGGAGATAACGCAGATATGGCTATGATTGAGCTTGTGGACTATAATGAAGTTTACAAGTTAGATGCCACTAATAAAAAATCTTCTACACGTCGTAGCAGAAGAAGTAAATCTTCATCTAAAACTTCACCTGTTGTAGAAAACAATACTAATGAAGAAGAGTAATTTTCTTTATAACTTGTAAAAAAAGGATCAATGATTTTTTCATTGATCCTTTTTTTTTAAATTATTTTTGATATTATTTTATTATGGAATACTTAGAAAAAAAAGACGCAATTATTTTATTGGAAGATGGAACTATTTTTCATGGTAAAGCTGTAGGAATTGGAGGAACTGCTACTGGTGAAATTTGCTTTAATACTGGTACAACGGGATATCAAGAAATCTTTTCTGATCCTAGTTATTTTGGTCAGATAATGGTTACTACTAATGCTCACATTGGTAACTATGGAGTAAGTGTGAATGATGAAGAATCTGATTCAATAAAAATTGCCGGATTGGTTTGTAAGAACTTTTCTGAAGTTTATTCTAGAGAATTGGCAGATTCGGATTTACTAACTTTATTAAAGAATCAAAACCTTGTTATTATATCAGATGTTGACACTCGCGCACTAGTTTCTTACATTAGAGATAATGGTTCTCAAAATGCTATTATTTCTTCAGATATATTAGATAAAGATTCTCTAAAATCCAAGTTGTCAGAAGTGCCTTCTATGAAGGGGCTAGAACTTGCCTCAAAAGTATCCTGTAAACAACCTTATTTCTTTGGAGATGAAAATGCACCTCTAAGGGTTTCTGCTTTAGATCTTGGAGTTAAAAAGAATATATTACGTAATCTTGCTAGTAGAGGAGTATATATAAAGGTGTTTCCCTATAACACTACCTTCAAAGACATGCAACAATTCAATCCTGATGGTTATTTCTTATCTAATGGTCCTGGAGATCCAGAACCTTTAATAGATGCTATTCAGACTACTAGAGAGATTCTCGATGCAGAAAAGCCACTGTTCGGTATATGTCTAGGTCATCAAGTTATTGCTTTGGCAAATGGTATTTCCACATTTAAAATGCATAACGGTCATAGAGGGATTAATCATCCTATAAAAAATGTTGCTACCGGAAAAGGTGAAATCACGTCGCAAAATCATGGTTTTGCTATAAACCGAGAGGAAACCGAAGCAAATGAAAATATAAAAATTACACATTACCACCTTAATGATAATACCGTGGCTGGTATAAAACATGTTTCAAAACCTTGTTTCTCTGTACAATATCATCCAGAAGCAGGTCCTGGGCCTAATGATGCCACTTATTTATTTGATCAATTTATAGAATTAATTAACCAAAACAAAGATTTAAAATGAGCACAATTATAGAAGTACACGCAAGACAAATATTTGATTCACGTGGGAATCCAACAGTAGAAGTAGACGTTTTCACATCTAATGGTGTAATGGGTAGAGCAGCTGTGCCTTCTGGTGCTTCAACTGGTGAACATGAAGCTGTAGAATTGCGAGATGGTGGTAAATCCTTTATGGGTAAAGGAGTAGGAAACGCGGTTAATAACGTTAATACTCTTATAGCAGAGGAATTGCTTGGCACATCCGTTTTTGAACAAGCCTATATTGATCAATTAATGATCGATTTAGACGGCACGCCTAATAAGGCTAAGTTAGGTGCAAATGCAATTTTAGGTGTTTCTCTTGCTTGTGCAAAAGCAGCAGCAAACGAGCTGGGACAACCATTTTACAAATACATAGGAGGAATAAGTGCATGCAAGTTACCAGTTCCTATGATGAATATTATAAATGGAGGTTCTCATAGTGATGCTCCTATAGCATTTCAGGAATTTATGGTAATGCCAGTAGAAGCAGAAAGTTTTTCTCATGCCCTACAAATGGGTACAGAAATTTTTCATCATTTGAAAAAAGTACTTCACGATCGAGGTCTTAGTACTGCCGTTGGAGATGAAGGAGGATTTGCACCTACACTTGATGGAACTGAAGATGCACTTGATACTATATTAAAAGCTATAGAAAACGCAGGTTATACGCCAGGAAAAGATGTGATGATTGCACTTGACTGTGCTGCTGCAGAGTTTTTTGTAGACGGTAAATATGACTATACAAAGTTTGAAGGTGATAAAGGTGTAATACGCTCTAGTAAAGAGCAAGCTGAATATTTAGCTTCATTAGCAAGTAAATACCCTATTATCTCCATTGAAGATGGAATGGATGAGAACGATTGGGACGGTTGGAAAATCCTTACAGAATTAGCAGGTGATAAAGTGCAGCTTGTAGGAGATGACCTTTTTGTAACTAATGTAGAGCGTTTAGAAAAGGGTATTAAGAATGGAATTGCAAATTCTATTCTTATTAAAGTTAACCAGATAGGAACTTTGAGCGAGACTATTGCAGCTGTTACTATGGCGCATAAGGCAGGCTATACATCAGTAATGTCACATAGAAGTGGAGAGACAGAAGATTATACCATTGCAGACCTTGCAGTAGCGTTATCTACAGGACAAATTAAAACAGGTTCCGCTTCTCGATCTGATAGAATGGCAAAATACAATCAGTTGCTTCGTATAGAAGAAGAATTAAACGACTCTGCATATTATCCTGGTAGAGACGCATTTCAATTGTAAGCAACTATTTAAAATATCGCTTTCGCGAAAGCGAGATACTAAGCCATCCATATAAGGGTGGCTTTTTTATTTGATAAATGTTAAGTGAAAATATCGATGAAGTGCATGTATTATAGTTAAAAATCGTTTTATTAAGGCAAAAAGTAATTATTTACGTTTACCTGTTGTTTATTTGTAATTCCAAAAACTAAGTACAAATGAATAAATTTTCCTTTTTCACCTTACTGGCGATATTGCCACTCTTCACTTTTGCGCAATCTATTTGGCAACCAGCAAATACGCTACAATTAGATAAGATAGAAGATCGTTTTAGACCTATTCAACCTAATCAATTTGATCTTTTCGAAATTGATCAAAATGCGCTATCAGATAAGTTAGTTAATGCGGTCGATAGATTTTCTGGTGGGGCGGCCATTAATGTTGATTTCCCTATAGAAAATAATACGTTTGAAACCTTCAGTGTATACACTTCTGGGACTGTATCACCTGAATTGCAAACACAATATCCTAAGATCACTTCTTTTGTAGGTCAGAGTCAACAAAACCCTTTAAATAAAATCTATTTTACGATTACACCTAAAGGTTTTCACGGACTGATAACTGGAGAGAAAATTCTTTATATGGATCCTTATTCAAAGGTTTCTCCAGAGTCTATAATGATTTATAACAGAAAAAACTTGAATAGAGCAGGTGATGATAATTTTGAATGTCATTATACCGACGTTGTTGACGAAAGTTTAATGGCTGAATTCGAATCAAACTTTACTACTAAAGCTTTTGGTGATAGGTTTTTTAGAACGTACCGGATAGCTATTGCAGGAACGGCTGAATATACTGCCTATCATGATGATGGAGATGTCTCTAATGGTGATGCTGTAGCTGATGCACTTGCCGCTATGGTGGTTACTCTTACCAGAGTTAATTCAGTTTATGAGCAAGAAATGTCTATGAGGTTTTCTTTAGTAGGAAATAATAGTAGTATTATTTACACTGATTCTCAAACCGATCCTTACAGTAATTACTCCGGATCTGCAATGTTAGGTGAAAATGAAACTAATTTAAATAATACCATTGGGTCTGGAAATTTTGATATAGGACATGTTTTCTCTACTGGAGGTGGAGGAATTGCCGGTACTAGTCCATGTGCAGGAGGTAAGGCGCGTGGAGTAACAGGTATTGTAACGCCGGAGTTTGACCCTTTTGATATAGATTATGTATGTCATGAAATAGGTCATCAATATGGTGCCAGTCACACTTTTTATAATGGATGTTTTGGAGGTAGTCCTTCTTCTAGACCATTTGAAACGGGAAGTGCTTCTACAATTATGGGATATGCTGGAATATGTGCTCCGAATGTACAAGACAATTCTGATGGTTACTTTCATTTGATAAGTTTGTTTGAAATGCAATCTAGTATTGATGGTGATACATGTGATACACAGGTTGCTCTTTCAAATTTAAATCCTTCAGCACCATCGCCTGTTAATCCTGGTAATAAAACAATTCCTAAATCTACTCCATTTAAATTAACATCCACCTCTAGTGTGGCTCCTGATTCAGGAGAGATTTATACGTATAATTGGGAGCAATTAGATACAGGTGCAGCAGCAGCTACAGGTGCACCGCAGCCTCCAGTCGCGAGTAATACTTCTGGTCCTATGTTTAGAAGTAAATTTGCTTCAACGAGTCCTACACGCTACTTTCCTAATTTAGAAGATTTGGTTCAAAATGTAGATCCAATTTGGGAAGAGTTGCCTAGTGAAGAAAGAGAAATGAGATTCTTTTGTACTATAAGAGATAACAACCTTAATGGAGGACAAACTAATTATGCAGGTACAACTTTAACAGTAGGTGCAGCAGGTCCTTTTGTTTTAAATTCTCCAGATGGTGGTGAAATATGGCATGAAGGTGAAAATAGAAACATAACATGGGCTGTAAATGGAACCAACTCTACAACTTACTCTACTGAAGTAAATATTTTATTGTCAATCGATGGTGGTTTTACTTACCCTTTTGTTCTAGCTTCAAATACAAATAATGATGGGACTCAAACTGTAACTATACCTAATGGTGTTAAAACTTCGACAGCTAGGATTATGGTAGAGGCTTCAAATAATTATTTTTTTGATATAACTAATAATAATTTTGAAATTAAAGAAGGTACTTTTGAACTAACTGCTGCCACAAACGATTTTTCGTCTTGTAGCCCTAATGATGGTACCTTTTCATTTAATTATAATGCTGCTCCTAATTTTAATGAAACTATAAATTTTACTGCCGTAGGATTACCTGCCGGTTTATCAGCTAGTTTCTCACCTAGCAATACATCTGTTGATGCAACCGTAAATGTTAGTATTACTGGTACTTCAAACGTAGAAGCTGGACAGTATAACTTCAGTGTACAAGCGCAATCAACTACTGCTACTATTTCTGAAGATTTTAGTTTTAAAATTTTTGAAAATAATGTAGGTGATGTTGTTCAAACCAGTCCTATTAATGGTGCTGGTAATCAAGTTGCAAACCCAATACTAGAATGGATCGATCTTGAAAGTGCATCGAGTTATTTAGTTGAAATTTCTGAATCAAGTGACTTTTCAACAATAGTAGAATTTGATACAGTTTCTTTTGAAAATAGCTATCAACCATCGTCACTAAGTCACAGTACTATATATTACTGGCGAGTAACGCCATCTAATGACTGTTCTACAGGTCAGAATGCTAGTATTTCGTCCTTTCAAACAGCTCAAGATGTTTGTAGAGTATATGATAATGAAACATATATTAACACAGCGCAACCAGCAAACAGGCAAAATCAATGGGATACTAGTGTTAATGCAGTAAGTGCAATAGTCAATGTGCCAGACGATATAGAAATTACTGAATTAAGTTTCTACATGAGGGCTAGTCATAATGACACAGGACATATAAAGATGCAATTAAGTGCACCTTCAGGTAGATTTTCTGAAGTGTACAATCGTGAATGTGCAGCTGGTCGCAATTTTGATTTAATTGTAAGTGATAGTGGTACTCAAAACTTTGGTTGTAATCCTGGTTACACTGGAGCTTTAACTGGTAATCAGCGTCCTGGACAGGCGTTTACTAGATTTAACGGATTGAGCGCCCAAGGAGAATGGGTGTTACTAGCTACTGATAGAACGGCTGGAACCGGTGGAACTTTCAATGAATTTTCTGTAACAGTTTGTGGTAGATTGCAATATGTAAATGATATCGATAATGATAGAAATTTAGGTCTGACTACTGCATTTAATGGTACTAATACAATTAATCAAACACTTCTGAGATCTGCACAAGCAGGTTTTACAAATGCTAATTTGACTTACGTCGTTACTAATGATGTAGACTATGGTCAAATTCAATTAAATGGAGTTGATCTTAATGTAGGAGATACATTTACTCAAGGAGATTTAAATAACGACCTTATTCAATATGTTCATAATTCTACAGAGTTAGTTAATTCTGATTCATTTGATTATACAGTTTTGGGAGGTTCTAATACATTACTAGAAGGAGAGACCTTTTCTATAACCATAAACGATCCTGTGCTTATTTATGATGGTGCCTCTTGGGAGCCATTTGCACCTAATGCAGACACTGGTTCAATTAATGCTCAAGTACTTTCTGGTGTTGCACCTATTAGTTTAAATGCGTCTATTAATAACATGGCAGTTAATGGTGGTGTGTTAGATATAGCCACTGGTATCTCACTAACAGTTAATGGTTCATTGACAGTTGATGGTGTCTTAGAAGGAAGAGCAGGTGATTTAATAATTAATAACTCTAGCTCTCAAGCTATCACTGGTGTGGGAACTCTGGAACTAGGAGTAGTAGAAATAAATAATCCTTCAGGTCTCAATTTTAATACAACCACAAATATTTACAAGGTATTGATGCCACAATCCTCGACATTATTTTTTAATAATAACGTCACATTTAAAAGTAATGCATCGGGAACTGGTCAACTTGATAACGCACAAAATGCTACTATTAATGGAAATGCTAAGGTAGAACAATATATTCCAGCTAAAAGAGCGTATAGATTTTTAGCATCATCAGTAAACTCAACTAATGCGATAAGAGCTAACTGGCAAGAAGGAGGTTCTAATGCTCCTGGCTTTGGAACTCACATAACTGGTGGCGGAGCAGCAAATGGATTTGATGTAAACAGTTCTGGTGCAAATTCACTATTTACATTTGATAATAATAATCAAGGCTGGACAGCGTTTGCAAACACAAATATTCAAACACTAGAAGTAGGTACTCCTATTAGAATGTTTGTACGAGGTGATCGTACCGTAGACCTTACTGATAATAACACCACTCCTACAAATACAACATTGAGATCTAGCGGTACACTTCATAGTGGTGATTTTTCTCAAAGTTTTACTACATCAAATCAGCAGTTTGCCATGATTGCAAACCCATATCAAGCGATTGTTGATTTTGAAGAAGTTCTAAGCGACGCCAGCACTACAGGTCTTAACTCATCATTTATGTATGTATGGGACCCTAATATCAATACCAGAGGTGCATATGTGACAGTAGATGTTACTGTAGGTAACGGTATGGCTTTACCTACAAGTAGTGATGCAAATAAGTTTTTACAGCCGGGACAATCAGTTTTTGTCCCTACCACGGGACCTTCAAACATTATGTTTAGAGAAAGTGACAAAACGGTTACGGAGTCCTTAACTCAAGTATTTAGTTCACTTAATCAAAACACGTTTATAAGTATTTCACTTAAGGATGCAACAAATACAAACTTGTTAGATCAGACTATACTACAATTTGACACAGCGTTTGATAATGCTGTTACTACTCAAGATGCTTATAAATTTACAAATATTGATGAGTCGCTTGCCTCAGTT
>MAAC01016649.1_pt1 | contig 18384 bp, 13 predicted proteins | sample 1115981 | NCBI WGS metagenome assembly MAAC01 (sample SAMN04961126, study PRJNA320927) | seawater metagenome | isolation source: sample BD02T64 sea water enriched with oil for 64 days | place: USA:Gulf of Mexico | collected 2013-07-27 | reverse complement strand
AATCAATATGCGCAACAATACGTTAACCTACAACCTAGCAATGTGCTACAAATAAAGCTGAGGTCTTTGTACAATGTGGACGCAACAGATTATACGGCTGTCTTTAATATCGTTCAAGTAGGTAAAACTGCAGAGGAAACTACAAAACTGATGAACGATAAAATTGAAATTGTAAAACAAGACCTGAAAAGCAAGGGTTTTCAAGGGCAGTTCTCATTAGACATGATATCCTTCGTCCCGCAATATGAAATAGAAGTTACTAAAAAGCTTTTCTCTAAAACATATACCGAAGTTCCTGTAGGTTTTGAACTGCAACAAAACCTCTTGATCAGTTACAAGAAAGACAGTGATTTTCAAAAAATCCTTACTGCTTGTGGTAAAGCCGAAGTATACAACCTGGTAAAAGTAGATTACTACGTAAAAAATCTAGAAGCCATTTATGAAGATCTACAAAACAAGCTTCTTGCTGAAGTTGCAAAAAAGAAAGCATACTACGAGAAACTAGGTTTTAAAATGGAAGACTACAATGTCATGATGGCCGACAAAAAATACTACCACACACCTAAGGATTTCTACAAAAGCTACCTCGCTGCAGAAAACATAAGCATGGAATCTCTTAAAAATCAGAAAAATGTAACCTCTGTTAGAAAGCCCACATCATATTATTATGACCCTATCCCGTACAACGGTTATGACATCGTAGTAAACGCAGCAATCACAAAGCCTGTTATTCAGTTAGGTATGGATTTAAGCTTACAATACAACTTAAAACCAATTGAGATAAAACCAGAACCAAAACCTGCTCCAGTAAAAACTCCTGATCCTAAAGTGTACGTAGTAAGTCCTAATGGACCTATAGATATCAAACAAATACCTAATAACTAGAGACGTTTCCAAAATTAAACAAAGTATAAAAACCTTTCCCTTTTTTGAAGGGAAAACAGGTTGGCGACGAAATCAGCAACGCTGATGGAGCAACCAAAAGGGTTTTACGGTTGAATTAAAAAATAAAACAATATGAAAAATTTAAAAACACTAGCTCTATCATTGAGCATCGCAGCATTTCTTTCCTGCAAAGGAAATACTCAGGGAAACCAAATCGCAACTATTGATGAATTCATTGAAGCGCCTGTAATTATAGCAAACACAAAACCTGCAACTATACAAATAGCTTTATTGCTAGACACCAGCAATAGTATGGACGGACTTATCGATCAGGCCAAAACCCAATTGTGGGATATTGTAAATAAAATGTCGAGTGCTCAATGCAACGATCAACAAGCATTATTAGAAATTGCTATTTATGAATATGGGAACAGCCGTTTAAGTGCTAACGACGGTTTTGTACGTGAGGTGCTTTCCTTTTCTACAGACCTAGACTTGATCAGTAAAGAGCTGTTTAGTTTAAGAACTAATGGCGGCGAGGAATACTGTGGTACCGTTATCGATAAATCACTAAAACATCTCGAATGGAAAGATGGAAAAAACGACTTAAAAATGATTTTCATCGCAGGTAACGAAGGTTTTAATCAAGGTTCTGTACCTTTTTCTTCTAGTATTGCACAAGCTATAGAAAAAGACGTCACTGTAAACACCATTTTTTGTGGCGACTGGAATACAGGAACGCAATTGCGCTGGAAAGAAGGAGCCGTTCTAGGAAAAGGTGAATACATGAATCTAGATCACAATCAAAAATCGACCTATGTAGCAACTCCTTATGACGATGAAATTCTAGAATGGAATAAAAAACTGAATAATACTTATGTGTATTACGGCCGTCAAGGTGAAGATAAAAAAATGGCTCAAGTACAAATGGACGAAATGGTTCAGGAAGCCTCTATTCAGGCAAATGTAAAACGTAGTGTAGCAAAATCTTCTTCAAATTACCGCAACTCCACATGGGATCTTGTAGATGCGATGGAAGATGAGGAAGCGAGAGAAGGCTTTTTCAAATCAGAGAATCTAGCTACATTACCAGATAGTTTGCGCAATAAAAGTAAGAAGGAGATTACCGCTTTCGCGAAAGTAAAAAAACAAGAACGAACTTCAATACAGAACAAGATTCAAGAACTTAATAAAAAGAGAGATAACTATATTAAAAAACAATCACTTAGTGAATCTAATGGTTTAGAATCTGCCATGTTTCAAGCGATTAAAAAACAGTCTAGCTCAAAAGAATACACTTGGGATTAAACAATGAAATATCTTTTTCTATTATCAGTACTATTTGTATACTCGTTGAAAGTTCAAGGACAGGCATCTTCTTCAGGTGCCTTTTCTTTTGAATTGCACTTTTCTATTGAGGAATTTGATGTATACAACGTGTCCTACCTTCCTAGAAATGGTCATGTACTTAAAGACATTCATGCGATTATTGATCAAAAAAACAACTCCATTACTGTAAAAGGTAAAAATGAGTACGTGGTAGGTGTTCCTTTTCCCGTAATAATTATTGAAAAAAAGAATTCACCAGAAAATGCTGCCATCCATCAAGTTATTTATATGCATCAGCTTGTAAAAAGCCACGCATCTCCCAAAATAATGATAGATATCACGCCCCAAATAGGTTCCATTTATAAGTTAGACTTATCAGCAAAAAGTAACACGCTCAATGACCTTCACAAAGCTCAATTTTGTGATAATGAATACTGTAAATTAGAATACAATACCATCATATCTAAAAAGGATCAATTTGCATTTTTAGCCTCAGCGTCTTTTGAAAACATTCAAAAAAAGCCAGCTAAAAAAGAACCACAAAAGTCGTTTTTCTATTGCTACGCTACTGAATTTATAAATCCCGATCAGGTAAAGGCATTTACGACTAGATATGATATAGACTTTGAGTCTATGACCGGTGATTTAAATGATCTCGCTTTCGCGAAAGCGAAACAACACAATTACCATGTAGCTCTGTTTCTCAATAAAAACTATGGTAAAGAATGGCACGCACAGTTACCTGTTGATGTGATAGGGCTATTTGATTAGAACTTGTTGAAAAACATGAGATAGAATAAGGCTTTTGAATAAGGCTAAATCGTACTTTTGATACTCCTAAAAAAGTATCGTTTTGGCATCAAAATCTAAGAAGGTTACTCCTTTAATGCAGCAGTACAATAAAATCAAGATGAAATATCCTGATGCGTTGCTGCTTTTCCGTGTTGGAGATTTTTATGAAACTTTTGGTGAAGATGCGGTAAAAACAGCACGCATACTGAATATCGTTCTTACGGCTCGTAATAATGGTGGCGATCAAATCGAGTTGGCTGGTTTTCCTCATCATTCATTAAACACGTATTTACCCAAACTGGTCCGTGCGGGAGAACGTGTTGCGATATGCGATCAATTAGAAGATCCCAAGCAAACTAAAACCATCGTAAAACGTGGTGTTACCGAACTAATCACACCAGGAGTTGCGCTTAATGATGAAGTATTAAGTTCTAAAACAAATAATTTTCTTGCAGCGCTTTCAGTTAATAGAAATGTTTATGGGGTCGCTTTTTTAGATATTTCTACAGGAGAATTTTTAGTTTCTCAAGGCTCTAAAGAAGAAGCAGATAAATTACTTCAAAATTTCAGTCCTAGTGAATTATTAGTAACTCGAACTGATAAAAAAACTTTAGCTCAAGAGTTTCCTTATGATTTGCCTTTTTTTCATTTAGAAGATTGGGTATTTCAAATAGACTTTGCTAAAAACTCATTATTGAGTCATTTTAAGGTCAATTCTTTGAAAGGTTTTGGAGTAGAAAAATTAGATCAAGCACTGATTTCAGCTGGTGCAATTCTACATTATCTAGAGGAGACACAACACGATAAGATTGATCATATTTCAAATATATCACGTATTGAAGATGATAATTATGTTTGGATGGATCGATTCACCGTTCGCAATCTAGAACTATATACTCCATTAAGTCAAGGCGCTGTAACGTTAATTGACGTGATTGATAAAACCACCACAGCGATGGGTGGACGCATGCTTAAAAGATGGATGGCATTTCCATTAAAGGATCCTGCTCAAATTAAAAAACGACATGATGTGGTAGAATTTTTTACTACCTCGCAAGAACAGCAAGAAGAAATCAAATCGTATTTAAAACGCATGAGCGATTTAGAACGATTGATTTCAAAGGTTGCCGTTGGTAAAATATGTCCTAGAGAAGTGGTTCAACTTAAAAATAGTCTGGAAGCTATTATCCCTATTAAAGAAAAGGCACTAGCATCTGATAATAAAGCGCTTAACATTATAGGTGAAAGTCTCAACCCTTGTCTTCATCTTATAGATCTTTTCAAAAAGGCTATAGATGAAAATGCTCCTGTAAACATTTTAAAAGGTGACACTATAGCACAAGGTTATAATACAGAGTTAGATGAATTAAGAGGACTTGCCACTTCAGGTAAAGATTATCTCGATAATATGCTCGCTAGACATAGTGAAGAAACTGGAATAACAAGTTTAAAAATATCTAGTAATAATGTATTCGGATATTATATTGAGGTTAGAAACACACATAAAGATAAAGTCCCTGCAGAGTGGACTAGAAAACAGACTCTGGTAAATGCAGAGCGTTACATCACTGAAGAGTTAAAAGAATACGAAGGTAAAATCCTAGGTGCCGAAGAACGCATTAATGCATTGCAACAAGAATTATTTGAAAATGTGGTTAGAGAAATTCATCCTTCTATTAAGACCATTCAGAATAATTCGCAATTGATAGGACAATTAGATTGTTTGATTTCTTTTGCTTTACATGCGATTACTTCAAATTACGTAAGACCAATAATTCTAGATAACGACGCTTTAGAAATCAAAGGTGGAAGACATCCGGTAATTGAGAAAATGCTGCCGGCAGATCAACCTTACATTCCTAACGATGTACAACTAGATCGAGACTCACAACAAATCATCATGATTACTGGTCCTAACATGAGCGGTAAAAGTGCTATTCTACGACAAACTGCTTTGATTGTTCTGCTCGCTCAAATAGGAAGTTTTGTTCCTGCAGAAGAAGTGAAAATGGGAATAGTAGATAAAATTTTTACTCGTGTAGGTGCTAGTGATAATATTTCTCAAGGAGAATCTACCTTCATGACTGAAATGAATGAAAGTGCCAGTATTTTGAATAATATCAGCGAGAAGAGTTTAGTACTATTAGACGAAATAGGTCGAGGAACAAGCACTTATGATGGTATTTCTATAGCATGGGCCATTACAGAATATCTTCACGAGCATCCATCCAGTCCTAAGACGCTTTTTGCAACTCACTATCATGAGTTGAATGAAATGACTTCTCAATTTGAGCGCATTAAAAACTTTAATGTTGAAGTAAAGGAATTGAAGGATAAAGTTCTCTTCATGCGCAAATTAGTTTCCGGTGGTAGTCATCACAGTTTTGGAATTCATGTAGCAAAAATGGCAGGAATGCCACAACAAGTGATTTCAAAAGCCAATAAGATTTTAAAACGTTTAGAAAAAACTCATAAGCAAGAAGACTCTAAAGAAGCTATGAAAAACCTTCAGGAGGAAGAAATGCAACTAAGCTTCTTCAATTTAGACGATCCACTACTCGAAAATATCAAGGAAGAAATCCTTCAGGTAGATATAAATACGCTCACTCCAGTAGAAGCATTGATGAAACTCAATGAAATTAAACGTATGCTGATAAAAAAAGAGGCTAATACCTAATAATTTTCTGCTTTTTCCTTTGCATTATAAGGAAAGTTGTTAAATTTGCAACCGCTTTAGAATTCTTTTGACTTTTAAAGCAATTGCGAAAGTAGCTCAGGGGTAGAGCATCACCTTGCCAAGGTGGAGGTCGCGAGTTCAAATCTCGTCTTTCGCTCTAAAAACTGTTCTTTTTTCAGATTTTATAAATACCAATGATGTGCCGCTGGCACAATCGCTCGAGTGGTGGAATTGGTAGACACGTTGGACTTAAAATCCAATGGGTAGTAATGCCCGTACGGGTTCAAGTCCCGTCTCGAGTACAAAAACCTCATAGTCAATTGATTATGAGGTTTTGTTTTTTATATACTCTTCAATAGCAAATAGTCATGAATCTAAAGCGCATGTCTCTTAAATGTTATTGATAAGTCTAGCATTATTAGAGTAAAGATCAAATCACTCAGGAATAGCGGCAATCAATTTCTTAGTATAGGCACTTTGTGGATTTGCATATAATTCATCAGCTTCATTTTTTTCTTCTATTTTTCCCTTGTTCATGACGATGACTTGATCGCAAAAGTATTTTACAACCGCTAGGTCATGAGAGATAAATAAATAAGAGAACCCAAAATCTGCTTTAAATTCATTGAGCAAATTCAAAACCTGTGCTTGAACTGATATATCAAGTGCACTCACACTTTCATCACATACAATTAATTTAGGTTCCAAAGCAACCGTTCTTGCGATTCCTATACGCTGTCTTTGGCCACCACTAAATTCATGCGGATATCTATTGTAATGTTCCTCAGTTAATCTTACTCGTTTTAGAAGATGAAGGACTTTCTCTTTTCTATGAGCGTTATTTTTACCTATTCCATGCCATTTCATAGGCTCGATGATAGCTTGTCCTACGGTTAATCTCGGATTTAAGGAAGCAAATGGATCTTGAAAAATAATTTGAATCTCTTTACGCAGCTCGCGTAATTCTTTACCTTTTAGATGAGTAATGTCACAGTTGCGATAAATAATGTTTCCGCTAGTAGTATCAATAAGTCGTAAAATGAGGTTGCCTAATGTACTTTTACCGCATCCACTCTCTCCTACTAAGCCTAAGCTTTCGCCAGCAAATAAGTCAAAACTGACATGATCTACCGCTCTAAAGAATTGTTGCTTTTCAAAAAGTCCTTTCTTAAGTTTAAAATCCTTGACAACTTCTTTTACTTGTAATAAAGGCTCTCGTTTATAAAGATCGGAATGCAATTCTTTACGAGTGGTAGGCGTGATAACATCATCTTCTACCGTACCTTCTATAAAATCTGAGATAGTAGGCAGTTTTTTTACTCTTACAGTTGTACTAGGTCTAGAGGCTATCAGCGCTTTTGTATAAACTTCTTTAGGCGATTCAAAAACTACATCGCTTTTTCCTTGCTCCACAATTCTACCTTGATACATGACTAAAATGCGATCTGCAATAGATTTTACTAAAGACAAATCATGCGAAATAAAAAGTATACTCATCCCATATTCTTCTTGCAATTCTTTGAGCAAGTAAATAATTTCCTTTTGCACCGTTACGTCCAGAGCAGTCGTAGGCTCATCTGCAATGAGTAATTTAGGTTTACAAGCAATCGCCATCGCTATCATGACACGTTGCATTTGTCCACCGCTTATCTCGTGAGGAAATTTATCAAATGTTGTTTCAGGAATAGGAAGTTTTACTTTTCCAAATAGCCGTAATACTTCTTTTCTAGCCGCTACGTTACTTATGGATTGATGTTTTTGCAATACCTCAACAACTTGCTTGCCGCAGGTGATAGTAGGATTGAGAGAGCTCATAGGTTCTTGGAAGATCATGCTTATCTCGCTTCCGCGAAAGCGAGACCAGTCGGAACCTCTTACTTTTAATAAGTCTCTTCCTAATAATGTGAGTTCCTGGGCATTTATGTTAGCTGCTTTAATAGGTAACAAACCCATCAAGGCTTTACTGGTAACCGACTTACCACTACCAGATTCTCCGACTACGGCTAGTATTTCATTTTGAAAAATATCAAAGTTGATATCATGCAAAACTTGAGTGTTTTGTTTCCCATTTGAAAAAGAGACGTTGAGACCTTTTATGGAGGCGATGGTATTATTTTGAGATGATCTGGTCATCATTAAGGATAGGTTCTTTACGTAGTTTAAGAACTATTTGTGCTACCGCGACCACATCTTTCTCGCAATAGTTTGCAATGCGCTGGATATCTTGATCGACATAAAACACGTCTCTTACCTGTGAGCCGTCTATATCATTTTTAGGAGATGGAATATCTAGAATACGCGTCAATAATTTTAAGCTGGTATAATGTTTATAATCACCAAACTTCCACAACTCTAAGGTGTCTAGATGAGGCACTTCCCATGGTTTTTTACCAAATAAATTAAGCTTTGCAGGAATCTCAACTCCTAAAATAATCATCCTTCTCGCGATATATGGAAAGTCAAATTCTTTACCATTATGAGCACAAAGCAAATGATTTCTATGAGAAAAATGCTCGTTTAATAAGCTTGAAAACTCTTCTAAAAGGTGCTTTTCTTCTCCTGTAAAACTACGAGTTCTAAATTGTTGGCCATCTCGATTCACAAAGTAACCAACTGATATACAAACTATTTTACCGAATTCTGCCCAGATGCCAGCTCGATCGTAAAACTCGGCTGGTGTGAACTCATCCTTACGTTGATACTTTGTTTTATCAGCATATAGTTGCTGATCTATTTCTTCTAATTGCTCAAAACTCTCGTACTGCGGCACCGTTTCTATGTCTAGAAACAAAAGATTATCTAAAGAGAGTTTTGATATCATTATAACATGTCTAATTCTTTGGAAATATCATCGCTAGGTTGATCACCACTACCTAAGCCATCACTACCTAAACTCATTTTATATTCCTCGCAGTCTGTCTCAATAGTTAGATTTTCTGGTTTTTTAAATGGCTCTTTAGACACGTCTAGCGTTTCATCTGCATAAACACGTTTCATATAGCTTCCCCAAATAGGTAGTGCCATAGTAGCTCCTTGACCATATTTGGTAGTTTTAAAATGAACTGATCGATCATCTGCTCCTACCCAAACACCGGTTACTAAATTAGGAACCATACCCATAAACCAGCCATCACTATTGTTTTGAGTAGTACCAGTTTTACCAGCAATATCGTTCTTGAAATCATAAGGATAATCGGTAATCACCTCTTTATAAAAAGTACTATTTGCTGCCCATGAACTATTACCTCTTAGCTTTGCACCACTACCTATTCTGGTTACACCTTCCATTAGGTTAACCGTTACATAAGCCGTTTCTGGATTCATAACGTCTTTGCTTTCTGGCATGTACTGATAAAGAATCGTTCCGTTTTTATCTTCAATACTTGTAACCAAGACTGGTTTATTATAAATACCACCATTTGCAAAAACACCATAAGCAGCGACCATTTCATAAAGACTAACATCTGCAGTTCCTAAGGCTAATGACGGTACTGCATCAATGTTTGACACATCGATTCCTAATTGCTCTGCACGATCAATAACTGGTTGAGGTCCTACTTCATCCATCAATCTTGCCGAAATGGTGTTTTTTGATTTGGCAAGCGCTTCTTGCAAGCTCATAATATTACCATAATCACCACTGGAATCCTTAGGTGTCCAGTCTTTAGTGTTGCCATGCTTACCTGCAGGAATAGTGTATTCACCATCAGGATATTCTTTACACGGACTATAGTGCAATAAATCTATGGCTGTAGAATACAAGAAAGGCTTAAAAGTAGATCCTGCCTGACGTTTTCCTAACTCTACGTGATCAAATTTAAAATGTTTGTGATTAATACCACCTACCCATGCTTTTACATGACCGGTTTGTGGCTCTAAAGACATCAGTCCAGTATGTAAAAACTGTTTGTAATAGCGTATAGAATCCATGGGCGTCATGATAGTATCACGCTCTCTGAATTCAGCCTTCCAATCAAAAATAGTCATGTCTGTTTTTACGTTAAAACTCTTAATGATGGCTTCTTCGGCGATTCCTTTTTTCTTCATTTCTCTCCATCGCTCAGATCTCTTCATGGCGTTTTTCATGGAGGTCTCAATTTGAGAAGTAGTTAAATCTGTAAAAGGAGCTGTTTTATTGCGCTTTTGTTGATGATCAAACTCTGCTTGAAGTCGTTCCATATGAGCATAAACAGCTTCCTCAGCCATTTTTTGCATTCTAGAGTCTATGGTAACATTAATTTTAAGCCCATCATTATAAAGATTATAAGGCTTTTCTGTATCTGGATTAATATGATCTTTTGCCCAATTCTTTAACCACGTACGCAAGTTCTCTCTGAAATAAGTTCCCATACCTTCGTTATGATCTGCTGAGTTGTAATTGATCTTAACTGGTATTTGTTTTAGGCTATCCTTAGTAGCTTCAGTCATTTTATTATTACGCACCATCTGAACAAAAACTTGATTGCGGCGAGTTAACACTTGTTCTTTCCTGCTCTCTCTTCTTGGATTATATAGCCATGGATTCTTAAGCATTGAGACTAAAACTGCGCTTTCTGAAACACTTAATTCTCTTGGTTCTTTGTTGAAATAGATATTAGCAGCACTACGTATACCTATCGCTTGATATAAGAAATCAAATTCATTTAAATATTGCGTGATAATCTCCTTCTTAGTGTACTGCTGTTCTAGTCTCGAGGTAATGATCCATTCTCTAGTCTTTTGAATGATTCTTTCTACTATATTCTGACTAGGTTCAGGTGTAAAATAAAGTTTGGCGAGCTGTTGTGTGATGGTACTTGCGCCACCTTTTTGACCCAAATAAGCGACTGCTCTCGCTGTACCATAGCCATCTATCCCACTATGATCCCAGAAACGTTCGTCTTCTGTAGAAACTAGAGCATCGATAAGGTGCTGAGGTAAATCGTCGTATTTAATGGGTTTTCTATTATCGTTGAAAAAAGTTCCTAAGGTCTTCCCGTCTGCCGTGACGATCTCAGTTGCCAGCTCCGTTTGCGGATTCTCTAATGCGGTGTGGTCTGGTAAATCACCAAAAATTCCCCATCCTGCCAGTAAAAAAAGTAAAACGAGAAGTCCTACACCTATGGCATACATCTTCCAGAATAAAGAAATATTTTTCTTTTTCCCTTCTTTTTCTTTTGCGATTTGTGCTTTAGTTGCTGCCATCTTGCAATTGTTTTTCTATACTATATCCTACGTTGAGAATACCTTTTAATTGTGCATCTGCGTTTACTTCTCCGTTTTTTCTCATGGCATGCTTAAGTGCTAGCTGGTAGTTTCCGCTTTCGCGAAAGCGAATACCTTCTCGCAACCATAGTTTATTTTCAAACACGTCGTTAGAACCTTTTCCTAAAAACTTACCGTCTGGTGCTGCCATTTGATACTGTAATGTATCTGTAACGACTTTTCCTTGTGGAAATTTTATCTGAGAAATCAACCAAAGGTTATTATACTCATATTCATGGGTATTACGCAAATTAATAAATAAATTGTATTTGTTTATAGTGTCCTGTGGTTCTATTTGAAAAGTAGCAATATCTTCTATCGCCCAGCCAGTTGCGGGCATATCCATATACTCTGCACTTACTAGTTGCTCGTCACAAGAGATAAAAATGAAAGCCGTTATGAAAAATAATATCTTTCTCACTACTCTTCTTTTTTAGGTGGTTTATTCTTGTTGTTATTCTTATTGCGATTAGGCCTAGGCTTGTTAGACCTTGAAGATGGTTTATTACCTGATGTATTTTTGTCGTTTTGCTTAGTACCTTGTTGCGCTCCGGTTTTGCTTTTAGAGTTTCTCCTTTTGTTAGATCTTGTTTTCCCTTTAGGTGGAGTCTCTTTTTTAGCAGGTGCGTTTTGAGTGGCAGTTGCCGTATTTGAACTACTCTTTTTACTACCAGGCTTGCGCTTTTTATTATTGCGTTTCTTGCGAGATTTAGGCTGGTCAAAACGTGTTAAACTATCTTGCCCTACCACATTTTCAAAATCTACTTTTTCTTCTATTATTAACTCACTCGCATACTCTTCAATACTTGCGACCTTTTCTTTGGCTCTATTTTTTGAAACTATTTCATGAACTTGCTCTGTTGTGAGCGTATGCCAGCTCATCCAGTCGCCTTCATAGCAATACCACATAAGACCTTTAAAAATGTCAACTTTTTGACATACTGCTGTTCCTTTGTCGGTATAGAGTTTTTGGTTTTGCTTTGGAAACGTGCTGAGTGCATCCATGTAAGAATCTAACTCGTAGTTGAGACAGCATTTAAGCTTTCCACACTGTCCAGCCAGCTTCTGCGGATTAAGAGATAAATTTTGATAACGTGCCGCTCCAGTAGTCACTGATCTAAAGTCTGTTAACCAGGTACTGCAACACAATTCACGACCGCAAGATCCTATTCCTCCTAGACGTGCTGCTTCCTGACGCAAGCCTATCTGGCGCATCTCAATTCTTGTTTTAAACTCACTTGCATATTCTCTTATGAGTTCTCTAAAATCGACACGCTCGTCAGCTGTGTAATAAAAAGTAGCTTTTGATCCATCTCCTTGAAATTCAATATCAGAGATTTTCATTTTAAGTTGTAAACGTATGGCAATCTCGCGAGCACGCACTTTCATAGGCTCTTCTTTCTCGCGTGCGGCGACCCATTTTTCTACATCTTTTTCATTTGCAATACGATATACTTGAGGTATACTGTCACTTATTTTAACACGTTTGCGTTTCATTTGTACTCGTACTAACTCTCCAGTAATGGTAACGATACCTATATCGTGACCAGTTTCTGTTTGTGTAGCGACTATATCACCTATTTTAAGTTGTAAATCTTCTTTATTATGAAAGAATTCTTTACGGCTGTTCTTAAAACGTACTTCTACGTAAGGGAATTTTTTCTGTCCGCCTGGCAACTCCATGTTTGCTAGCCAGTCAAATACTGTTAACTTATTACATCCACTGGTACCACAAGTACCATTATTTTTACATCCTCCAGGCGTACTACCACCTGTTCCACAACTGTTACAGCTCATCCTTGTATTCTCTATATATTGAAATTGAAACGATTAACTCGCTCAATTGAAGTCATTACTTGAAACGTAAATATAACAATTAAATACGTGGATTGTTGTACAGTTTAAAGATGCTATTTAACCTAGGAGAAAGTTAAAGCTAGAAGAATTTAACCTAGAAAAATTGTTGCTTTTTTAGATTTGGTAATACATCCCTAAATTTAAAAACAGTAATCTTTCTGTCTCTGCGGTAAAGTCCTCAAAACGGTATTCTGTAACTAGTTGCAGCTTTAATTTCTTTGATAATTGACGTCCTAGACCTAAAGAAAAACGCTGGTCATATCCTGGACGCTCGGCTTTTTCTGCTATGAAGACTGTTTCTAGACTTGCTGTTAAATAATATTCAGAAACATCTGTAGCAAAACCGTTTAAGGGTAAAGAGCTAGAAAACCTGTATCGCCATCGATGCGTGGTTCTATCACCTCGCAATCGCTGGTCCCATCGTACTCGATGTGCCACCTTAAGCGCATTGTATTTTCTTTTGTAAACGTACTGCTCTGTAAAACGTACTTCTTCTGGTCTGGAATCATCAAAAAGTTCTCGGTACATCACCACAAAACCTATTTGTGAATAGAAACCTACTTCATAACCCACAAATTGAGCTGCTTGAACGTGTAGTGCATCAATACCATCATCAGTGCTGTTGCGCTGCTCAACAACACTGTTAAAACTCCATCGATTTCCTGTTTGCCAAGAAATATTAACTGATGGCTGTACAATGATGTCATCTACAATTTGCGCAAATGAAAACAATGGAAACAACCATATAAATAAAACTCTAGAATAATAAAAAGTCATACTCTAGCCTTTTTATATCACGCTTGCTTAAGAAGTTGCCCTTATTATCAAAGAGGTATTCTCTTCTGTAGATTTTCCTATTGTTTTTAAAAGCGACAATAAGCTCGTAGTTGTCTACTAATTTCTGAGCAATTTGTTCTTTAATTTGAATAGCAGTTTTATTTTCTCCCACATATTGTTCTTGAACTTTCTCGATGCGGTACTTTCTAGCAACTGTATCCAGATAATTTTCAATCTTTAAAAATGCTTGCTTTTTTATGGACCTTTTACTCAATTGAATTTCTACGTCCTCTATTTTTCCTTGTTCATCAAACTCAATGCTGTACTTACGATTTTGATATTTTAATTTGGCTTCATAACTGATCTTGTCGCCATCTGTTTCTTTATAAAATTTCACTTTCTTACGTGAATTGCTGATAGTGTTTACAAATTCTAAAGCTGTTTTTGGAAATAACTCGATAGCGATCTTCTCTTCTCTTTCTATTTTTTGGGTTGATTGTGCTGGTGATAATTCCGCTTTCGCGAAAGCGAGAACACAAAAAACTACTGCAATCTTAAACCTCATCATATCTAAAACAATTTACCTCGTGATCATTTACCATTCCAGTGGCTTGCATAAACGCATACATGATTGTAGAACCTACAAATTTAAAACCTCGTTTCTTTAAATTTTTAGAAATTTGATCTGATAATGCCGTGTTTGCAGGTGCTTCTTTATAATCCTTCACTTCATTTTTAATAGGCTTGCCATCTACATAATCCCAAATAAAATTAGAAAAACTACCGTATTCTTTTTGGATCTCGATAAATAGTTGGGCATTTGTCACGATGGATTTTACTTTCAATTTATTGCGTATGATTCCAGCGTTTTGAAGTAATTCCTCTTGTTTTGCCTGATCGTATTGCGCTATTTTATGAACATCAAACTGATCGAGTGCATCAAAATAGTTTTGGCGTTTTCGTAAAATAGTGATCCAGCTCAAGCCTGCTTGCATGGTTTCAAGAATCAAGAATTCAAATAACGTTTGATCGTCGTAAACAGGTTTTCCCCATTCTTGATCGTGGTAAGCTTCATAAAGATCATCGCCCAGGCACCAGCCACATTTGTGTTTTTTCATGATTTAAAATTAGTAATCTTTATCTTTACTACCTATGAAAAATTTTCTTCTCTATTTTACCGTAATCCTTTTATACAGTTGTGCCTCAAAACAACCTTTAAATACTGCTGCCGTAGAGCAGTCTATAGATGCCTGGCACAAAGCCGCCGCTCAAGCAAACTATGAGAAATATTTTGATCTCATGACAGATCATGCTGTCTTTATAGGAACTGATGCTACAGAGAACTGGCAACTAGAAGAGTTTAAAACTTTCTCAAAACCCTATTTTGATAAGGGAAAAGCATGGTCTTTTACTTCATTAGAGCGTAATGTTTATTCAGCAAACGGTTGGGTTTATTTTGACGAATTGTTAGATACTCAAATGGGAATATGTCGTGGTAGCGGCGTAATGAGAATGCAGGATGGTAAGTGGAAAATCGCACACTACGTTCTATCAATAGCGGTACCTAATGATAATGTGAGCTCGCTTACGGCCATGAAAAAAGAATGGGATGCTAACTACATTGAGACTTTGAAAGATCAAAAATAAAACTACAACCTATCAAATAATACCAACCACAGATTATGAAAAACCTTCTCTATTTCTTCGCTTTCAGTATTTGTTTTACAACCTTAGGACAAAAAAAAGCGCTTACTCATGATGACTATGATTTATGGAAACGCGCTGGTAGCACAAAAATTTCGCCTAGTGGTAATTTAGTTGCTGTAAGTGTAGTTACATCTACTGGTGCGGGAAATGGCTATTTAGAAATTCATAACATTTCTAATGATACAAAGCATACTTTTTTTAATGGCGTTAATCCACAAATAAGTGCTGATGAGAAATATATCTATTTTCTTCAAAAGCCTGAATATCAAACTCTACGTAAAGAAAAGAAGGATGATGTCGATAAAGCAAAGCGCTCTAAAAATACCTTTATGGTTTATAATGTGGAGTTAGGAACAATAGTAGATTCTATCCAGCGAGTAAAAAAATATACTGCCAGTGATAAACGTAACACATTTCTTATTCTAGAAAAGTACAAAGATCTGAAACCTGAAAAGAAAAAAGACACTACTGAAACAAAAGAAGAAGAACCTATTAATGAAACTAAAAGAGAAAAAAGACATCGCTTAAAAAAAGAAAAGGAAGAATTAGAGAAAAAACTTAAGGAACTTAAAAAAGTTGACGACGATGAAGAAATAATAGATTATACTCAAGAAGATTATTTGATTATCTACCTACCTGCAACTAAAGCAAAGGACAGCATTGATAGTTTTAAAGATTATCAAATGCCACGCGAAGGAAGTGGTTTTATTTATTCTCGAGAACAAGGAAAAAAGAAAAAGGATCATGGCGTTTATTATTATGATGCTACTACCAGAACTTCAACAACTTTATTAGAAACCGCATGGCGATATAAAGACCTTTCTATTGACAAATACGGTAAACAGCTTGCTTACAAAGTGGCAATGGACAGTACAGAAACTGATTCTTTAAAATACGAACTGTATTATCAAAAGGATAAAGATGCATTTACAAGACAACTGGCCTACGGAGAAGGAAATATCAAAGACGGCTGGACACTTACTGATAAAAGAAAAGCTCAGTTTTCTGAAAATGGGAAACGCTTGATGTTTTATACACAGCCTAAAATTGAATACACCATAGACACCACTTTAATGGATGACGAGATTGCTCAAGTGGACGTGTGGAATTACAAAGACCGCATGACGCAACCAGAACAAAAAACTCGTATTTCTAGTCTGGTAAGACAATCTTCGACCATTATCTGGGATACTGAAAAAGGATCTATTCAGTTTCTCAATGATTATGATATGAGAGATACCGATTGGGACGATGATATGGAAGGCAATTATGTTATTTATGCAAACAACGATAAATATGACATAGCAAGATCGTGGGATTATCCATGGAGATCTGACTATCTGGTAGAAAACCTAAAGACGCGTAGTAAAAAATTTATAATTAATAATTCAGGAAGTGCGCCTATAAGAAATCCAGAAAATACGCACGTGATTTATTTCAATTTTGACACCCAAGATTGGCATATGATGAATCTAGAAACTCAAATAGGCAAGAACCTCACTAAATTCTTAGATGTAAGCTTTGCAAATGAAGATGACGATCACCCATCGTTAGCAAACGCTCATGGATTTGGAGGCTTTGATAAAGATGGGTTTGCTCTTTTATATGACAAATATGACATCTGGAAGCTAGACCCTACTGGAGAAGCTGCACCTGTTAATATGACTCAATCAGGTCGTAAAAACAATATCACTTATCGCACAGAAACACTCGATAGAGAAAACCGTGACCTTGCTACCTATTTTAATGATAAGTTATTGCTCTCAGCCTTTGATCATCGTACAAAAGCAAATTCTTTAATGTTACTTGGTGCAAATGGAATAGAGCCGTTATATGAGGTGAGCGATCGTAATGTTACCGCTTTCGCGAAAGCGGAAAACGCAGACGCTTTACTGGTTACTTCTGGCAACTTTGAAGATTATCCAGATATAGAATACTTAACTCCAAAACTTAAAAAACCACTTACGGATATCAATCCGCAGGAGAAAGATTTCAAATGGGGAACTGTAGAATTATTTCAATGGAATGCTTACGATGGTGTGCCATTAGAAGGTCTTATTTATAAGCCGGCTAATTTTGATCCAAACAAAAAGTACCCAATGATTGTTTATTTCTATGAAAAATATGCCGATAGACTTCATAGTTATCGATCTCCTTTGCCTAGTGCGAGTACGGTGAACTTTGCCTACCTCGCTAGTAATGATTATGTTGTTTTTGTACCAGATGTCGTGTATAAAGATGGTTATCCTGGAGAAAGTGCTTACAACTGTATTGTTTCTGGAACAGAAGCAGTAGAAAAACTAGGCTACGTAGATTCTAACAAAATGGCACTACAAGGTCAAAGTTGGGGTGGTTATCAAACTGCTTATCTAGTTACTCGCACAAACAAATATGCAGCAGCAATGGCAGGCGCACCAGTTTCAAATATGACCAGCGCTTATGGTGGAATACGCTGGGGCAGCGGTTTAAGCCGTGCTTTTCAATATGAAAAAACTCAAACGAGAATAGGTAAAAACCTATGGGAAGGACTGGATTTGTATATAGAGAATTCTCCTTTATTTCATATTCCTAAAATAGAAACACCGCTACTCATGATGCATAATGATGCAGATGGTGCCGTACCCTATTATCAAGGAATTGAAATGTTTATGGGAATGCGTAGATTAGGAAAACCTTCATGGTTGCTCGTATATAATGACGAGGCTCACAACCTAAGAGAAACTAAAAACAGAAGGGATTTATCGATAAGAATGATGCAGTTCTTCGATCATTATCTTAAAGGCGCACCAGCTCCAGTATGGATGACAAAAGGTGTATCTCGAGATAAAAAAGGGAAGCAAACTGGTTATGAATATGAACCATTATCAACTTATAAACAGTAAGTTAATTAAAAAGACTAAGACTGATTTTTTACACCTTAGGCAAGGTTATGACTTTAAATTTGACTAAGAAACCCAAAATTCTTTTTCCACTTGATTATTATTCTGTGATAAACTGTCATTATCTTTTGCCTCTCAAATATCGATTGATGAAATTATTTACTACAATTATCTTGCTATTTTGCAGCCTATTCACTTTTGCTCAACTAGGAACAGACGCACCATGGATGCAAGATC